>Ga0160451_100115_pt1 | contig 72800 bp, 64 predicted proteins | sample HID1975M_E1MG_FD_108270 | JGI IMG/M metagenome (GOLD analysis project Ga0160451, IMG submission 108270) | Enriched soil microbial communities from UW Madison campus, WI, USA - HID1975M_E1 MG | ecosystem: Environmental > Terrestrial > Soil > Unclassified | place: USA: Madison, Wisconsin... | reverse complement strand
GAGGACGTCGTGCCCTGGGGGTCTGGCGCAAGCAGCACAGGGATGTGCTGCGGTCGCTCGTCGGAGCCATGGACGGCGGAGCCGAGCGATGCGCCAGACCCCCAGGGCACGGCGGCCCCCCGCCGAAGCCAGCGCCTTTACTTCAAGCCCGACAGGCACGACGGCCCCGTCCGAAGCCGACGCCCTTGCTTCAAGCCCGACAGGCACGACGGTCCCGTCCGAAGCCGACGCCCTTGCTTCAAGCCCGACAGGCACGACGGTCCCGTCCGAAGCCGACGCTCTTGCTTCAAGCCCGACAGGGGCACGACGGCCCCGCCGAAGCCGACGCCCTTGCTTCAAGCCCGACAGGCACGATGGCCCCGTCCGAAGCCGACGCTCTTGCTTCAAGCCCAACAGGCACGGCGGCTCCGTCCAGGGTCAGCGCTCGCTTCGGGCGCGAAAGTCACTGGGTCCCCGCCCGCGCGGGGACGACGGTGATTGGAAGATGCGTGAGACCCGCCTGCCGGGCCAGGCCTGGAACGGCGCACCTCCCAATTCCCGCCGCTTCGGCGACAATCCTTCCATGAGCAAAATCCACATCCTCGGCATCGCCGGGACTTTCATGGGCGGCGTGGCCGCCCTCGCGCGCGAACTGGGGTTCCAGGTCGAGGGCAGCGACCAGGCCGTGTATCCGCCGATGTCCACCCAGCTGGAGAAGCTGGGCATCGAGTTGAAGCAGGGCTACCTGCCGCAGAACATCGCCGCCGACGCGCAGGAGATCGTGATCGGCAACGCGCTCTCGCGCGGCAACCCGGCGGTGGAGCAGGTGCTCGACGACGGACGCCGCTACACCTCCGGCGCGCAATGGCTGGCCGAACGCGTACTGCCGGGGCGGACCACGCTGGCGGTGGCCGGCACCCACGGCAAGACCACCACCACCACGATCCTGGCCTTCCTGCTGCAGGCGGCCGGGCGCGACCCGGGCTTCCTGGTCGGCGGAGTGGCCGAGGACTTCGGCACCTCGGCGCGGCTGGGCGGCGGGCGCGAGTTCGTGGTCGAGGCCGACGAGTACGACACCGCGTTCTTCGACAAGCGCAGCAAGTTCGTGCACTACCGGCCGACGGTCGCCATCCTCAACAACCTCGAATACGACCACGCCGACATCTTCCCGGACCTGGCCGCGATCCAGCGCCAGTTCCACCACCTGGTCCGCACCGTGCCGCGCGCCGGGCGGCTGCTGGCCAATGGCGAGGACGCGCACCTGGCGCAGGTGCTGGCGATGGGGTGCTGGACCCCGGTGGAGACCTTCGGCCTGGATGAGGCGGCCATCGCCATCCCGCGCGCCGGCGGCGGTGCGGGCTTCGACTGGAGTGCGCGCCTGCTGCAGGCCGACGGCGGCGCCTTCGTGGTGCTGCATCGCGGCCAGGACGTCGGCACCCTGCGCTGGCCTCTGGTCGGCCGCCACAACGTGATGAACGCGCTGGCCGCGCTGGCCGCCGCACACGCGGTGGGCGTGGACCCGGCGCAGGTCATCCCGGCGCTGGCCGGCTTCGCCAGCGTCAAACGCCGGCTGGAGGTGCTGGGCACGCACGGCGGCATCACCGTGTACGACGACTTCGCCCACCACCCCACGGCGATCCGCACCACGCTCGAAGGCCTGCGGGCGAAAGTGGGTGGCGCGCGGATCGTGGTGGCGATGGAGCCGCGCAGCAACTCGATGCGGCTGGGCGCGCACGCCGGGGCGCTGGCCCCGTCGCTGGACCTGGCCGATGCGGTGCTGTTCCTGCACCGGCCGGAACTGGCCTGGGACGCCGGCAAAGTCGTCGCCGCGGTGCGCGGGCAGGCCCGGGCGGTGCCCGACACGGACGCCCTGCTGGCCGCGCTGCGGGCCGGGGCCCGCGAAGGCGACCATGTGGTGTTCATGTCCAACGGCGGCTTCGACGGCGCGCCCCGGCGCTTCGTGGCCATGCTCGGCGATGCCGGCATTTGACGCGGCCGCCGGCGCGCAGGGTTAACCTGATCCGGCCGACACCGATCCTGCCGACGCGACTTTCGCCGTCATCCGTCGAACCCTGCCGATGCCCGTAGCCGCCAACGAATCCCTGCCACTGTTCCCGCTGCACACCGTGCTGCTGCCCGGCGCGCCGCTGGGCCTGCGCGTGTTCGAGCGGCGCTACCTGGACCTGGTCGCCGAGTGCGGCCGCAACGGCAGCGGTTTCGGCATCTGCCTGATCCTGGACGGCGAGGAGGTCGGCGCGCCGGCCACGCCGGCGGCGTTCGGGGTGGAGGCGCGGATCGAGGATTTCGGCAACGACCGCAACGGCCTGCTGACCCTGCAGGTGCGCGGCGGCCGCCGCTTCCGCGTCGCCCGCACCCGGGTGCGCGACAACGGCCTGCTGGTCGGCGAAGTGCAGTGGTGCGACGAGCCGGCCGCGGCGGCGCTGCTGCCACAGCACGCGGCGCTGGCGACGTTGCTGGCCGAGCTGCTGGACAAGGTCGGCGGCGAGTACGCCAGCGCCAACCTGCGCCAGCTGGAGGACGCGTCCTGGGTCGGCTGGCGGCTGGCCGAACTGCTGCCGGTTACCGACGAGCAGCGCCTGGCGCTGCTGCAGGAACCCGATCCGCACCAGCGCCTGGACCGGGTGCTGGAGTGGATGGACGAGGAAGCGTAACCGGCCCGTCCGCGGACGCGTCCAGACCGTCGGTACGCACGCGCAGCACCGGCAGCGCCGAGTCCGGGTGCGGCGCCATCGCGTGCGGCAGATCCTTGAGCGGGCCGAACACCTCTTCCAGCGCCGGATCGGAGCCCGGCTGCGGCCGCCAGGTGACGATCAGGCCGAGGTCATGGGTGAAGTGCAGGGTCTGCGCGGTGCCGACCCACAGCGGCACGCCGCCCGGCTGCAGCGCCACCGGGGTCGGCCACAATCGCAGCACGTGGCGCACGTTGTGGTCCGCTGCGTCGTGCACCATCAGCAGCGCTTCGGTGCGCGCGTCCAGCGTGGCCGGCAGCACCGGCACCTGGTCCGGCTCGCCGTCGGTGTCGAGCAGGTTGACCGCCTGTTCCCACTTGGCCTGGGGCTGCACGCGCCAGCCGGCGGCCTCCAGCCGCGCCTGCAGCGGCGCCAGCGGGCCGGCGACCTGCACGTCCAGCGGCCAGCGCAGTTCGTCGTCGAACTCGTTGCGCCGCGCCGGCTGCAGCATCCATTCGTGGCTCCACCAGTCCTCCAGGTCGGCCAGCACCGGCAGCGGCGGCGGCGGTTCGAACTTGGCGAGCTTGGCCTCGATGTTGCGCGGCGCGTACCACAGGGCGGCCACGGCGAAGGCGCCGTAGAACAGCCACGCCACCGGCTTGACCCAGAACGAGCGGTTGAAGCGGCGGCGGTAGGCGATGCCCAGCACCAGCAGCCAGACGATGCCCAGCAGCATTCCGCCGACCACGTCGCTGAGCCAGTGCGCGCCCAGGTACAGGCGGGCGAAGCCGATGACCGTCACCACCACCCCGGAGACCAGGTAGGGCCACACCCGGTCGCGGCCCGGCAGTTCGCGCGCGATCAGCACCGCGAAGAAGCCAAAAGCAATAGTCGACATCGTCACCGCGATGGACGGGAAGCCGAAGCCGCTGCTGGCGCCTGGCGGACGCACCACGTCGACGGTGGTGCCCAGCAGCCAGGTCAGGGCCAGGCCGAAGGCCAGCGCGGCCAGCCAGTGCGCGGCGGCCATCCAGCGCCGGCGCCAGATGAAGTACAGCAGGACCAGGGCGCAGGCCGGCGCCAGCACCGGCCAGTCGCCCACCGAGGCCAGCGCCGCCATCGGGTAGTCGGCCAGCGGATTGCGCAGGGCCAGCATCGCCTGGTGCACGGCCAGGTCCAGCGCCAGCGGTTCGCCGTGGCCGATCACCGTCAGCAGCAGCGCGAACCAGGCCCAGCCGATGGCCAGCAGCAGCACCGCCAGCAGCGCCAGCGAGGCGGATTCGCGGTGCGCCGGATCGAACACCGCCGCCGAATGCCGGCCCAGCACCGGGTGCCGGTGCGACCAGTCCAGCGCCCGCGCCAGCAGCGAGTCGGCATGGTCGGCGAACCAGCGGTAGGTGTAGAGCACCCAGGCCCAGGCCAGGGCCAGCACCACCAGCAGCAGGCCCAGCACGACCACCAGGTGGCCGGCCACCGCGGCCACCGCGTCGTAGGCGCGGCCCAGTACCCAGCCGGGTGCCAGGAACAGCAGGCCCCAGGACAGGCTGGCCAGTCCGCTGGCGAAGACGTAGCGGCGCACCGGCATCCGCGCCATGCCGGCGATGGCCGGGACGAACGGGCGCACCGCGCCGACGTAGCGCGCCGCCAGGATGCTGGTGAAGGCATTGCGCCGGAACAGGATTTCGCCACGGTCCAGCAACTGCGGATAGCGGCTGAAGGGCCATACCCCGTACAAGCGTTTGCCCCAGCGCCAGCCGATCCAGAAGCTCAGTCCGTCGCCCAGGAACGCGCCCAGCGCGGCGCAGGCCACCGCGTAGGGGCCGGAGAGTTCGCCCATTCCGATCAGCACGCCGACCGCGAACAGCAGCGGCAGCGCGGGCACGATCGCACCCACGACGATCAGCGCGTCACAGAAGGCGATGGCGAAAATCACCGCGCCGGCGAGGATGGGGTGGTTCCCGATCCAGGCCAGCACGGCGTCCATCCAGGAGGATTCCATGGCGCGGATTATAGGAGGCCGGGCCCTGCATCAGGCTTAAGCGCGGGTGGCCGGGTTTGGTGGTCGCCCCTTGCCATGTCCCGGGTAGCCGTGCCGCGGATGCCGCTCTGTAGGAGCCGGTCTTGCCGGCGACGCGAGGGCATCGGAACCACGGGAGCGTCGCCTGTGTCGACGTCGTCGCGTCGCCGGCAAGACCGGCTCCTACAAACGTGGGCGTTCCGCGAGACAATGCCGGGCAACCCATTTGTTCCCGCAGGCCCCGACGCCATGACCACCTTGGCCGGCAAGACCCTGTTCATCACCGGCGCCTCGCGCGGCATCGGCCTGGCCATCGCCCTGCGAGCGGCGCGCGACGGCGCCAACGTGGCCATCGCCGCCAAGTCCGCGGTGCCCAACCCGAAGCTGCCCGGCACCATCCACGGTGCCGCCGAGGCGGTGGACGCCGCTGGCGGCCAGGGCCTGGCGCTGAAGTGCGACATCCGCGAGGAGGACCAGGTGCGCGCCGCGGTGGCGGCCACGGTCGACGCCTTCGGCGGCATCGACATCCTGGTCAACAACGCCAGCGCGATCTGGCTGCGCGGCACCCTGGACACGCCGATGAAGCGCTTCGACCTGATGCAGCAGGTCAACGCGCGCGGCAGCTTCCTGTGCGCGCAGGCCTGCCTGCCGCACCTGCTGGCCGCGCCCAACCCGCACATCCTGACCCTGGCGCCGCCGCCGTCGCTGGATCCGAAATGGTGGGCGCCGCACACCGGCTACACCCTGGCCAAGATGGGCATGAGCTTCGTCACCCTGGGCCTGGCCGCCGAGTTCGGGCCGCAGGGCGTGGCGGTCAACGCACTGTGGCCGCGCACGCTGATCGCCACCGACGCGCTCAACATGATCCCGGGCGTAAGCACCGGCAACGGCCGCCGGCCGGAGATCATGGCCGATGCCGCGCATGCGGTGCTGGTGCGGTCGGCGCGCGGTTTCAGCGGTCGCTTCCTGATCGACGACGAGGTGCTGGCCGGAGCCGGCGTGACCGACCTGTCCGGTTACGCCATGGATCCGTCGCAACCGCTGCTGCCGGACCTGTTCCTGGACTGACGCGCCATCCGTGGCGCCATTGTAGGAGCCCGTCTTGCGGGCGACACCGGCACCGGCACCGCTCGCACGTCGCCTGTCCCGACGTCCGTGTTTTTTGCAGGAGCCCGTCTTGCGGGCGACAGGCCACGTCGGCACAGGCGACTCTCTCGTATTTCCGACGCCCGTGTCGCCCGCAAGACGGGCTCCTACAATGGCGGGCCCACGCCGGAGACAAGACGATGAAATACCTGCACGCGATGATCCGCGTCCACGACCTGGAAAAGACCAGCCGTTTCCTCACCGAAGGCCTGGGCCTGGCGCAGACCCGGCGCATGGACAACGAGGCCGGGCGTTTCACCCTGGTCTACTTCGGCGCGCCGGAGAATCCGGAGGCCGAGATCGAGCTGACGTACAACTGGCCACCGGCCGACGGCTCGCCGGCGGAGGACTACGGCAGCGCCCGCAACTTCGGCCACCTGGCCTTCGGCGTCGACGACATCTACGCGACCTGCGCGCACCTGCAGTCGCTGGGCGTGACCATCAACCGCCCGCCGCGCGACGGCCGCATGGCCTTCGTCCGCACGCCGGACCTGATCTCGATCGAACTGCTGCAGAAGGGCGCCGCGCTGCCGCCGGCCGAGCCCTGGGCGTCGATGCCCAACACCGGAAGCTGGTGACCTCCCGGTGGAGTCGGGCTTGGCCGACTCCCGACTTGCGGACACGGGAGCAGCGGGGCAGGCCGCGCTCTACAGAGGATCGGGCAAGGCATGTCCGCACCGCCGGCAGTAGCGCGCGTCGCGGCTGTGGCCTTCCAGCCCGCATTCCGGGCAGCCGCGCAGGTCGAAGCTGCGCGCCTGGTCCTCGCTGCGGCGCAGGCTGGTGGCCAGCTCGGCGGTGTAGATGCCGGTGGGCACGGCGATGATGCTGTAGCCGATCAGTACCAGTACCGTGGTCACGAAGCGCCCGGCGGTGGTGTGCGGCACGATGTCGCCGAAGCCCACCGTGGCCATGGTCACCACCGCCCAGTACACGCCGGCCGGGATGCTGACGAAGCCGTTGCGCGGGCCTTCGATCAGGTACATCAGCGCGCCGGCGATGATGTCGATGGTCAGCACCGTGAACAGGAACATCAGGATCTTGCGCCGGCTGCGCCACAGCGCCTGCAGCAGGACGCCGCCTTCCTCGACGTAGCGGGTCAGTTTGAGGATCCGGAACAGGCGCAGGATGCGCAGCACCCGCACCACCAGCAGGCTCTGCGCGCCGGGGATGAACAGCGACAGGTAGGTCGGCAGGATCGCCAGCAGGTCGATCACCCCCCAGATGCTGAGCATGTAGCGCAGCGGACGCCTGACCACCAGCAGCCGCAGCACGTACTCGGCGGTGAACAGCAGGGTGAAGCCCCATTCGATCGCGTAGAACAGGTCGGCATGGCGGTGGTGGATGCGCCCGACGCTGTCCAGCATCACCACGCCGATGCTGGCCAGGATCGCCGCGACCAGCAGCAGGTCGAAATTGCGCGACGCCGGCGTGTCGTGCCGGTGGATGATGTCGAACCAGCGGCGGCGCCAGCCGCTGTCGCGGGCGGGATTGAGCTGCGGGGCCATGAACGGACGCATGCGTGCAGGATGGTCCGGGCCCGCCGACAGGGTCAACCGCCTCCAGGGCGGGGCGTGGCGCCGCCGCCCTCGCGGGCGATAATGCGCCGGCCGGCAGGTGCCGGCGAACGCACCGATACGCCATCCGATGAACGACACCACGCTGCCCGCCGGCGACACCACCGCGCTGCTCGACCTGGGCCACCGCTACTACCTGCCCGTCTACCGCCCGCGCGAACTGGTGCTGGAGCGCGGCCAGGGGTCGCGCCTGTGGGACAGCGAGGGCCGCGAGTACGTCGACTTCGCCGCTGGCATCGCCGTCTGCGGCCTTGGCCACAACGACCCGGACCTGCACGCCGCGCTGGTCGAACAGGCCGGCAAGCTGTGGCACACCAGCAACATCTTCTACAGCGAACCGCCGCTGCGCCTGGCCGAAGAACTGGTCACCGCCTCGCGCTTCGCCGAACGCGTGTTCCTGTGCAATTCCGGCGCCGAGGCCAACGAGGCGGCGATCAAGCTGGTGCGCAAGTGGGCCGCGTCGCAGGGCCGGCCGCCGCAGCAGCGGGTCATCGTCACCTTCCGCGGCAGCTTCCATGGCCGCACGCTGGCCGCGGTCACCGCCACCGCGCAACCCAAGTACCAGGAAGGCTACGAGCCGCTGCCCGGCGGTTTCCGCTACGTCGACTTCAACGACATCGTGCAGCTGGAGACGGCGATGGCCGCCGGCGACGTGGCCGCGGTGATGCTCGAGCCGGTGCAGGGCGAGGGCGGGGTGATGCCGGCCGCGTCCGGGTTCCTGCAGCAGGTGCGCGCGCTGTGCGACCGCCATGGCGCGCTGCTGGTGCTGGACGAAATCCAGGCCGGCATGGGCCGCACCGGCACCCTGTTCGCGCACTGGCAGGACAGCGTGGTGCCGGACATCGTCACCCTGGCCAAGGCGCTGGGCGGCGGCTTCCCGATCGGCGCGATGCTGGCCGGGCCGAAGGTCGCCCAGGCGATGCAGTTCGGCGCGCACGGCACCACTTTCGGCGGCAATCCGCTGGCGGCGGCGGTGGCGCGGGTGGCGCTGCGCAAGATCGCCTCGCCGCAGGTGGCGGCCAACGTGTCGCGCCAGTCGCATGCGCTGCGCGAGGGGCTGGCCGCCATCGGCGAGGAGTCCGATCATCTGTTCGAACAGGTCCGCGGCCGCGGCCTGATGCTCGGTGCGGTGCTGAAGCCGGCCTTCGCCGGACGCGCGGGCGAGATCCTCGACCACGCCGCCGCGCACGGCCTGCTGCTGCTGCAGGCCGGCCCGGACGTGCTGCGCCTGGTGCCGGCATTGAACATCACCGACGCCGACGTGGCCGAGGGCCTGCGGCGCCTGCGCGCCGCGGTGGCCGGCTTCCTCGGCCGCTGACGCCGCGACGTACGGCGATGGCGGACGCCTCCTGCGCGATCCTGGCCGGCGGGCTGCCGGCCAGCATCGTCTGCGAGGATGCGGATGCGGTCGCCTTCATGGACCTGCGCCAGCACGTGCCCGGGCACGTGCTGGTGGTACCGCGCAGGCATGTCGAAACGATCTTCGACCTGGACGGCGACACTGCCGCCGCCTTGATGCGCATGGCGGTACGCGTGGCCCAGGCGGCCGGCCGTGCGTTCGCGCCGGCCGGACTGAACCTGTGGCAATCCAACGGCCATGCCGGCGGGCAGGAAGTGCCGCACGTGCATCTTCACGTGCAGCCGCGGCAGGTGGGCGACGGATTGCTGCGGGTGTATCCCGGGCGGGTGCCTGCGCCGGAGGCGCGCGAGCGGCTGGAAACACTGGCCCGGCAGCTGCGCGGGGCCTTGTAGGAGCCGATTCACAGGCGACACGCCATGCCGGTGACGGCGGCTTTCGGGGGATGCCGGGACGCGCCCCCGGTGCTGGCGGCGTCCGCATCGCCATTGGCATCGGTGTCGCCGATGAGCCGGCTCCTACAACGTCAGGCCATGGCGCTTCAGCACCCGCCGCAGCGCGCGCGCATCGTCGACCGTGTCGGCCTGGAGCCCCGACGCGCGCGCGCCCTGCACGTTGACGAATTTGTCGTCGACGAACAGCACCTGGGCCGCCGCGACGTCGAAATGCGCCAGCGCCCGCGCGTAGATCGCCGCATCCGGCTTGCGCACGCCCAGTGCGCCGCTGCACAGCACACGGTCCTCCAGCAGAGGGAACAGCGGCGCGACAATAGTGCGCATGGCCTGCGTCATCAGCGCGCCGTTGTTGGTCAGGACGCCGATAGGCGTGTGCGCGGACACCGCCAGCACCTGTTCGACGACGCGCGGATCGGCCCGATTGCCGGCGACACGCGCGGCGATCCATGCGGCTTCATCGATGCGGCATTCCAGCCCCTCGCCGAGCCGGCGCAGGTAGTTCCCGGTATCGATGCGGCCGCTGTCGTATTCCGTCTCCAGGCCAGAAGCGAACAGCACTTCGGCGACGCGCGCCGGTTCACAGCCGGCCACGCCGGCGAGGTGGGCGATGCGACGTTCGTGCGAGTAGTGCGCCAGCACCCCATCGAAATCGAGCAGGAGCAGGCGCGGACGCACCGCGGCGGTCATGCGCGGGCGGCCACCTTGAACGCGTCGCGCGCGGCCTCGACCGTGGCGGCGATCACCGCTTCGTCGTGCGCGCTGGACAGGAAGCCGGCCTCGTACGCCGACGGCGCCAGGAACACGCCGCGTTCGAGCATGGCGTGGAAGAAACGGTTGAATGCGCCGATGTCGCAGGCGGTGGCCTGGGCATAGGTAGCCACCTTCTCATCGGTGAAGAACAGGCCGAACATCGCCCCGACCTGGTTGGTGGTCACGGGCACGCCGGCCTCGCGCGCGGCCGCTTCCAGGCCCTCGCACAGCGAGGCGGTCGCCGCGGCCAGGCGCGCGTGGAAACCCGGCGCCTGGACCAGCTCCAGCATCGCCAGGCCGGCGGCCATCGCCACCGGGTTGCCGCTCAGGGTGCCGGCCTGGTAGATCGGGCCGGCCGGGGCGATCTGCGACATCAGTTCGCGGCGGCCGCCGTAGGCGCCCACCGGCATGCCGCCGCCGATGATCTTGCCGAAGGTGGTCAGGTCGGGGGTGATGCCGTAATGCGCCTGCGCGCCGCCCAGGGCGACGCGGAAACCGGTCATCACTTCGTCGAAGATCAACAGCGCACCGTGCTTCGTGCACAGCGCGCGCAGGTGCTGCAGGTAGCCCTCGCGCGGTGGAATGCAGTTGGCATTGCCGACCACCGGCTCGATGATCAGCGCGGCGATCTCGCCGCCGATTTCGTCGAACAGTTCCGTGGCGCCTTCGAAGTCGTTGTAGCTCAACGTGGCGGTCAACTCGCTCAACCCGGCCGGCACGCCCGGCGAGGTCGGCACGCCCAGGGTCAGCATGCCGCTGCCGGCCTTGACCAGGAACGAGTCGCCGTGGCCGTGGTAGCAACCTTCGAACTTGACGATGCGCTGGCGGCCGGTAGCGCCGCGCGCGAGGCGGATCGCCGACAGCGTGGCCTCGGTGCCGGAGTTGACCATGCGCACCATTTCGCAGGACGGCACCAGCCGGGTGATCGTCTCGGCCATGGTCACTTCGGCCGGGCAGGGCGCGCCGAAGGACAGGCCTTCGCCGATCGCCTTCCGCACCGCTTCGCGTACCGCCGGGTGGTTGTGACCGGCGATCATCGGACCCCAGGAGCCGACGTAGTCGATGTAGCGGTTGCCGTCGACGTCGTACAGGTAGGGGCCGTCGGCGCGCTGCACGAAGAACGGCTCGCCGCCGACCGACTTGAACGCGCGCACCGGCGAGTTGACCCCGCCCGGCAGCAGCTGCTGCGCGCGGGAGAACAAGGCGTGGGAGCGTTCATGGTTCATCGGGGAGATTCCAGTGGGCGAGAAAACGACATTGTAGGAGCCCGTCTTGCGGGCGACACGGGCGTCGAAGCGCTGAGGTGGTCGCCTGCGCCGTCTGGACCTCCGCTCGTGCAGGAGCCGGTCTTGCCGGCGACATGCCATGTCGGCACAGGCGACTCCTTCGTATTTCCGACACCCGTGTCGCCCGCAAGACGGGCTCCTACAGGAAGCACCGGGCATAGGCGCGGACCGCGGCGACCGGATCGGGCGCGTCGAACACGCCGCCGATCACCGCCAGCAGGTCGGCCCCGGCGTCCACCAGCGGCCCGGCGTTGTCCGGGGTGATGCCGCCGATGGCCACGCGCGGCACGCCCAGCGTGGCCGCGGCCCGAAGCAGGTCCGGCGTGGCCCGGCGGGTGGTGGCCTTGCTCGCGGTCGGGAAGAACGCACCGAAGGCGACATGCCCGGCGCCGGCGGCGACCGCGCGCCGCGCCAGCGCCAGGCTGTCGTAGCAGGACGCGCCGAGCAGTGCGCCGGGTCCGAGCAGGGCGCGCGCGGCGGCGATGTCGCCATCGTCCTCGCCCAGGTGCGCACCGGCGGCCCCGATCGCGTGCGCCAGCCGAACATCGTCGTTGACCAGCAGCGGTACGCCCGCCGCCGCGCACAGCGTCTGCAGGGCACTGGCCTGTTCGCGGCGCAGGCTGGCGGTCGCGGCCTTGTTCCGGTACTGCAGCCAGGCCACGCCTTCGGCCAGCAGCGGCGCCACCCGTGCCAGCAGGCGCGCGGTGTCCGCTTCGTCGGGGGTGATGAGGTACAGGCCGCGGGGTGCGGTCCGGCGTGCGTCCCGCGCTGGCCGAGCCGGGGGAGAGGCGGCGTCAAGCGGTGCAGGTCCCGCCGGCGGAGGCGGCGTTTCCGGGAGCGGGGTCATGGCAGGGGGATTCCCGGTGCGGCGGCGGCGGTGGGACAATGCCGTCCCGCCTGTGCCGAATGCCGCATTATCCGATGAGCGAACCCGACGCCACCACCTACCGCAGCTGGATGTGCGTGGTCTGCGGCTTCATCTACCACGAGGCCGACGGGCTGCCCGAGGAGGGCATCGCCCCCGGCACGGCCTGGGAGGACGTTCCCGACACCTGGACCTGCCCGGACTGCGGCGCGACCAAGGACGATTTCGAGATGGTGGAGCTGTAGCACGCGCCTGTTCCCCGTCTCTCGCAGGAGCCCGTCTTGCGGGCGACACGAGGACGTCGGGAGTGCGGGGGCGCCACCTGTACCGACGTCGTCGCGTCGCCGGCAAGACCGGCTCCTACAACAGCAACGGCGCCGGTCTTTCTGTAGGAGCCCGTCTTGCGGGCGACACCGGCACCATCAGCTGGAGCGGCGTTCGACAGCGGACCCATTCGCCCCGGCCTGCCAGTCTCGCCACCGGCTGAACCCGGCTGAGTCGACCACGACAGCAGCCCAGGGAATCAGTGCAGCGCCGCGCGCGCGCCGGCCGCGTCGATCAGCCGTTCCCGGATCTGTTCGGCGTCGGCCGCTTCGGGTGTCAGTTCCAGGTAGCGGCCCAGGTCGTGGCGGGCGCCGGGCAGGTAGTCCAGTTCCAGGTAGGCCAGGCCGCGGTCGCGCAGGGCTTCGGGCTGTTCCGGCGTCAGCTTGAGGACGCGGTCGGCGCTGCGCGCGGCGCGGTCCCACTGCCGCTGTTCGGCGTAGAGCCCATGCAGGTTGCGCAGCACCCGTACCAGGATGGCGCGGTGCGGCGCCGGGCTGAGGATCTGCAGCAGCACGCTGTCATCCGGGGTCTCGCCCAGGTGCGGCTTGGCGCGCTCGCGCAACTCCTCCACCGCCAGCGGCCGGCCGCCGTTGAACGGATCCATCACCAGCAGACCGCCGTCCACCGGCAGACGCACCAGGAAATGGCCGGGGAACGACACCCCGTCCAGCGGGATGCCCAGGCGCCGCGCGACCTCCATCTGCACCATTGCCAGCGAGATCGGATTGCCCAGGCGCCGGTCCAGCACCTGGTTGAGGTAGCTGTTGCGGGGGTCGTAGTACTCGTCGTGGTTGCCGCTGTAGCCCAGTTCGTCGAACAGGTGGCGGTTGATCGCCGCCATCTTCAACGGCTGCTGGTCGATCGCCGCGACTTCGGCGCGCAGGTGGTCGGCGTGGGCCTGGACCAGCGCGTCGTACGGCTGCGGATCCAGGTCGGGATACTCGTCACGGGCGATCAGCAGGGCCGCCGGCAGCAGCGGCAGCGAGTCGTCGTCGAGCGTGGCGAGCGTGTTCCAGTCGGGCAGGTGCGGGTCGATCCCCATGCCGCAAGATTGGGGCCGGAAATCGCGACAATCAAGTCCCGGCGCGGCCGCGTCCCGCCGCCGGGTCAGCGGTCGATGCGCTTCAGTGCGCCGGTTCGGTGGGGACGCCCGGACCGAAGCGCAGTTCCGCGCCGTCCTCCAGCTTCAGCCGCGCGGCCTGGCCGGCGTTGAGCTCCAGCACGTAGCGCGCCGGCCGGTTGCTCGGATAGGGCGGGCAGCGGTCGCCGGCCGAGCACGGCGGCACGTCGCGCTGCTGCGCCACCAGCCGGCGCTCGCTGTCGAAGTAGAGGATGTCCAGCGGGATCCTGGTGTTCTTCATCCAGTACGCCTGCGGTTCCTGGCGGTCGTGGACGAACAGCATGCCGTGGTCGGCGGCCAGCTCGTCGCGGAACATCAGGCCGCGCGCCCGCTCGGCGTCGTCGTCGGCGATCTCGATCTGGAAGCGTTCCCCGCCCAGCTCCACCCAGGGCGTGCGGGCCGAGGCGCAGGCGCTCAGCAGCAGGAGCAGCGGCAGGGCGAGCAGGTGCGGAAAACGGGGCATCGGGATGTTCCTGGCCGGCGGGAAGAGACGCTGCGCACCTTCGGGCAATCGCTTGGTCTGGTCAAGGCGCCGTGGTTGCCACAGGCATCGACGGGTATCGGCAGTGCCCTGCCGCCCGCTACGAGCCATTCCATTCTGCAGCAGCGGCGCCCATATCCCGCCCGGGTCCGCGCGCCGAAGGAACACGTGCTCCACTGAGGCGCCCGTGCGAATCGGGTGGCTAGAGCGCCAGGCTGCCCTGCGAAGCGGCGCCCGCGGCTTCCCGTATCCGGGCGAACTCCAGCAGTTCCTCCAGCCGCGCCCCTTTCTCGCGCCAGTCCCAGAACAGCGATTCGCCCAGCAGGACGTAATGCCAGTCGCGCCCGTCGCGCAGGTCCGCGGGCAGATCGTTGATGCGGCGGCACCAGGCACTGGCGGCCCTGAGCTTGCGTTGCACGTTCGGATGCCGGACCTGCTGCTGGGCCTTGGTCTCGACCAGATGCACGCCGCCGGCGGTGCGGACCAGGAAGTCGGGGATGTAGAAGCCGGGAAGGCCTTCGTCGCGGACGTAGCGCAGGCGGACGAAATCATGGCGGTGCTCGCTGATCTTGCAGAACGCCAGGATCCCCGAATCCCGCTGCGCCCATTCGATGAAGGCCTTCTCCAGCCCGCCGCTGCGCGCCGGCCAGCCCTGGCGGATGTAGATGCACTTGTCCACCTCCATCGATCCGCTCTCGCGCAGGGTCAGGCGGTCCACTTCCGACAGCCGGCGGTGGCGGACCTCGACCGGGCCACTGCTGCCATGCGCCTCGGCATCGACCAGGGCCAGCCCGAACACGCGCACGATGTGCTCGAGCACAGGCTGCAGCAGCAACAGCCGCCAGCCTTCGTCCTCGAACGGTTCGAACGCCTCGGCGAACAGGCGCTCGCGGATGTAGTCGTCCAGCGCCGCGGCCAGCGCCGCCGTGCCGATCTGGAGGTAGGGCGTGGGCATGTGTTCGGCGACGCGGTTGCCCCTGGGTACCGGCGCGCTCAGGGCCTGGGCGATGCGCCGCGTCAGCCGCGACAGCAGTTCGTTGTAGCCGCCGACGTTCATCGGCACGCCGTCCACGCGGTAGTCGCCGAACAGGGTGCTGCTCTGCAGGTCGTGGGAGATGAAGGTGTCGCCCTTGCCGAGCAGTTCGGCCAGCTGGGCGCGGGTCCTGGCGGAGAACGGCGGCAGCGCGGCCACGTCGATCGGCGCATGCTCCACCGTCTCTTCGGATTCGCGCAGGACGAACGGGATGGCGAAGTCGTAGCGTCCGTGGTCCTCGCGCAGGCCGACCTGGAGCAGGTCGCCGGTGCTGGAGCCATCGCCGTCGTCGATGGTGGTGCCGGCCAGGCCCTCGGCCATCAGTTCCTGGTAAAGCGAATCGAACCTGGGGTGTTCGACGATGGAAAGGATGTCGATCAGGTTGTCGGGCGCCTGGCCGCTGTTGATCCGCTCGCGGTTCTCGCGCTTGAGCTCGGAGAACTCGCCCTCGCGCCACATCAGGCGCAGGCCGCGGCCGATGGTCTGTTCGGCGAGGATGCCCGATCCCGCGGAGCGCAGCGGCACGATCACGCAGATGTTGTTGACGTCGAAACCCTCGCGCAGCATCAGCACGCTGACGATGACGCGGGGCTGCGCGTGCCGGTCCACGTCGAACAGGTGCCGGCGCAGCGGCGCCCATTCCTTCTCGCCCAGCTCGGCCTTCTTTCCCGAGTCGATGGTCAGGACATCATCCTCGTGCAGGCCTTCGTCCTGGAGGAACCGCGCCACCAGCGGGGTGACCGAGGTGTCCTCGCACACCACCAGCATCTTCGGGCGGCGTTCCGGGTCGATCGTGGCGAAGTCCGTCTCCAGCCTGCGCAGCTTGTGCAGGCCGGCGCGCAGCATCACCTTCTGGCCCTCGGACAGGCGCAGGCTGCCGTCGTCGTCGCGCTCGGCACGGAAGTCCAGCGACTCCAGCGGCTCGGCGCCGACTTCCTTGCGCTTGTCCAGCACCAGCGACTTGACCAGGCCCAGGCGCATGGCCTGCTTGAGGTCGAAATCGACCACGATATGCGGGAACCAGACCTTGGCCCTGGTCTTGTCCCTGGACCTGCCGCCGCCGCGCTCGTTGTACGGCGTGGCCGAGAAGTCGACCTGGACGAACCCGCGTCCCTTGCCCTCGGCGATCCGGCTCAGGCTCTTCTGCCACTCCACCTCGTCGGCTTCGCCCTGGCGCTTGAGCTCGTGGATGTGGTGCGCCTCGTCGTTGAACACCATCAGGTCCGGCAGTCCGGCCAGGAACGAGAGCACGTTGCCGCGCGTCCAGCGCCGGTCCAGGCTGTCCAGGCTGTTGCCGGCGGCGCGTCCGGGAGTGAGCGGCAACACGTGGCGGGCCACGACGTCGGGTTCGGCGCGCGCGCCGGGCGCTTCCAGCGCCTCCTCGTCCTCGAGCGCCTCGGTCTCGTCGCCGGCCTCGGCCAGCAGGTGCCAGTTGGCGATGGCGATCATGCCGTTGCCCGTCGTCTTGAGCCCGATCTCGGACTTGGTGCAGACGTTGCCGCGGACGAACTGCAGGTAGCGCTCGCGCCACACCGGCGGAACGAACAGCTCGGCGCAGCCCGCCACGTCCGACTTGGCGAAATCGCGGCTGCCGTCGGGCCGCTGCTTGCCGAGGAAGGCATCGAGCAGGCGTTCGTAGACGATCAGGCCCGGCGCCACCACCAGGAAGCGCCGGGTGAAGCGCGGATCCTCGCGGCCCTCGTCCAGGGCCGCGCTGCGGTTGAGCATCTGCCAGACCAGCAGCGCCTGCAGCACCCAGGTCTTGCCAGTGCCGGTGGCCATCTTCAGGCAGTACTTCGGGTGGGCGTGCTTGGACTGGGTGACTTCGCCCAGCAGCGCACCCTCCAGCAGCGTCTCGGGGCAGGCCTTGCCGTAGAGGTCGGCCAGGCTGGCCGCGTCCAGCACCTCGTGGGCGACGATGGTGTTGAGGATCGCCTGGCGCTGGCCCACGTGGAAGTTGCACGCGCGGCTGGCGCAGGCGTCCTCGCCGAACCACCAGCGCAGCAGCGCGGCGGTGGTCGGCGTGACCAGTTCCAGGATCTCGGCGTCGCCGCCTTCCAGGCCCAGGCACAGCTGCCGGGCGCGGCGGGTCAGGGCGGTCGCCAAGGGCAGCGGATCGTTGGTCGGCCGGTTCATGGCGACGGCTCCGCCACGTCCTGGACCACCTCGGACTCGAAACCGAACACATCCACCGCGCGTACGCAGATGCGGCGCGCGCCGGCGCGCGCGGGCACGCCGAAACGCGCCTGCTTCACCACCCGCAGCGGATCGCCGTCGCTGGCGGTGTTGCCGCGGTAGTCCTGCCAGACCGAGCGGAACACCTGGCCGTCGTAGTCCGGGTCCACCGCCCAGTACTCGACCAGCGCCAGCGGCTCGGCCGCCAGCACCTTCTGCAGGCGCAGTCGGTTGTCCTCGTCCAGGTTGATGGCCTCGGGCGAGAGCAGCACGTAGTTGTCCAGCGTGACCAGCAGTTCCTCGCCGTCGGCCGTCTTCAACCGGCGGCTTGGCTTCAGGACCAGGTACTGCAGGCTGGAGAAGCGCACCTGGCCGCGCAGCTTCTCGATCCCGCCCTTCTTGCGCAGGCGGTCGAGCAGGTCCGGCGGGATCACCAGCACTTCCAGATTCGGGTCGTTGAGTGCGGCCAGGCTCTGGCCGATGGATGGATCGAAGTTCCAGCCCAGCACCACCACCCGGTCCCAGCCGCCCATCAGGTTGTTGCGCTGGGCGACGGCGCGGCGCAGGGTGGCGTCGCCGGTGAGCTTGTTCGGCGAATCGGCCAGAACCAGCGTCTTCTTCCCGGCGAACACGACCTGGCCGAGGTTGCGCAGCGGGTTCTCCTCCGCCGGCAGAGGTAGCGCGCCGTACAGCGAGAGCACGATCTCCGAAAGATCGCCGACGCGGAAGCCGCGGCCGAAATGGCTGCGCGCCGCCTCGACCTGGTAGTCGCCGATGGCCTGGTACAGGAACGGCCTGGCTTCCTGGTCGATCAGGCGCTTGCGCATGATCATGCAGGCCGGCTTGCCCAGGTCGGTGGTGATCCAGCGGCGGCCGAGTTTTTCGGCGACGGCGGCGGTGGTACCGGAGCCGCCGAACAGGTCCATCACCAGATCGCCTTCGGATGAGGATGTTTCCAGTATCCGTTCCAGCAGCGCAGGAGGCTTCTGGGTCTGGTAGTCCAACTTGCCGGGAGCCCAGCCGGTTACCGTTTTGATATCGGTCCACCAGTCAGTTACCGGCGTGCCTCTTTCCAGATCGATATCCAGGCTGTCGCGCTTCCCCGAGTTGTAGGTGCTTACCTTGCCGACCTGCTGGGTGTTCTCGGCGTAGGGACGATAGACGGGCCGGTAGGTCCAGTTGTCGCTCTTCGCGTAACGCAGGATCACATCGTGCTTGCGCGGAAAGTCCTGGCGTGGCGTCGCTCCCCCGGAGTAGCACCACACGATTTCATTGCGGAACTGGTCCTTGCCGAAGATGTCATCGAGCACGACTTTCAGGTAGTGGGATACGTGCCAGTCCACGTGCACGTATATCAGTCCCGTGTCGGCCAGCAGTTCCCTCATCAGCACCAGCCGCGTCGCGATCATCCGCAGGTAAGAGACCGTGCCGTCGCTCCAGGTGTCCGAGTAGGCGAACTGTTCGATTACGGTCGGCCTTTGTTCCAGCTCGGCGTCGGGCAGGACGATCCGGGTGCGGTAGTCGGCCTTGGAGTCGAACGGCGGGTCGATGTAGACCAGGTCCACCTTGCCGCGCAGGCTGGGCGTGGCGTCGTCGCCGGCCAGAAGCGCGGCCATCGCCAGCAGGTTGTCGCCGTAGATCAGGCGGTTCTGCCAGTCCGCCCCGCCATCACCTGACAGGCGGGCGCGGCGCTCGGCCTGCGCGATCCAGTCCGTGGCGGCGGCATCCTTCGACGGCAGTACCCACTCGCGGGTCTGCAGGCGCACCCGGTGGCGGCCTTCCAGGCCTTCCAGGATGCGTTCGGCTTCCCTGCGCCCCTCCCGGACGATGCCGGGCAGCTCTTCCAGCAGCGATCTGGGCATGAACCTATCGGGTCAATGATTAACTTCATAAGTTAACCACAATGAACCTGATACGTGAATTGCGGCCGGGCCGGCTGCTTAACGTGCCCGGGCATGAGCGACGAGCGTCAACAGTTCTCCGCCAGACTGGCCAAGGCGATGGCCGCAGCCGGTTACGAGCCGCGGCCGGGCGTGCTGCACAAGCTGTTCAATTCCCGATACCGCGGGCCGTCGGTCAGTTTCCAGACCGTGTCGCGCTGGCTGCGGGGCGAGGCCTTGCCCGAACAGGACAAGCTGCAGGTACTGGCTTCGGTGCTGGGCGCGGAGCCGCACGTTCTGCGCTTCGGTGAGCCTGCCAAGAGCCGCGTCTCGGAATCGCCCGCCAGCGGCTGGGCGGGCGTGGGCGTACGCGAACGGCAGATCATCGAGGCTTTCCTGGCCTTGCCACCGCGGCGGCGCGAGGTGGTCGGGGATGTGGTCAGGGCGCTGTCCGGCGATCTCTGAGCCGACGGCCGCCCCAGCCGGAAGAAGACGCGCAACGGTTCCGCCTTGCTGGGAAGTCGTCCCCTTGCGGGCGGGTACCTCGGCCGGAACCAGCTTGGTCGCCGGCAAGCCGGTTCCTACAGGGGAAGCGGCTCCAGGCGGGTGAACTGGCGGCGCGGAAGCAGGCGCCGGAAATCGCCGTCGAAACTGACCAGGTGTTCGCCCTGGCGGATCACGGCGGCCGCCAGCCAGGCATCGGGGATGTCGTTGGCAGCCAGTGTGTGTTCCAGGCACAGCGTCTGGAACTGCGGCCATTCCGCGCCCAACAATGCCGTTTCCACGCCCGGCGCTTTGCGCAGCGCCTCGACGAACCCCAACGCATCGGTCACTGGCATGGGTTCCACGAAGACCCTGGAATGGGTCGCCAGCCTCAGGAAGCTGGCCAGCACCATCGGCTGGAGCGCAAGCGGAGCCGTGCCCTGGTTCGCGTCGGCCAGGGCCTGCTGCAGCCAGGCCAGGGCGACGGAGTGGTGCGGATGGTCGCTGCGCGAGGCGGCCAGGAGGACGTTGACATCAGGCGTCATCGTCGGCCGCATCCCGCAGCATCTTGTTGTCCAGGCCATCCAGGCCGGAAGCGAAGCCGCCCTTGCCCTCGAACACGGGGATCAGCGCGGGCGCGGCGGGAGGCGATGCCGGCGTGCGCAGGCGCAGGCGCAACCCTTCCTCGATCACCCGGGTCAGGGTGGTGCGCTGGCGCGCTGCCAAGGACTTGGCGTCCGCCAACAGGGCGTCGTTGATGTCCAGGGTGGTCTTCATGCGGCCGATCATACAGATTTCTGTATGAATATATGGCGGCGCGGCTACAGCACCCGCGGCGGCTCGCCGCCGACGATGACGACGTCGGCCGGGCGGCGGGCGAACAGGCCGACGCTGACCACGCCGGGGATCTGGTTGAGCTCGGTCTCCAGGCCCACCGGGTCGGTGATCGACAGGTTGTGCACGTCCAGGATCCAGTTGCCGTTGTCGGTGACCACGCCGTCGCGCCACACCGGCTGGCCGCCGGTGAGGGCGAGGATGCGGCGGGCGACCAGGCTGCGCGCCATCGGGACCACTTCGACCGGCAGCGGAAAGCGGCCCAGCACCGGCACCTGCTTGGCCGGGTCGACGATGCAGACGAAGGTCTCGCTGGCCTCGGCGATGATCTTCTCGCGGGTCAGCGCGGCGCCGCCGCCCTTGATCAGGCGCTTGTGCGGGTCGCATTCGTCGGCGCCGTCCACGTACAGCTTGAGCGGGCCGGCGGCGTTGGCGTCCAGCACCTCGATGCCCAGCGCCTGCAGCCGCGCGGTGCTCTGTTCGGAGCTGGACACCGCGCCGGCGATGCGGTCGCGGATCCGTCCCAGCGCATCGATGAAGTAGGCCACGGTGGAGCCGGTGCCGACGCCGACGATCATGCCGTCCTCGACGTAGTCGATGGCCTTCTCGCCGGCCAGGCGTTTCACTTCGCTCATGGAGGGTTCCGTCGGGGATTCGGTGTAGGAGCCGGTCTTGCCGGCGACACGACGCCATCGACACAGGCGACGCCTTCGTACTCCCGACGCCCGTGTCGCCGGCAAGACCGGCTCCTACAGGGTCGGGCGGGTCTTTCCGTTCATGGGTTTGCGGCCGGGAGTCACGTTGTCATTCCAGCGACAGCAGCAGCTTCCACTGCGCGGCGGTGACCGGGAACACCGACAGGCGGCTGCCGCGGGCGGTCAGCGGGAAGCCTTCGCCCAGCTCGTCGGTGTGCTGCTTGATCTCCTCCAGCGCAATGGTGCGCTCGAGCTTGCGCTCGAACGCCACGTCGACCAGGAACCAGCGCGGCTGTTCGCGCGTGGCTTTGGGGTCGTGGTAGTGCGACTTCGGGTCGAACTGGGTTTCGTCGGGGTAGGCGGGGCTGGCCACGCGGGCCACGCCGGCGATGCCGGGTACCTGGGTGTTGGAGTGGTAGATCAGCACGCCGTCGCCCACCTTCATGCCGTCGCGCATGAAGTTGCGCGCCTGGTAGTTGCGCACCCCGTTCCAGGGCTCGGTGCCGACGCGCTGCAGGTCGTCGATGGAGAAGGCGTCCGGCTCGGACTTCATCAGCCAGTAGCGCTTGCGGGTGGTCATGCGGGATCGGTCTCGCAGGCAGGATCGCGGAGCAGTGTGGTGGTTTCGGTGCAGATCGCGTCCGGCGGCACGTCCCAGTCGGCCGCCGCCAGCGCCGGCACCTGCTGCGCGGCGAAACCGGCGCCCACCAGCCAGGGCGGCGCGCCACGATCGCGGCGGAACGCGAAGCTGCGATCATACCAACCGCCCCCCATGCCCAGCCGCTGCCCGGCCGCGTCGAAACCCACCAGCGGCATCACCGCCAGCGCCAGTTCCTCCGCGCGCAGGCCGGCGGCCGGCTCGACGTCGGGTTCGGGAATGCCGAAACGGTTGGTGACCAGCGGATCGCCCGCGCGCCACGGCGCGAAGCGCAGCAGGTCGCCGTGCAGCAGCGGCAGGCAGTACACCAGTCCGGGCGGCAGGCGCAGCTGCAGCACGTGCAGGCCGATCTCGCCGTCCATCGCCCAGTAGCCGGAGACGTAGCCCTCGCGCGGCAGGAACGGCAGGGCGAGGATGCGCTGCGCCAGCGCTTCGGCGGCGGCGATGCGCGTGGCGGCGGGCAGCTCGCGGCGGCGTTGGCGCAGTTCGCGGCGCAGCGTGGCGCGGTCCTGGGTCATCGGGGCATCGGTCCGGGGGAGGCGGGCATGATCGCGGACTGCGGCGCCGGCGCCAAGGCATGTCCCCGGGAGAAGCGTGGCCGGCAAAGGGGGCGGCGTAGCCGGCCCGGAAACGACAACGCCTCCCGTCGGGAGGCGTTGTCTGGAAAAAGGCATTCTCCGCCATGCCGATGCGGCGAAACGACCTTGAACCCGAGGTTCAAGTGGGAACGCTGGGAAGCCATCGGGCTTTCCGCTGCGAGGCGGACATGCACACCCGGTTTCGTCGCATCCCCGGTGTCGTTTTTAAGGGACAAGGCGAATGTTTTGCCAACTGTCGGACACGGCAGAGAACGCGGATGGAGTATAGCGCGCCGGACCGCACTGCCTAGCCCGTCCGTCGATATCGGCGAAGGAATCGGCAATGCGCGGTTCAGTGTCGCAAGACGCCGCCTATCACTTGGCGCATTCAGCCGGCGCCGGAGCCGAGCAGTCCGTCCAGCCGCCGGTTCAGCGTGTCCAGGGTGGACGCGATTTCGCGCTGCTGCGCCTCGCGCTCCTGCCGCATCTGCTGCACTTCGTGGGCCAGGTTGAGCGCGGCCAGCACCGCGACCCGGTCCAACGCGACCATGCGGTTGTTGCCGCGCACCTCGCGCATGCGCGCGTCGAGCAGCCGTGCCGCGGCGAGCAGGCCATCGCGCTCGTCGGCGTTGACGCCGACGGTGTACTCGCGGTCCAGGATGCGGACGCTGACCGGCTCGGTGCTGTTGCTCACGTGTGCTGCTCCAGCGACTTCAGCCGGGCGATCATCGCTTCCACCCGCGAACGCGCCTGCTCGTTCTTGCTGAGCAGCTGCGCGCGTTCGGCGAACAGCTGTTCCTGCTGCTGGCGCAGGCTGCGGTTCTCGTCGGCCAGCCGCTGGCAGCGTTCGGCCAGCGCGTCGAACCGCGCGACCAGGGCACGGAGCTGGGCGATGGCGTCGGTGGAAGGATCCATGGCGGCCACGATAGGCAGCGCCCGTGCGGGCGGTCAAGCGGCGCGCCGGCGGGCGCGGACGGGAGCGTTCATGCCGGCATTTCCACCGGGCGCGACAGGAAGGCCAGGCATTCATCGCGCTCCATGGCCGCCGCGATGTAATGGCCCTGGACCTCGTCGCAGCCGTGCTCGCGCAGGAACTGCAGCTGGCCGGCCGTTTCCACGCCCTCGGCGACCACCGTGAGCGATAGCGAGTGGCCCATCGCGATCACCGTACTGGTGATGGCTTCGTCGTCCGGGTCGCGGGTCAGGTCGCCGACGAATTCCTGGTCGATCTTCAGCGTGGTCAGCGGCAGGCGCTTGAGGTAGGCCAGCGAGGAGTAGCCGGTGCCGAAGTCGTCCACCGCCACGCCCACACCCAGCGCGCGGCAGGCGTGCAGCACGCTGGCGCTGCGGCCGACGTTGGCCATGATCGCGCTCTCGGTCAATTCCAGTTCCAGCTGCCCGGAGGCCACGCCGGTTTCGGCCAGGATCCGCGCCAGGGTCGCGGCCAAGTCGCCGCGCAGCAGCTGGATCGCCGAAACATTGACCGACATCAGCAGCCCGCTCAGCCCGGCCTCCCGCCACTGGCGCAGGGTGTTGCAGGCTTCCTTGAGCACCCATTCGCCGATCTCCAGGATCAGCCCGGTGTCCTCGGCCAGGGGAATGAACTGGTCCGGCGGGATCGAGCCGAACTCCGGGCTGCGCCAGCGCAGCAGCGCCTCGGCGCCGACCACGCGGCGTTCCTGCAGCGAATAGCGGGGCTGGTAGACCAGGGTCAGTTCGTCGCGCTCGATCACCCGCCGCAGCAGCCCGGCCAGGGTCGCGCGGCGCCGGGTCGCTTCGTCCATGCGCGCCGAATAGACCTGCCAGGTGCGCCGGCCGGCGGCCTTGGCCTGGTACATGGCGGTATCGGCGTGCTTGAGCAGTTCGGTCGGCACCTGCGCGTGGTCCGGGAACAGGCTGATGCCGATCGAGGGCGAGACGGTGATCTCGTGGTGTTCGTCCAGCACCAGCGGCAGGGCGAACGATTCGATCACCCGCCGCGCGGTGTCCTCGGCTTCCTGCGGCGCGTCCAGCCCCTCCAGGACCACGGTGAACTCGTCGCCGCCCAGCCGTGCGACCGTGTGCTGGGGGCCGACCGCGTGCTGCACGCGCTCGGCGGCCGCGCGCAGGACCCGGTCGCCGGTGGCGTGGCCGAGCGAATCGTTGACGTCCTTGAACCGGTCCAGGTCCAGGAACAGCACCGCCACGTGCCCGCCCTCGCGGCGCGAGCGCACGATCGCCCGGGCCAGGCGCTCGGACAGCAGCGAGCGGTTGGGCAGGCTGGTCAGCGCGTCGTAGTTGGCCAGGTAGCGCAGTTCCTGCTCGGCGCGCTTCTGCTCGGTGATGTCGCTGAGCACCACCACGTGGAAGTTGACCTCGCCGCCGGCGTCGGCGATGCCGTTGTGCTTGACGTGGCACAGGATCTCCTCGCCGTCGCGGCGGGTCATCCAGACGTTGCCCTGCCAGTGCGGCCGGGCCAGGTCCTGGCGCAGAGTGCCGCCGCGGCCGTCGGAATCGCTGTCGAGCATGGTGAAGGGCTGGCCCAGCGCTTCGACGTCGCTGTAGCCGGTGATCTGGCTGAAGGCCGGGTTGACCGCGACGAAGTGCAGGTCGCGGTCCAGCACCGCCACCGCTTCGCTCATGCTGCGCAGCACTTCGCTGGCGATGCGCCGTTCGGCCTCGGCATGGCGGTCGGCGGTGGTGTCGCGGGCGGTGCCGGCCAGGCGCCGCGGGCGGCCGAGCATGTCGCGCTCGACGGTGCGGCCGTGGACGCGCATCCACACCCAGTTGCCGTCGCCGTGCAGGTCGACCCGGTGCTCGGAGGTGAAGAGCGGCTCGCGGCCGCGCAGGTGCGCGCGCAACCGCCGGCGCAGGTTGCCGCGGTCGTGCGGATGGACCAGCGGCAGCGCCGCCTGGCGGCTGGCCACGGCCAGGCCCAGCCCGAGGTCCGGATCGGATTCGTCGGCATGCAGCAGGTGCAGCTGGCGGCGGCCCAGGTCGAAATCCCAGAACTGCTCGCCCGAGCCCCACAGCGCGACGGTGAGGTGCTCCTCGCGCGACCGCAGCGCCTCGTGCTGCCGCAGGTGGCTGTTGCGCCAGCGCCACAGCAGCAGCAGGACCGCGATCACCAGCCCGGCGGCGATGGCCATGAAGACGGCGGTCATCGGCGCTGCATCCGTCGGGGTCCTGCCTGGCGGTGGCGCGCGACGACGTTGGGCGGCATGAAGTGGCCGGCGGGGTGGGCGGTCTTCACGAGTGTAGGCATGGGCGGGGAAGGCCTACAAGCGGCCGCGCGCAGGCGGTTGCTACAATTCCCAGGTTCTCCGCAGAAATCCGTCGTCCGCATGCCGCAACTGCCCGCCCCCGACGAGGTCGCCGACGCCAGCCGTGCGCTGGAGCTGGGTGCCACCGCCACCGAACTGCATGGCGCGCTGTGCGGCTGGCTCGCCGGCGGCGGCGAGGACACCCCGGCCTGGCCGGCGCGCGTGCTGGCCGATGCCGGCGCGCCGGCGCCGGCGCCCGGCAGCGCGCTGGACCGGCTGCGCCAGGCCACCGCCGCGCAGCTGGGCGACGGCGAGTTCACTTTCGAGTTGTTGCTGGGCGAGGACGACCTGCCGCTGCGCCAGCGCGCGCAGGCGCTCTTCGACTGGTGCCGCAGCTTCCTCGGCGGCTTCGGCCTGGCCGCCGGCGCGCAGCCGCCATTGTCGGAGGAGGGCGCCGAGGCGCTGCAGGACCTGGCCCGGCTGGCCGGCGCCAGCGTGCAGGACATCGACGAGGACGAGGACGAGGACGAATCGGCGCTGTCCGAACTGGAGGAGTTCGTGCGCGTCGCCGCGCTGCTGCTGCATGGCGACTGCGTGCTCGGCCCGCGCCATCGCCGCACCCTCAACTGACATGCTGCGTCCGCTCACCGGCATCTCCGCGGCCGAGTACGCCCGTCGCCGGCGCCAGCTGATGCGCATGGCCGGCGAGGACGCGATCCTGGTGCTGCCTGCCGCGCCGGTGCGGGTGCGCAGCCACGACACCCACTATCCGTACCGGCAGGACTCGGATTTCTGGTACCTGTGCGGTTTCCCCGAGCCGGAAGCGGTGCTGGTGCTGGTGCCGGGCAGGAAGCACGGCGAGGCGCTGTTGTTCTGCCGCGAGCGCGATCCCGAGCGCGAAGGCTGGGACGGCCCGCGCGCCGGCCAGGAAGGCGCGGTCGCCGGCCACGGCATGGACGACGCGTATCCGATCGAGGATCTCGACGAGATCCTGCCCGGGCTGCTGGAAGGACGCTCGCGGGTCTACTACCACTTCGGCCGCGATGCCGAGTTCGACCTCAAGCTGATCGGCTGGGTCAACCGGGTACGCGCGCAGGTGCGCCATGGCGCGCAGCCGCCGCACGAATTCCTCGAACTGGGCCACCTGCTGCACGAGCAGCGCCTGTTCAAGTCCCGGGACGAGATCCGGCTGATGCAGAAGGCCGCCGAGATCAGCGTCCGCGCGCACGAGGCGGCGATGCGCGCCGCCCGCCCGGGCATGCACGAATACGAGCTGCAGGCCGAACTGGAGCGCGTGTTCCGCGCGGCCGACGCCTGCCCGGCCTATGGCAGCATCGTCGGCACCGGCGCCAACGCCTGCGTGCTGCATTACGTGGCCAACACCGCCAGGACCGCGGACGGCGACCTGGTGCTGATCGATGCCGGCGCCGAGTACCGCAGCTACGCCGCCGACATCACCCGCACCTTCCCGGTGAACGGCCGCTACTCGAAAGAGCAGCGCGCGCTGCACGATGTGGTCGGTGCGGCGCAGGCGGCGGCGCTGGCGTGCGCGCGGCCGGGGGTCGCCTACGCGGCGATCCACGATGCGGCGGTCGAGGCGCTGACCGAGGGGCTGCTGCGGCTGGGCCTGCTCAAGGGCGGCCTGGAGAAGAACATCGCCGAAGGCCACTACAAGCGCTTCTACCGGCACAAGAGCGGCCACTGGCTGGGCCTGGACGTGCACGACGTGGGCGACTACCGGATCGACGGCGAGTCGCGGCTGCTGGAGCCGGGCATGGTCCTGACCATCGAGCCGGGCCTGTACGTGGGCGCCGACGAGAAGTCGGTGCATGCGAAATGGCGTGGCATCGGCATCCGCACCGAGGACGACGTCCTGGTCACCGCCGACGGCCACAAGGTGCTGACGGCCGGGCTGGCGCGATCGGCCGACGAGATCGAAGCCTTCATGGCGGCGCGCTGAGGCATCCGCCGCTTTCCTGTAGGAGCCCGTCTTGCGGGCGACACCGACGCCATCGACCGGCACGACGTTCGACAGCGGACGTCCGCAACCCGGCGCCCGAGCCCGTGCGGAAGACCCGTGCCCGGCCAGGCAATCCACCCGCGCCGGTCTGCCGGCGTCGTCGTGTCGCCGGCACCGGCTCCTACAAACGAGTGCGCGGCGGAGACGTCTCCAGGAACGACGTGTTCCAACATCGCGACACTGAACAGGTGCCAGCATCCGGGGCCGCGACCTTGAAATACTTGCCTAGGCAGCTATATCCTATGCACCCATGCCAAAGATCGATCCCCGCGAAAGCCTCGGCTACCTCGTTGCCGACCTCAGCCGCCTGTTCGGGCGGGTGTTCGACCGCCGCGTCGCGCACCTGGACCTGACCCGCGCGCAGTGGCGCGCGCTCAAGCGCCTGGCCCACACCGAAGGCGTCACCCAGGTCGAACTGGCCGACCAGCTCGACATGGAGCCCATTGCCGTCGGCCGGGTCATCGATCGCCTGCAGAAGGCCGGTTTCGTCGAGCGCCGCGCCGATCCGGCCGACCGCCGGGTCTGGCGCCTGTACCTGCTGCCGCAGTCGGCGCAGGTGACCGGCGAGGTCGAAGCGGTGGCCCATGTCCTGCGCAAGGAAGCGATGGCGGGCATCAGCGCCGCCGATCTGGCCACCACGCTTTCGGTCCTCGACCGCGTCCGCGAACACCTCACCCAGCTCGACCGCGAAACCCGCGTCGAGTCCTCCTCCAAGAGCTGACCCCCATGACCAGCAAGACCGACAACGCCGCTCCCGAAGCGGCCTCGACCCCCGTTCGCAAGCGCCGCGTGCCCATCTGGCTGTGGATCGCCGGCCCGCTGGCCGTCGGCGGCTTCTTCGGCTGGGAGTGGTACCAGTCCAGCCGCGAGATCGGCACCGACAACGCCTACGTCAAGGCCGAGCGCATCCTCATCGCGCCGCAGGTCGGCGGTCGCGTGGTCGAGGTGGCCGTCGGCCAGAACCAGCCGGTGAAGAAGGGCGACCTGCTGTTCCGCATCGATGCCCAGCCGCTGGAGATCGCGGTGGCGCAGAACGAGGCGCTGCTGGCGCACATGGCCAATGCCGCCGACGCCAGCCGGGCCAAGGTGACCGGCACCGGTTCCTCGATCCAGGCCGCGCGCGAAACCCTGTCCTGGGCCCAGCGCGACCTCGGACGCATGGAACAGCTCGCCGGCCAGCAGCTGATCTCGCGCAAGATGCTCGACGACGCCCGCCACGCCGTGGCCGAGGCGCGTACCGACCTGGCCGACGCGATCGCCGACCAGTCCGAGGCCGCCGCGACGCTGAGCGGCAGCGCCGGTACCCCGACCGCGGACCTGCCCGATTACCGCGCCGCGTTGGCGATGGTGGAAAAGGCCAGGCTGGACCTGGCCCACGCCGAAGTGCGCGCGCCGGTGGACGGCATCATCGGCACCCATGACCTGCAGGTCGGCGAGTTCCTCGGCGTCGGCCAGACGGCGATGCCGCTGGTGGCGACCGATCCGGTCTGGATCGAGGCCAACTTCAAGGAGACCGAGCTCACGAAGATGCGGGTCGGGCAGCCGGCCACCATCGAGGTCGACAGCTACCCCGGCGTGAAGTGGAAGGCCCACGTGGCCTCGATCGCCCCGGCCTCCGGCGCCGAATTCAGCGTGCTGCCGGCGCAGAACGCCACCGGCAACTGGGTCAAGATCGTGCAGCGCATCCCGGTGCGGCTGGAGATCGACGGCGCCGACCGCAGCGACGCGCCGGTGCTGCGCGCCGGCATGAGCGCCGAGGTCAAGGTCGATCTGAGCACGGCGCCGGGCGGTACCGGCGATGCCACCGCAGACGTCGCCGCCGGCCAGCACTGAGCCATTCCCTCCGGCCCGCACCAACGCGGGCCGGGTCCGTCTTTCCGGATTCCTCCATGATCTCGCGCCTCAATTCCTCCGAAGGCGGCAGCCGCGCGCTGCTGGTCGGCTCGGTGATGCTGGCCACGCTGATGCAGGCGCTGGACACCACCATCGCCAACGTCGCCCTGCCGGACATGCAGGGTTCGCTGTCGGCCACCCAGGACCAGGCGTCATGGGTGCTGACCAGCTATATCGTGGCCGCGGCCATCCTCACCCCGGTCACCGGCTGGCTGGCCGCGCGCCTGGGCCGGCGCCGGCTGCTGATCATCGCCGTGAGCGGTTTCACCGTCGCCTCGGTGCTGTGCGCGATGGCCGGCGACATCGGCCAGATGGTGCTGTTCCGCATCCTGCAGGGCGTGTTCGGCGCTTCGCTGGTGCCGATCTCACAGTCGCTGCTGCTCGATGCCTTCCCCAAGGAGAAGCATGGCGCGGCGATGGCGATGTGGGGCATGGGGATCATGGTGGGCCCGATCCTCGGTCCGCCGCTGGGCGGCTGGCTGACCGAGTACTACAGCTGGCACTGGGTGTTCCTGATCAACCTGCCGGTGGGCGTGGTCGCGCTGATCGGCATCATGGCCAGCGTCAAGCCCGAGACGCCGCGGCCGCGGCCGCTGGACGCCATCGGCCTGGGACTGCTGGCGCTGGGCATCGGTTCGCTGCAGCTGTTCCTGGACCGTGGCGAGACCATGGACTGGTTCGGCAGCCTGGAAATCCAGGTCGAGGCCGCGCTGGCGTTCCTGGCGCTGTACCTTTACGGCCTGTGGTGGTGGAACCGGCGCGAGCACGCGCTGCTGGACCTGGGACTGCTGGGCAACCGCAACTTCGCGGTCGGCTGCGTGCTGATCTTCATCGTCGGCATCGTGCTGTTCGCCACCCTGGCGCTGATGCCGCCGTACCTCAACACGCTGATGCATTACCCGATCCTGACCATCGGCATGGTCCTGGCGCCGCGCGGCATCGGCACGATGTTCACGATGATGCTGGTCGGGCGCATGCTCGGCCGGGTCGACGCGCGCATTCCGATCCTGGTCGGCATGGGCATGATCGTGCTGTCGCTGCAGGGCATGTCGCAGTTCGGCATCGAGGCCTCGGTCGACGCGGTGGTATGGCTGGGCGTGCTGCAGGGCATGGGCCTGGGCCTGGTGTTCGTGCCGATCTCCACCATCGCCTATTCCACCCTGCATCCGTCGCAGCGCACCGAGGCCGCCGGGCTGTTCAGCCTGGTCCGCAACATCGGTTCGTCGGTGGGCATCTCGATGGTGGTCACGCTGCTGGCGCGCGCCACCCAGGTCAATCACGCCGAGATCGCTTCGCGCATCCCGGCCTACGGCGCCGAACAGACCCTGTTGCCGTCGATCTGGAACCCGGCCACGAGCTCGGGCCTGGCGCTGCTCAACGGCGAGGTGACGCGCCAGGCGGCCGCGATCGGCTATTCCAACGACTTCTGGCTGATGATGGTGCTGACCATAGCCGCGATGCCGCTGGTGCTGCTGATGCACAGCGGACGGCACGCGAGCGGTGGTTCCGCGTCCGAAGCGGCCGCGGCTGCGCACTGACCGCGAGGTTTCGTTCCGCGTAGAGCGGGGCTTGCCCCGCTGCCTTTGCTTTGTCGGCCAGAAGCAGCGGGGCAAGCCCCGCTCTGCGGAAGTCCGGGTCCGAGGTTCCGCTTCCCCCGATCGAAGCCGCGACCTGGATGCCACCGAAGGACGTCGTGCCCTGGGGGTCTGGCGCAAGCAGGCCAGGGATGGCCTGCGCTCGCTCGTCGGAGCCAGGGACGGCGGAGCCGAGCGATGCGCCAGACCCCAGGGCACGGCGGCCCCGTCCGGAGCCAGCGCTTTCGCTACACCCCCCAGCAAGCTTCGGCCCCGTCCGGAGCCGAAGCTTTCCGCTCCCCACTGAGCCGGGATACGCGACCGTGGCGTCCAGGCCAGCCTGCCTGGCGTCCGGCCAGCAAGAAGAGGCGACTCCTCGCACGTGCTTACCGCAATCGGGAGAAGAACCCAAAAAAACGGGCGGCACCTGCGTGCCGCCCGTCTGTTTCCGGGATGCGGAAAAACTCAGCCCAGCGATGCCAGCCACTCGTCGTCCGAGCCCTCGTTGACGCCCTCGAACAGCGGCGTGGAGAAGTAGCGCTCGCCGGTGTCCGGCAGCACCGCCAGCAGCACCGAACCCTTCGGCGCGTCGGCGGCCACCTTCAGCGCGGCGGCCACGGTGGCGCCGGAGGAAATGCCGACGAAGATGCCTTCCTCGGAAGCCAGGCGGCGCGCCGTGGCGATGGCCTCCTCGTCGGCCACGCCCAGGATCTGGTCGGCGACCTCGCGGTTGAGCACCGCCGGGATGAAGTCCGGAGTCCAGCCCTGGACCTTGTGCGGCTTCCACTCGTTGCCCGCCAGCAGCGAGGCGTTGGCCGGCTCGGCGGCGGTGATCTTCACCTCCGGACGGGCCACGCGCAGCACCTCGCCCACGCCGGTCAGGGTGCCGCCGGTGCCCCAGCCGCTGACGAAATGGTCCAGGCGGCGGCCGGCGAAGTCGCGCAGGATCTCGGCGGCCGTGGTCTGGCGGTGGTAGGCCGGGTTGGCCGGGTTGGCGAACTGGCTGGCCAGGAACCAGCCGTGCTTCTTCGCCAGTTCCTCGGCCTTGCGCACCATGCCGGTGCCACGCTCGGCGGCCGCGGTCAGGATCACCTTGGCGCCGTACGCGCGGATCAGCTTGCGGCGTTCGACCGAGAAGGTCTCGGTCATCACCGCGACGAACCTGTAGCCGCGCGCGGCGGCCACCGCCGCCAGCGCCACGCCGGTATTGCCGGAGGTCGCCTCGACGATCGTGTCGCCGGGCTGGAGCAGGCCCTTGGCCTCGGCGTCGAGCACGATCGCCAGCGCCAGGCGGTCCTTGACCGAGCCGGCCGGGTTGAACGCCTCGACCTTGGCGTACAGCTCCACGTGCGCGGGGGCGACGCGATGCAGCTTGACGACCGGGGTGCGGCCGATGGTGTCGAGGATGCTGTCGTAGATGGCCATGCGGGTCCTTTCCGTGGTTCGTGGAAGTCGGGGAATGGAAAACGGAAGCGTCAGGCGGCCCGGGCCAGGGCCGGTTCAGCCGGCAGCGGGCCCAGCGGGGCGGCGCCGAACCAGTGCAGCTGCGCGGCCAGTGCGGCCACCTCGCCCAGGATCAGCAGCGCCGGCGAGGCGACGCCGTGGGCGCGTGCGGTCTCGGGCAGTCCGTCCAGGGTGCCGGTGACCACCCGCTGCTCCGGGCGCGAGCCGTTCTCGACCAGGGCGAAAGGCGTGGACGGATCGCGGCCGGCGCCGAGCAGGCGCTCGCGCAGATGCTCCAGCGCGGCCACGCCCATGTATACCGCCAGGGTCTGGCGCTCCTGCGCCAGCGACTCCCAGTCCAGGGTGTCGACCGAGTCGCGGCAGTGCGCGGTCATCAGCCGCAGCGACTGCGCATGGTCGCGATGGGTCAGCGGAATGCCGGCGTAGGCGGCGCAGGCCACCGCGGCGGTGATGCCGGGCACGACCCGGTAGGCGATGCCGTGCGCGCGCAGGAACTCCAGTTCCTCGCCGCCGCGGCCGAACACGAACGGGTCGCCGCCCTTGAGCCGGACCACGCAACGGCCGGCGCGGGCGTACCACAGCATCAAGGCGTGGATGTCCTCCTGCGGCATGCTGTGGTTGCCGGCGGACTTGCCGACTTCCACCCGCAGCGCGTCCGGATTGGCCAGGGCCAGCACGCCGTCGCCGACGAGACGGTCATAAAGGACGACCTCGGCGGCCTCCAGCGCCCGCAACGCATGCAGCGTCAGCAGGCCCGGATCGCCGGGTCCGGCGCCGACCAGGGTGACGCTGCCCGGGAGCAGGTCGAGGTTGGCGATGGGGGCGTCGGACAGGCTCACGGGGAGGGTCGGCAGGAGGGGAAGCCGACCGTACGCCTGACCTCATAACCAGCGGAAATAACTTGCCGCACATACTTAATTCTTTCCGGTTATAAGGTTGGGGCGATATTCCTTCTACAGTCGCCTTCCTGCCATTCCCGCCGTCGCGCGTTGCACCGGGCCCCACCGATGACGCTCACCCAGCTCCGCTACCTCGTCGCGATCGCCGATGCCGGGCTCAACATCACCCTGGCGGCGGCGCGCGTGCATGCGACCCAGCCCGGCCTGTCCAAGCAGCTCAAGCAGCTGGAGGACGAGCTGGGCTTCCTGCTGTTCGTGCGCAAGGGCCGCAGCCTGGAAGCGATCACCCCAGCCGGCTCGGAAGTGCTGGAGCGGGCGCGGGTGATCCTGGCCGAGACCGCCAACATCCGCGCCTACGCCGCCAACCAGCGCCGCGACCACCAGGGCCAGCTGACCATCATCACCACGCACACCCAGTCGCGCTTCGTGCTGCCGCCGGCGATCGCACGGATCAAGCGCGAGTTCCCCCAGGTCAGCGTGCACCTGCAGCAGTCGGCCGAGGGCGTGGCGCTGGACCTGCTCGGCCAGGGCGACGCCGACATGGCCGTGGTCAGCACCGCCGGCAGCGAACCGCAGGGCGGGGTGGCGGTGCCGCTGTACCGCTGGCGGCGGCTGGCGCTGGTGCCGCGCGGCCACGAGCTGGACCGCGCCGGCAAGGCGCCGGACATCCACGAACTGTCCAGGTACCCGCTGATCAGCTACGAGTCCTCGGTGCGCCCGGAATCCTCGCTGCAGCGCGCCTTCGCCGGTGTCGGCCTGGAGCCGAACCTGGCCCTGACGGCGCTGGACGCGGACCTGATCAAGACCTACGTCCGCGCCGGCCTGGGCGTGGGCCTGCTGGCGGAGATGGCGGTCAGCACCGGCGACACCGACCTGCGCGGCTGGCCGGCGCCGACGGAGATCAGCGAATGCATCGCCTGGGCGGTGCTGCCGCGCGAACGGGTGCTGCGCGACTACGCCCTGGAACTGGTCAACGTGCTGGCCCCGCAGATCGACAAGCGCGACCTGCGCCGCGTGCTCGACGGCAACCAGGAGCCGGACTGGCCGCAGCCGCCGAGCTGGGAATCGCTGACCCAGACCATCACCAGTTGAGGCGCCGCCGTTGCCGCACGCCGCGGCTTCAGGCGGATACGAAGCTCCGGTAGGCGTAGAGGGTGCAGCCGGCCTGCACCAGCAGCCAGATCCAGGCGGCCACGCCGTACTGGAAACGCTCGTCCAGCGGCCGGTGCGCCTGGCCCGCGGCATGGATGCCCAGCCAGGCCACGCAGTACGAAACGGCGATCATGGCCAGGCCGCCGCGCGGATGGAAGAAGCCGTACTCCGGGTCGACGCGCATCAACGCCAGGTAGAACGCCACGTTGGCGAGGATGGCCAGGGCCGCGAGGATCTTCACGGGAAGGAAACCGGTTGCAGGAGGCGCAATCTCAGGCCTGCAACGGTTCGACCACCACCGCCGTGCCGTAGCACAGCACTTCGGTCAGCCCGCTCATCAACTCGGTGGCGTCGTAGCGCACCGCGACGATCGCGTTGGCGCCCAGCTGCCGCGCGTGCAGCACCATGTCGCGGTAGGTCTCGCCGCGGGCCTGCTCGCACAGTTCGGTGTAGATGGTGATGTTTCCGCCCAGCAGTGTCTGCAGGCCGCCGAAGAAGTTGCCGACGATCGAGCGCGAGCGCACCGTGATGCCGCGGACGACGCCGATGTTGCGCACGATGCGGTAGCCGGGCAGTTCCATGGCCGTGGTGACCCTGGAATCGTCCAGGGCGAGCGTCGCGCGCATGCCCGCCGAGTTGTACGGGTCGGTCATCCGTTCCTCCATTGGCGGACCCGGAGCGGGCCCGGGCGTGATCGTAGCGTGCCAGTGGGGCGGTCCGGCCACATGGACACGGAGTGTGGGAGCGAAGTGAGGAGAGCGAGGCGCGGCGCACGCTTCGCGCCGCAGGCGGAAGCCGGGACCCTGCCGGTCCGTGCGTGGATCCGGTTGCTGTCAGCGCGGAATCGTCTGCGGCCACGTTGGCAGGTACTCGGGGCCAGGGTCCGACCTCGAGCAACGCCGCGCAACGACGTCTGCGCGCCTCCCGCGATGGTTGCAGCAGGTGTTCATTTTCCAGCCAGCTACCGCGCGGCCACCTGCGTACCCTTGCGCGACGTTTTCCGGGGCCGCCTCATGCACGACGACAATTCCGACGCGCACAGCCGCGCGTCGCTTCCGCTTGCGCCTTCGCTGGATCCGGCGCTGAGCGCGGCGCACATGCCGCGCCAGTTCCGCCCGATCGACCGCCGGGTGCTGCGGGTCTCGATCCTGGCCATGGGGCTGGGCGCCGGCGTGGCGCTGGTGGCCCACCTGCTGATCGCATTGATCGCGCTGGTCACCAACCTGGCGTTCTTCGGCCGCTGGAGCGTGGCGGACAGCAGTCCGGCCGACAACGCCCTCGGCGTGTGGGTGGTGGTCGTGCCGGCGATCGGCGGCCTGGTCGTCGGCGCGATGGCGCGCTGGGGCTCGCGCGCGATCCGCGGCCACGGCATTCCCGAGGCGATGGAGCAGGTGCTGCGCAACGAAAGCCGGATCCCGCCGCGTATGACCTGGCTCAAGCCGGTGTCCTCGGCGGTGGCGATCGGCACCGGCGGCCCGTTCGGCGCCGAAGGGCCGATCATCGCCACCGGCGGTGCGCTGGGCTCGCTGCTGGGCCAGTTGCTGCACGTCACCGCCGACGAGCGCAAGACCCTGCTGGCCGCCGGCGCCGCCGCCGGCATGGCCGCGGTGTTCGCCGCGCCGGTGGCGGCGGTCCTGCTGTCGATCGAACTGCTGCTGTTCGAACGCCGCGCGCGTTCGCTGATCCCGGTCGCCCTGGGCGCGGTCGCCGGCACCGGCGTGCGCTTCGCGTTCGAAGGCCCCGGGCCGATGTTCCCGATGCCGGACCTGGCGGTGCCGGCGCTGCCGGCGATCGGCGCGTACCTGCTGCTCGGCACGGTGGCGGGCGTGGCGAGCGTGTGGATCACCCGGCTGACCTATGCCATCGAGGACGGTTTCGAACGCCTGCCGATCCACTGGATGTGGTGGCCGGCCCTCGGCGGCCTGGTGGTGGGCGCGGTCGGCTACGCCATGCCGCTGACCCTGGGCGTGGGCTACGGCAACATCTCCGCGATGCTGGCAGGCCAGTTCGGGCTGGCGACGATGGCGGCGCTGTGCGTGCTCAAGCTGCTGTCGTGGTCGGTCGCGCTCGGCAGCGGCACCTCCGGGGGGACCCTGGCGCCGCTGTTCACCATCGGCGGCGCGCTGGGCGGCGTGCTCGGCCTGGCGCTGGCGGCGTGGACGCCATGGCTGCAGGTCGATCCGCGGATGGCGGTGCTGGTGTGCATGGCGGCGGTCTTCGCCGGTGCGTCGCGCGCGTTCCTCACCTCGGTCGTGTTCGCCTTCGAGACCACCCATCAGGCCCACGGCCTGATGCCGCTGCTGGGCGCGTGCGCGGCGGCCTACCTGGTGTCGGGGCTGATGATGCGCAACACGATCATGACCGAGAAGATCGTCCGCCGAGGCGTGCGCGTCCCGGCCGAGTACGCGGCCGACTACCTGGACCAGGTGCAGGCCGGCGAGGCGTGCAGCCGCCAGGTGGTGTCGCTGGAGGCGGCGTGGACGCTGGCCGAGGTGCGCGCGCGGCTCGCCGCGGCGGCGCCGGAGTTCCACCACCAGGGCTTCCCGGTAGTGGCCGCGGACGGCCGCGTGCAGGGCGTGGTGACGCGGCGCGACCTGCTCGATCCGCGGTGGGGCGACGGGGTCCGCGTGGCTGAGTTGGTCGCCCGGCCGGTGCTGGGCGTGCGCGAGGACCATTCGCTGCGCGAGGCGGCCGACCACATGGTCGAGCACGAGGTCGGCCGGCTGGTGGTGTTCAGCCGCAGCGAGCCGGAACGCATGGTCGGGATCGTCACCCGCGGCGATCTGCTGGCCGCGCATGCCGGACGCCTGCGCCAGGCGCGCCGGGCCAGCCGCCACTTCGGCGGTGGCGCGAAGACGAAGGCCTGAGCGCGCGGCGTCCGGCCGCGGTCAGCGCCGCAGCCGGAAGCCGGGATCCCAGCCCATTCCGTCGCGGATCTTCGCGCTGGTGACCGCGCCGTCCTCTTCGGCCACGTTGTAGGCGCCGGGCCGGCCCATGGTCATGGCGCGGCGCGCCGCATCGGCCGCTGCGTCGACATGCACCGGCATCTGCGTGGGCGGCGTCGCGGTCCAGGTGTTGGGGCCGTACAGGCGTCCGTAGCGCAGGACGATGCCTTCGAGCCCGCAACCGAGCACGAGTTCTTCCAGGGTGGCGACAGCCGGATGCTGCTTCCGGTCCAGCGGCGATGCTTCCGACCATGGCATCGGTCCGGCCGCGTAGGCGAAGGCGATGCTCTGCGCCACGATGCGCCGCGCTCCGGCCTGGACCGCCGCCTCCACCAGGTGGGCCGTGCCGATCTCGCGCAGGCGCGCGTTGCGGATGCGCGCGGCCACCATCGCCGCCTCGCTGAAGTGCCGGGGCAGGTCGGTGAGCTGGTGCACGACGACGACCGGTTCGGCGTTGCGCACCGCCTCCACCAGCGCATCGCGGTCGAAGACATCGACGATCACCGGGCGCACGCCGATCGATTCCAGCTGCCTGGCCCGGTCCGGCGAGCGGGTCGTGCCGGTCACCCGCCAGCCGTCGGCGACCAGCAGGCGGCACAGCACCTCGCCGATCGCTCCGCCGGCGCCGGCCACGAACGCATTGCTTGTCGGCAGGCTGGACATGGCACTGTCTTCCAGGGGTCGGCTGCCGGTCATGACCGAAACCGGTTCAGCCGGGCGATTCCAGCATGATCGCCCGTTTACCGCCGGGGAGCACGTCGAACTGCTGCGGACCGGGGACGGTACGCGGCCCTCGGACCGCGTCCCCCCGCTTCAGATGTCCTCGTGGATCCCGCACTCGCGCTTGAGGCCGAAGAAGCGGGTGTCCTCGTCCTTCATGCCCGGTTCCCAGCGGGTAGTGGTGTGGAAGTCGCCGATGGAGACGTAGCCTTCGTGCCACAGCGGGTGGTAGGGCAGGTCGTGCTTCTTCAGGTATTGCCACACGTCGCGGTCGGACCAGTCGGCGATCGGGCTGACCTTCAGGCGCTCGCCACGCAGCTGCAGCACCGGGGTGTCGGCGCGGCTGGCCGACTGGCTGCGGCGCAGTCCGGTGAACCAGGTGCCGGCGCCGAGTTCGTCCAGCGCGCGGCGCATCGGTTCGACCTTGCGCAGCTGGTTGTAGTTGTCCAGGCCGACCATGCCCTGTTCCCACAGGCGGCCATGGCGGGCCTCCATCCAGGCGCGGCTGACCAGCGGACGGTAGACCTGCAGGTTGAGCTTGAGGCGGTCGACCAGTTCGTCGGTGAAGCGGTAGGTCTCCGGGAACAGGTAGCCGGTGTCGATCAGGACCACCGGGATGTCCGGCTTCTGCTGGGTGAGCATGTGCAGGGTCACCGCCGACTGCGCGCCGAAGCTGGACGACAGCACCGCGTTGCCGGGCCCGTTGGCCAGCGCCCAGGCCACGCGCCGTTCGGCATCCAGCGCCTCGAGCTGCGCGTTGAGCGCGGCCAGGTCGAGCGCCGGCGCGGCGTCGGCGCTGTTGGCGGCTTCCCGGGCGGGTGCGGTCAGACTCATCGGTGACTCCGGACGCTTGGTTTGCGGTGACATGGGAGAGGCAGGGGGATCAGGCGGCCTCGCCGAGCGCGGCTTTCCTGCTTGCCGGTTCGACCAGGACGTGGGTGGGATAGGGCGGCAGCGCGACCAGGCCGGCGCGGTGCAGGAAGTCGCCGAAGCGCTCCTCGGCCTGGCGTTCGGCGGCGTAGCGCGCGAACAGCGGCTCGAGCGCGTCGAGGATCTCGGCTTCGGTGATGTTCTCGCGGTACAGCGTGTTGAGCCGCTGGCCGCGATGGTCGGCGCCGAGCATCAGGTTGTAGCGGCCCGGCGCCTTGCCGACCAGGGCGATCTCGCCCAGGTAGGGGCGCGAGCAGCCGTTGGGGCAGCCGGAGAGGCGCAGCAGGACCGGCGCTTCGCGCAGGCCATGGCGGTCGAGCAGCGGCTCGAGCTTCGCGGCGAAATCGGGCAGGTAGCGCTCGGCCTCGGCCATGGCCAGGGCGCAGGTCGGCAGTGCGACGCAGGCCATCGCAGTGCGCGCCAGCGCGGTCGGGGCGTGGTTGTCGCCGTCCAGCGCGTGCGCCTGGACCAGCGCGTCGATGCGCTTGCGCTCGCCGGCCGGCACGCCGGCGATGACCAGGTTCTGGTTGGAGGTCAGGCGGAACTCGCCGCGGTGGACGTTGGCGATCTCGCGCAGGCCGGTCAGGTGCGGGCGGCCGGGGCGGTCGGCGATGCGACCGCTCGGCAGCGACAGGGTCAGGTGCCAGCGCCCGTCCTCGCCCTCGACCCAGCCGAAGCGGTCGCCGTTGTGGTCGAAGTGGAAGGAGCGCGCGGCCTGCAGCCTGAAGCCGGCGCGTTCTTCCATCAGCGCGACGATGGATTCGAGGCCCTGGTCGTCGATGGTGTACTTGAAGCGGGCGTGCTTGCGCTCCACGCGGTCGCCGAGATCGCGCTGCACCGTCACCGCGGCGGCGGCGATGGCGAGCACCTGCTCCGGGGCGACGAAGCCGATCACGCTGCCCAGCCGCGGATAGGTCATGGGGTCGCCGTGGCTGGCGCCCATGCCGCCGCCGATGGCGACGTTGAAGCCGGCCAGGTTGCCGGCCTCGTCGACGACGGCGATCAGGCCCAGATCGTTGGCGAACACGTCCACGTCGTTGAGCGGCGGCACCGCCACGGCCATCTTGAACTTGCGCGGCAGGTAGACCTTGCCGTAAATGGGGTCCTCCTCCTGCCCGCTGTCGGCCAGCTTCTCCTGGTCCAGCCAGATCTCGTAGTAGGCGCGGGTCTTCGGCAGGAATTCGAGCGACAGCTTTTCCGCCCAGTCTTGCACCTGGGCGTGCAGCCGCGACTGCAGCGGGTTGCTGGCGCCTAGCACGTTGCGGTTGACGTCGCCGCAGGCCGAGACGGTGTCCAGCGCGGCGGCATTGATCGCCTGCATGGTCGCCTTCAGTTCGCGCTTGATCACGCCGTGGAACTGGAAGGTCTGGCGGGTGGTGACGCGCAGCGAGTGGTTGGCGTAGGTGGTGGCGACGGCGTCCAGCTTCAGCCACTGCTCCGGAGTGAACACCCCGCCCGGGGCGCGGATGCGGATCATGAACTGGTGCGCGGGTTCGAGCTTCTGCCGGCGGCGCTCGTCGCGGATGTCGCGGTCGTCCTGTTCGTAGGTGCCGTGGAACTTGACCAGGCGCTGGTCCTCGAACGACAGCGAGCCGGTGACCGGATCGGCCAGGCCTTCCAGCAACGTGCCCCGCAGGCCGCGGCTCTGGATCTTGATGTCTTCGACGGAAGGGTGGCTCATGGCGGTGGCTGGAGTCCGGTCGTGGGCGCGCGCGATGCAGGGTGGCGTCGGTTCAGTAGACGTCGCGGCCGTAGCGGCCTTCGGTCTGCAGGCGGGTGAGGTAGTCGGCGGCGGCCTCGGCGTCGCCGCCGTTGTGCGCGGCGACGATGTCCAGCAGCGCGGCGTGGACGTCCTTGCCCATCGAGATCGCGCCGCAGACATAGAAGTGCGCGCCGTTCTGCAGCCAGTCGTACAGTTCGGCGCCGCGCTCGCGCAGCCGGTGCTGGACGTAGACCTTGTCGGCCTGGTCGCGGGAGAAGGCCAGGTCGAGGCGATGCAGTTCCTTGCGCCGCAGGGCTTCCTGCCACTCGACCTGGTAGAGGAAGCCGGTGTTGAAATGCTGGGCGCCGAAGAACAGCCAGTTGCGGCCGGAAGCGCCGGCCTCGGCGCGTTCCTGGACGAAGGCGCGGAACGGGGCGACGCCCGTCCCGGGGCCGACCATGATGATGTCGCGCGAGGCGTCGGCGGGGACGCGGAAGCGCTCGTTGGGCTCGATGTAGACCGGGACCTGGCCGCCTTCGTCCAGCGCGGCGAGGAAGCCGCTGGCCGCGCCGAGGTGGGCATGGCCATGGGCCTGGTAGCCGAGCACGTCCACGGTCAGGTGCGCTTCCTCGCCCACGCGCTTGCGGCTGGAGGCGATCGAGTACAGGCGCTGGGCCTGCGGGCGCAGCGCGGCGCTGAGCGCGTCGTGGTCCCAATCCGCCGGCCAGCGGCGCAGCACGTCCACCAGTTGGTGGTCGGCCAGCAGCGCAGCCAGGCCGGCGGGCTGGGTCGGGTCGAGCAGCTGCTGCAACTGCGCAGAACCCGATCGCTCGGCGTGCGCGGCCAGGAACGGGCGCGACAGGCGGGTCAGTTCGCGGCGCGTGGCCAGCCACTCGGACAGGGGCAGAGTTTCGTCGCCGGAAGTGACAGCGGTATTGCCGTCGAGCCTGGCCGCGTCCAGCACCGAGGCGACCAGCGGTTCGGGATTGCGATGGCGGATGCCCAGCGCGTCGCCGGGCTCGTAGGCCAGGCCGGAGCCTTCCAGCGACAGCTCGACGTGGCGCACGTCCTTCTCGCCGGCGCCGTACTGCAGGAAGCCCACGCTCCTGAACTCGCGGCCGGTGATGCGCTGGTTGGCCAGCACCTCGGCCGGGAACGGACGCTCGTGCGACCAGGCCGCGGCCGGACGCAGGGGGGTGACGGTGGCCAGGTGCGCGGCCGGGGCAGGCGCGGCCTTGAGCAGTTCGCGGGCCCGGGCCAGCGCATTCTCGCGCCAGGGGCCGGCGACGGTGTCGATGTCCAGGTCGGCCTGGCCGGCCTCGAACAGGCGCTGGGCACCCAGTTCGACCAGGCGTGCGTCCAGCTTGCGGGAGATGCCGCAGAAGTCGGCGTAGCTGGTGTCGCCCAGGCCGAGCACGGCGAACTTCAGCTCCGGCAGCTTCGGCGCGCGCTTGCCCAGCAGGAATTCGGTGAAGCCGATCGAGTCGTCCGGCGGGTCGCCCTCGCCCTGGGTGCTGATGACCAGATAGAGCAGGCGCTCGCCGGCCAGCTCGCGGGTGGCGTAGGCATCGGTGCGGACCAGGCGCACCGCCAGGCCGGCGGCCTCGGCGGCCTGGGCGATCTTCTCGGCTTCGCGCCGGGCGTTGCCGGTCTGGCTGCCGTAGAGGACGGTCAGGCGCTGGCCGGGCTGGGCGGCGGTGGCCGCGACGCCGCCCGGGCTATTCCCGCCAGCAGGCAGCAGCGCCAGCTGCGGCGCGCCATGGCCCTGGGCCAGGCCGGCGGTATAGCCGGACAGCCACCACAGCGAGGCGCCGTCCAGCCCGTCGACCAGCCGCGCCAGCAGGACCTTGCGATCCTCGTTGAGCGGACTGGGGGGCAGTGCGGGGGACGCGGCGGTCATGCGGGTGGCCTGGCACGACGTCGGACTCGACGGGTCACCGATGTTAGGAAATCGCAAAGCACAGCTGAAACGGCTTGTGGTTATTCGCTTATGCTCTGCGCTTATTTCAACGGCCCGCCCACCCGCCGGAATACTTGCGCCGTCCCGAACGTCCCCGACCGGCCCTGCTCCGGTGCCGGTGCGTCCGCCGCCGGAGGCCCGCAGGGCGTTCCGCCCCCGATTCCGCTCCGGTTTCCAGTCGCGCCCGATGACCCCCGCCCACCGCCTGTCCCACCTCGACCGCCTGGAAGCGGAGAGCATCCACATCCTGCGCGAGGTCGCCGCCGAGTTCCGCAACCCGGTGCTCCTCTATTCGGTCGGCAAGGACAGCTCGGTGCTGCTGCATCTGCTGCTCAAGGCCTTCGCCCCGGCGCCGCCGCCGATCCCGCTGCTGCACGTGGATACGCGCTGGAAGTTCCGCGAGATGATCGCCTTCCGCGACCGCCGCGCGGCCGAGACCGGGGTGGAACTGCGGGTCCACATCAATCCCGACGGCATCGCCCAGGACATCGGCCCGGTCAGCCACGGCGCCACCGTGCACACCGACGTGATGAAGACCCAGGGCCTGAAGCAGGCGCTGGACCAGTGGCAGTTCGACGCGGCCATCGGCGGGGCGCGCCGCGACGAGGAGAAGTCGCGGGCCAAGGAGCGCGTGTTCTCGTTCCGCAACGAGCGCCACCGCTGGGATCCCAAGCGCCAGCGCCCGGAACTGTGGAACCTGTACAACGCCCGCATCCGCAAGGGCGAGAGCGTGCGCGCGTTCCCGCTGTCCAACTGGACCGAGCTGGACGTGTGGCTGTACATCTACCGCGAGAAGATCCCGGTGGTGCCGCTGTATTTCGCCGCCCCGCGCCCGGTGGTCGAGCGCGACGGCGCGCTGATCCTGGTCGACGACGAGCGCCTGCCGCTGAAGCCGGGCGAGACGCCGCAACTGCGCAACGTGCGCTTCCGCACCCTGGGCTGCTACCCGCTGACCGGGGCGATCGAGTCGGAGGCCGATTCGCTGGAGAAGATCATCGCCGAGATGCTGGTGGCCACCAGTTCCGAACGCCAGGGCCGGGTGATCGACCAGGACCCGACCGCCTCGATGGAGAAGAAGAAGCTGGAGGGGTACTTCTGATGAACGGCCCCCTGGAAAGCAGCGTCCTCGGAAGCGCCGCCGCCGGCGCCGCCGACATCGCCGCCTATCTTCGCCAGCACGAGGACAAGCCGCTGCTGCGCTTCATCACCTGCGGCAGCGTCGACGACGGCAAGAGCACCCTGATCGGGCGCCTGCTGTGGGAGAGCAAGCGCCTGTTCGACGACCAGCTGGCCGCGCTCGAAGCCGACAGCCGCCGCCACGGCACCCAGGGCGAGCGCATCGACTACGCGCTGCTGATGGACGGCCTGGCCGCCGAGCGCGAGCAGGGTATCACCATCGACGTGGCCTACCGCTACTTCGACACCGACAAGCGCAAGTTCATCGTCGCCGACTGCCCCGGCCACGAGCAGTACACCCGCAACATGGCCACCGGCGCCTCCACCGCCGACCTGGCCGTGGTCCTGGTGGACGCGCGCAAGGGCCTGCTGGCGCAGACCCGCCGCCACAGCTACATCGTCTCCCTGCTGGGCATCCGCCACGTGGTGCTGGCGGTGAACAAGATGGACCTGGTCGGCTACGACCGGGCGGTGTTCGACGACATCGCCGCGGGCTACCGCGAACTGGCCGGGCAGCTCGGCATCCCGCACGTCCAGGCGATCCCGCTGTCGGCGCTGGAGGGCGACAACCTGCTGCAGCGCTCGCCGGCCACCCCGTGGTACGACGGCCCGGCGCTGCTGGAGCACCTGGAGACGGTGGAGGCCGGCGACACCGGTGCGTCCGGCGGCCTGCGCCTGCCGGTGCAGTGGGTCAACCGCCCGAACCAGGACTTCCGCGGCTTCGCCGGCACCCTGGCCGCCGGCGAGGTGGCGCCCGGCGACGAGATCGTGGTGCTGCCCTCGGCGCGCCGCTCGAAGGTGGCCCGGGTGCTCGGCCCCGATGGCGACGTGGCGCGCGCCTTCGCCGGGCAGGCGGTGACCGTGACCCTGGCCGACGAGATCGACGTCAGCCGCGGCGACGTGATCGCCGCCGCCGGCGACCCGCCGGCGGTCGCCGACCAGTTCGCCGCGCACCTGCTGTGGATGAGCGACGCGCCGCTGCTGCCGGGTAGGCCGTACTGGCTGAAGATCGGCGCGCGCACCGTGGCCGCCAGCGTCAGCGAGATCAAGCACCGCATCGACGTGAACACCCAGGAGCACCTGGCGGCCAAGCGCCTGGAGCTCAACGAGGTCGGCTACTGCAACCTCAGCCTGGAAGAGCCCATCGCCTTCGCCGCGTACGCGGAGAACCGCGCGCTGGGCGGCTTCATCCTGATCGACCGGCAGAGCAACGACACCGTCGCCGCCGGCACGCTCGATTTCGCGCTGCGCCGCGCCGACAACGTGCACTGGCAGCACCTGGACGTGGACAAGGCCGCGCGCGCGCGGATCAAGGGCCAGTCGCCGAAGGTGCTGTGGTTCACCGGCCTGTCCGGCGCCGGCAAGTCGACCGTCGCCAACCTGGTCGACAAGCGCCTGCACGCGCTGGGCTACCACACATTCGTGCTCGATGGCGACAACGTCCGCCACGGCCTCAACCGCGACCTGGGCTTTACCGACGAGGACCGGGTCGAGAACATCCGCCGGGTGGCCGAGGTGGCCCGGCTGATGGCCGATGCCGGCCTGATCGTGCTGGTCAGTTTCATTTCCCCGTTCCGCGCCGAGCGGCGCATGGCGCGCGAGCGCTTCGCCGAAGGCGAGTTCGTCGAAGTGTTCGTCGACGTGCCGCTGGAAGTGGCCGAGGCGCGCGATGTGAAAGGCCTGTACCGCAAGGCCCGGGCCGGGCTGATCCCCAACTTCACCGGCATCGACTCGCCGTACGAGGCGCCGGAGCGGCCGGAGGTCCACCTGGAGGCGGCCACGGCCACGCCGGAGGCGATGGTCGCCCGGGTGCTGGAAGCGCTGGGCCTGGACTGGAGCGCCGGCGGCACCTCGTGGCTCTAGATTGACGGGCGGATGATCCGGCCGCGCGGATGTGCCGTTGGTCATGTGCACCGGAAGGTGCACTCGAACGTTCATCCGGAATCGCTAAACTCGGCCCGTTCCGGATCGGACTCCCGCATGCCCAGTACCGTTTTCCCGCGCGCCCCGCTGCTGCTGGCGCTCGTCCTCCTGTTGTCCGCCTGCGGCCGGGGGGATGCCGACGCCGGCCACGAACAGGCCGCGGCGACGGTGACCACGCTGCGGTTGCAGCCGGTGCGCTGGAGCGACGAACTGCGGGCGCTGGGCACGGCCCATGCGCGCGAGTCGGTCACGATCACCGCCAGCGTCAGCCAGACCATCGCCACGGTCGAATTCGAGAGCGGCCAGTTCGCCAGGCAGGGCCAGCCGCTGGTCACCCTGGTGCAGGGGCAGCAGGCGGCCGGCGTCGCCGAAGCGCAGGCCGAGCTGCGCGATGCCGAGCAGCGGTACGAGCGCAGCCGCCGCCTCGCCGAGCAGCAGCTGGTCGCGCGCGCCGACCTGGAGACGCAGCGGGCCGCGCTGGAAGCGGCGCGCGCGCGCGTGGCCACGCAACGCGCCACCGTGGCCGACCGGGTGATACGCACGCCGTTCGCCGGGGTGCTCGGCCTGCGCCTGGTCAGCGCCGGTTCGCTGGTCACGCCGGGCACGCCGATCACCACGCTGGACGACGTTTCGCTGATCAAGCTCGACTTCACCGTTCCGGAGGCGCAGCTGTCCCAGCTCGGCGTCGGCCAGCGCGTCAGTGCGCGCAGCGGGGCGTGGCCGGGAGAAACCTTCGTCGGCACGGTCGCCACGATCGATTCGCGCGTCGACCCGGTGTCGCGCGCGGTCACCGTGCGCGCCGAGGTACCCAATCCCGACGGCAAGCTGCGCCCCGGCATGCTGCTGGAGGTCGGCGTGGAACGCGCCGCGCGCGACACCCTGGCCATTCCCGAGCTGGCGCTGCAGCAGAACGGGACGCAGGCCAGCGTGTTCCTGGTCCAGGCCGGCGGCGACACGGTCAAGGAAGTGCCGGTGCAGACCGGTTCGCGCCGCTTCGGCGAGGTCGAGATCGTGTCCGGGCTGAAGTCCGGCGACCGCATCGTGGTCGAAGGCACGGTCAAGCTGCGCGACGGGGCGGCGATCAGGGACGTGGCGGCGGCCACCGGCGCCGATGCCGCCCGCGGCAAGGAAGACGGCGCCGCGCCGGGGCAGGAGCGCTGACCCATGCTGCTGTCGGATGTTTCGATCAAGCGCCCCGTCTTCGCGACGGTGATGTCGCTGATCCTGATCGTGCTGGGCGTGGTCTCGTTCACCCGCCTGCCGCTGCGCGAGCTTCCCGACGTCGACCCGCCCGTCGTCTCGGTCAACACCACCTACACCGGCGCGTCGGCGGCGGTCGTGGAGAGCCGCATCACCCAGGTGCTCGAGGACGCGATCAGCGGCATCGAGGGCGTGGACGTGATCACCGCCAGCAGCCGCAACGGCCGCTCCGACATCAACATCCTGTTCACCCTGACCCGCGACATCGAGGGCGCCGCCAACGACGTGCGCGACGCGATCAGCCGCGTGTCCAACCGGCTGCCCGAGGACGTCGACCCGCCGCAGGTGTCCAAGCAGGACAGCGACTCGTCGCCGATCATGTTCCTCAACCTCAGCGACGAACGGCTCAGCACGCAGCAGCTGACCGACTACGCCGACCGCAACCTCGTCGACCAGTTCTCCGCGATCGACGGCGTGTCGACGGTGAACATCGGCGGTGGCCAGCGCTATGCCATGCGCGTGTGGCTGGACGCCGGCGCGCTCAGCGCCCGTGGCCTGACCGCGGACGATATCCGCGAAGCGCTGCTGCGCGAGAACATCGAACTGCCCGGCGGCAGCATCGAGTCGCAGACCCGCGAGTTCGCGCTGCGGGTGATGCGCGGCTACCAGACCCCGGAGAGCTTCGCCGGCCTGGTCGTGGGCAAGGGCGATGACGGCCATGTCATCACCCTCGGCGAGGTGGCGCGGGTCGAGCTGGATTCGGAAGAGCGCCGCGCCTTCTACCACGGCAACGGCGTGCCGCAGATCGGCCTGGGCATCGTCGCCACCTCCACCGCCAACTCGCTGGAGGTGGCGCAGAAGGTCCGCGCACTGGTCGACCAGGTGTCCGGCAGCCTGCCCCGGGGCATGCAGATCACGGTCGCCTACGATTCCACCGTGTTCACCGATGCGGCGGTGCACGAGGTCTACAAGACCCTGGCCGAGGCCATCGCGCTGGTGCTGCTGGTGGTGTTCGTGTTCCTCGGCAGCGTGCGCGCGGCGCTGATCCCGGCGGTCACCGTGCCGGTGTGCATCACCGCCGCGTTCATCGCGCTGTATGCGTTCGGCTTCTCCATCAACCAGCTGACCCTGCTGTCGCTGGTGCTGTCGATCGGCCTGGTGGTCGACGACGCGATCGTGGTGCTGGAGAACTGCCAGCGCCGCGCCGACCTGGGCGAGCCGCCGCTGCTGGCGGCCAGGCGCGGCACCCAGCAGGTCGCGTTCGCGGTGATCGCCACCACGGTGGTGCTGATCGCGGTGTTCCTGCCGATCGCCTTCATGGAGGGCAATACCGGGCGCCTGTTCCGGGAGCTGGCGGTGGCGGTGGCCGGCGCCGTGGCCATTTCCGGCTTCGTCGCGCTGACCCTGACCCCGATGATGTGCTCGATCCTGCTGCGCCCGCACACGCATCGGACGGGTTTCAACAACTGGGTCAACGACCGCCTGGACACGCTGACGCGCTGGTACCGCGGCCTGGTCGGCAAGGTGATCGGGCGCCGCTGGCTGCTGGCCGGCGTGATGATCGCCACGTTCGTCGCCAGCGGCCTGCTGTTCCGGCTGGTGCCGTCCGAGCTGGCGCCGGCCGAGGACCGCGGCGATTTCAACGTCATGGTCACTGGTCCGGAGGGGGCGGGCTTCGACTTCATGGTCGTGCAGATGACCGAGATCGAAAAACGCCTGCTGGCCTACGCCGGCGACAAGGGGCCGCTGTCGCGCGTGATCATCCGCGTGCCCGGTGGCTTCGGCGGGCAGGGCGCCAACATGAACAGCGGGCGCGCCACGGTCTTCCTGAAGCCATGGGAACAGCGCGACCTGACCACCCAGCAGGTGATGGAGGACGTGCGCAACAAGCTGGCCGACCTGCCCGGCGTGCGCCTGAGCGCCGAGGTGCGCCAAGGCCTGGTGCGCGGCTCCGGCCGGCCGGTGCAGTTCGTCATGCGCGGCCCGACCTACGAGACGCTGGCGCAATGGCGCAACCGCATGCTGCTGCGGATGGAAGGCAACCCGCGCCTGGTCAACATCGACTCCGACTACAAGGAAACCCTGCCGCAGTTCCGGATCGACATCGACAAGGCGCGCGCCGCCGACCTGGGCGTGCCGGTGGAGGCGATCGGCAGCACCCTGCAGACCATGCTCGGTTCGCTGCGCGCCGGCACCTACGAGATGGACGGCGAGGAGTACTACGTGATCATGCAGGCGCCGCTGGAGAACCGCCGCCAGCCGGACGACATTTCCGGGCTGTACGTGCGTTCGATCACCACCGGCAAGCTGATCCCGCTGTCGAACCTGGTCAAGCTGAGCGAGAACGCCGAGGCGGGCACGCTGAGCCGGTTCAACCGCATGCGCGCGATCACCCTCAGCGCCGGGCTCGCCCCCGGCTACACGGTCGGCGAGGCGCTGGAGTACCTGCGCGGGATCGCCGCCGAGGAGCTGCCGCCGGAGGCGCAGTTCGACTACCGGGGCGAATCGCGCGAGTTCATGAAGTCCAGCGGCGCGGTGTTCTTCACCTTCGGCATGGCCCTGCTGGTGGTGTTCCTGGTGCTGGCGGCGCAGTTCGAGAGTTTCCTGCATCCGCTGGTGATCATGCTGACCGTGCCGCTGGCGATGCTCGGCGCACTGCTCGGCCTGACCATATGGGGCGTAAGCCTCAACCTGTACAGCCAGATCGGCATCGTCATGCTGGTCGGCCTGGCGGCGAAGAACGGCATCCTGATCGTGGAGTTCGCCAACCAGCTGCGCGACGAGGGGCGCACGGTGGTCGAGGCCATCGTCGAGGCTTCGGCGGTGCGCCTGCGCCCGATCCTGATGACTTCGGTGGCGATGATCTGCGGCGCGCTGCCGCTGATGCTGTCCAGCGGCGCCGGCGCCGCCAGCCGCGAATCCATCGGCGTGGTGGTCGTGTTCGGCGTGGCGTTTTCCACCCTGCTGTCGCTGTTCGTGGTGCCGGCGTTCTATGCGCTGCTGGCCCCGTACACCCGTTCGCCCGAGGCGGTCGCGCACGAGCTGGAGAAGCTGGAGGCGCAGGTCCCGCCGGTGGGCGGCCATGGCTGAGCGCGCCCGCCCGTTCGCGGGCGGCGTGCGCCTGCGCCGGGTCGCCCTCCCCAGGCCGGCCGGACTGCACGACCTGCGCCTGTCCGGCCGGACCTGGCCGCGCTGAATCCCGGCCGGGACTGCGCGGCGCGCAGGTTACGGGTATCTTTCAGCCACCGGGCGGCAGATCCGCCGCCACCCCCATTCCCGCGATACAACGGCCGGAGACACATCCCCGTGGAAGCCCTTTTTGTCTGGATCAACGGCGTCATCTGGAGCAACGCGCTGATCGCGCTGTGCCTGGGCGCCGGTCTGTGGTTCTCCTTCCGCACCCGGGTCATGCAGGTGCGCGGCTTCGCCGAGATGTGCCGGCTGACGGTGAGCGGGCAGAAGTCCGAGGCCGGCGTGTCCTCGTTCCAGGCCCTGGCCATCTCCATGGCCGGCCGCATGGGCATCGGCAACATCGCCGGGGTGGCCACCGCGATCGCCTACGGCGGGCCGGGCGCGGTGTTCTGGATGTGGGTGATGGGCTTCCTGGGCGCGTCGACTTCCTACATCGAATCGACCCTGGCCCAGATCTACAAGGAAAAGGACGCCGAGGGCCGCTACCGCGGCGGCCCGGCGTACTACATCGAGAAGGCCATGGGCCTGAAGTGGTACGCGATGACGTTCGCCATCGCCACCATCGTCGCCACCGGCCTGCTGCTGCCGGGCGTGCAGGCCAACGCCATCGCCGACAGCGCCACCAACGTGCTGTGCGGCGTCGACGGCTGCGCCGCGGCCGGCGGCGTGGGCGCGATGAAGCTGTGGATCGGCCTGGGCGTGGCGGCGCTGCTGGCGACGATCATCTTCGGCGGCATCAAGCGCATCGCCACCTTCGCCGAGGTCGTGGTCCCGTTCATGGCGCTGGCCTTCATCCTGATGGCGGTGGTGGTGATGGCGATCAACGCCGACCAGGTGCCGGCGATGTTTTCCGACATCTTCTCCAGCGCGTTCGGCGGGCACGCCGCGTTCGGCGCGATCCTGGGCCAGGCCGTCGCCTGGGGCGTCAAGCGCGGCGTCTACGCCAACGAGGCCGGGCAGGGCACCGGGCCGCACGCGGCGGCGGCGGCCGAGGTCTCGCACCCGGCCAAGCAGGGCTACGTGCAGGCCTTCGCGATCTACTTCGACACCATGCTGGTGTGCACCTCCACCGCGTTCCTGCTGCTGTCCACCGGCATGTACAACACCTTCCAGGTGGTCAGGGAGGGCGGCAAGGAGACGCTGGTGGCGCTGTTCAGCGGCGTGCCGGGCCTGCAGCCGTCGGAAGGCGCGCAGTTCACCCAGGCGGCGGTGGAATCGGTGCTGCCGGGCTGGGGCGCCGGCTTCGTCGCGCTGGCGCTGTTCTTCTTCGCCTTCACCACGATCATGGCCTACTACTACATGGCCGAGACCAACCTGACCTACGTCGCCGGCGTCCGCCGCACCCATCCGCTGGCCACCCTGCTGCTGCGGCTGGGCATCGTCGGCATGGTGGTGTTCGGCGCCTACCACAACGCGGCCACCGCCTGGACCCTGGGCGACATCGGCGTGGGCATCATGGCCTGGCTCAACATCGTCGCGATCCTGATCCTGCAGAAGCCGGCGCTGCTGGCGCTGCGCGACTACGAGCGGCAGCGGAAGCTCGGCCTCGACCCGACCTTCGATCCGGAGGCGCTGGGCATCCGCAACGCCACCTTCTGGACCCGGCGCGGCTGACATGGCCGGGCCCTGGGACAAGCGGCCGCCACGCGCGCCGCGACCCCCGCGCGATCCGCGGCAGCGGCCCGCCGAACCGGCGCCGCCACCCCCGTCCGGACGTTCCGTGCCGGCGATGGAGGAGGCGGCGCCCACGCAGCCGCGCGGCGGCAGCGGCCATGCGACCCGGCGCGAGGAACTGCGCCTGTACGGGCTGAACGCGGTGCAGGCGGTGTTCGCGCGCCGGCCGGGGGCGATCCGCAAGCTGTATCTGGCGCAATCGCGGATCCCCGCGCTCAAGCCGCTGCTGGCCTGGTGCGTGCAACAGCGCGTGGGCTACCGCGTCGTCGACGAGGCCGACCTCGACCGCCTGGCCGCCAGTTCGCACCACGAGGGCGTGGTCGCCGACGTGCTCCGCGACGAACCGGCGCCGCTGTCCGCGTGGCTGGGAACCCTGCGCGGCGATGCGCCGGCGCTGGCGATCTGGCTGGATGGCGTCGGCAATCCGCACAACTTCGGCGCGATCCTGCGCTCGGCCGCGCACTTCGGCGCCGCGGTGCTGTTGCCGTCGCGTTCGCCGCTGGCGCTGTCGGGCGCGGCCGCGCGCGTGGCCGAGGGCGGCGCCGAGGCGGTGCCGCTGGTGCGGCTGCCGGAGACCGCCACTGCGCTGGAGCAGCTGCGCGCCGCCGGCTTCGGCCTCGCGGCCACGGTCGTGCGCGGCGGCGACGACCTGTTCGCCGCGCGCCTGCCGGCGCGGCTGGCCTACGTGATGGGCGCCGAAGGCGAAGGCATGGATGCGGCGCTGGCCGCCGCCTGCGACCAGCGCCTGTCCATTCCCGGCAGCGGCACGGTGGAAAGCCTCAACGTCGCGGCGGCGACCGCGGTGTTCCTGGCGCAGTGGGCCAGCCGCGGGCGATGAGGGCCTGGCGTTCGCTGGCCGAATGGCAGGGCGAAGCCGAAGCCGTGCACGCGGATGAACGCCTGTCCGCCGCGGCCGTGGACGATGTCCGGGTACTGGCGGGCGCCTGCGCGATCTGCGGCGCCAGCACCGGCTTCGCCAGCGACGGAGCCGGCGACATGCGCGAGGGCCTGCGCTGCCTGGGTTGCGGCTGCAATGCCCGGCAGCGCGCCGCCGCCAGCGTCCTGCTGGACGCGCTGGACGGATCCGGCGGGACGCAGCCGCGCGTCTACCTCAGCGAGCAGGCCAGCGCGTTGTTCGTGGCCCTGCGTCGCCGCATCCGGCGGCTGGAAGGCAGCGAGTACGTGCCCGGGTTCGCCCGGCGCCTGCGCATGGGCCTGTGGCTGCTGCGGCGCGGCGTGGCCGCACGCATCCGCCATCGCGACCTCACCGCGCTGGACTTCGGAGACGCCAGCCTGGATGCGGCGATGAGCCTGGACGTGCTCGAGCACATTCCGGACTACCGGGCGGCCCTGCGCGAATTCGCCCGGGTGTTGCGCCCGGGCGGAGTGCTGGTGTTCACCGTTCCCTTCTACGAGTGCCGGGCGCACAGCGAGACCATCGCGCGGGTGCGCGCCGACGGGGCGGTCGAATTCTCCGGCGCGCCCGAATACCACGGAGACCCGCGCGGCGGCGGGATCCCGTGTTTCCATCACTTCGGCTGGGACCTGCCCGACGCACTGCGGCAGGCCGGCTTCGGCGATGCCGCCCTGCTGCGCGTCCGCCAACCGGCGCATGGGATACCGGGCGGCCTGTGGGTGGTGCGGGCGGTGCGCTGAACTCCGGCCCCGGCCGCGGCGGACGGATCGCCCGGACCGCCGCCGGCGCACGTGCGTCGCGAGCGCGGCCCCGCCGCCGCCTTTATCGACTGCCGCCTGTCGCGGCGACGCGCGGCGCGGGCGGCACCAGGCGTACCGCCGCGCCGCCGCTGCCGGCAAGCTCCAGGGTCAGCGTGCGGTGCTGCGCATCGATGCGGCGTTCCTCGCGGCGCACCTCGGTCGGCGCGGCACCGTCCAGCCACAGCGTGGCCCGGTAGTCGGCCGCCGGCAGGAAGTCCAGCGGCAGCTGCAGCGTGCGCGGCTGCTCGTTGGTCATCGCGCCGATGTACCAGTCGCGGCCGCTGCGGCGGGCCACGACGATGTACCGGCCGATCTCGCCGGCCAGCACCCGGGTCTCGTCCCAGCTGGCCGGCACCGCGCTGATGAAGTCCACGCCCGGCGCGGCCGCGCCATCCTTGTCCAGATAGGCGTCCGGACTGTCGGCGACCATCTGCAGCGCGCTTTCGTAGACCACGAACATCGCCAGCTGGTGCGTGCGGGTACCCATGACGTGCGGTCCGGTGTACGAGGGCTCGAACCGTTCCGGTGCCACGTTGCGGAAGCCGCCCGGCGTGTAGTCCATCGGCCCGAGCAGCATGCGCGTGAACGGCAGGGTCACGTTGTGGGTCGGGGTGATGCGCCGGCTCCACTTGTTGTACTCGGCGCCGAGCACGCCCTCCTGGGTGAGGAAGTTCGGCCAGGTGCGGTTGAGCCCGGTCGGGCGGTAGGCGCCGTGCAGGTCGACCATCAACCGGTGGTCGGCGGCGCTGCGCAGCAGGCGATGGAAGAAGGCGACCATCTCCTGGTCGTCGCGGTCCATGAAGTCGACCTTGACGCCCTGGATGCCCATCCGCCGGTACTGCTCGAACACCTCGTCCATGCGCGGCTCGAGCGACCTCCAGTGGTTCCACACCCAGATGCCGACGCCGCGCTGGCGCGCGTATTCGATCACGCCGGGCAGGTCCAGCGCGGGAATGGCGCGGGTGATGTCGGCCTGCGGGTTGTACATGCCGTTGCCGAGGCTGCCGACGTACCAGCCGTCGTCGATCAGCATGTATTCCAGCTTCATCGCCGCGGCGTGGTCGACGTAGCGCTCGATCGTCGCAGTGTTCATGCCGGGCTCGGCCACGCCCGGCGCCAGGCCGCCGGACCACCAGTCCCAGGCGGTCTTGCCGGGCCGGATCCACGAGGTGTCGGCGATCGGCGTGGGCGGGTTGAGGCTGGAGACCAGGTTGGACTCGACCAGCGCGCCGGGGCTGTCGCCGAGCATCAGCACGCGCCACGGCGTGAGGTGGCCGTCGCGCGCGACCTGCGCGCGCGGAATGCGCACCGCGATGCCTGGATCGTCCAGCCGCGGCGACAGCCGCGCTTCCACGCCCAGGCGCCCGTCGCGGCGGCCGCCCAGGTACAGGCCGGCGAAGCGGTCCAGGTCGGCTTCGGCGATGGCGAAGGTGGATGCGCCGTCGCCGGTGCCGCACACCAGCGGCAGTTCGATCAGGTGCATCGGCCGCAGCTTCGAGGCGGCGATCGGGTCGTACTCGCCTTCGTGGCTGGTGCCGAAGCGGCCCAGGTTGAGCATCCAGCAGGCGTAGTCGCGCGGGAACAGGAAGCCGGTCAGGTCCTCCTTGACCACCAGGTCGCCGCTGGCCGGCAGCGGCAGCCGGTAGCGCAGGGCGATGCCGTCGTCGTAGGCGCGCACGATCACGCCCAGCCGGCGGCCCTGCGCGTCGGCCAGGTCCACGTCCATCTGGCGGTAGTGGTCGCGGGCCTGGCGGGTCTTGCCGGCGACCAGTTCGTAGGTCGTATCCGATTCGCTGCGGCGCACGTCGACGATGCGCAGTCCGCGGTCGATGCGATCGCCGGCGCCGAACTGGATGCCCAGCGGCGAAGGCAGCAGCAACGGCCTGCCGTTCCACTGCACCGCGTACCTGGCCTGGCCTTCGTCGTCCAGCGCCAGTTCGACCTGCGCCCGGCCATCGGGCGAGCGCAGCTGCAGCGGTTCGGATGTTGCGGCCCGCGCGCCGGCGGACAACAGGGCGGGCAGGGCGAGCACAAGCACGGACAGAACGGCGCGGTGCAGCGGCGGCATGGACGACCTCCTCCCGGACGAGGGTTCGGAGGGTACCCGCTCGCCCGCGCAGTGTCTGGAATACCTGCTTTCCGCAACCGGCATAACGCGCCGGACGCGCGGCGTTGCGCCTACGGCGCCGGCTTCGGCGGCTCCGCCTTCACCGCGCTGCCGAAGTCGCCCTCGGCCTCCGCCGCCAGGTACGCGAACACCGCGTACGCGGCCACGTTCTGCGCCAGCGCGGCCGGGTCGATCTTGTCGAGCGTGTCGTCGGCGGTGTGGTGCAGGTCGAAGTAGTCGCTGCCGTCCTGCGCCAGCCAGGCCCAGGTCACGCCCTTGTCCGCCAGCGGGCCGATGTCCGGTCCGCCGTCGCCCTTGTCCGCCACGTACTCGATGCCCAGCGGCGCCAGCGCCTGCGCGATCTGCTGCGTGGCCGCGCGCGCATGGTCCGGCGCGCCGGTGTTGAAGGCGTAGACGCGGCCGGCGCCGAAGTCGCTTTCGGCGGCCAGCTGGTGGCGGGCGGCGTCGGCCGCGTGCGCGGCGGCGTAGGCCTTGCCGCCATGCAGGCCCTGCTCCTCGTTGGCGAACGCCACGACGCGGATGCTGCGCGCCGGGCGCTGCGGCATTCCCGCGATCAGCTTCGCGGCGGCCATGGTGATGCCGATGCCGGCGGCGTCGTCGATCGCGCCGGTGCCCAGGTCCCAGGAATCCAGGTGGCCGCCGATGAGCACGACTTCTTCCGGCCGGCTGCGCCCGGTGATCTCGCCGATCACGTTCTGCGAGGTGTATTCGCCGTCCCAGCCGGCATCGATGTCCAGGCGCACCCGCACCGGGCCGCGCGCGACCAGGCGCGCGAGCTGCTCGGCGTCGGGAATGCTCAGCGCCGCCGACGGCACCGGGGTCAGGCCCTGCGCGTAGCGGGTGATGCCGGTGTGCGGCACGCGATGGCTGTCGGTGCCGGCCGAGCGCATCAGGAAGCCGGACGCGCCCTTGCGGATCGCCGCCGACGGGCCCTTGGAACGGATCGCGCTGCCAGTGCCATAGCCGCTGCCGTCGCGCGCGGCGGGCATGGGGTAATCGATGAATGCGATTTTCCCGGCCAGCGAGCCGTCCGGTGCCGCTTCCAGCGCGGCCAGGTCGGCGAAGCGCACGACTTCGCCTTCGACCGTGCCGCCGGGACTGCCACCCAGCGCGGTGACCGCCAACGGCTGCGCATGCGCGCCGAGCACGGCGGCGCTTTCGCTGCGGCGGACCCATTTCGGGAAGGTCACCGGCTCGGTCCAGACCTTGTCGAAACCCAGCGCCTCGAACCTGGCCTTGGCCCAGGCCACCGCGCGGGCGTCGGCCTCGCTGCCGGCCATGCGCGGGCCGACTTCGGTGGTCAGCGATTCGGTGATCTTCCAGCCGGTGTCGTCGGCCAGCGCGCGTTCGCGCAGCTGCGCGGCCTGTTCGAGCGCCCGGGCGGGGATGCGGGTTTCGGCGGCGGTCGTCACCGAGGTGGCGGCCAGGAGGGCGGTCGCGAGCAGGGCGGCCGTCAGGGAGGAAATACGCATGGGGACTCCGGCGGACAATCGCCGGAGCCTAGCAAAGCGGCCCGGCCGCTCCCCGTGCGGATGGTCACGGGGGCGCCACGCCGGTCACGCTTTCAGCGCTTGAGCGAGTCGCGGATCTCGCGCAGCAGCAGCACGTCCTCGCTCGGCGCGGCCGGGGGCGGGGCTTCCTTGCGCGACAGCCGGTTCATCGCCTTGACCACCATGAAGATGGCGAAGGCGACGATCACGAACTGGATGACCGCGTTGATGAACAGGCCGATGCCGATGCTCACCCCCGGCACCGCGTTGCCGGCCGCGTCCACGCTGGCTTCCTTCAGCGTCCACGCCCACTTGGAGAAGTCGACCCCGCCGATCAGCAGCCCGATCGGCGGCATGATCACGTTGTCCACCAGCGCGGTGACGATCTTGCCGAACGCGGCGCCGATGACCACGCCCACGGCGAGGTCGATCACGTTGCCGCGCATCGCGAATTCCTTGAACTCGGCGATCATGCCCATCTCGGTCTCCTGGCTTGTGCGCCGCCATCGGGCGCGGGACGGCCACAGCCTAACCCGGGACCCGTGGCGAACGGTTCAAGGCCCGACCTGTCCATGCAGCGTCGCGATGCCCTCCAGCCGCGCCTCGAAGCGGTCGCCCGGCTGCAGCGCGGCCACGCCGGCCGGCGTGCCCATGAACACCAGGTCGCCGGCGCGCAGCGCGTACAGCTTCGACAGTTCGTGCAGGATTTCCGCCACGTCCCAGATCAGGTCCGACAGCGGCGCGCGCTGGCGCGGCTGGCCGTTGACCTGCAGTTCCAGCACGCGCGCGCCCAGCGCGCCGGCCTGCGCCACCGGCACCAGCTCGCCGATCGGCGCGGAATGGTCGAATCCCTTGGCCGTGTCCCAGGGCAGGCCCTTGGCCTTGGCCGCGGCCTGCAGGTCGCGGCGGGTCAGGTCCAGGCCGACCGTGTAGCCGAACACCAGCGACTGCGCCTGTTCCACCGGCAGCACGCCGGCCGGGGCATCGCGGCCGAGGGCGACGACCAGCTCCACCTCGTGGTGCAGGTCGGCGGTGGCGGTGGGCCAGGGCACGGTGGCGCCGGTGACGATGGCGTCGGCCGGCTTCATGAAGAACACCGGGGTGCCGCGCTCGGCCTTCGAAGCCGGCGCGGTGGCGCCCATTTCGCGCGCGTGGTCGGCGAAATTGCGGCCCACGCAGTAGATGCGGTGCACGGGGAACGTGCCGCCGCCGCGCACGGCGACGCGCGGCGCGGGCAGGGCGGCGATGACGTCCGTTTCGACCGGCATCGCACCGGAAGTGTCGGCTGGCTGGGGCATGGTCCGGCCCGGCGGGAAGGGGCCGACAGTCTAAGCGCAGCGGGCCGCCGCGCGGGTCGCCGCTCAGCGCGCGGTGGGCAGTTCCGGCTTGCGCAGCACGCGGTATTCGGCCTCGACGATCTGCCCGGCTACCGGTTCGCTGCGGCGGCGCAACAGGCGCCAGGCCAGGCCCACCGCGAGCATCGCCGCACCGATGAACACGCCGAAGAACACCAGCATCGCCAGCACGGCCACGCCGATCGCGCCGAACAGCATGCGCAACGCGGGCGTGCGCGGCTTGCGCGGCGCGGCGAACAAGCCATGGAGCCGGCCGTGCAGGGGGGACGTATCGAAGCGGAACGAACGGGCGTGCATGGTGTTTTCGCGTGCCAGAATGGCGGACAGGCACGAAGTATCGGTGCGCGCGCCGGCGAGGTTGTGATGGGTTCGTTAAATCCTGGACCACTGCTCAGTTTCGACGCCCTGGCCGACGGTGCGCTGGTCGAGGCGGAAGCCGTGCTGGACGGCGATGCCGAATCGCTGGTCGTGTTCCGCCGGGGCGATGCGGTGCGGGCGTGGTTGAACGTGTGCCCGCACGCGGGGCGCCGCCTGGACTGGGCGCCGGGACAGTTCCTGAAGAGCCGGGAAGGCCTGCTGGTCTGCGCCGCCCATGGCGCCTCGTTCGAACTGGACGGCGGCCAGTGCGTGGCCGGCCCGTGCCGCGGCGACGCGCTGCGGCCGGTGGCGGTGGAGGTGCGCGACGGCCAGGTATGGCTGGCGGCGGGGGAAGCGCCTGCTTCGCAGGAAGCATCCGGCGTGTCGCCGACCGGATGCGTGCCTGCGACGTAGGGATTCGATGCCGGGACTCGGATGTCAGCCGGATCAGGCCACACGGGCCTCGCGTTCGGCTTCCTCGATCAGGCGGGGATCGACCCCGCGCCTGCGCAGGGCTTCCGCCATGCGGTGCGCCGGCCCGAACAGGAATTCGGCTTCGTCCTGCCGCAGTCCCGCACTGACATAGGCCTTGAGCAGGGCCTGATAGCCACTCATCCCCTTCAGGGGCGCAATCGCCTTCATCGAGTCCACGACATCGACGGGCATGCGCACGGTGACGGTGGTCATTGCGCGGTCTTTCCTGAGGCGTTGCTTGAGGGTCTCAGGAATCATAGTAGGCACGCTCTGCTGGAGTAGCCGGCCTCGCCCTGTCGATCCAGGAGTCCGGCGTGGTCCATCGCCACTTCCTGTAGGAGCCCGTCTTGCGGGCGACGCGACGGCGTCGACACAGACGATACCCTCGCAATTCCGATGACCTCGCGTCGCCCGCAAGACGGGCTCCTACAGAAAAGACCACGCCATCGCCTTTTGTAGGAGCCGGCTTGCCGGCGACCCGAGCCCCAAGAAGCACCGGAAATGCCCGCGCCCGGCAAGCCCGCCCTCAGCCCAGCCCGGCGTAGCGCTTGTACGCGGCGATCATCGGCTCGCCCCAGAAGAACACGATCCACCCGGCCATGGCCAGGTACGGCCCGAACGGGATCGGCGTGGCGCGGTCGCGGCCCTTGTACGCCAGCCAGACCGAGCCGATCACCGCACCGAGTACCGACGAGAACAGGATCACCGGCAGCAGGCCCTTGTACCCGACCCAGGCGCCGATCGCGGCCAGCAGCTTGAAGTCGCCATGGCCCATGCCTTCCTTGCCGGTGAGCTGCTTGAACAGCCACCACACGCTCCACAGGATCGCGTAGCCGGCGATGGCGCCCAGCAGCGCCGGCTTGGCCGGCATGAACAGGTTGTCCAGGCTGGCGATCAGGCCCAGCCACATCAGCGGCAGGGTCAGGCTGTCCGGCAGCAGCCGCGTGCGCAGGTCGATGCCCGCCGCGGCCACCAGGAACCAGGTGAACACCATCGCCCCGAACCCCTGCCAGCCGAAGCCGAAGCGCCAGGCGCACAGCACCGTCAGCAGGCCGGTCAGCAGCTCCACCAGCGGGTACTGCACCGAGATGCGCTGGCCGCTGTAGCGCGAACGCCCGCGCAGCGCCAGCCAGCTGAACACCGGGATGTTCTCCCACCACTTCAGCCGGTCGCCGGTGACCGGGTCGTGCGAGGGCTCGACGACGACCCCCGGCGGCGGCGGGTCGTACAGCTCCGGCATTTCAAGGATGTCGCGCGCGTCGCGCTTCCACTCCCACTCCAGCCGCTTGGGCAGGCGCAGGATGACCACGTTGAGGAAGCTGCCGACGCACAGGCCGACGGCGGCGGCAACGGGGTAGCCCAGCAGGGGCTGCTGATCGAGGAACGCCATGCTTTTTTGTTCTTCTTCGGTGAAACGGATACTAGATCGCCGCGCCCAGCTTGAAGATGGGCAGGTACATGCCGATCACCATGCCACCAATCAGTACGCCCAGGATGACCATGATCATCGGCTCGATCAGGCTGCTCAGGGCATCGACCGAGTTGTTCACTTCCTGTTCGTAGTACTCGGCCACCTTGAACAGCATGGTGTCCAGCGCGCCGGCCTCTTCGCCGATCGCCGTCATCTGGATGACCATGTGCGGGAACAGGTTGGTCTGCTTCATCGCCAGGTTGACCGGGTAGCCCACCGCCACGTCGTCGCGGATGCGGTACACGGCCTTCTCGTACACCGTGTTGCCGGTGGCGCCGGCGACCGATTCCAGCGCCTCCACCAGCGGCACGCCGGCCTTGAAGGTTACCGCGGTGGTCCGGGCGAAGCGGGCGATCGCGCTGTTGTGCATGATCTGGCCGATCACCGGGATTTTCAGCACCACCTTGTCCAGGAAATGCTGGAACGCCGGCGAGCGCTTGTAGAAGAACACGAACGCGAAGATGCCGCCGACCACGATGACCAGGAACAGCCACCAGTACGAAATAAGGAAGTTGGAGGCGGCGATGATCAGCTTGGTGAACGCCGGCAGGTCCGCGCCGAAGCTTTTGAACACCTCCTCGAACTGCGGCACCACGAAGATCAGCAGGATCGCGCTGACGATGATCGCCACTGCGATGGTCATGATCGGGTAGAACAGCGCCTTCTTGATCTTGCCCTTCAGCGACTCGATGTTTTCCTTGTAGCTGGCGATGGTATCCAGCACCGTCTCCAGCACGCCCGCGCCCTCGCCGGCGCGGACCAGGTTGCGGTACAGCTCGTCGAACTGCACCGGATGCTTGCTGATCGCCTCGTGCATCGAGGAGCCGCCCTCGATGTCGGTGCGGATCTGGTCGACCATCGCCTTCATGCGCGGGTTCTTGTGGCCGCCGCCGATGATCTCCAGGGCCGATACGATCGGCACGCCCGATTTCATCATCGTGGCCATCTGCCGGCTGAAGAAGGCGATGTCCTTGGCCGTGATCACGGAGCCGGCCTGGCCGAACAGCGGCTTGGGCTTGGGTTTGACCGTGGTGGGGTTGATGCCCTGGCGTCGCAGTTCGGCGCGCAGCAGGTTGGCGTTCCTGGCCGGCTGCTCGCCCTTCATCTTGACGCCGCGCTTGTCGGTGCCCTCCCAGACGAACGGCACCATCTGGCTGGTGGCCCGGTTGACGGGCACGGTCTTCTTCACGGCGCTGCGGGTCGCGGACATCTCGGTTCTCCCCGCCGGCATCCCCACACCGGCATGTCGCCGCATGGTAGCCGGTAATCCCCCCCCTGACACGCAACCCCCATCACGCTTTCCCCGCTCCTTATATATGCGACCGTGACCGCCCCCCTTGTAGGAGCCGGCCTTGCCGGCGACCCCCACCACCTCACCCTCCCCACCGCCCCCGATCCCCGCCCGGCCCCCACGCCGCATCGAGTCTCCAGAACTGGCCCGCCAGTTCCGATCACTCACGCGCCAGTTCCCGCCACTCGTGCCCCAGTGATTTCCATACGCGTACGAATGGAAAACGCTGACACGCCAGTTCCCACCACTCGCGCGTCAGTTCCCGGAACTGACACGCCAGTATTTTCCATACGCGCATGAATGGTGAGAACTCGGGCGCCAGTTCCAGTCACTGACGCGCCAGTGATTTCAATACGCGCACGAATGGAAATAACTGACGCGCCAGTTCCCGTCGCTCGGGCTCCAGTCCCGGACGCTCGCCCCGCTATGGTGAGCCCCCGGGCATGAGCATATGGACGAAGCACGTCACTTCCTGACGCAGGGCGTCACATTCACCCCTGTGCCCCCGGTCACAACGTAACCGTGCCGCTTAACCGGGCATTCCCCGCCGACGACTGGTAACATGAATGCGCGCTCCGGGGAGCCTGAACTTGGCATATAACGTGCGTGCCATCCGGCACGTGGCGGTCCCGCCGCGCACTGCCCGCGTTCCGGAAAGGACACGGGCCCGAAAGGCAAGTGTCCTAACCAACAACCGCTCTAGGGGAATCACATGAAGAAGCAGCAGGGCTTTACCCTGATCGAACTGATGATCGTCGTGGCGATCATCGCCATCCTGGCGGCGATCGCGCTGCCGGCTTACCGCGACTACACCATCAAGGCCAAGGTGTCCGAGGCGATCCTGGCAACCAGCCAGTGCCGCACGGCTGTGGCTGAGGTGTATCAGACGGGTAGCACAAATGCGGCTGATCAGCCGGGTGCGAATGGCTGGGGCTGCGAGAGCTCGGTCCAGACCACCAAGTATGTTGCTAGCATCGAGACGTCGGCTGCGGGTGCAATTACGGTTACGACCACCGACCTCGATGAGTTGGATAATGCGGCAGATAAGACTATTGTCCTGACGCCGTATAACACCGATGGCTCGACGGCTTTGGCGGTGGGTGACATCGGTAGTTCGCAGGTTGGTTCGTTCAAGTGTGAGGGCGGTACCATGCCGTCCAAGTATCTGCCCGGCTCTTGCAAGTAAATCGAGCAATGCTCGGCTGACCGGCTAATGTCAATCGGTTGGTGATATAGGGAAGCCCCGCATTCGCGGGGCTTCTTTTTTTGGAATAAGTGGAAATAAATGGATCTTTAAGTCATGCGTGAGCTGTTATGGATGTCGGTCGTCGCTGTATTAAGTTTGATGACTTACGGATTGCTCTTTTGCCGATCACGAAGTGTGGCATTTCTGCTGGCACTATCCGTTCCTCTGTCCGTACTTCTCTCGTTGCTCTATTTCATCGCGGACATATTCACAGGGCAAGGCTTGACCAGTGCAGTTATCTTCCATGTGTTGAACGGGTTTCAGAACGAAAACGACATTGGTATGGCCGAGTTCCCAGAGCTGGTGGCGCTAGTGCTCTTAGTCGCGGCAGCTGTAATGGGTTGGCTACTGCTCATGGAACGCGGGCGGCTCCGACGAATAGGCAAGAAGGGACGATTCGTCCTGCTCGAATCAGTGGTTGTCCTTGTAGCGTTGGTGCTTGCCGTTCCGCTCCATCCGGCAGTCGCTGAAGGTCGTCATTTGTGGAGCGAACTAGCGCCGCGCAATCACGAGATCTTAAATCAGGAACTCAAGGGGATTCCGAATGATGTCGCTACTAAAGGGCATCCGCGATCGCTCGTATATGTATATGCGGAAAGTTACGAGCGCGCGTTTCTCGACGAACATGCCTTCCCGAACCTAGCCAGCAATCTCATCGAACTAGAACGCGGAGGCTTGTCGATACGCGGCATTGGTGAGGCGCCGCTGACTAACTGGACCATCGCCGGTATGGTCGCTTCCCAGTGTGGCATGCCATTGGCGACCATATCTTCCGCGATGAACGATCCGGGCCTTGGGCGCACCAGCTTCCTGCCAGGCACGAGTTGCACCGGAGATCTGCTCAAGTCGTTGGGTTACCACCTTGTCTACGTGGGCGGAGCGGACAAGCAGTTCGCCGGCAAGGGCAATTTCTACAAGACCCACAGCTTTGACGAAGTCGTGGGCCTCAACGAGCTCGGCGGCATCATCGCGCCGGATTTCCCGCGTTCTAAGTGGGGTGCCTACGACCAGGATGTGTTCAGGGCCGGGCTGGCCAAATTTCATGAATTGAACGCATCCGACCAGCCGTTTGCCTTGGTCTTGTTGACAACGGCCACTCATCCGCCGACCGGATTTCCGAGCCCGGAATGTCGCAACGTGCGCTACGGCGATGGCAGCAACGGCATGCTCAATGCTGCCAAGTGTTCTGACGTCGAGATTGCCGATTTCGTTCGCAGGGTCGAAGCGGATGCACGCGACGACGTCATCGTAGTGGTTGCGTCGGATCACCTTCAGCGAGCCTCAGGTGCGTCTTCCCTGTTCGAGCGAAAGCAACTGCCGCGCGAGAACCTGTTCTTCGTCCGTGGTCTGGGCGAAGTCGGTATGCGTCAGCGGACAGCGACTACCATGGACTTGGCGCCGACCGTGCTGACCATACTCGACCTGCCAGTGGAGGAGGTCGCACTCGGTCGGAATCTACTGGGCGAGGGCAAGACCATGCCCGAGAAGTACGGCAAGGACGAATTCTATTCGATGGTGGAATCCTGGCGGGCGGGGCTCTGGAAGGCATGGGAGCCTAAAGCCAGTGGCGGCTAATTGGCGGCGCGTGCTGCTTTGTTTGCTGGTCGTGTTTTGCGTGGTTGTATTCATTTGGGGAGGGCGCGAGCTCTTTTCCATATGGGTAAGTCGGAGTGATCGCGCGTTGCTCCGGCAGATTGGCTTGGTCGCCCACGGTGGAGGTGGCCAAAATCCTAACCGGATATCTTCGTTCGACCGGAGTTATGCCGCTGGCCATAGATTCTTCGAGACCGACCTCTCCTGGACCTCGGATTCGGTTCTTGTCGGGATGCATGACTGGGATAAGAACTGGATCGCAGTGGGCGGTAGCGAGGCTCGTGTACCCAGTCACGAGGTTTTCAAGAAAATTACGAGTGACCAAGGCATGGATCTGGATGATCTCTGCCGGTGGCGTGACAGACACCCGTATGCTCGGATAGTCACCGACGTGAAAGTGAACCGGGTTCAGGCTCTCTTCGAGATAAAAGAGACATGTGGTGTAGCCGGGATCATCCCCCAAATCCACGACGAATCGGAATACGTAATGGCTCGTCGGTTGGGCTTCGACAGCATCATCTTGACCTTGTACAAATCTTGGAAACATCCCAATTATGGGTACAAAGACTGGGATTCTTCGCGCAACCTGATCGGCATTACCTTCCCGGTCGAGAGAATTGATGATTACGATTTGCGACGGTTGACTGCCGACAGTGGGTGCGCGCTGGTTCACACCGTTAATGAATCCGCCCAGTGGAAAGCCCTGAAGGGTCGGGGAATCTGCGCCATCTATACTGACCGGCTTGATCCAGAGTCGGCGCAGAGCGTTCCGTAACTCGCCTAGCCTGATGGCCCGCGGTGGTGCTTGTTTCATCGCCCCGCCTTATGGTCATGCGGGGTTGCCGGATGGTTGCCCGGCGCTGGCTCGGGCCTGGGATGCAGTCGTTGTCAGGACCGCGATCGGCACGATCTTTGCGTTATCTTTCTCGGTACGAGTCGAGGGGATCTAAAGCATGAACGCAGTAGCTACTGCCAATCTAGTCGGCATCACCGGCATAGCTCGCCGCCTGGTCCAGGACGGCGCGCTGGACGAAGGCGCAGCCCGCACCGCCATGACCCAGGCCACCGAGGCCAAGGTGCCGCTGGCGCAGTGGATCGCCGAGAAGAAGCTGGTCGCCCCGGCGCAGATGGCGGCGGCCAATGCGGTCGAGTTCGGCATGCCGCTGCTGGACGCCTCGGTCTTTGACTCCGGCCAGAACGCGATGAAGCTGGTCAGTGAGGAGCTGGTCCAGAAGCATCACGTGCTGCCGCTGTTCAAGCGCGGCAACAAGCTGTTCGTCGGCACCAGCCACCCGACCCAGACCGCGGCCCTGGCCGAGATCCAGTTCCACACCAACCTGGTGGTGGAGCCCATCCTGGTCGATGAGGACCAGATCCGCCGCACCCTGGAGCAATGGCAGAACGCCGGCGGCCAGCTGGGCGGCAACCTGGGCGGCGACGACGAGGAGGGGCTTGAGAACCTGGAGGTCGGGACCGACGACGACGCCGGCGCCGATTCCGGCGTGGACGCCAAGGGCGACGACACCCCCGTGGTCAAGTTCGTCAACAAGGTGCTGATCGATGCGATCCGTCGCGGCGCTTCGGACATCCACTTCGAGCCCTACGAGACCGACTACCGGGTGCGGCTGCGCATCGATGGCCTGCTCAAGACGGTGGCCCGGGCGCCGGTCAAGCTCAATCCGCGCATCGCCGCGCGCCTGAAGGTGATGGCGCAGCTGGATATCGCCGAGAAGCGGGTGCCGCAGGACGGACGCATCAAGCTCAACCTGTCCAAGACCAAGCAGATCGACTTCCGCGTCAGCACCCTGCCGACCCTGTTCGGCGAGAAGGTGGTGCTGCGCATCCTGGACGGCAGCGCGGCCAGGCTGGGCATCGACAAGCTGGGCTACGAGGAGGACCAGCAGAAGCTGTTCCTGGACGCCATCGCCAAGCCCTACGGCATGGTCCTGGTGACCGGCCCGACCGGTTCGGGCAAGACGGTGTCGCTGTACACGGCGCTGGGCATCCTCAACGACGACCTGCGCAACATCTCCACGGTCGAGGACCCGGTGGAAATCCGTCTGCCGGGCGTGAACCAGGTGCAGCAGAACGTCAAGCGCGGCATGACCTTCGCCGCGGCGCTGCGCAGCTTCCTGCGCCAGGACCCGGACATCATCATGGTCGGCGAAATCCGCGACCTGGAGACGGCCGAGATCGCGATCAAGGCGGCGCAGACAGGCCACATGGTGCTGTCGACCCTGCACACCAACGATGCGCCGCAGACCATTGCGCGCCTGATGAACATGGGCATCGCGCCGTACAACATCACTTCCTCGGTGACCCTGGTGATCGCCCAGCGCCTGGCGCGGCGGCTGTGCAACAAGTGCAAGAAGCCGGTGGAACTGCCCGAGCACGCATTGCTGGCGGAAGGCTTTACCGAGGCCGAGGTCAAGGCCGGCATCACCCTGTACGAGGCGGTGGGCTGCGACGAGTGCACGGAAGGCTACAAGGGCCGCACCGGCATCTACCAGGTGATGCCGATGAGCGACGAGATCCAGGCCATCGTGCTGGAGGGCGGCAACGCCATGCAGATCGCCGAGGTGGCGCAGAAGGCTGGCATCCACGACCTGCGCAAGTCCGCACTGCTGAAGTGCCGCAACGGCATCACCAGCCTGGCCGAGATCAACCGCGTCACCAAGGACTGACGGCGCGGTTGCCGGCGTGCCCGCGTTCCGAGGGGGCCGGTTGTTGTAGGAGCCCGTCTTGCGGGCGACCCGACGTCGCCTCGGCGCAGGCGACGCCGTCGTGGTTCCGACGCCCCTGTCGCCCGCAAGACGGGCTCCTACAGAAGAGCGGCCAGGGTGCCGATGTTGGCTGTGGCGTTGATGTTGTAGGAGCCGGTCTTGCCGGCGACCCGATGCCGCTCCCGGCACAGGCAACGCCCTCATGGCTCCGACGCCCTTGTCGCCCGCAAGACGGGCTCCTACAGAAAAGCCGCAGCGGTGTTGATGTTGGCCGTGGCGAGGCGACTTCCTACACGCGGGCGCGGGGTGTCCCGCTGGGCCGGTGTTTTGCAGGCATGCAACCTGTGGGTATGGACCTGCACGTCGAAGCGCGCTTCCGCGGGCACCGCGCGTTGCGGCGCGGGCGGGTGTCGTTGCCGTGGCAGGTCTATCACGTCACCGCCGTCACCCGTGGGCGGCAGCCATGGTTCGCGGACTTCGACGTGGCCTGCGAGGCGGCGCGTGCATTCGGTCGGCCCGGCGTCCTCGGCGATGCCGTGCTGCTGGCCTGGGTGCTGATGCCGGACCATGGGCATTGGCTGTTGCAGGCAGGGGAGCGGACGCCGATGGGCAGGGCGGTGGCGCGGATGAAGTCGGCCAGCGGCGTGCAGGCGAACCGCGCCATGGGCCGGTCCGGTCCAGTCTGGGAGCCGGCGTTCCATGACCGCGCCCTGCGCCGGGAGGACGATTTGCGTTCGGTGGCCCGGTACATCGTCGCCAATCCGCTGCGCGCGGGCCTGGTCGACCGCATAGGCGACTACCCGTTCTGGGATTGCATCTGGCTGTCGTAGGAGCCGGTCTTGCCGGCGACCCGAGGCCGTTGGCACAGGCGACGCCCTCACCGTCCCGATGCCCGGTCGCCCGCAAGACGGGCTCCTACAACCGTCGCGGTTGTTTGTAGGAGCCGGTCTTGCCGGCGACCCGAGGCCGTCGGCACAGGCGACGCCCTCGTGGTTCCGACGCCCGTGTCGCCCGCAAGACGGGCTCCTACAGCCGTCGCGGTTGTTTGTAGGAGCCGGTCTTGCCGGCGACCCGAGGCCGTTGGCACAGGCGGCGCCCTCGCGGTTCCGACGCCCGTGTCGCCCGCAAGACGGGCTCCTACGGGATGACGATGCGGTAATGCTGGGGCGGCGGCGTGCCCGTTGTGGGAGCGGTTTGCCCCGCCTCCGCGGAATGGCGGACACTGGCCGGCCACTCCGAACAGGTTCCGGACGAGCCCCGCATGAGCGAGAAGATCCCGCTGCTGATCGATACCGACCCGGGCGTCGACGACGCGCTGGCGTTGCTGATGGCCTTCGATTCCCCGGCCCACGAGGTCGTCGGCCTGACCATCGCCGCCGGCAACGTCGGCCTGGCCCATACCGTGCGCAACGCGCTCAGGCTGCGCGAGGTGGTGGGGCGGCCGGACGTGCCGGTGTTCCCGGGCTGCGGCGGTCCGCTGGTCCACGCGCCGCGCGAGGACGCCGCCCACGTGCACGGCCGCGACGGCTTCGGCGATATCGGCTACCCGGACCCGGCGGGCGCGGCGGCGGACGAGCACGCCGCGCTGGCCATCCTGCGCCTGTCGCACGAACATGCCGGCCGCCTGCTGCTGGTCGCGCTGGGTCCGCTGACCAACCTGGCCCTGGCCCTGCGCCTGGACCCGACCCTGCCGCAGCGCGTCGCCCGGCTGGTGGTGATGGGCGGGGCGGTGACCGCCCACGGCAACATCACTCCGGTGGCCGAGTTCAACGTCGGCTTCGACCCGGAAGCGGCCCATGTGGTCCTGTCCGGCTTCCCGAAGTACGACCTGGCCGACTGGGAGGCGACCCTGGCCCATGGCCTGCACCACCGCCGGGCCGAGGAATGGCTGGCCGCCGATTCGCCCCGCGCCCGTTTCTACGAGGCGATTTCGCGCCAGACCCGGCTGTGGTCGGAGGACCGCCGCGGCGAGCTGTGGCATTCGGCCGATGCCCTGGCCATGGCCTGGGCGCTGGAGCCGGACGGGGCGCTGGAGCAGGTCGAGCGGCCGCTGGCGGTGGAGACCGAAGGCCGCCTGGCCCGGGGCCTGACCGCGGTGGACTGGAACCGGCAGACCGGCGCCGCGGACAACGCCCGCATCCTGCTGCGCTACGACCAGGCCCGGTTCGAGGCCCGGGTCCGGGCGGCGCTGGCCGCCGCCTGACCGTGGCCGGAACCCGGCCTTGCGCCGGGGCCCCGCGGGCCGCTAGAATGCCGGGCTCTGTTCCGTTACCACATTACTAGGTGTACGCCATGAAGGCCGGCATCCATCCCGATTACCGCGAAGTCGTCTTCCACGACGTCACCTCCGATTTCAAGATCCTGACCCGCTCGACCCTGGCCGGCGGCGCCAAGGAGACCGTGAAGTGGGAAGACGGCAACGAATACCCGCTGGTCAAGATCGAAATCTCCTCGGCCTCGCACCCGTTCTATACGGGCAAGCACAAGGTCATGGACACCAGCGGCCGCATCGACAAGTTCCAGCGTCGCTACGCGCGCTGAGCCTTGCCTGATCCGCGCCGCCCCCAGGCGGCGATCTCCGACGAACGGCCGCGCGTGCGCGGCCGTTCTGTTGTGCGCGCCACCGCCCTTGTAGGAGCCCGTCTTGCGGGCGACCCGGGCGCCGGAACCGCGACGCCGTCGCCTGTGCGTGCGGCGTCGTGTCGCCGGCAAGACCGGCTCCTGCAACATCAACGCCACGGCGGCCTTTTTCTGTAGGAGCCCGTCTTGCGGGCGACCCGGTGCCGCCGGAACCGCGACGCCGTCGCCTGTGCCTGCGGCGTCGGGTCCCCGGCAAAGCCGGCTCCTGCAACGGCCGCGCCGCCGTTGTTTACGACAGTCGCGCCCGCCGTTGTTTTGCCGTGAACCGGGCGCGTGCCACTGGGCCCTACGACTTCCGTCCGGGTACCCCGGCGTACGGGCTGTGCGATAATTCCGAGGCTTCGCGGCGTTCGGCCGCGGACTCCCTCCCGCGAACGCACAGGGCGCCGCGCGCCCAGTGCCTCGCTTACCCCACAAGAGGAGCGCACACCGTGTCCAATCTCGACCAGGTCACGTTGAATGCCGGCGACAAGTCGGTGACCCTGCCGGTGCTCAAGCCGACGCTGGGCAACGATTGCGTCGACATTTCGAAGCTGACCAGGGAAACCGGCCTTTTCACCTACGATTCCGGTTTCACCGCCACGGCCAGCTGCAAGTCGGCCATCACCTACATCGACGGCGACAACGGCGTGCTGCTGTACCGCGGCTACCCGATCGAGCAACTGGCCAAGCAGTCGACGTTCCTGGAAGTGGCCTACCTGCTGATGAACGGCGAACTGCCGTCGCGGGCCGAGTTCGACAAGTTCGAACACGAGGTCACCCACCACACGATGATGCACGAGTCCCTGAAGAACTTCCTGCAGGGCTTCAACTACGACGCGCATCCGATGGCGATGCTGGCCGGCACCGTGGCCTCGCTGTCGGCGTTCTACCACGACACCCTGGACCTCAACGATCCGGAGCAGCGCCGCCAGGCCGCGATCCGCCTGATCGCCAAGGTGCCGACGCTGGCCGCCGCCGCCTACCGGTATTCGATCGGCTGGCCGATGCGCTACCCGCGCAACAACCTCGGTTACGTCGACCGCTACCTGCACATGATGTTCGAGCTGCCCAGCGAGCCGCTGGAGCTCAACCCGGTGGTGGCCAAGGCGCTGGACCTGCTGTTCATCCTTCACGCCGACCACGAGCAGAACGCCTCGACGTCGACCGTGCGCCTGGTCGGCTCGACCGGTGCGAACCCGTACGCCTGCATCGCTGCCGGCATCACCGCGCTGTGGGGTCCCGCGCACGGCGGCGCCAACGAGGCGGTGCTGAAGATGCTGGAAGAGATCGGCACCCCCGACAAGGTCGAGTCGGCGATCGCCAAGGCCAAGGACAAGGAGTCGGGCTTCCGCCTGATGGGCTTCGGCCACCGTGTGTACAAGAACTTCGACCCGCGCGCCAAGATCATCCGCGAGATGACCCACAAGGTGCTCGGCGAGCTGGGCGTGAACGATCCGCTGCTGGAAGTGGCGATGAAGCTGGAAGAGGCGGCGCTGAAGGACGAGTACTTCATCCAGCGCCGGCTGTACCCGAACGTCGACTTCTACAGCGGCATCATCTACAAGGCGCTGAAGATCCCGACCGAGATGTTCACGGTCATGTTCGCCATCGGCCGCACCGCCGGCTGGGTGTCGCATTGGCTGGAGCAGCAGGTCGATCCGGAAATGAAGATCGGCCGTCCGCGCCAGATCTACACCGGCTACGACGTGCGCGACTACGCGGCTGCCGACAAGCGCTGAGCGCATTCGGTCCATTCGCAGTTGCAGGAAGGCCCCGAAAGGGGCCTTCTTCGATCTTGCGGCATGGCCCGGCCAGGCTTCGTGAGGCGACGGGGTGACGCAGCCGCGCAGCCTCGATACCGATTACTGTCCGGGCAGCGACAAGGTGCGTACCAATGCGGCGTGCAGTCGCGGGCCGAGGTGGCCGGCGGGATGCTGCCTGATCGCATAGCGGTCGTCGATGCAGGCTTCCAGCCGGGTTGGGTTGCCCGGACCGCCAAGCGCGTCGCCGGGATCGTCGCCCCAAAGCGAGGCGGTACGCCAGACATCGCGCACTTCCTGCAACTGGCCCCGACGCAGCGATCGGCTCAGGGTCTGCCCGCGCAGCACGGGCGCCTGCGCGCTGCCCGACGGTGCTGCAGGCGCGAAGGCATAACGTGAGGCACGTACTGCGACGTCCTCGTTATGGATATCAAACACGATGCGCCAGCCGTCCTGTCCCTGCGCGTTGGTCACCGTGGCCACATAGCGCTCCCTGCCCAGTGCAGGGTCCAGGCCGCAACTGGCCAG
>Ga0160451_100110_pt1 | contig 74321 bp, 58 predicted proteins | sample HID1975M_E1MG_FD_108270 | JGI IMG/M metagenome (GOLD analysis project Ga0160451, IMG submission 108270) | Enriched soil microbial communities from UW Madison campus, WI, USA - HID1975M_E1 MG | ecosystem: Environmental > Terrestrial > Soil > Unclassified | place: USA: Madison, Wisconsin... | reverse complement strand
CCACGACCGCAAGGTTGGCCAACACGAACCACGGGAACGGATGCAGGTACCGGAACGAGACGATGTGGGAAAACAGCAGGTGCGAAGCGAACAGTCCCCATGACACCAGCGCCAACAGCCAGTATTGTTCGCGACGGCCGGAGTTCCAGCCCAGCCAGAGCGACAGCAGGCCCAGCGGCGCCAGCGCGAACAGGCAGAACGTCAGCCACGGGCCGGATGCGGCGAAGTACAGGCGGGCGGGAGTTTCGCGCTTGTTGATGCCTGCCGCGTCCCATCCCATCCATTCGTGGATCAACCGCAGGTCGCGCTTCGTCGGCGCGATCACGCCCTTGTCGTCGAGCATGCGCCAGTAGACCTGTTTCCGGTTGAAGTAACCGCCCAGCGTCTCGATGTTGATCCTGAGCAGGCCCAGCGGGTCGTCGAGCATGGCACGCCGGGTGATCGTCCGTGCGACCATCTCCGGGTTGTCGCTGTTTCTTTCCAGCACCCGCCACAGCCCATCCGGATCCCAGATGTGGTTGCCCCGTTGCCAGTGGTCGCGCAGCGGCAGTTTGACCTGCTGCAAGACGTCACCCGGCACGCCGGTTCCTTCGAAATGTTCTGCGCGAACCAGCGGCGCCACCAGGCCGATGCGCATCATGCCGGTGTGCACCAGATAGCCCGGCGGCTGTCCGGTCGCGCGCCCATAGGCGGAAGCGTAGGCCAGGTGGCTGGCAGCCAGCACCGCCAGCGCGAGCATGACGTGCCCCAGCCTGATCGCCCCGGTGGCGCCACGCCCCTTCCCCGCGAGCACGTGGACGAACGGCAACAGGACGCCCAGACCCATCACCAGCGGGAGGAAGTTGGTGCGTATGGCCGCTGTCGCCAGCCCTCCCAGACCGCCCAGCAGGTACCAGCCGAGCCGGCCCGTGGCCAGGTAGCGCGAATACACCAGCACGGTGCTCACCAGGGCGAGCATGCCGAATGCCTCGGCCATGACCATCCGCTCCAGGAACACCTGGGCCGGCTCGGTTGCCAGCAACACGGCAACGACCAGACAGACCGCGAAACGCAACCGCAGCGCGTATCTCAGGAATGCGAACAGGCCGAGCGCGCCCAGCCCCGCCCAGAGCGCCTGCAACGCGATGATCGCCAGCGGCGAATGCAGCCGGTAGACAGTGAGATGCAAGGCCCAGCCATACGGATAGGAGCGCACCCCGACGACGCTGGAGTGCGCACCGGCATCCATGAACACCATGGAGTCGCCCATGTACAACCGCAGGGTATGGTCGACGGCAAGCCAGACGAGCTTGATCGCCAGCAACAACAGCGCCGCCATTCCCAGTTCCCGCAGGATCGCGCCGCAGGCGCTGCGCCTCGATCCTTTGCGCGGCGAATTCGTTTCGGTTCCCATCACCCAGTGGATCATCGGTTGCGGCGACACGCGCCCGTCACGTCCATGATGCCGCGTGCGCTTGTCCGCCCGCCACCGGTCGGGTCGCTGATCCCGGAAGCCGCCCCACTTTATGCGAACGGCACTCCGGTCTTTTCCTTCAGTTCCCCGGCACCCACGCCCGGCGCCGCCTCGACCAGCAGCAGTCCGGCATCGGTGACGTCGAACACCGCCAGGTCGGTGATGATCCGGTCGACCACGCCCACGCCGGTCAGCGGCAGCGTGCATTCGGGCAGGATCTTGTGCTCGCCGTTCTTCGCCGTGTGCTCCATCAGCACCACCACGCGCTTGACGCCGGCGACCAGGTCCATCGCCCCGCCCATGCCCTTGACCATCTTGCCGGGCACCATCCAGTTGGCCAGGTCGCCCGTGTCGGTGACCTGCATCGCGCCCAGGATCGCCAGGTCGATGTGGCCGCCGCGGATCATCGCGAACGAATCATGGCTGCCGAAGTAGCTGGCGCCGGCGCGCGCGGTCACCGTCTGCTTGCCGGCGTTGATCAGGTCGGCATCGACCTCGTCCTCGGTCGGGAACGGGCCGATGCCGAGCAGGCCGTTCTCCGACTGCAGCCACACGTCCACGCCCTCGGGGATGTGGTTGGCGACCAGGGTCGGCAGGCCGATGCCCAGGTTCACGTAGGCGCCATCGCTCAGCTCGCGGGCGGCGCGCTGCGCCATCTCGTCGCGGGTCCAGGCCATCACTTGCCTCCTTCTGCGCGGACGGTGCGCTGCTCGATGCGCTTCTCCGGATGCGGGTTGTGCACGATGCGATCGACGTAGATGCCCGGCAGGTGCACATGGTCCGGGTCGATCGCGCCGACGTCGACCACTTCCTCGACCTCGGCCACGCAGACCTTGCCGGCCATCGCACAGGCCGGGTTGAAGTTGCGTGCGGTCTTGCGGAACACCAGGTTGCCGGACTTGTCGGCCTTCCACGCCTTGACCAGCGACACGTCGGCCACCAGCGCGGTCTCCATCACGTAGTGCTTGCCGCCGAACTCGCGGGTCTCCTTGCCCTCGGCCACCACCGTGCCGTAACCGGTGGCGGTGAAGAACGCCGGGATCCCGGCGCCGCCGGCGCGCAGGCGCTCGGCCAGGGTGCCCTGCGGGTTGAATTCCAGCTCCAGTTCGCCGGCCAGGAACTGGCGCTCGAACTCCTTGTTCTCGCCCACATAGGACGAAATCATCCTGCGGATCTGCCGGGTCTCCAGCAGCTGGCCCAGGCCGAAGCCGTCGACCCCGGCGTTGTTGGAGATCGCGGTCAGGCCGGTGACGCCGGAATCGCGCAGGGCGGCGATCAACGCCTCGGGGATGCCGCACAGGCCGAAACCGCCGACCGCCAGGGTCTGGCCGTCGGCGACCAGCCCGGCGAGCGCCGACCGGGCGTCCGGATAGAGTTTGGATGCGGCCATGCCTGCCCTGCCCTCGCCTGATACTGGAACCGCGATTCTAGCGGCGCATGCTGCGGCGCGACACGTACCTTCGGGCAATGGACCGGAGCGCGGCCACCGGACCGGGCGGTTCATGTCCCGTCGCGGGCAGCCGATAGAATCGGCGGTCCACCCGAGCGAGAAACCCGATGACCCTGCCCGCATTCAAGGCCTACGACATCCGCGGCCGCGTGCCCGACGAACTGGACGAGGACCTGGCGCGCCGGATCGGGGTGGCGCTGGCCGGCCAGCTCGGACCCGGCCCGGTCGTGCTCGGCCACGACGTCCGGCTGAGCAGCCCCGGGCTGCAGGCGGCGCTGTCGCTGGGCCTGCGCGGCCAGGGCCGCGAGGTGCTGGACATCGGCCTGTGCGGCACCGAGGAGGTGTATTTCCAGGTCGACCACCTGGGCGCGGCCGGCGGGGTGATGGTCACCGCCAGCCACAACCCGATGGACTACAACGGCATGAAGCTGGTCCGCGAGCAGGCCCGGCCGATCTCCTCCGACACCGGCCTGCTGGCGATCTCCGACGCCGCCGAGGCCGACACCGCGTCCGCCGCGGCGCCGATCGCCGGCGAACGCGCGTACCTGGACAAGTCGGCCTACATCGCTCACCTGCTCTCCTACGTGGACGTGGCCACGCTGCGGCCGCTGAAGCTGGTGGTCAATGCCGGCAACGGCGGCGCCGGCACGATCGTCGACCTGCTGGCGCCGCACCTGCCGTTCGAATTCGTCCGCGTCTTCCACGAGCCGGACGGAAGCTTCCCCAACGGCATCCCCAACCCCCTGCTGCCGGAGAACCGCCAGGCCACGGTCGACGCGGTGCGCGGACACGGCGCCGACTTCGGCATCGCCTGGGACGGCGATTTCGACCGCTGCTTCTTCTTCGACGAGAACGGCGCGTTCATCGAGGGCTACTATCTGGTCGGCCTGCTGGCGCAGGCGATCCTGGCCAAGCAGCCCGGCGGCAAGGTGGTGCACGACCCGCGCCTGGTCTGGAACACGATCGAGCAGGTCGAGGAAGCCGGCGGCGTGCCGGTGCTGTGCAAGAGCGGCCACGCCTTCATCAAGGAGAAGATGCGTGCCGAGGACGCGGTCTACGGCGGCGAGATGAGCGCGCACCACTACTTCCGCGAATTCGCCTATGCCGACTCGGGGATGATCCCGTGGCTGCTCATCGCCGGCCTGGTGTCCGTCTCCGGCCGCAGCCTGGGCGAGCTGGTGGAATCGCGCGTGCGCAAGTTTCCCTGCAGCGGCGAGATCAACTTCAAGGTCGCCGATGCGAAGGCCGCCGTGGCCCGCGTGCTCGCGCATTACGCGTCGCGGTCGCCGGCCCTGGACCATACCGACGGCATCAGCGCCGACTTCGGCGACTGGCGCTTCAACCTGCGCAGCTCCAATACCGAACCGCTGCTGCGGCTCAACGTCGAAGCCCGTGGCGATGCAGAACTGCTGAAGGCGCGCACGGAAGAAATCTCCCGGCTGATCGCCGGCTGAGCCAAGCTTCCACCCGCCCGTTGGGGCAATGGACTCTCCTGGGGGTCCGCCCCAATGTGACGCTGGCACCCGGAACCACGCTGGAATCGCCCGCCCCGAGGCAGCGAACATCGCCGGCGGAACAAACCGGCTCCTTGCATCGGCAACGCCGCCCCGGCTCCTGTAGGAGCCCGTCTTGCGGGCGACACCGTCGCCCTCGGCCGGATCCACGTTCGACAGCGCACGAACCCGAGCCCCTGCCCGGACGGGGCATCCACCCGCGCCGACACCGCCCCAGCTCCACAATACGCAAGCGCACGGGCTGCCTGCCTCCGGTAGAATCGGCGGTCCGCCCCGCGCCAGCCGCCGCGGCCGGGCCTCACCGGATTGTTTGCAAGGAACTCCCGCACGATGAAGATCCTGGTCGCCTACAAGCGCGTCGTGGATTACAACGTCCGCATCCAGGTCAAGCCGGACGGCTCCGGCGTGGTCACCGAAGGCGTCAAGCTCTCGCCCAACCCGTTCGACGAGATCGCCCTGGAAGAGGCCCTGCGCCTGCGCGACCAGGGCATCGCCACCGAGGTTGTGGTCGCCACGATCGCGCCCGCCGACGCCCAGGCCCACCTGCGCAACGGCTTGGCCATGGGCGCCAACCGCGCCCTGCACGTGGTCACCGACGCGCCGGTGCAGCCGCTGGCCGCAGCCCGGGTCCTGCTCAAGCTGGTCGAGAAGGAGCAGCCGGACCTGGTGATCCTGGGCAAGCAGGCCATCGACGACGACGCCAACCAGACCGGGCAGATGCTGGCCACCCTGTGGGGCCGGCCGCAGGCCACGTTCGCCTCGAAACTGGCCGTGGCCGATGGCAAGGCCACCGTGACCCGCGAGGTCGACGCCGGCCTGGAGACGCTGGAGGTCGACCTGCCCGCCGTGGTCACCACCGACCTGCGCCTGAACGAGCCGCGCTTCATCAAGCTGCCGGACATCATGAAAGCCAAGAACAAGCCGCTGGAGACGCTGCCGCTGGCGGATCTGGGCGTGGAGGCCGGTCCGGAACTGAAGACCACCGCCTACGCGCCGCCGCCGAAGCGCAGCAAGGGCGTGATGGTCAAGGACGCGGCCGAGCTGGTGGTCGCGCTCAAGGCCAAGGGCCTGCTCTGACGCCCGGCCAACCGCCCCCCTTGTAGGAGCCGGCTTGCCGGCGACACGCCATGCATCAGGAGCCGCTGCCGTACCAGACCCGCGAAGGGTCGCCGGCAAGCCGGCTCCTACAGTAAGGAGAACCACGCAATGTCCAAGGTCCTCATCGTCGCCGAACACCTGGACGGCAGGCTCAACGCCTCTACCGCCCGCACCGTCAGCGCCGCGCAGGCACTGTCGCCGGAATCCATCGACATCGTGGTGCTGGCCGCCGACCCGGCCGCGGTGGCGGCCCAGGCCGCGCAGATCGCCGGCGTGGCGCGCGTGCTGACGGTCGCCAACCCGGCCAACGCCCACGCCATCGCCCAGGTGCTCGGCCCGCAGGTCGCGCAACTGGCGCCCGGCTACACCCACGTCTTCGGTCCCTCCACCACTTTCGGCAAGGACCTGATGCCGGTGGTCGCGGCGCTGCTGGGCGTCAACCAGGTTTCCGACCTGATGGCGGTGGAAAGCAGCCACGTCTTCAAGCGGCCGATCTACGCCGGCAACGCGATCGTCACCGTGGAGGTGCCCGCCGCTCAGACCGTGGTCGCCACCGTGCGCACCGCCTCGTGGCCGGAAGCGGCCCAGGGCGGCAGTGCACCAATCGAAGCCACGACGATCGACACCGCGCTGCCCGCGCACACCCGCCACCTCGGTCTGGCGGCCGGCAGCTCCGACCGTCCCGACCTGCAGAGCGCCCGCCGCGTGGTCTCCGGCGGCCGCGGCGTGGGCTCGGAGGAGAACTTCCGCATCGTCTACAGCCTGGCCGACAAGCTGGGCGCGGCCGTGGGCGCCTCGCGCGCGGCGGTGGACGCCGGCTACTGCCCCAACGAGATGCAGGTCGGCCAGACCGGCAAGATCATCGCCCCGGAGCTGTACCTGGCGATCGGCATCTCCGGCGCGATCCAGCACCTGACCGGGATCAAGGACGCCGGCACCATCGTGGCGATCAACAAGGACCCGGAGGCGCCGATCTTCGAGGTCGCCGACATCGGGCTGGTGGGGGATCTGTTTCAGCTGCTTCCGGAGCTGGAGTCCGCACTGGGTTGATGCGCCGCTTCATTCCATGCACGCCATGACCCGCCGGGTAATGCTCGTCTTCGGCACCCGGCCGGAAGCCATCAAGATGGCGCCGGTCGTGGCGGCGCTGCGCGCACAGCAAGGCCTGGGGGTACAGGTCGCGGTCACCGCGCAGCACCGGCACATGCTCGACCAGGTGCTGGACCTGTTCGGCATCGTGCCGGACGAGGATCTGGACGTGATGGCTCCGTCGCAGTCGCTGCCGGACCTGTTCGCGCGCATCCTGACCGGCATGAGCGGAGTGCTGGCACGCCGGCGACCGGAGCTCGTCCTGGTCCACGGCGATACCAGCACGACGCTGGCCACGGCCCTGGCCGCGTTCTACGCGCGGATCCCGGTCGCGCACGTGGAGGCCGGCCTGCGCACCGGCAACATGGCCGCGCCCTGGCCGGAGGAAGCCAACCGCCGCCTCGCCGCGCCGCTGGCCTCGCTGCATTTCGCCCCGACCGAGCGCGCGCGCGCGAACCTGCTTGCCGAGGGCATCGCCGCCGAACGGGTGCAAGTCACGGGCAACACGGTGGTCGACGCGCTGCTGGAGGTGGCCTCGCGGATCGAGGCCGATCCCGCGTTGCGGGCCGCGCTGGACGCGCGCCTCCCGTTCCTGGAACCGGGAAAGCGCATCGTGCTGGTCACGGGGCACCGCCGCGAGAATTTCGGATCGGGGATGGAGGACATCTGCGGCGCACTGGCGGATATCACCGACGCGCGCGACGTACAGGTGGTCTACCCGGTGCACCTGAATCCGAACGTGCAGGAGCCGGTAAAGCGCCTGCTCGGCTCCCACCCCCGCGTGCACCTGATCGAACCGCTGGATTACCTGCCGTTCGTCCGCCTGATGAGCCGCGCCCACGTGATCGTCACCGATTCGGGCGGCATCCAGGAAGAAGCGCCGTCGCTGGGCAAGCCGGTGCTGGTGATGCGTGCGACCACCGAACGCCCGGAGGCGGTCGATGCGGGCACGGTCCGGCTGGTGGGCACGGACCGCCGCAGGATCGCCGGGGAAACCCTGCGTCTGCTGGACGACCCTGCCGCATACGCGGCGATGGCCCGGGCCCACAATCCCTACGGCGACGGCCGGGCCGCGGCCCGGATCGCCGAGGCGGTCCGGGCCTGGGCCCGCGCGCCAGGCGCCGGCTGAGGCGCCCCCGAACGTTTCCTGTACGCCAGCCACGGCGCACGCGCCGTGCCCGCGGCGCATGTGCAAGAATCGACCCCCTTTTCCCACCGCCCAGACCCATCCGGAGTCGTTAGATGAAAGCCAGGATCCACCTCGCCGCACTGATGCTGCTGGCCATCATGCTCGCCGGCTGCTCCCGCGACGGTCAGTCCAGCAGCGAATCCATCACTCCGGCCGCCACCGACGCGGCCACGGCCAAGCAGCTGAAGAAGCCGCTGGCCAAGGGCGTCGCCCTCAGTTTCGCCTACCACCTGCGCCGCGACCGCGTCGAAGAGGTCAAGCCGGAGGTCTTCCGGCGCCGGATCCGCATGGAGTACCTGGGCATGGACCAGCAGCAGGCCGCCGACGCCCTCGCCGCCGACATGTCCGCCGCGGGTTACGAGGTCAGTGCCGAACGCCTCGAGGATGGACGCGACCGCCTGGTCTTCCAGAAGGGCAAGCAGAAGATCAGGGCATTCGTGCGCCATGGCGGGAAACTGCAGAACCCCGAGGCCAAGGGCGTAATCCTGGTCGAAATCCCGGCCAAGGCGCCCAGTGCCAAGAAGGACGCGGCCAGGCCCGCCGGCGAACCCGCCACGGACAAGCCGGCCTCGGCCTGATCCCAGGTTTCCACAGGCAGGCAGGCCCAGGGACTCCCGACGGGAACCCGGCCTGCCCACCGACGCATCGCGCGGCCGCTCAGTGCCGCGCCCTGCCGGCGCCCTCCTTCTTCACGGTGACTCGCTCGCCCGCCAGCGCATCGTCGATGCGTTCGGCGAAGAAGCCCGACATCGAGCGCGAATACGTGGCGGTCAGGTGGTGCCGGTCGCGCCACACCACCACGTTGCCGACGACCGCAGTGCAGGCCTGCCCGGGGCACACCAGGTCCGTGAAATCCAGCAGCGGCACCCGCTTGTCCTTGCGATGCGCCGCCACCAGCGGATCGCGCTCGGCGACCGCCACCTCCGCCAGCCCGACCCGGCATTGCGGATCCTCCGCCAGGCATTCGTCGGGCCCGCGCTTGCGCCAGCGTGGCGTGTCGGCGATGGCCACCACGCGCGAACCGCCCGCCGCGATCTCGCGCCAGAGGTCGACGATCGCATCACGGGTGGTGGTGGCCGGCTTCTCGCCTTCGACCGGCAGCACGCGGACGCTGTACATCTGCGCCAGGACCACCAGGTCGGGACGCTCCTCGGCGATGATCCGGCGGACGCGTCGGCTCCATTCCAGGCACTCCGTGTACGGCTTGCCGCCGCGGCGCAGCATCACCGGCATCAGCGGACACGACGACTTGGTGTAGCTGGACGCATTCCAGCCCCGTTCCCGCGCCACCTCCTCGAAGGCGGGTATCCAGTTGGCCGCGTGCGAGTCGCCGACCAGGAACACTTTGAAGTCGCCGCGCGCATCGCCATAGCGGCAGGCCACCGGTTCGACATCCCGGTAGCGCAAGTGGCAGCCGTTGTCGTACGCCGCCGCGCGGTCCTGCTTCAGCAGGGCCAGCGCCGGGACATACCCGGCTTCGGCAACGGGCGGCGCCACGTCCATGCCCAGCACGCGGGCGCCGGGATGGCTGTCGCGCTGCCGCTGCGCCTTGGCCTGCTCGTGCATCACCAGGCCCAGCGGCACGGCCGCGACCAGCGCAGGCAGCAGCGCCACGCCGGCGATGCGCAGCCCCGGTCGCACCTTCGCGCCGGACTCCACGCCACGCTGCCTGAACCTGTCCTCGACGTAGGCCTTGCTCAGCCAGGACAGGGCCAGCGTCGCCGCCACCAGCAGCACGCCCTCCATGACGCCTGGCGTGCCGCCGCCCTTCCATGCCAGGAAGAACACGACCAGGGGCCAGTGCCAGAGGTAGATGGAATAGGAGGCATCGCCGGTCCAGCGCAATGGACGCGCCGACAGCAGCGCGCCGGCGCTGAATCGCGAACCGCCGCTGCCGGCGAAAATCACCAGCGCGGCACCGGCCACGGGCAGCAACGCGGCATGCCCCGGGAACGGCGTGCCCGCATCGAACAGGAACAGGGCGGCCACGATGCACGCGATCCCCGCCAGTCCGGCCAGGTCGTGGATCCACTGCCTTGACCGGAACGCGACCAGGGCCAGCAGTGCACCCAGCCCCAATTCCCACACGCGTACGTGCGTGGCGAAGTAGGCCTGTGCCGGATCCGCGCCGGTCAACAGGACCGACGTCGCGAACGACGCGAGCACGACCAGCGAAAGCACCAGCAGCAGGCACCGCTTCAGCGGCATCCCGGCGACCCGGGCCAGCCAGGCCGTCGCCACCAGCAGGGCGGGCCAGAACAGGTAGAACTGCTCCTCGATCGACAGCGACCAGTAGTGCTGCACGGGGCTGGGCGCGTCCTCGACGGCGAGGTAGTCGACCGCCTGTATGGCCAGTCGCCAGTTCTCCACGTACAGCGCGCTGGCGACCACTTCCAGCGAAACGTCCTTCCAGGCCGACGCCGGCAACAGTAGCGGCACCAGCACCGCCGTGGCCGCCAGCACCAGCGCCGCCATCGGCAACAGGCGGCGCATGCGTTTCAGGTAGAAGGCACCGAAGTCCAGGCGCCCATCCCGCGCGATTTCCCGGACCAGCAGCGAGGTGATCAGGAACCCGGAGATGACGAAGAAAACGTCGACGCCGACGTAGCCACCGGGGAAACGGTCCGGCCACACGTGGAACAGGACCACGGTCAGCACCGCGACCGCGCGCAATCCCTGGATCTCGGGCCGCATTCCGCGCGATCCGCTCACTTCATCTCCCTGGTGGCCATGCCGGTGCGTGCTGCCGGCCGATTCTGCCGCCGGGCATGCAAATGTTCCGTCAATCCGCCACCAGGACCGTGCGCTGGAACAGCACGGCCTTGCGCGAAGCGACCTTGGCCGACTTCATGTGGCGGAGGAAGTCGATATGGCGGCCCGCCTCGCATGTCCACAGCTTCTTGCCGGTGACCATGAACGGGACGATCGCCGGCGTGGACAGCAGGAATTCCATGATCGCCTGCGTCGTCGCCGGGTGGCGGCGGTTGAAGAAATCGTCGAACACCAGGGCCGCACCCTCGCCCAGCATCCTCCGCGCGACCTCGATGTCGCGCCGGACCACCTCGTAGTCGTGGCCGCCGTCGATGTGCAGGATGCGCACCGACTCCGGCCGCACGATGTCCAGCAACCGGTGGCCGTCGCGCGAGGTGTCCATCCGTATCGGCCTGAGGCGGTCGTCGCAGCCGAAATTCCGTGCATTGGCCTGCAGGATCTGCGGATCGTTGAAGTACGGATGGTCGCGGTCGCGCAGGTCGAAGATGTCCACCGCGTGGACGCATTCGTCCTCGCGCAGGAGGTGGTGGAAGAGGATCGCGCCCCGTCCCTGCCAGACCCCGATCTCGACCAGGTCCCCGTGGATGCCGGCCGCCTTCTGCGCAGCGTCCAGCTCCACGAAACAGTGCGCCTCTGCCGCGGAGAGCCAGCCGTCGATGCGCTTCATCTCTCGGATGTAGTCCAGCGCCTTGCGGCGCACGGCAGCGGACTTGCGGGCGTTCGTGTCCTTGCGCACCGCGTCGGCCGTGGCCACGCTCACGCCACTCCCACCTGGACGACATCGTCCGTCGCCTGCACGCCGAGCCGGGCGAGCCGCCGCACGTAGGCCGACGGCGTGCAGTTCGACAGGACATAGGAAAGCCCGCGCTCGCTCTGCGCCTGGAACAGCGCGCGGTCGACATGGTAACGGTGGATCAGCGCCTGCACGCCGTCCGGTTCGGCATAGACCGCCGCATCGCCGAACACGGCCTGGAACTGCGGCGGAAGCACCACCACCGCGCCGGCGAACATCGCCTCCATGATCACCCGTCCGAAGGCCTCGACCCAGTCCTTGTGGTGGTAGTAGACGAAGAAGTCGATGCCCTGCAGGAACTCCATCGGTGCGATGGCGTTGAAGGCGTGCACCTCCCAACCGGCCGCATCCTCCGGCAGCAGCGCCCCGGAGGCCGCCACGTGCTCCACGCCACCCAGGATGCGGACCTTGACCGAGCCGTCCGTGGGATAGACCTTGAGCAGTTTCGCGCGGGATTCCGGCCATTTCAGGAAATGGTCGCGGGAGTGGCGGCCGATCACCGGCAGCGCGCCGAGCGGCGCACTGCGGGACCGCACGCGCTGCGGCTCCTCGGCCAGCACAGCGACCCAGTCGATGTCCAGCAGGCTTCCATGCGGCAGCTGCGGGTCGAGCATGGCACGGATGGTCGCCGATTGAGGCGACCACTCCGGCTCCGCGCCGAAGGCCGCGCGAACGTTGCGGCTCACCGCTTCCATCTCGTAGGAATGGCGGTCCTGGTGGCGCTCGTAGGGCGGGTGGTTGGCGACGATGACCGTGCGCCCGGCGCGGATCGCCGACGCGGTGCCCGGCGCGTATTGGAAACAGGCCGGCCAGCGCACGACCAGCAGCCGCGCATAGGCCGGCGTGGTCAACGCGATTTCAGTCACTGCGCCGCTCGCCACCAGTTCGGTCAGCGCCGGAATCGGCTCACGCGTGGCCAAGTGGGTGAACAGCACGTTGCGGACGCGGACCAGCCCAACGCGCAATCCGGCCGCGACCGCGATGGACATTTCGTGCACCAGGGAATGGGCGTTGCCGCCGGAGAAGCCGAGCTCGGAAACGTAGATGACGTCGAACGGCGGCTCTTCCTGCAGGACCGGCAGGAACGACGCCGGCGCCGGGAACGGCCGCACGCCGCCTTCCGGGTCGAGCTTCGGGTTGGCCAGGCCTTCGGCGATGAGGGCGTGCCATTCCCGGTACCGGGACCGGTAAACCTGTCGCTCGGGTGCCATGTAGCCGCGCAGCATGTCCGAACCGGACAGGCTCCCCGCTGCCTGCAGGGCGAAGCACAGCGGCGCCTCTCCGCCCACTACCGGGACCGTCTGCGCGAACACCAGCTCGATACGGCGGAGGAATTCGGCGTCGCCCATCTTCCGCACCGGATCCCAGCAACCCAGGCGCGCGGCCACCGGCCTGCGCCGGAACATCAGGCTGGCGAGGGCCGGATGGGCGAGGGCCCGGCCCGGGTGCCGGTGGTGGATCTCCAGATCCTCGCTGACCCGGATCAGGCGGGTCATGTTGGCGATGCGGTCCGGATGGGCGAGCAGGTCCTCGACCTGGACCTGCAGCTTGCGCGGATGCGACCAGTCGTCGGCGTCGTGGCAGGTGACGAACTCGCCTTGCGCCGCCGCGAGCCCGATGTTGCGCGCGGTGTATGCGCCCCGGTTCTTCGCGCAGCGGATCAGGCGGACACGCGGATCGGCGGCGACCCACCGCTCCAGCAACGCGAGGTGTCGCGTCGGGCTGCCGTCGTCGACGATGATCAGCTCCAACCGCCGCCAGGACTGGGCGAGCACCGAGCGGATCGCCACGTCGGCCGCCTCGCCGGCGCAATGCACCGGCATGACCACCGAAACCAGCGGACCTGCATCGACCCATGTGGCCGGGATGCAGTGCAGACGCTGAAATGCGCTTCCTGATCCGGGCTGCAGAATCGGCGGCTCCAGCCCGGCATCGTGGTAGGGGATGCCGAGCCAGCGCACCCAGGCTTCCGGATCGACACCGGGCCGTATCGCCGGATTGGTCAGATTGGCCTGGACCAGGCCGTGGTTCGGCGTCCCTGCTGCTGCCACTTCGAGCGCTTCCACGCAGCGTTCTGCCTCCTCGAAACGCCGCTCCCGCGACAATGCCAACACCAGCCATTCGGAATCCTGGGCCTCCAGGGCGCGCCGGCCGAAGCAGCGCCGGGCCAGCTGGAAAAGACTGATCGCGTTCAACCGGTCCGAAGCAAGCGCGTCCTGCCGGTACAGCACCCGTGCGAGCGCCAACAACGCACGACGGTCGTACTTCGAAACCGCTTCGCGCACGGCTGCGCGCTTGGACGGCGAACGAAACGCTTCGAGCAGGACGAGAATCCCGTCAAAATCGAGCGCGCCACGCGAAAAGGCGTGGGCAAGGATGTCGCGACCCTCGATCGACCGGTCCAGTACAAGTTGCTGGACAAGATCGTCCAGCTTCTTCGAATTCATCTTGGCGTAGAAACGCCGCGCGCCCAGCCTGGCCGTGACCGGCTCCCCCGCGCGCCACCGAACACCGGCTACGCGCGCACCGTCGGACGATGCAGTGCATTCCCTGGAACGGGAAATCCGCTCGTCCAGGCAGCGGCGGACCGACGCCCCTGCATCGACGATGCGGAATGAAAGCCGTCGGGTCGTCATCAGGATCAGGACCACCACCAGCAGTTGCATCAGTACGACCGGAAGCATGGCGGTCGCGGCTTCCGCGCGCGAACCCAGCCAGGTCCAGCAGACCAGGATTCCCGCCACGGCCAGGATGGTGGCATGCCGCCAGGTCAGTCCCCGCAACTTGCGGAACAGAATCGCCATGCACACCTTCCTCGCCTCGTAGACCGGGAACGTGGCCGGCACGCGCAACGCCGATGCATCGGTGCTGAGGCCACCCTGCCGTTCTAAGGGCGTCCTGTTTCAGGAGTTCTTAGGATGCATGACGGTTTTGTTGCCAACTCATGGCCTGGCGTCCCAAGTGGTCGTGAAGGAGGTCACCGGCAGACACTACGCACGCTGCGACAATCAGCGGGAGTTCACCCGTCGGTCACATCGATCGTTTGCACGGGACTTGTTCAGCCGGCCCCTCAAACCGGTAGTACGCCATCCGCACCGACGTCGCACCTCGGGTCGGCACTCCACGCCTGATCCACCAGTTGCTGCATCTGCCGATAGGAATCGGTCATGGATCGCATTTCCTCCCGTCCCCGGGCATCGAGCAGGACGCGGTGCAAGCCGATATTCCGGCTCGAAACCGCGGGATCCAGATAGCTTGTGCCAGCGTCTTCGACCACCCCGGACAGCAACCATCCGCGCACCTGCGCTCGGTAGGATGGATCCAGGATGAAGCGCTCGAACGGCACTTCGCGCACGTTCTGCAGGTCCCGACCCTTCTCGCCCGTACGGTACGCGATGTATTTCCGCAACCCCCGGCCATACAGTTCGGCGAGTTGGCGCGGCGTTCGCCAATGATTCTTGTCCTGGTTCTTGCGATCGGCATAGACATCGAGCGGGTCGCGGAAGACGACGGCCGCCCGGCTGGCCCTGAATATCCGCAGCATCTCCGCCTCGCGCCCGAAGACCGCGTTGTTGAACAGGACCGCCCTGCCGCCCTCCTGTTCCAGCAGCATCCGGCACAGGGCCTCGGTGGTATCGCCGAGAAGGTCGATCAGGCCGCCGCGCACCGGCATCTCCAGCAAGGCGGAATATTCCTCGAGGAATCTGCGAAAGGGACGCGTGTAAAGCGAACCATGACGGCGCACGTTGTTCGCCGCGGCCGCGCAACTTTTGTAGTCGTTGTAGCCGATGCCCGACAGACCCGCCACATGGAGGCAGAACAGGTCCCAGAACCGCTGCCATACCAGCGTCCCGGTGGTCTTGGCCACCATCCAAGTGTCGCCGAGGCCCGCATCGGACTGGATGAAAGTCACTTCGGTTCCGGAGTCCGCGTTCAACAAGGGAGCATCACCCGCACCTTCGAATTCGCTGAACCCTTCAGCGCCGCGTATATCGTCGTAGACGGCGCCGGAACCAGACCAGCCGAAACCGCAGACGAAGACCTTGGGCACGCCCTCCCTCGTGTCCTGCCCGGATTCCTCGAGCAGTTCCGGAGGGAGCACCGATGGCCGATCGCGCAGCATACCGACGACTCCGAGGATCGCCAGGCAGTCGTCCAACAGGGGCTGGAACCGGTCCAGATCGCCATATTTCCACCGGACTGCCCGCTCAACGGCAACCGCCGCCAACTCGCCGCCCCCCGTCGCCAGGTCAACATTCGCCAGCATGATGAGCGCGTCGGAATCGGTTGATACGCGTTCGATCAGAAGCGCCAGATCGCCGTCCCCCAGGGCGGCGGCGGCAATGCCGGGGTCCGTGCGAGCACATGCATACAGCATCGCGACCGAATCGAGGACCGAGAGGTCGAGGCCGTTGGACGCGGCTCGATACAGCTGCGCAGCCAACTCCATCCTCCGGAAAGTAAAGCAGAGTCGCGCCAGCTTGAGATGCGCGTTCCCTGCAGCTTCTTCCCGGCCGGATTGCAGCCGGCACAACTCGTCCGACAGGCGCGCCCAGTCCTTCGGAGTCCGGTCGAGGATGATCGATGGGAACTGGGATACGACGCGACGCACTTCACCGGGTGATCCGGCGAACGACGCCAGCATCTTGCCGGCTTCGGCGTAATGGCCCCGGCACGCCAACATTCCCGTCAGCCATACCGCATGTCCGGGCGGGAAGCCGACCTCCCGCCGGGCCTGCTCGGCAAACCAGCGCACCCGGGCCATCTCGCCGGACTCGACCGCGGCCGGCAGGTGGTCGACCAAGCCGTCAGAATCATAGGGCGCCACCCGATGGACCAGGCCCCAGCACTGCACTGCCAGTCCAAGCGAACCCTCGCGCTCCAGTTCAGCCGCCAACCGCTGGAGTATCCCCGCATCGAATGGGCGGCCCGTCATGATCACCAATCGGTAAACGGCGAATCGCGTGCGCGGGCCACGCGCGTCGATCCATCTCCACAGATATTTCTTGAATCCGCTCACCTTCGGAAACACGCCTCTTCCAGGGATCCAGACCGCAAGTACCGGGGCGAGCCGCCGCACGCGGCGCTTGCGGCCTCAATCCTCCATGCCCATTTGTACATCAGGGCCAGGACGAGAGCGGTGCCCCAAGGGATGCCAAGCCTGCCATATACCTATACCTCGCCACCAAACTTCTCCAGAAGCGACTTGGCGGCCTGGTGCAAAGGCTTTTTCGTCGTCACCATCCTCAGGAAGGGGACGGCCTCCCCGCTCCTTCCGCACGCCACGAGCGCCCGCGCGTAGTACCAATCTATGTACGCGGGGATCCGCTTTGCATCCAGTCGCGAAGCCTCTAGGTAGCTTTCGACCAGCTTGATGGCCTCCTCAGGATGGGACCGGCTGATCTTCGACAACGCTTCCTTGGTGGGCTTTGGCGGTTCCGGATCCCCCGTCATGGCCCAGTATCTGGACTTCCGCACGGACGACGCGTCCGGCTTCAGATACGGCTTTGTGAGGCTGAGATGAGGTCTCTCCCATGCGCAATCCCGCCGGACAACCCGCGCCGGGCTCCCCGCCACCACGCAGTTGTTCGGCACGGTCCCCTTGACGATGCTTCCCAGACCAACGACGGAACCGGAGCCGATGCGGGAACCTCCAAGCACCACCGCACCGGCTGCAAGCCAGACGTGCGCGCCTATATGGATCGACCTGGGCATGTTCGTGCGCCGTCCGGTTTCAACGGAGAATATCGGATGCGCGTCATCTGCACGTATCTCGTTCCTCGACGCGATCATGCAGTCATCGCCGATTTCCACAGCCGACTCCTCGGCGGTGGATACAAAACAGGGTCCCGTACAGGTCACGCCCTTGCCGATCACGACCCTGCAACCCTGGCCCAGCCTGATCTTCCCGCGGAACGCATTGTCCTTGATCGTGCAGACCGCGTCGTCGCAGTCGAACATGATCTTAAGTTCTCTCTTTCGCGCTCCACCCTTGATCGTCAGACGGTTGTTCCGCCCCCTTATGAGTACCGAAACAAGCTCCCCGACAGGCACGTCGCACTCGATCGTGTTGCCTCGATCGTCTTCGTACTTGAATGGATTTTTCACCACTATCGCTGCCATGCCCGCTCCCGACAAGTCTCAACATCCGAGCTCATTCATTGGCGATCTCGAAGGGCGGCCTCACCGGATAACGCCGGTCGAGAAAGTCGTGCATCAGAATAGCCTGCGTCGCATGATCCAAGTCGTCGTGCTTCGTAACGTTCAGGCAGAAGAACGTCGGATTCTTGCTCCCCATCTGCCTCAGGCGTGAGGAGAAATCGGCGCGCCCGGTATCCGCGTAGGCGTACTCGTTCGGCACGTTCTCCCATTCCACCGCTTTCCCGGTGGCCACGCCATAGTAGTGCGCGAGCATCGCCGGTATGGAGTAATCGCCGTGCGACCTGAACCTCGAATGGCGGGTCTGGTGGAACACGTTCGGATAGCGCGACTCCATCTCCTCCAGCAGGCTCTTTCTCATCGCGTAGGGAGCGTGCTTCAGCTTTCTATCGAACACGTGCCCATAATCCTTCCGCATAAGGCTGACTGCATTGTAGGAGGCCCAGTCCGTCGGAATGGCGTCGACCGCCGGCTCCATCGCCGAAACGAAGGAAGACGGAGAGAACCGGCTCTTTATCATTCCGTTCTTCGTATAGAAGGTTTCCTTCTGGACCTCCCTGCCGATGAAGAAATCATCATTGAAGTAGAGGAAGTGCTCGGCCAGCCCGGGGATCCGGTGCAAGCATGCCTCAATCGCGTGGGAATTGAATGTTGGCAGTGCCGTGGCGTCCGGGAATATATCCCTGTGATCGACGATGTGGACGTTGCCCGCGGATGGATCCAGCCACTGGGGCCGCTGCCCCGCGGTAACGATGTAGATATTCCTGACGAACGGCGCGTAGAGCCAGATTGACCTCAGGGAGTACTTGAGCTCGTCCCTGTTGATATACCGCTCTTCGTTGCTGGCGGATTCCATGACGGTCGCGCTCTGCCCGGACCACTCGGCCAGCGACCGCCTCCACACCGGGTCGTTCGAATCCACCCAGGTGTAGACGACATCCACTGCTTCGTCCTGCGAAGTGACGTAGATTGCGGGAAGACTTCCACTCCGCATCTGGTCCTGGTCCCGGTCCTGGAAATCCTGGGTCCAGTCGAACTTCTCGGCCCGTGCGCGCTTCGAGACCAAGCGGTTGTTCCTGGGTTCGAGCAGCAGAATCTCGACTCCGCCTTCCCGCTGAATGTCGAACAGCCCATTTTCGAAAGGCACGCCGGCTACCAGGGATTCGCACGATACCAAGTCGCCCAGGCTCAGCGCTCCCAACCTCCTGACCTGCGAATAGTCCGCCTTGGTTCCGAGCCAGAACACGAGCGGATCGGCCCATTTGCCGGAAATGCCATTCAACAGGCGATGGAGGTGGTCGACGTTCTGCTCCAACACTCCGATATATGCGTTCGTCTGGCTCGCGAAGACCCTGAAATCGAGACCCCCATCCCTGAAGATGCCACTCATCCGATCGAGCATCTCCAAACGCCTCTGCTGCGGTACGGTGGGCAGTTGCCCTTCCGCAACGGGCTCCTGTCCGAGTGCCTGTCCATACGCAAGTTCCTGCACCTGCCCGTAAGCCAGCTCGTGCGCCGCTCCCGCGGGAACCGGGGACGGGATTTCCGCCGCCAACGGGCGCGGGCGGAACGATCGCAGGACATCGAGCACACGGCCACCACCCGGCACGGCCAGGAGAAGTTTACGGATGCCCTTCAGCAGGGTGACCTTCACCCCGTCGTGGCGGGCGATGGCCCAGCGCTCGGTCCAGCGCCCGTCGCGCGCGTCCTGCGCATTGCCGTTGCCGTTGCCGTTGCCGACAACCTGCCTGGTGCCGTTCATTTTCCTGGCGGGCTTCTTCCTTCGCGCTGCCGCTTTCTCCTCTTTCAGTTTGCGTGCAAGGGTACGGTTCTTCGACACATAGCGTCGCACCGCACTCCTGATCTGCAGAACTGCGAAATCCTCCGGTTCACCGCATGCTGCGAGCACCCCAATGTGCCCGGCACAAGCCTTGCCGGCACATCCAAAGTTCGCATAGAACCTGTCGATGAAGGCTTTGTACGACGCGTCGACCTCCAGCTTTTCCCTCGACCGCTCCCAGGCCGCGACGATCGGCTCGTCGAAACTCCAGAGCGAAGCCAGTTCCATCACCGCCGAACGCGACAGGTCGTCCTCCGAAAGCCGCTCGGCGTCAACGCTTGCTGAATTGAACGAATCGACCAACGCAACCGGCTTGCGCATCGCCAGCGCGTCATAGATGGCGCCGGAATAGTCGCTGATCACCAGGTCACTCCCGGCTATCAGCTCCACGGGGTTGACGTCGGACAGGAACACCGGGATGCCGCGCTCCTCGGCGAGCCCCCTTATCGACGAATCCATATGGTGCGCCTTGATGGACAGGTCGACGTCCTGCTGGACCAGATTGTCTAGCATCGACGATTTGTTCGAGAGGTCGCCATAGGTCGGCATGTACAGCACACGAAGCCTCCCCTCACGCGGAGGCGCCATCGGGAGCAGGCCATCAGGAGGAACATGCCCGTCAAAAAGCGGGTTCCCCGCCAGCACCGCGGTCGAGAACTTCGCGACGCGAGACAGCGAATACCCGCCGTACATCAGGTTCAGATTCGCCTGCGCCCTCCACAGCCCATACTGGTATTGCTCCTTCGCCAAGCTGTACTGCTCGGCGACCAGGAGCGACTTGCGGAAAAACTTCATCAAGGGCACGGGGGTCTGGCAGACCAGGACGTCACACTCGCCGTCGATCTTTCTCAGGTCGGCGCTGCGCACCCATTTGACCGCCGCGTCCGGGATATGCTTGCGGACGAGGTCATGGGTGACTCCCAGATCCTCATCCCTGACCTCGACATACACGGTCACATTGCAGTTCAGGTGCCTTCTTATTTCCCTGAAATGAAACAGGTGGTAGGGCACCGTCACTATGAAACCAACACGCATCGTCTCTTCCCCGTTCTTCGGGCCGGCATCGGCGGCCCCGTACTGTCGTTTTCAGTGAATTCGCAAGCTGACGCCCGGCTAGATCCGGTCGACCGCGTCATGCAGGAGTTCCTGGAGCTGCGATCCGGACACCGGCCGCATGTTGTTGTCAGCGCGCGCCGGATGGATCATCTCGCCCGCCAGTTCCAGCACGCGCTCCTTCTCGATGGCATGCCGCCAGAAAACCTCACTGCCTCCCGTTGATCGGAATATTCCTTCCAGCGCATCGGCCAAGGCGCCGGGGTTCCGGTAATCCAGCGCCGCACACAAGTGCTGGAGGCGGCCGTCATCGGCCTCCGCGTTGAAGCGGAGAAGCGATGGCAAGGTGAAACTGCATGCCACGCCATGCGGCATGTTGAATGCCGTAGTCAACGGATACGAAATCGAATGCGCCAACGCCGTACGCGTCTGGCTGATAGCCAGGCCCGCGAGCAGACTCGCCTCCATCATCCGTGCCCTTGCCTCAAGGTCACGGGGTTCGTCATGGAGCTTCCGAAGCGCGTTCATCGAGATCTGCAGCGACCGCGTGGCCAACCCCAGCGTGATCGGGCTGGCATTGCGGTTCCAAGTCGATTCCAGCGCATGGGAAATGGCATCAAGGCCCGAGGATACGGTCACCTCTTTCGGCAGACCGAGGGTCAGCTCAGGGTCCAGGATCGCGACTACGGGATAAAGATCCGCGCCGGTCACCGAATATTTCTTCCTGAGATCGAAGTCCCAGATCGTGCCGAAGGGCGTAACCTCGGCGCCGGTACCCGCGGTCGTGGGAACGGCAACCACCGGCAACGCCCGGCTCGCCGCGGAAAGTGCAACGCCATCGCGGAAATGCGCGGCCAGAGTCATCTCCTGGGCCTGGGTCAGCAGCCTTGCCAGACCCTTGGCCGTATCGATGCTGCTGCCCCCGCCCAGTGCAACGATGCAATCCAGCTCAAGTCCGCGCAGGGCCGAAGCCTGCGAATCCACGTCCCGGACATCAGGATTCGGCTTGACGTCATCGACCACCGCCACCAGTCGATCGCCCAGCGACGCGCGGATGCGATCGACAGTGCCGCGACGGGTGAATCCGGGACTGGTGACCAACGCAACACGCTGGAAATCGATGTACTCGGCCAGCCGTGCAGAACTTCCAGTGGCGGAAATCACCCGCACCGGGTTGAAGTAGGTCCAATTCGTCACGGTCACAACTGCACTTTCATGATCAGGGATCCAGGGAGAGGCGGCAGGGATACTGCCGCCGGTAACGACTACAGGCCAAGCCGCTTCATGAGAGCGTCGCGGTTCTCGACCGGGCTGGATTTGGGCCGCCCGAGGTCGTCGCGCGCCCCCTTGTTGACCCGGATTTCCAGCAGCACCGGCCCCGCACCGCCGGAAAGACAGGCCAGCGCAGACTTGACATCCTCGGGTGCGGACACCGAAAGCGTCTGCTTGTACCCGCAGGCCCTGGCAATGCCGACCAGATCGATCTCGAAGCCGGCAGTGGGCTGGCCGCCGACCGAGTCGTGCGCGCCGTTGTTGATCACCACGTGGACCAGGTTCGAAAGCCCCGACTGGCCGATGATGGCCAGCGAGCCCATGTGCATCAGCACCGAACCGTCGCCATCCATGCATACGACTCGGCGGCCAGGCTGCGCTCTTGCCACGCCCAATGCGATGGACGCGGTATGCCCCATCGCACCGACGGTCAGGAAATCGTTGCCATGCCCATCGCCGCGCGCGGCCCGGTATTCGTACAGTTCGCGCGAGGTCTTCCCGGTGGTGGAGATCACCACGTCGTCGCTGCCGAGCAGGTCGACGATGCATTTGACCGCGCCCTCCCGGTTCATCGGGTAGTCGGTGACCACGTCCCTCTGCAGCTTGTACTTGGCGAAGGCGCCCTTGCGCACCAGCAGCGCCACCGGAATCTTGCGCTCGCGCATCAGCCCACAGGCCTTGGCGACGGTTTCGCCGGCGTCGTCCATGGTCGCGTCGAGCTCGAACCACGGCACTTCCATGGCGTCGAGCATCGCCGTCATCACGCGGCCCTGCTTGACGTGCTGCGGCTCGTCCTTCACGCCCGGCTCTCCGCGCCAACCGATCAGCAACAGCATCGGGATGCCGTACACCTCTTCGTCGGCGAGCGACAACAGGGGGTTTACGGCATTGCCCAGGCCCGAGTTCTGCATGTAGACCAGCGCCGGCTCGCCGGTGCCGAGGTAGTGGCCGGCGGCGAGCGCGATGGCATTGCCCTCGTTCGCCGTGATCACGTGATCGCTGTCCGGCGCGTGGTCGGTGACGTACGCGCAGAAGTCGGCCAGCAGCGAGTCCGGAACCCCGGTGAACAGGCGCACGCCCTGCGCACGGATTTGCTCGAAGGTCTTTTCCGCCTGCAACATCACTTGGTCCCCGGGATCAGCTCGAGGATGTCCTTGATCGACAGCAGCTTCGAGTCGATCTCCTTCGAGCGGCCGTGCTCCAGGATCGAGCGGGCGGCGTCCATCATCGCCGGATAGGCGGCACGCAGCAGGTGGTTGGCATAGATCACGACCTGCACGCCACGGTCGATGAGCTCCTGCTCTGTCACCTGGTTGTAGCTGGAGGGGACTACGATGAGGGGGGGGCGATGTTCGAACTTCGCGTAGCGATCGCAAAACTCGAAAATCTCGTCCGGGGTCTTCTGCCGGCTGTGGATCAGGATGCCGTCTGCGCCGGCCTTGATGTAGGCCTCGGCCCGCTCGACCGCGTCCTCGATGCCCTGGTCCAGGATCAGGCTCTCGATGCGCGCGACGATCATGAAATCGTCGGTCACCTGCGCGGCCTTGCCGGCCCTGATCTTCTCGCAGAAGCCCTCGATGGTGTCCTGCTGCTGCGGCACTTCCGTGCCGAACAGCGAGTTCTTCTTCAGGCCGACCTTGTCCTCGATGATCGCCACGGACACGCCCAGACGCTCCAGGGTGCGCACCGTGAACTGGAAATGCTCGATCTTGCCGCCGGTGTCGGCGTCGTAGACGATCGGCTTGGTGGTAACTTCAAGGATGTCGTGCAGCGTGTTGGTGCGCGAAGTCACGTCCACGGCTTCGATATCGGGCTTGCCCTTGGCGGTGGACTCGGTGAGGCTGCTGCCCCACATGCCGTCGAATTCGCGGCGGCCTTCGGGACCGTCGAAGGAAGCGTTCTCGACGATCAGACCGGTCAGGCCGTTGTGCGCCTCCATCAGCCTCACCAGCGGCTTGGCGTCGAGCAGGCGGCGGAACTTGTTGCGGCGGATGTCCGGGGTGGTGCCGATTTCGCGCAGGGCCTTGTTCAGCTGCGACGACGAAATACCGTCGGTGTAGCTGACCTCGACCAGTTCGCCACCCCACTCGGCCAACGCGTCAATGACGGCCTGGCGCACCTGGCGCTGCACGCCCTCGCGCCAGTCGTCGCCATGGACGACATAGTCAGGCTTGTACTGGCGCAGGTTCGGGACGTAATCCAGGGTCTCCTGCGGCACCACGCGCGATACGCCCTTGAGCTGTTCCACGACGAGGCGGCGCTGCTCGTAGCTCATGTAGGGCAGGCGCTTGTAGCTGGCGATCGCCCGGTCGGTCAGCAGGCCCACCGTCACTTCGCCCAGCTCGGCGGCTTTGCGGATCACATTCAGGTGCCCCGGATGCACAAGATCCGCACTCATCCCTACATAAACAGTCTTTTCCATCATTTCCTCATCAAGTTAAATGTGCCCCCCGTAAAGGGGGCGATTTGTCAAATAGAACAGGGGGTATGGCATCGGAATAGCCGGCTATGCTTGCCGGTCTTCACTCGCCCGAGACAGGGTTTCTGCCGGTCAATCTTACGATGCCGGCAGTCCCTTTGGGGGTTATCGTGGCCAAACGAAGACGCTGGGACCTGCATGGCACCCAAAAAGATTCACTTGAAACCATACAGAACTAGTAGCTTGCCGTTCAGCCTGCCTCTCCGATTGGAATCGTGACAGAGGACACACTTATGCCTTCCAGCAGGGGGCAATGGATCCCAGGCAACTTCCGTCGATCGCGGCTGGAATGTCGGTGGACGACTCAGGGCGGACTGGCGCAATGCTCAACACAACGCCTGCCTGGACGCATCCTTCAGGCTGCCGATCCGGATGGACCTGGAACGGAATTCGTCCTCATCGATGGTCCATGTATGGAAGCCATCCTGCGCGCTCCGGCAACGCACGAAATTGAAGCCGTCCATCGCCAGCACGTCCAGGCCCGCCTCGTAGCAGCGCCTGATGAAATCCGAATCCGATCCTCCGCGGCGGCGCTCCGAGAACGTCACTTGTTCCAGCACGCGCCGATGCCCGCCCAGGGTTCCTCCCGCGACCAGCGCGGAGCGCGCGGTGGCGGCGTCATGCAGCAGGTTGGCATGCCGGGCCCATTCCTGATCCCAGAGCAATTCGTCGCTGCTTTCGAGGTAATTGAATATCGGCGGCTTCCCGAACACTTCAAACCTGCCGATACGCTGGTAAAGCATGATGTCGCTCAGATAATGGGTGCCGTACAGGTCGTCGTCGTCCACCTTGGTCCAGTACGGCGCATCGGTCAGGGAGGCGGCGAAGTTGAGGCACGCACCGAGGCTGCGGCTCTTCCCGGCATGCAGGATACGAATCCGCTCGCCATCGCGCACCAGACTGCCGTATCCATCCAGATCGACATTGTCGCCGTGGACGACGACGACAAGCTCCTTGTGCGGGTAGGCATCGTTGCGGAACCGCTCGATGCAGCCTTGCAGGCGATCGGGCCGCATCGTCACCAGCAGACAGGCGATGCGCCGGTCCGGCGGGAGGAAATCGCCTCCCGTGCCGAGGCGATCGGCAATGTGCTGGAGCCGGTGAGCGAGCGTATGGGCCGACATCAGCAAGCGCCAGGCCTGGTGCCGCCAGCGCGCGCTCGCCACGGGATCGGCCATGAGCGCGCGCAATGCGGCCATCGGCGCTGCGCCGGTCTCGCCCCCGGGAAGGTGCAGCCCCGGCAGCCACGGCACGGCCCCATCCAGGCGGGCAACCAGGCTGCCCGCGGCGGCGGAACGCGCCATGCCCAGTTCGCTGCGCCAGGAACCCGCGAGCGGCGCGGCGGCGAACAACTCGGCGCCCTGCAGGCGACTCATTACCAGCTTTTCCTCCCGGTCCAGACAGCCGATGGTGCATCCGCGGAATTCGCGGCAATCGCCAAGCCGGATCCTGGAGAAGTCCCACTGGCTTTCGGCCACCAGCAGCCCTGCGCCCTTCAGCTCCTGCAGTTCGGGCAGCTCGGCCAACCCGTTCTGCAGGTCCCACCAGCCATCGAAGACGATGCGGTTACGCAGGGAATCGGCAGCCTGCATCAGGCCATAGCTCCGCAGGGGGTTGTGCAGCGCCGGCTGGATGGCCGGCAACAGACGTTCGACCTTCTTCCGTGGAAATTCCCTGCGCAGTTGCTCGACGATCTCCGCATCGGCGGCGCACACCAGATCGGCATACCCGGCCAACCATGCGAAATTCCGGTAATTGCCCGGGGTTTCACGGAACCACACGACCACGGGGAGCGATATCTCCCTGCAACGCTCCAGCAGGCGCCGGAAGCCCGCCTGGTCGCCGTCGCTGGTCAGCGCATAACGCCAATGCCGGTGCTCGACGTGCCAGACCGTCTCCACCAGCAAGAACTTCAGCGCCCCCGGATCCAGCGCCGCCTGCCAGTTGTCCTCGTCGAGCGTCGTCACGCATGCATCGAAGGACAACTCGGTACGCAGTTCGGTACTGCCGATGAATCCGATGCTGGGAGGATCCGGCTTCCAGCCACGGTACTCGCCATTCGGATCCGCGATGACGCCTCCGAGGACCCGCCGCGCCTCATCGGTGATCAGCCCGGCCATGCCCGGGAAGAGGTTGACCATCCGGCAACTGGCGTTGGCCGCCTCCAGATCGTCGAAATCGGGTTTGCGCAGGGAGTGGGGCAGGCCGGCGACATCGTCCGGCCCTGCGTCCGTACCGGACATCGGTTCGGCCGGCGTCGCGAAGCGGTAACGCTGCAGCGCGGTCATCAGCCAGCGCAGAGGCGCGGTCAGCCGCCAGGAACGGCTCTGGTAGATGTCGCGGATCTGCGCGGAGCTTTCGGCCCTCTCCGTAACGAGCGCGGATTCCAGCTGCCTTATCTCGCGACGTGCCTCTGTCAGCTGCTTGTCCAGAGTCTGCAGGTTCGACGGATCCATGGATCAGTACCTTTGTCCCGCCGGTATTCCCGAGGATACGCGCCCACTCTCTGCAAGGCGCGCCAGCATCGCGGCCAGGCGCTGCGCCAGGCGACTCCAGCCGAACTCGGCGACGGCCTGTTCGCCCAGATCGAGGTCTTCGGCGTCCAGCTGCCCGGTCCGCTTCCGGGCCACCAGCGTGCGCAACAGCGTCTCCGTTGCCCCTTGATCGGCACAGATCCAGCCGCGACGCCGCTCGCGGATCAGGGTCGCCGAGACATCCTCGTCCACGACATTGCCGGTGTGCAGGATGGGACGCCGCGCGCCGAGGTACTCATAGACCTTGCCCGGCACCTGGCAGGGATTGTCGTTGGCGATGTTTACCAGAACGTCCGCGTTGCGCTGCAAAGCCAGCACGCCGAAGTGCGGCATGAAACCGAGCAACCTGAACTTCTCCGGCTGCGATTCGAAGCGCGGCCTGAGCCAATCCGGGATGACCGACGATGCCACGCTCAGCCTGACGCCGGGCACGGCCATGACTGCGGCGATCAGGGCGTCTGGCCGGCGGAACTGGTAGAACGAGCCGGTATACAGGAGTTCCAGCCGCTCGCCATCGAAGAAGCCTGATGACTGAATCACGGACGATCCACCTTGATCGTCGAAGCCTTGGGGCAGCACGGCGATTCCCTCCTCACCGGCTGCAGGCAGGCCGTGCCGTTCGATCAGGAGCCGCCGCGTACCCGGTGCCGTCACGGTGATGCCGTCGGCGAGCGCCATCACCCGCCTCTCCACCCTGAAGGCCCGACGGCGCCAGCGCTTCGGCGTGTAATCGGCCAGCACCGGATCGCCCAGGTCGGCCAGCCATGGGATGCCGTGGCGGCGCTTCAGGTAGATGCCCAGCTCCAGCGTCGTCGCCGGTTCGTGCGAGCTCACTACGACATCCGGCCGGATCTCCCGGACCAGCCTATCGAGGACCTTCCGCGCAGGGAAATACCATTCCCCTCGGGTATCCGGGAACAGGAAGGCCATCGCGACACGCTTGAACTGCTCGACCAGCCGACCCTTCCAGTTCAGACGCGACTCGCGCAACGCGACCATGGGCAGGGCGGACGGCGCCGCTGCCTCAGCCGCAGGCGACACTGCGGCCGTATCCGGCACAACGGGAACCTCGACCTCGCCCACCCGCATCCTGGCTTCCTGCCGCCGGGCCAGCATGGCCATCACATTGGCGATCGGCCCGCCGGAGACGCGATGGACTCGCATCTGTTCCGGAAGATCCGGCAAACCGGCGACAGTCCACACCGGTTCGGTGGTCAGCACATGTACTTCATGTCCGGCCCTTACCAGCGCGCGACCGAGGTACGCCCAGCGCAACGACTGCGGCGAAGGACTGGGAGGAAATTCGTAGGCGATGAGGAGGATGCGCATTTCGACCTCATCGCGGAGAGGGCTGTTGGCCGGGGCCGGACCCTGCTCCGCGTCGCCCATGGCGGCCGGCCGCTCCCTGCGTGCCGATGGATACGGTAGCCAGCCTGTCGGCCCTCCGTTTCGCCTTCTCCACGAACTGCCGGGCTTTTTCGGCCCTCGCTTCCCAGAACGCCGGCTCGGAACGGCCGATGCCCAGCCGGGCCCAGCCCGGCAACTCTAGCGCCGCACCTGCCGAGGCCGCTACCTGCCGGAGCCGCAGCAACCGCCCGGCGCGCCAGTTCGCCTTCACTTCGACGAGCTCGGCCTGGGCCGCCCTCGCTGTCCAGTACGCCGCATCGGCCGGTGTCAGTACCGGATCAGTCGCGGACAGCGCCTCGTCAGCCTGGGCCGCGGCTCGCTCCAGCTTTGCCCTTTCCTTCCGCCACCGGGCCTTCTCCGCCCTCTCTTCCCAGAAAGCAGGATCGGAACGCCCGACGCCCTGGGCCCAACCCGGCACTTCCGAAGCCTCACCTGCCGATGTCGCGGCCTCCCGCAGCTGCGTCAGCCGCTCGGCACACCTCCTGGCCTTCGCTTCAGCGAGCTCGGCCCTGGCAGCCTGGGCGTGCCAATAGGCTGCGCCCAACGGTTCTGGATCGGCCCCGCACTCGGCCAGGGCTTCATCGGCCCGCACCACCGCCTGCTTCAGCTGCGCCAAGGTGGCAGCCCAGCGTCTCTTCTCGGCTCTGGCCGCCAATACAGCCGGATCGACCGGTGGATATAGGCGGCGATATTCGGCCAGCGTCTCGGACACGCTGCCATCGAACACCACCCGTCCTGCGTCGAGCAGGATCGCCCGATTGCACAACTTGTGCAGCAGTGCGTCGTTGTGGCTCGCCACGACAACGATCTTGCTTCCATCCATACGATCCAGCATCCGCCGCCGCGCACGGCGCACGAACTGCGCATCGCCTGCACCGAACCATTCGTCGAGCAACATGATGTCCGTGGGCACCGCCGTGGAGATAGCAAAACCTAGACGCATTCGCTGGCCGCTGGAAAGCGTGAACAGACGACGGTTGGCGACATCCCTCAATCCGGAAAATTCGAGCACCGGCTCGACCATGTGCCGGATGTCCGCGGAGGCAACACCCATCGCGGTCGCGCGCAGGAAGATGTTCTCCATGATCGTGGCTTCGGGGTTGAAGCCCAGGCCGATGCTGAGCAGCGCCTGGCGGCTGCCGTTGATCCGCATCGTGCCACCGGTCGGTTCGAAGGCACCGGCCAGCACGCGCAGGAGCGTACTTTTGCCCGCACCGTTGCGGCCCACCAGGGCCACGCGCTCTCCCTCGCAGATGGTGAGGTTCACGTTGTCGAGCAGGGTCGCGAACCGGCGCCGCGGCACGGATATCGCCGCGCCCAGCAGCGTTGAAAGCCACGAGGACGAGACCTTGTCCGGTTGCGCGTAGTACGGAACCACCAGCGACAGGTCGCGGACCTCGATGGATGCCACCTGCATGGCTCCGTCAGATCCAGATGGGGACATAGCGCGAATACCGTCGGCAGAGGATGATGGCGAGCAGCCAACCGCAAAGGGTCAACAGGGCGACGTATGCGATCGAAGAGGTCGGCGGCATCCTGCCGAACAGCGGCTCGCGGACGATTTCCAGCAGGTGGTAGGCGGGATTGAGCCTGACGACGATGCCGCCAAGGCTGCTGGGCGGGTAGCGGTTGCCCTCCCAGATGATCGGTGTGAACAGGAAACCGACCATCAGGATGGTATTCAGCACCTCGCTCAGGTCCGGCAGCCGCGCACCGAGGATGCTCAGGCTGTAGCCGACCCACGCCAGGTTGAGCAGCACCACCGGAATGGTGACGAACAGGGTCAGGATGGCGAGGATGGGGACCGCCGGCGACCAGATCAGCACGGCCAGCATGCCGATCATCGAGAATGCGAAATAGAACAGCGACTTGGCGATCGACTTCAGCGTGTAGTCGGTCAGCCTCGTGTTGCCGTCCAGGATGAAGGACTTGTTGCTGCGGAATACGCCGACCGAGTCGTTGAGCACCATCACCATCAGGCGCCAGACCGCATAGCCCATGCCCAGGTGGATCATGTACGAAGCCAGGTCACGGTTGAACACCTTGGCATACAACGGCCCGGTGATCAGCATGAAGACAGCCACGGGCGCCAGCAGCCAGAACAGGCCCAGGCGCGTCCGCCGGTAACGGGTGACGATGTCCAGCCAGCTGGAATACGCCCAGAACTCGGGCCTCCGGATACTTTCGGAAAGCTGCGAAAAGATCCTGGTGCTCATCGGGCTCCCTGGAGGGTCGGCCCGGACGGGACAGCGACCCAAGCGTGTCGGAAAATCACGGCAATGCGGCCTCGATGTCGCGCTGCAGATCGTCCACGCATTCCACCCCCACGCTCAACCGCACCAGCGCCCCGCTGATCCCCAGCCGCTCCCGCCGCTCCACCGGCACCGACGCATGCGTCATCACCGCCGGATGATTGACCAGGCTTTCCACCCCGCCCAGCGATTCGGCCAGGGTGAACAGTTCGGTCCGCTCGCAGAAGCGCTTGGCCGCCTCGAACCCGCCCTTCAGCACGATCGAGACGATGCCGCCGGAACCCTGCATCTGCCGCGCCGCCAGCGCGTGCTGCGGATGCGAGGCCAGGCCGGGGTAGATCACCTTCTCCACCGCCGGGTGCGTCTCCAGCCATTGCGCCAGCGCCAGCGCGTTGTCGCAATGCGCCTTCATCCGCAGCGGCAACGTCTTCAGTCCGCGCAGCGCCAGGAAACTGTCGAACGGTCCCTGCACCGCGCCGACCGAGTTCTGCAGGAACGCCATGCGCTCACCCAGTTCGTCGTCGCCGGCCACTGCCATCCCGCCGACCATGTCGGAGTGGCCGTTGAGGTACTTGGTCGCCGAATGCACCGCCAGGTGCGCACCCAGCTGCAGCGGCCGCTGCAGCACCGGCGAGGCGAAGGTGTTGTCGACCACCACCAGCAGTCCGCGCTTGCGCGCGATCTCCGCCACGGCGGCGATGTCGACGATCTTGAGCATCGGGTTGGTCGGGGTCTCGATCCAGACCATCCGCGTCTTCGGCGTGATCGCCGCCTCGAACGCAGCCAGGTCGGTCAGGTCGGCGAAGCTGAAATCCAACCCCGCGCTGCGCCGGCGCACGCGCTCGAACAGCCGGTAGCTGCCGCCGTACAGGTCGTCCATCGCCACCACGTGGTCGCCGCTGTCCAGCAGCTCCAGCACGGTGGAGGTCGCGGCCATGCCCGAGGCGAAGGCGAAGCCGCGGCTGCCGCCCTCCAGCGCCGCCACGCAGCGCTCGTAGGCGAAGCGGGTCGGGTTGTGGGTGCGGGAGTACTCGAAGCCCTGGTGCTCGCCCGGGCTGCTCTGGGCGTAGGTCGAGGTCGCGTAGATCGGCGGCATCACCGCCCCGGTGCTGGGGTCGGGGGCCTGCCCACCATGGATCGCCAGAGTCGCCAGCGCCAGCGGGCGCCCGGCCGGGGCGGCTTTGAGGGACTGTTCCGACATGACTGTGCTCGGGAAAGGACCGCGAATTCTAGCAGTCCCGGCTTGATCGGCCGACATTGGCCCGCCGCTGGGCCGGGCCGCCGGGACCGTACTGGAGGTGGACGAGGGCACATCCCGGCTTTGCGTGACCGGGGTCACACGATTGACCCAGGCACCATACGGCGCCGGACGCGTGCGGCGCCCGGCAGCTGGACTACTGCGCCCGCCGCCGCAGATAGTTCAGCAGGTCGATCCGGGTGATCAGCCCCAGGAACCGGTCGGCGTCCATCACGATCGCCACCTGGCCGCGGTCGAACACCGGCAGCAGGGCCTCGATCGGCGACTTCACGTCCAGCTTCTCCAGCTTGCTGACCATCGCCACCGAGACCGGGTCGCGGAAGCGGGCCTCGTCGCCATAGACGTGCAGCAGCACGTCGCTCTCGTCGATGATGCCGGCCAGGCGGTCGCCCTCCATCACCGGCAACTGCGAGACGTCGTACAGCTTCATCCGCTGGTAGGCGGTGGTGAGCAGGTCGCCGGGGGACACCACCACGGTATCGCGCTGGCTGTAGGGACGCAGGATCAGGTCGCGCAGGTCGCCGTGCTGCGGGCGGTCGAGGAAGCCGTTGTCCAGCATCCAGTAGTCGTTGTACATCTTCGACAGGTACTTGTTGCCGGTGTCGGGCACCAGCACCACTACCTTCTTCGGCACGGCCTGCTCGCGGCAGTACTTCAGCGCCGCGGCCAGCAGGGTGCCGGTGGAGGAACCGCCGAGGACGCCCTCCTTGGCCAGCAGCTCGCGCGCGGTGTGGAAGCTCTCGGCATCGGAGATGGCATAGGCCTTCTTCACCCGGCTGAAGTCGGAGATCGACGGCAGGAAATCCTCGCCGATGCCCTCCACCAGCCAGCTGCCGGACTTGTCGCTGAGCACGCCCTCGTTGATGTACTGGGTGAGGATCGAACCGACCGGGTCGGCCAGCACCAGTTCCACGTCCGGCGCCTGTTCGGCGAAGCAGCGCGACAGGCCGGTCATGGTGCCCGAGCTGCCGCAGCCGAACACGATGGCGTCGAAGCCGCCGGCCTCGGCCATCTGCGCGACGATCTCCGGACCGGTGCCGGTTTCGTGCGCGGCCGGGTTGTCCGGGTTGCCGAACTGGTTGATGAAGTAGGCGCCGGGCGTGTCGGCGGCGATCTTCGCGGCCAGGTCCTGGTAGTACTCCGGATGGCCCTTGCCCACGTCCGAGCGGGTCAGCACCACTTCGGCGCCCATCGCCTTGAGGTTGAAGATCTTCTCCCGGCTCATCTTGTCCGGGACCACCAGGACCAGGCGGTAGCCCTTCTGCTGCGCGACCAGGGCCAGTCCCAGGCCGGTGTTGCCGGCGGTGCCCTCGACCAGGGTGGCGCCGGGCGCGATGTCGCCGCGCGCTTCGGCCGCCTCGATCATCGACAGGCCGATGCGGTCCTTGATCGAACCGCCGGGATTGGCGTTCTCCAGCTTCAGGTACAGCTCGCACACGCCGGTGTCCAGGCGCTTGGCCTTGACCATGGGCGTGCGCCCGATCAGTTCGAGCACGGAGTCGTGCAGGGCCATCGTCGATCCGGTTGCATGGCCGCGGCGCGCGGCGGAACCTGGATTATCCGCCGGATGCGGCGGTCAAGTCAGCGTCTTGGCGGTGGCCGGTGCCGGACCTGCCGGTGGCGGGCAATGCAGGAGCGGACATGGCCGCGGCCCGGGCACCCGAACCATGAGGCGGTCCGTGCACTCCGGCGCGGCGGTTGCGGTCCGGCATCGGCCCGCACGAACGCGCCGCAGGCGCTGGGGTGGGGCGAAGTGGCGTGGGCGGTGGTGGCCGACGAGGATAGCCACCACCGCCCACGACATGAACCGTCGGCCGGGTCAGTGCGCCCGGTCGTAGATGCGCAGCAGTTTTTCCTTGGCGTGCAGTTTCTCGCGCTTCATCTGCCCGAGCGTGGCATCGTCGATCGGCAGCACCCCGAGATCGGCGTCCATCACCTTCTTGTCCAGCGTGCGGTGTCGCTGGTAGAGCTGCTTGAATTCGGGGTCGCGCTTCATCAGCGCTTCGATTTCGGCCTGCGGTTGCCCTTCGAACATGTCTGCACCTCCTGGGGTCATCGCGCGTCCCTGCCGGGGGATGCCGGCCCGCCTGGCCGGCCGCAAAAGCGGACGCCCCGAGCCTGCGGGGACCGGGGCGTCGCATTGTCGGAGCTGTTCTGGCGCGCGGTGGCCGGTACGCCACCGGACATCCCCGGCCGTGCCTGCTGCGGCCCGGCGGCGATCTCCAGTGAAGCGGACAGCGGCTGCATCGGCGGGGTGCTCCGGTCAGCCAGACGGCGAAAGCACCATCTGGGTATCCGACCCTACTCCGCTGCTCCTGACCCGACAAGCCTGCAGGCAAGTGCTTGACCGACAAGGGAAACCAGCCACCGCAGGCGATAGCGGCCGGTCCTGCGCGAACCCTCGGGCTACCGTGTAACCATATGATGTAACTGGGTTTTCTATTGCGCGACAACAACCTCGGCGGCCTTCTTCGCGGTCGCCGCCGACTTCACGCCGCGCGCCTGCAGCTGGCCGGCTGGAACACCTCCCGCCATCAGCGCGGCCTTGAGCGCGTCGGCCCGCGACTGGGCGGTCCTGGCGTCCTTGTCGAAGGCCTGGATCGTCACCTTGCCGCGCCTGCCGATCTGCAGATAGGTCGCCAGCGCGCCGGCACTGGCCTTGCCCTCGGCGCTCAGGGTGTCCTTGCCGGACGCAAAGGCGACGCCGGGCACGGTGAACACTTCCCCGCGCGATTCAAACGCCGACGGCGGCAGCTTCGCCCCCGACACCAGCTCGGCCTCCTGCCGCGCCAGGCTGGCCTCCTTGCGCCGCGCCGCGCTGAGCTGCGCGGTCTGCTTGCCGGTCACCGTGCTCAGTGCGTGCTCGACATCGGTGCGCGCGGCGGCCTCGGCTTCGGCCTCCTGGCGCAGGCGTTCGGCCTCCTCGGCCTGGATCTGCGACTGGATGCGCAGGTGCTCGGCCTCCTGGCGGGCGCGCTCGGCATCGCGGCGGCTGGCCTGCAGCAGCAGCTCGCTGCGCTGCAGGTCCAGCGCCCCCAGTTGGCGTCGCGCGGACTCGGCCGCGGCGGCGGTCTCGGCGATCTCCACCCGCCGTTCGGCCACATACAGGGTGCCGGGCCGTTCGCTGCGGCGGGCGTCGCCGAGCACGGCGAGGGCCTGGCGGGCCTCCATCTGCTCGTAGCCGGCCAGCCGGCCGAGTGTGGGGTCGGCCTGCAGGGCATCCAGGCGCTGCTGCAGGCGCAGCACGTCGGGATCGTCCGCCGCCCAGGCGGGAACGGCGGCCAGCAGCAGGATGGCGGCGAACGCCAGAACGCGCGACCGGCTCATGGCGCGGCCTCCGCCGGCAGGCCCAGCGACTCGCGCAGGCCGGCGATTTCCGCGCGCCGTTGCCCTGCTGCGGCCTCCGCCTGCGCCCGGTCGCTGCGCACCCGCGCCAGGTCGGCATCGGCGGCGACCTGGCGGGCCAGCTGGTCGGCGTCGCGGCGCTGGCCACGGCTGCGCGACATCGCCCCGGCCTGGGCCTGGATCAACCCCTGCCGCGCCGAGTCGAGCAGGTCCGGCGCGTACTGGTCGGCGTCGGCATCCTGCGCCTTCTGCACCGCCTGCTGCGCGCGCAGCAGGTCCGGCGAGGCGACCTGGGCGTGGGCTGTGACCGCCAGCCCGGATGCGGCGACCAGCGCGTACAGGCACCGGCGGAAGTATGCGAAGCTAGGGTCGTTCATCGGGGAGATGTCGTGTCGTAATTGGGCACGGCCATTGTCTGAAGCCTGCGGCGCGCATGCAACGGCCCGGCGCGGGCGCCAAAAATCGAGTAGTGGGGATCGTCGCGCAATGGATATCGGCTACTTCCTGAAGCTGATGACCGAGAAGAACGCCTCGGACATGTTCCTGACCACCGGGGCGCCGGTGTACATCAAGATCGAAGGCAAGCTCTACCCGCTGGGCAATACCGGCCTGCCACCGGGCATGGTCAAGAAGATCGCCTATTCGCTGATGGACGAGGGCCAGGTGCCGCAGTTCGAGCGCGAGCTCGAGCTCAACATGGCCATCGCCCTGGCCGACGCCGGGCGTTTCCGCGTCAACGTGTTCAAGCAGCGCGGCGAGGTCGGCATGGTGATCCGCGCGATCCGCAGCGTGATCCCGGGCATCGAGGAACTGAACCTCCCCGACGTGCTCAAGGACATCATCATGACTCCGCGCGGGCTGGTGCTGCTGGTCGGCTCCACCGGCTCGGGCAAGTCGACCTCGCTGGCGTCGATGATCGACTACCGCAACAGCAATACGACCGGGCACATCCTCACCATCGAGGATCCGATCGAATACCTGCACAAGCACAAGAAGTCGATCGTCAACCAGCGCGAGGTCGGCCTGGACACCCATGCCTTCCACAACGCGCTCAAGAACGCGATGCGCGAAGCACCGGACGTGATCCTGATCGGCGAAATCCTGGACGCGACCACGATGGAGGCGGCGATCGCCTTCGCCGAGACCGGCCACCTGTGCCTGGCCACGCTGCACTCCAACAATGCCGACCAGACCATCGAGCGCATCCTCAACTTCTTCCCCGAGAGCGCGCACAAGAACGTGCTGATGAACCTGGCGCTGAACCTGCGCGCGGTGGTCTCGCTGCGCCTGGTCAAGGGCGTGGACGAGCGCCGCCTGCCGGCCACCGAGGTGCTGATCAACACGCCGATGATCCGCGACCTGCTGCGCCGCGGCCAGGTGCACGAGATCAAGCAGGCGATGGAGGCCTCGCTGGAGGAAGGCATGCAGAGCTTCGACCAGTGCCTGTTCCGGATGGTCAAGCAGGGCCGCGTGGAGCAGGAGGAGGCGCTGCGCGCGGCCGACTCGCGCGATGGCCTGGCGCTGAAGTTCCGCCTGTCCGAAGGCGCCAGCGAAGAGCACGACCCCTACGCCGACGTGAATGCGGTGCCGGGCTCGGCGACGATCACCCACGGCTTCGGCTGATCGCGGCCGCGGGCGCGTTGCCGACGCCCGTTGTGCTCCCCGCGGCCGCGGGCGCATTGCACTCGCCTCTGTGTAGGAGCCGGCTTGCCGGCGGCCCGACGCCATCGGCACGGACGGTTTCCTCACGTGGCTGTCCGGGCCGCCTGCGCGTTCCCGTGTGTTCGCCGTCGAACGCGGTTCGACCCATGGCGTCGGGGTCGCCCGCAAGACGGGCTCCTACGGGCTTCGGGGTGGGCGCTGTCGAAGGCTGCACCGGCCATGGGCGTCGGGTCGCCCGCAAGACGGGCTCCTACGGGTCGGGGGCGCTCAGGGGGCATCGGGCTGCGCATCCGGCGCGGCGGCCTGGAATGCCGGCAACTCCAGGCAGGCCTGGCCGATCCGGGCCAGCGTCGGCCATTGCGCGATCTCCATCCCGAACCGCCGCGCGTTGTACAGCTGCGGGACCAGGCAGCAGTCCGCCAGTCCCGGCACGCCGCCATGGCAGAACGCGCCGGTGGCCGGGTCTTCGGCGACCAGCGCCTCGAACGCGGACAGCCCGTCCCCGATCCAGTGCCGCACCCATTCGTCGCGCTCGGCCTGCGGCACGTTCCATTGCCGCTCGAAGAACTGCAGCACGCGCAGGTTGTTGAGCGGATGGATGTCGCAGGCCACCAGCTGCGCCAGCGCGCGGACACGGCCGCGCTCGCGGGCGGTGCCGGGCAGCAGCGGCGCGGCGTGCGGCCAGACCTCCTCCAGGTATTCCAGGATCGCCAGCGACTGGCGCACCGCGCGGCGGCCATGCTGCAGCATCGGCACCAGTTGCTGCGGGTTGAGCGTGGCGTAGGCCGGGGTGTGCTGCTGGCCGCCATCCTTGACCAGGTGCACCGGCACGGTCTCGTACGCCAGCCCCTTCAGCGCCAGGCCGATACGCACCCGGTAGGCGGCGCTGGAGCGCCAGTAGGAATACAGATGCAGGCTGTCATCCATGGCACGCCTCCGCCGGGCGGCTGCTGGGACCAGCAGGCACCATAGCGCGCGGTGCCGGCGCCGCCGCGGCCGCCGGTCGCAAAGGGGCCACCGCCCGACGGCTCAGGCCTGTCCGGGCAGCGTCTGGCGCTCGATCCGCTGCTCGATCGCGCCGAACAGGCTGCGCCCGTCGCGGTCCAGCATCTCGATGCGGACGCGGTCGCCGAACTTCATGAAAGGCGTGCTCGGCTGGCCGTCGCGCAGCGCCTCCACGGTCCGCTTCTCGGCGAAGCAGGACGCACCGCGCGAGACGTCCCGGTTGGCGATCGTGCCCGAACCGACGATCGTGCCGGCAGCCAGCGGCCGGGTCTTCGCCGCATGGGTGACCAGCTGGGCGAAATCGAACTGCATGTCCTCGCCGGCCTCCGGCGCGCCGAACCACTCGCCGTTGATGTGGGTCAGCAGCGGCAGGTGCAGTTTGTTGCCCTGCCAGGCCTGGCCCAGCTCGTCCGGGGTGACGAACACCGGCGACAGCGCCGAGCGCGGCTTGGACTGCAGGAAGCCGAAGCCCTTGGCCAGCTCGGCCGGGATCAGGTTGCGCAGCGACACGTCGTTGACCAGGCCGACCAGCTGGATGTGCCCGGCGGCCTGCTCCGGCGTCACCGCCATTGGCACGTCGTCGGTGACCACCACGATCTCCGCCTCCAGATCGATGCCATGGTCCTCGCTGGTCACCCGCACCGGATCGCGCGGACCGAGGAAGCCGGCGCTGGTGGCCTGGTACATCAGCGGATCGGTATAGAAGCTGGCCGGCACCTCGGCGCCGCGGGCACGGCGCACGCGCTCCACGTGCGGCAGGTAAGCGCTGCCGTCGACGAATTCGTAGGCACGCGGGAGCGGCGCGGCCAGCGCCTCCATGTCCAGGTCGAAGGCATCGGCGCACCCACCGTCCCCCAGCGCGGCGGCCAGGGCATTCAGGCGCGGCGCGGCGCGCTGCCAGTCGTCCAGCGCCTGCTGCAGGGTAGCGGCGATGCCGGTCGCCCGCACGGCTCGGGACAGATCGCGCGCGACCACCACCAGGGTGCCGTCGCGGCCACCTTCCTTGAGGGATCCGAGCTTCATCCGGGCTGACTCCTGCGGCTGGGCCTGAGCGGCGGATTGTACGGTTCCGAAGAAATTGTTTCATCAGAAACGTTGCATCACGAGCTGAAGATGGGCCCGTTGGGCTGAGTGCCGAAGCCCGGCTGCACCCGGCCATCCGTCGCTGTGGATACCCCCGGTCTCCCCGACAGCCCTGCCCGCGGTCCTCTCCAACTGCCGGCCAACCCCTGCCATCTGGCCGATATCCCGGCAGGCGCCGGCGGGCAAGCTGAACAGCCTGGGCGGGCCACCCGCCCGCCCAGCCCCCGCATCGCGTAGAATCCGCCGCCTGATTGCCAGCGGCCGTCCGTTTCCCTCCGGGACCGGCAGCGCCAACCCTCCCGGGACGGCGCCCGCCCCACTCCGACGCCATCCGCCAGCAATCGGGCCGGCACCTTGCCGGCCACCACCTCCTCGCAGCGCGGTTCACGGGAACGCTCCGAGCCACCGATCGAAACCGATCAGCCCGCCGGCATGTGCCCGCGGGCCGTTGTCATGGAGCGTTCCAATGTCTTTCGAATCCCTGGGCCTGGCGCCCTTCCTGCTGCGTGCGTTGGCCGAGCAGGGCTATGAGACCCCCACTCCGATCCAGCAGCAGGCCATCCCGCTGGTGCTGGCCGGCCACGACCTGCTGGCCGGCGCCCAGACCGGCACCGGCAAGACCGCCGCGTTCGGCCTGCCGCTGCTGCAGCACCTGGGCACCTCGCCGCAGGCGGTCAACGGTCCGCGCAAGCCGCGCGCGCTGGTCCTGGCCCCGACCCGCGAGCTGGCCACCCAGGTCCACGACAGCCTGCGCGGCTACAGCAAGTACCTGCGCATCCCCAGCGCGGTGATCTACGGCGGCGTGGGCATGGGCAACCAGCTCGACGCGCTGCGCCGCGGCGTGGACCTGGTGATCGCCTGCCCGGGCCGGCTGATCGACCACATCGAGCGCCGCAGCGTGGACCTGTCGGGGATCGAGGTCCTGATCCTGGACGAGGCCGACCGCATGCTCGACATGGGCTTCCTGCCCTCGATCAAGCGCATCCTGGCCAAGCTGCCCAAGCAGAACCGGCAGACCCTGCTGTTCTCGGCCACCTTCCCCGAGAGCATCAAGCAGCTGGCCATGGAATTCATGCGCCAGCCGCGCGAAGTCCAGGTCACCCCGCAGAACACCGTGGCCGAGACCATCGCCCACCGCGTGCACCCGGTCGACGCCGCGCGCAAGCGCGAACTGCTGCTGCATCTGCTGGCCGCCGATGCGCGCGTGCAGACCCTGGTGTTCGCCAAGACCAAGCACGGCAGCGACAAGCTGGCCACGTTCCTGGAGAAGTCCGGCATCCAGGCCGCGGCGATCCACGGCAACAAGAGCCAGGGCCAGCGCCTGCGCGCGCTGGGCGACTTCAAGGCCGGCAAGGTCAAGGTGCTGGTGGCGACCGACATCGCCGCACGCGGCATCGACATCGACCAGCTGCCGCGGGTGATCAACTTCGACCTGCCGATGGTGGCCGAGGACTACGTGCACCGGATCGGACGCACCGGCCGCAACGGTTCGACCGGCGAGGCCCTGTCGCTGGTGTCGCAGGACGATGCGAAGTACCTGCGCCAGATCGTGCGCCTGCTCGACCGCGACATGGATATCCGCGACCTGCCCGGCTTCGAGCCGCAGGTGCCGATCCGCTGGGGCAACAGCGCCCCGGGCAAGGCCGAGCAGCCCAGCGGCCAGCGGCCGCCGCGCAAGGCCAACCATGCCCGTCGGCCGCACGGCGGCGACGGCCCGCGTCATGCGCATGCCGGTTCCAAGTCGCAAGGTGCGGTGCGCGACGGCGCACGCCAGCCGGCCGACGCGGGCCGCGGGCGCCGCAGCAGCGGTGGACCGCGCCGCAGCGGCACGCGCTGAAGCCTGGCGTTCGACAACCGCTGTACAGCGAACGGCAGCCGATGGCTGCCGTTCGTGCTTGCCCCCTCCGCAATGCGCATGGCCCTCACCGCATCCTGTGCGGATACCCGGGCGATTGCCGCCGCGGCGACACATACCGAGAATGAGCCCATGGACATCTTCAAGGTCTTCACCCTGGAAGCGGCGCACCGCCTGCCCAACGTGCCGGACGGGCACAAGTGCGCGCGCCTGCATGGGCATTCGTTCCGGGTGGAGATCCACGTGTCCGGCGAGGCCGATCCGCACACCGGCTGGGTGATGGACTTCGCCGAGATCAAGGCCGCGTTCAAGCCGCTGTACGAGCAGCTGGACCATCACTACCTCAACGAGATCGAGGGGCTGGACAACCCGACCAGCGAACGCCTCGCTGCCTGGATCTGGGCCCGGCTCAAGCCAGTCCTGCCCCTGCTGAGCGAGGTGGTGGTGCACGAGACCTGCACTTCGGGCTGCCGCTACCGCGGCTGAGCCGTCACGGCGGCGGGATTGCCCTTCGAGGGCTCTCAAACAGGCGCGCGGTAGGCGCCGGCACGCGCGGATTTCGGGTCGATCGCCCCACGAGCCCCGGGAACTCCCCATGGGAAAATCGACGCAACTTGTTGACTTCACGCTTCTTTCAAAGAAACCTGAAAAATCTTCCCGGAAGTTGTTGCACCGCAACAAAAGCTGGCGTATGCTGCGTCGCACCATAGAAGTAAATCCGAAACGGAGTCCGCCATGTCCTACCAGTTCAACGACCAGTTCAGTGCCTACACCCACCAGTTCGCTGCCGTGGCCGCCCGCGTGAACCGCTTGGCGCTGGAGAATGCCGAGACCGTGTTCGGCGTGCAGCTGCGCACCTTCGAGAAGAACATCGACGCCACCACCGGCTACCTGGGCGAACTCGCCGAGGCCCGCGACCTGGAGGCCTACAAGAGCCTGCTGCCGAAGGGCCTGCAGATCGCCCGCGACAACGCCGAGCGCGTCGCCGCCGCCAGCCAGGAAGTGTTCGGCCTGACCCTGAAGACCGGCGAAGTGCTCGGCCAGCTGGCCAAGAGCCAGTTCGAAGCCGCCACCGACCAGGCCCAGGCCACCGTGGCCAAGGTCGCCAAGGCCGCCAAGCGCTGATCGCAGCGTTTCGAGGTTTCAAACGCGTCACCGAATTTGCGCGGCTCCCTCCCTCCGCGCAAACCCGGACCCGGCAGCTCCCTCCCGCTGCCGGGTCTTTTTTTGTCTGCGCCGATGGCGGGTCGCCGGCAAGACCGGCTCCTACACACGGCAGCGCGGCGCGGTTTCCCTGTAGGAGCCCGTCTTGCGGGCGACACGGGCATGGGAACCACGAGGGCGTTGCTTGCTCCAATGGCGTCGGGTCGCCGGCAAGACCGGCTCCTACAGCGGCAGGGTGAGATGGGCAGCCAAGAAGGCCGGCTGCGGGTCGCGCGCGTAGGGTAGATGGCCCAGGCACGGCGCCGGCAGGCGCTTCGCCAGCAGCGCCCGGTTCTCGTCGCGGCAGGCCATGTCCGGATCGACCTCGCTGGCGATCCAGCCCAGCAGCTGGCAGCCATCGGCGGCGATGGCCGCCGCGCTCAGCCGCGCATGGTTGAGGCAGCCCAGCCGCATCCCGACCACCAGCACCACCGGCAGCTGCAGCGCACGCACCAGATCGCGCTGGTCCAGCGTGGACGACAGCGGCGCGGCCCAGCCGCCGACGCCTTCGACGACCACCGCGTCGGCCTGCGCACGCAGACGCGCGAACGCGTGCAGCAACGGCTCCAGTCCGACGTCGATGCCGGCCGCGCGCGCGGCCAGTTCCGGCGCCAGCGGATCGGGCAGCGCGAACGGGTTGAGGTCGGGGTAGTCCGGGCGCGGATCGCTGGCGTCCTGCAGCGCCAGTGCGTCGGCGTTGCGCCAGCCGGCCGGCGTGCGCTCGCAGCCGCTGGCCACCGGCTTCATGCCCACCACGCGCAGGCCACGCGCGCGCAACGCGTGCAGCAGTGCGCAGCTGGCCACGGTCTTGCCTGCACCGGTGTCGGTGCCGGTGATGTAGAAGCGGTCGGGCATCGTCGGGCTCATGTCACGGTCAGGCGGAAGCGATCAGGTGCGATGAATCCATGTCATGGCATGCAGCGGGCATAGGACGGCCGATGTCACGGCGAGGTGGAATCGGTCGGCTGGCTGCAGGCCCTTGTCGTGTCGGGTTCTACTGTCGCCGGCGACGGGACGGTTCATCGGGGCCGGCATCATAAGGCCACTCCGTGCGCCGCGAACGGCGCATCCTGCGCCTGCGCCGATGGGCGCTGGCGCGAAGGGGTACCATGCGCGGATGTCCTTCTCCGCCATCCCGCTCTCCGGCAGCAAGCCGGAACAGTACGCGCAGCTGCTCGGCCAGGCCCGCGGCCTGCTGCACGGCGAACACGATCGGGTCGCCAACGCGGCCAACCTGTCGGCGCTGGTCTACCACGCCCTGCCCGCGCTGAACTGGGTCGGCTTCTATTTCTTCGACGGCACCGAACTGGTGGTCGGCCCGTTCCAGGGCCTGCCGGCCTGCGTGCGCATTCCGTTGGACAAGGGCGTGTGCGGCGCTGCCGCGAGCACCCGACAGACCCAGCGCGTGGCCGACGTGCATGCCTTCCCGGGCCACATCGCCTGCGATTCGGCGTCGCGCTCGGAACTGGTGGTGCCGCTGCTGCACGATGGCGCGCTGGTCGGCGTGTTCGACCTGGACAGCCCGGAGCCGGACCGCTTCGACGCCGACGACCAGCGCGGGCTGGAAGCGATCGCCGGCGCCTTCGTCGAGGCACTGCGATGAGCACGACCCAGCTGCGCAACATCGGCCCCAAGAGCGCGGCCTGGCTGCGCCAGGTGGGCCTGCGCAGCGCCGAAGACCTGGTCGCGGCGGGCGCGGTGCAGGCCTTCCTCAAGGTCAGGCGCGCCGGATTCAAGCCCAGCCTCAACCTGCTGTATGCGCTCGAAGGCGCGCTGCAGGACTGCCACTGGCACGACGTGCCCGAACCGCGCCGCCAGCAACTGCTCGCCGAACTGGAAACGGCCAGCGCCGCGTTGCCGCCGCCGCGCGGACGCCCGGTGGGCGGGCCGGTGACCACGGCGTTCTACGGCAGCCATGGCGATCCGCAGGAGGCCACGGCCGGCGATTCCGAGCCGGCCGCCGAGGGCGGCGGCGACGACGATCGCGCCAGCTGAGATGGCGGGTCGTTCGCGCGTTGCGGCGGAATGTGGAGTCGGCGTTGTGGCCGGTACACCTGTCGCCATGGGTGATTTCAGGTGTGCGGTCGCCCGCAAGACGGGCTCCTGCAGAAAAGCGGTGCGGCGGGGACGCGGTGGCCTACAATGCCGCCACTGCAAGGTGACCCGGCCGGCTTCCGCCGCCCGGGTTGAAACGGGAAGCCGGTGCGTCCGCAGGACAAGGCCGGCGCTGCCCCCGCAACGGTAAGCGACCGCAACGCCGCGACATCCGCCACTGTGCATCGCACGGGAAGGCGTCGCCGCTGGAACCCCGCCCGTGCCAGGCCGGGCTCCCGATCGCCAGCCCGGAGACCGGCCTTGCGGAACCCAGGTTGCGATGCGGAGGGCGTCGCGGCGTGCCGGCGCCGCTCCGCGCCTGTCCGCTTCCGCCCTTCCCTTCGCGACTCCCCGAACTGGCGCCGGGTGCGGCGCCACGCACGCATGGAGTTGCCCTATGACGTTCCGCCCGCTCACCACCGCCGTCGCCTTGGCGCTGGCCCTGCCGTCCGTCGCCTTCGCCGTCGCGCCCGGCGACGCGGCCACCGACCTGGACGAGGTGCTGGTCACCGCGACCCGCACGCAGATCGCGCTGCGCGACAGCCTGTCGCCGGCCCAGGTCATCGACCGCGCCGAGATCGAGCGCAGCCAGGCCACGTCCCTGCAGCAGCTGCTCGCCGGCCGCGCCGGCATCAACCTGGCCAACACCGGCGGGCTGGGCAAGCAGACTTCGCTGTTCCTGCGCGGCGCCGGTTCCAACCAGCTGCTGGTGCTGGTCGACGGCGTGCGCATCGGGTCGGCCAGCGCCGGCCTGCCCGCGATCCAGGACATCCCGGTCGAGCAGATCGAGCGCATCGAGATCGTGCGCGGACCGCACTCCAGCCTGTACGGCGCCGATGCGATCGGCGGCGTGATCCAGATCTTCACCCGCCGCGACCGCGGCGGCCTGCAGCCGCGCGCGATGGCCGGCATCGGCAGCCACAACCTGCGCGAGGCCAGCGCCGGGCTCGGGCTGGGCGGCGAGCGCGGCTGGTTCGGCGCCGACGTGGCCTTCCTGCGCACCGACGGCATCAACGCCTGCGACGGCACCGCCGAAGGCTGGGGCGCCGGTTGCTTCGCCGACGAACCGGACCGCGACGGCTACCGCAACCGCTCGGCCAGCCTGCGCGGCGGCGCGAAGCTGGGCCAGGCCTGGACGCTGGAAGGCAGCGCGCTGCGTGCCGAGGGCTACAACCACTACGACGGCAGTTGGGCGAACTATTCGGAGACCGTGCAGCAGGTGTTCTCCGGCAAGCTGCGCTACGCGCCGTCGGCGGGTACCGCGCTGCAGGCCACGGTCGGCCGCAGCTACGACGAGTCCGACGACTATGGTGCGACCGGCTTCGCCGGCGGGCTGCAGACCCGCCGCGACCAGGCCGCGCTGCAGGGCGACTTCATGCTGCGCGACGGCCACCTGCTGACCGCCGGCGCCGACTGGCTGGACGACCACGTCACCGGCAGCACCGACTACGACGTGGACAGCCGCGACAACACCGGGCTGTTCGCCGAGTACCAGGGCCGCTTCGGTGCCCAGCAACTGCAGGCCGGCCTGCGCTACGACGACAACGAGCAGTTCGGCAGCCACACCACCGGCGACCTAGGCTGGGGCTGGCATTTCGACGGCGGCGTACTGTTGTCGGCGCGCTATTCCACCGGCTTCCGCGCACCGAGCTTCAACGACCTGTACTACCCCTACTACGGCAACCCGGACCTGCAGCCGGAGGAATCGGAGAGCCTCAACCTGGGGCTGTCCGGCGAGGCGCGCGGCTGGCGCTGGACGCTGGATGCGTTCGACAACCGCGTCGACGACCTGATCAGCTACGACTCCTCCACGTTCCTGCCCGGCAACATCGACAAGGCGCGCCTGCGCGGCGGCGAAGCCACCCTGGCCACCTCGCTGGCCGGCTGGGACCTGGCGGCGCAGTACAGCCATGTCGATCCGCGCAACCGCTCCGACGGCGCCAACCGCGGCAACCTGCTGCCGCGCCGCGCGCGCGACACCGGCCGCATCGACCTGGACCGTCGCCTCGATGCGCTCGGCGTCGGCGCCAGCCTCAACGCCGCCGGCAGCCGCTACGACGATGCCGCCAACACAGTGCGGCTGGGCGGCTATGCCACGGTGGACCTGCGCTTCGAATACGCCCTCAACCGCGACTGGACGCTGCAGGCACGGGTCACCAACCTGTTCGACCGCGATTACCAGCAGGTCGACTGGTACAACCAGCCCGGCCGCGAGTACGGATTGAACGTGCGCTGGCAGCCGAAGGCGGAGTGACGCCGGAGGGCCGGCCGACACAGTGCGCCGGCCCCGCTTCTTTGTAGGAGCCGGTCTTGCCGGCGACGCGACGCCGTCGGCACAGGTGACTCCCTCATGGTTCCGACGCCCGGTCGCCCGCAAGACGGGCTCCTACAGAGAGCCCGCCGCGACGCTGCTCCTTGTAGGAGCCGGTCTTGCCGGCGACGCGGCGCCGTCGGCACGGGCGGCGTTCCCGTGGTTCCAGCGCCCGCTCGCCCGCAAGACGGGCTCCTACAGGTCGGGGGCTGCGAACAGTTCGCCCTGCGGCACGGCCGCCTCTTCGCGGTCGCGGAAACCGGACAGGCCCACGCCCACCAAGCGATAGCGCGTGTCCACCGGCAGATCGGCGCGTTCGCGCAACGCCAGTGCGATCGCGGCCAGCGCCTCCGCCGATGCCGGCGGCGGCTCGGACGTACGGCTGCGGGTGAGGATGCGGAACTGCGCCGTCTTGAGCTTGAGCACCACCGTGTGGCCGATGCGCGGCGTCTTCCGCGACGCCTCCCAGGTCTTTTCGGCCAGCCGCCGGATCGCCGGTTCCAGCGCCGCCAGCGGCACGTCCTCGGCGAAGGTGTCCTCGGCCGATATCGACTGCACCGGCTGGTCCGGCTGCACCGGGCGCTCGTCGATGCCGCGCGCGCGGCGGAACAGCGCCGCGCCGAAGCTGCCGAAACGCTGCCGCAGTTCCTCCAGCGGCCAGCCGCGCAGATCGCCGACCGTGGCGATTCCCAAGGCTTCGAGCTTGCCCTGCATCACCTTGCCCACGCCCGGAATGCGTCCGACCGGCAGCGGGGTGAGGAAGGCCTCGACCTGGCGCGGGCGGATCACGAACAGGCCGTCTGGCTTGTTCCAGTCCGAGGCGATCTTGGCCAGGAACTTGTTCGGCGCCACCCCGGCCGAGGCGGTCAACGCAGTCTCCCCGCGGATCCGCGCGCGGATCGCCTCGGCCACCGCGGTGGCGCTGGGCAGGCCGGAGCGCAACGCGGTAACGTCGAGGTAGGCCTCGTCCAGCGACAGCGGCTCGACCAGGTCGGTGTGCTCGAGCATGATCGCGCGCACCTGGCGCGAGGCGGCCTTGTAGCGGACGAAGTCCGGCGGCACGAACACCGCGTCCGGGCACAGCCGCTCGGCGCGCAATGCCGGCATCGCCGAGCGCACCCCGAACTTCCGCGCCTCGTACGAGGCCGCGCAGACCACCGAACGGGCCCCGCGCCAGGCCACCACCACCGGCCGGCCGCGCAGCGCCGGATCGTCGCGCTGCTCCACCGACGCGTAGAACGCGTCCATGTCGACGTGGATGATCTTGCGCGGCGGCGCGGCGTGCGGGTCCATGCCCGGGCTATTCTGCCTGCCCGGCGCCGGCGCGGTTGCGCGCATGCTCCAGGCGCGACAAGGCATTGTCCCGGCACGGTGTATGGTGTCGCGACGCGGTCCCGCAGGACGCCCCGCACGCCTGCAACACACGCCCGCGTATGTCCAAACATTTGATTGAAACTACCTCCGTCAGGCACGCTTTAGCGCTTTTCTCCCTCGGACCCCCCATGAACCGCGCCTCTTCGTTCACCCGCGAGCAGCTGGAAGCCAGCGGCCGCGGTGAACTGTTCGCCTCCGGCGACGCCCGCCTGCCCGCCGACCCGATGCTGATGTTCGACCGCATCGTCGAGATCAACGACGACGGCGGCAAGTACGGCAAGGGCTTCATCCGCGCCGAACTCGACATCCGCCCGGACCTGTGGTTCTTCCAGTGCCACTTCATCGGCGACCCGGTCATGCCCGGCTGCCTGGGCCTGGACGCGATGTGGCAGCTGGTCGGCTTCTACCTGACCTGGCTGGGCGCCCCGGGGCGCGGCCGCGCGCTGGGCTGCGGCGAGGTGAAGTTCACCGGCCAGGTGCTGCCGAAGGCCAAGCTGGTCACCTACGAGGTCGACATCAACCGGGTGATCAACCGCAAGCTGGTGATGGCCCAGGGCGACGCGCGCATGCTGGTCGACGGCCGCGAGATCTACACCGCCAGGGACCTGCGCGTGGGCCTGTTCACCTCGACCGAGGACTTCTGAGATGAGCCGCCGCATCGCCATCACCGGCATGGGCATCGCCTCGTGCCTGGGCAACGACCTGGACACGGTCTCGGCCTCGCTGCGCGAGGGCCGTCCCGGCATCCGCCTGCTGCCCGACTCGGTCGAGCGCGGCCTGCGCAGCCAGGTCGGCGGCCCGGTCGAGCTGGATCTGGACGCGGCCATCGACCGCAAGCTCAAGCGCTTCATGAGCGACGCGGCGGCCTACAGCTACGTGTCGATGCGCGACGCCATCGCCGACGCCGGCCTGGACGAGGCGCAGGTGAGCGATCCGCGCACCGGCCTGATCGCCGGCTCCGGGGGCGGTTCCAGCCGCTGGCAGGTGGAGACCGCCGACCTGCTGCGCGACCGCGGCGTGCGCAAGGTCGGCCCGTACATGGTCCCGCGCACGATGTGCTCGACCGTGTCGGCCAACCTGGCCACCGCGTTCAAGATCAAGGGCCTGTCGTATTCGATCGGCGCGGCCTGCGCGACCTCGGCGCACTGCATCGGCGCGGCCGCCGACCTGATCCGCCACGGCGCCCAGGACATCGTCTTCGCCGGCGGCGGCGAGGACCTGGACTGGACCATGACGGTGATGTTCGACGCGATGGGCGCCCTGTCGTCCTCGTTCAACGACCGTCCGGAAGCGGCCTCGCGCCCCTACGACGCCGACCGCGACGGCTTCGTCATCGCCGGCGGCGGCGGCATGCTGGTGCTGGAGGACTGGGACCACGCGGTGGCGCGCGGCGCACGCATCCATGCCGAGCTGGTCGGCTACGGTGTGACCTCCGACGGCGCCGACATGGTCGCGCCCTCGGGCGAAGGCGCGGTGCGCTGCATGCGCATGGCGCTGGAGGGATTGCAGGGGCGCAAGGTCGACTACCTCAATACCCACGGCACCTCGACCCCGCTGGGTGACGTCACCGAGCTCAACGCGGTGCGCGAAGTGTTCGGCGCCGAGGTGCCGCCGCTCTCCTCGACCAAGGCGCTGTCCGGCCATTCGCTGGGCGCGGCCAGCGTGCACGAGGCGATCTACTGCCTGCTGATGATGCGCGACGGCTTCATCGCCGGCTCGGCCAACATCGAGAATCTGGACCCCAAGGCCGAAGGCTTCCCGATCGTGCGCCAGAGCCGCGATGCGCGACTGGACCTGGTGATGTCCAACAGCTTCGGCTTCGGCGGCACCAACGGCACGCTGGTGTTCGCGCGGCCCTGAGCCGTCCGGCCCTTGTAGGCGCCGGCCTTGCCGGCGACACGACGACGTCGGCACAGGCGACGTCCTGGTGATTCCGACGCCGCGGTCGCCCGCAAGACGGGCTCCTACAAGGAGCCGCCACGTCGTTGCAGGGACCGGGTTTTCCGGCGACCGGTGTTCGCGCCGACCTGCCCGCCCTTGCAGGAGCCGGCCTTGCCGGCGACGCGACGGCGCGTCGGCACAGGCGACGCCGTCGTGATTCCGACGGCCAGGTCGCCCGCAAGACGGGCTCTTACGGGAAAACGGTGATGTTGCGGGTTTTTGCGAGGACCGGCCCGCATGCCAGGAAGATCACGCGCTCATGCCGCTGTGCCGCAGCAGCGCGTCGATGCTCGGCGCGCGGCCGCGGAAGGCGGTGAAGTTCTCCAGCGCGCTGCGGCTGCCGCCACGCGACAGCACCTCGGCGAGGAAGCGCGCGCCGGTCTCGGCGATCCGCTCCGGCGCCTCCTCGAACGCGGCGTAGGCGTCGGCACTGAGCACCTCGGCCCACTTGTAGCTGTAGTAGCCGGCCGCGTAGCCGCCGGCGAAGATGTGGCTGAACTGGTGCGGGAACCGGTGCCAGGCCGGCGCGCGGTTGACCGCGACCTCGTCGCGGACCCGCTCCAGCAGCTGCAGCACGCTGTCCTGCGCCGGGTCGAAGCGGCTGTGCAGCTCCATGTCGAACAGGGCGAACTCCAGCTGGCGCACGGTGAACATGCCGCTCTGGAAGTTCCTGGCGGCCAGCATCTTGTCGAACAGCGCGCGTGGCAGCGGCTCGCCGGTGTCCACGTGCGCGGTCATCGCCTGCACGCGCTCCCACTCCCAGCAGAAGTTCTCCATGAACTGGCTGGGCAGTTCCACCGCATCCCACTCCACGCCGTTGATTCCGGCCACAGGCAGCTCGCCGATCGCGGTCAGCAGCTGGTGCAGGCCGTGGCCCATCTCGTGGAACAGGGTGGTGACCTCGTTGTGGCTGAAGGTCGCCGGCTTGCCGTCCACGCCCTTGCCGAAGTTGCAGACCAGGTAGACGAGCGGGGTCTGGGTGCCCGATGCGCCCACCCGGCGATTGCGGCAGTCGTCCATCCAGGCGCCGCCGCGCTTGCCCTCGCGCGCGTACAGGTCCAGGTAGAACTGGCCGAGCAGGCGGCCATCACGGCCTTCGACCCGGTAGAAACGCACGTCCTCGTGCCACACCGGCGCACTGTCCGGCTTCACCTTCACCTGGTACAGGGATTCGATCACGTCGAACAGGCCGGCCAGCACCCTGGGCTCGGTGAAATAGCGCTTCACCTCCTGCTCGGAATAGCTGTAGCGGGCCTGCTTGAGCTTCTCGCTGGCATAGCCCAGGTCCCAGGGCTGCAGCCCGTCCAGGCCGAGTTCCTCGCGGGCGAAGGTTTCCAGTTCGGCGCGGTCTCGGCGCGCGAACGGCAGCGCGCGAGCGGCCAGGTCGCGCAGGAAAGCCAGCACCTCGTCCGGCGACTGCGCCATCTTGGTCGCCAGCGAATACTCGGCGTAGCTGGCAAAGCCCAGCAGCGCGGCCAGTTCGGCACGCAGCGCGAGGATGCGGTCGATGTTGCCGCTGTTGTCTAGCCCGGCCGGACCGGCCTCCGACGCGCGCAGGCCATTGGCGCGATACAGCGCCTCGCGCAGCGCGCGATCGTCGGCGTAGGCCTGCACCGGCAGGTAGCTGGGCATCTGCAGGGTCAGCTTCCAGCCGGCCTTTCCCTCTTTCTCCGCCGCCGCGCGCGCGGCGGCGACCACGTCGGCCGGCAGGCCGGCCAGCCGCGATTCGTCGTCCACGTAGAGGGCGAAGGCGTCGGTGGCGTCGAGCACGTTCTGCGAGAACTTCGCCGACAGCGCCGCCAGCTCCTCCTGCACGGCCGAGAAGCGCGCCTTGGCCTCGTCGGCCAGGTCGGCGCCGCCGAGGCGGAAGTCGCGCAGCGCGTTCTCCACCACTTTGCGCCGGGTGGCGTCGTAGCCGGCGTACTCCGGCGAGCCCGCCAGCGCGCGGTACTGCGCGAACAGCGCCAGGTTCTGTCCCAGCGCGCTGCCGAAACGGGTCACCTTGGGCAGGTTGGCGTTGTAGGCCTCGCGCAGTTCGGGCGTGTTCACCACTGCCTGCAGATGGCCGACCTGGTCCCAGGCCCGCCACAGGCGCTCGGTGGCGTCTTCCAGCGGCGTGACGAAACCGTCCCAGGTGGCCGGCGCGACCGCCTCGGCCGCCTGCACCGCCGCCTCGGCCTGCGCCAGCAGCGTGTCGATGGCCGGGCCGATGTGGTCGGGGCGGATCGCGTCGAAGCGCGGCAGGGCGGAGAAGTCGAGCAGCGGATTGTCCATGGGAGCCTGGGGACCTCGGGATACGGAATACAGATGCGCGCGGCGGGGGCGGAAATCAACCCGCGCTGCGGGGATCGGAGTCGGCGGGTGGCGCGGACCGGCACCGGTGGGGTCGCCCTGCGAGGCACGGGCTGCGGTTCGTACGCGATCGAACGTCGCTTCGATCAGTGGTCTGGGTGTCGCCCGCAAGACGGGCTCCTACCTGGAAGCGCGGCGGCGCGTTGCCCGATGCCGTATGCGCGGTCAGAGTTCGCCGCAGGCCGGCAATCCGTCCAGCGTCCCGCCGGCCACGGCGGCGGCGATGGTCCGGTCGGCGCCCTGCACATCGATGCCGTGGCGCGCATACCAGGCCGGGTCGTAATAGCTGTGCGCGTAGCGCTCGCCGCTGTCGCACAGGATGCTGACGATGGAACCGCCCTGCCCGGCCTCGCGCATCGCCTGCGCCGCGCGCAGCACGCCGACGAAGTTGGTGCCGGTGGAGCCGCCCACGCGCCGGCCCAGCGCCGCGCTCACGTGACGCATCGCCGCCAGGCTCAGTGCATCGGGCACCTTGACCATCGCGTCCACGCAGGAGGCGATGAAACTGCGCTCCACCCGCGGCCGGCCGATGCCCTCGATCCGCGAACCGCCCGGCAGGGCCAGCGCCGGGTCGGCGCGGCCCGCGCATGCGCTGCGGTAGTAGTCGTAGAACACCGAGGTCTCCGGATCGGCGCACAGCACCCACGTGTCGTGGCGGCGATAGCGCACGTAGCGACCCAGCGTGGCGCTGGTGCCGCCGGTGCCCGGGCCGCACACGATCCACGCCGGCACCGGGTGCGGCTCCTCGGCCAGCTGCTTGAAGATCGATTCGGCGATGTTGTTGTTGGCGCGCCAGTCCGTGGCCCGTTCGGCGTAGGTGAACTGGTCCATGAAGTGGCCGCCGGTCTCGCGCGCCACCCGTTCGGATTCGTCGTTGAGCGAGCAGGCGCTCTCGACCAGGTGGCAGCGGCCGCCGTGGAACTCGATCGCGGCGATCTTCTCCGGCGATGTCGAGGCGGGGATCACCGCGATGAACGGCAGTCCCAGCAGTCGGGCGAAATAGGCCTCCGACACCGCGGTGGAACCGCTGGACGCCTCGACCACGGTGCTTCCCTCGCGCAGCCAGCCGTTGGCCAGCGCATACAGGAACAGCGAGCGCGCCAGGCGGTGCTTGAGGCTGCCGGTCGGATGGCTGGACTCGTCCTTGAGGTAGACATCGATGCCTGGCCAGCCGGGCAGCGGCAGCGGGATCAGGTGGGTGTCGGCCGAACGGTTGAAGTCGGCCTCGATCTTGCGGATGGCGGCGGCCACCCACGCGCGTTGCGACATGGCGGGGAAAAACCGGTGGAATGTGCGCCGATTCTACCGGTCCACCGCAGGCCGGGCGCGGCGCGGCGGGGAGCCGGTTCCGGAACGCGCCCTCACGGCGCGGCGCCGGGCCCCGGCACGCCTCCATCGCCCGGCGGCGCCCCGCGTGCCAGCGCCTGGCGCAACTCGTCCGGGATCCCGCGCAGGTGCAGGTCGCGCTGCGGGAACGGAATCCCGATGCCCTCGCGGGTCAGCGCCTCGTACAGGCGGCCGACCAGCTGGCTGCGCAGCGATACCCAGTTGTCGAAATCGCTGGTCCAGGCGCGCACCCTGAAATCCAGCGCGCTTTCGCCGAAGCCCTGGAACAGCGCCACCGGCGCCGGATCGCCGGCAATCCCCGGCATCTCGCGCGCGGTCTTCTCCAGCACCTCCACCACCCGTGCCGGATCGAAACCGTAGGCCACGCCCAGGTCGAACTCGATCCGCCGGTTGCGGTCGCGCAGGGTCCAGTTGGTCACCTTTTCCGACAACAGGATGGCATTGGGTACGACCACGTCGGCGCCGTCGAAGGTGCGCACGGTGGTCGCGCGCATGCCGATCTCGCGTACCCGGCCGCTGGTGCCGTCCACGTCCACCGTGTCGCCCGGCTGCACCGGGCGTTCGAACATCAGGATCAGCCCCGACACGAAGTTCCTCACCACGTCCTGCAGGCCCAGGCCGATGCCCACGCCCAGCGCGCCGAACAGCAGGGCCAGCTGGCCGAGCTTGAAACCGGCCACCGACAATGCCGCCAGCAGGCCGAGCAGCAGCATCGCGTAGTAGGTCAGCGAAGCGATGCTGTTGCCCACGCCGCGCGGCAGCGACATCCGCGACAGCACCTCTTCCTGCAGCAGCACCCGCACCAGCCGCGACACCCAGAAGGCGATGAACACCGCCAGCACGAACGCGAGCACGTCGCCCAGGCTCATCGCGAACTGGCCGTACTCGAACTTGTGGGTGACCACGCTTTCGACGAAGCCGTATACCGGCCGGAACACGCGGAACCGCTGCATGGTGAAGACCGCCCAGCCGATGGCCATCGCGGCGACCATCAGCCGCAACACCAGGTCCGGCAGGCTGGTCGCGCCGGACCGGACCCGGTGGAAGCGGCTGGCCGGGCCCGCCGCGAACAGTTCGCGCAGCAGGGCGGCGAACACATTGGCCGCCGCGTAGAGCAGCAGCGCCATGAAGCCGCTGTCGATGACGCCGGTCACCAGCATCTCCGCCAGCGAGGCGTTGCCGAACAGGTCGGCCGCGATCGAGACCGACAGCAGGACCACTCCCGCCCAGGCGATCGCCCGCACCAGGCGCAACGGCCGCCCCGCCGGGCCCTCGCGGACGGCATGGCGCGACCGCCACAGCAGCCACAGGGTCGAGGCGATCGCCAGCGCGGCCAGGACGACCTGGTACCAGCGGTACAGCACGCCGGTGGCCAGCAGCAGGAACGACAGCCGCAGCAGCAGGAAAAAGCCGGCGGCCAGCCAGGGCCATCCGCCCAGCAGCCGGCGGCTTTCCTGCGGCAACAGCCGCAATACCGGCACCAGGGCCACGGTCATCATGATCTGGTGCAGCAGCAACGGCGCGTTCGGCTCGAACACCATCACTCCGATCGCCGACAGCAGCAGCCACGAGGAGAACGGTCGCCCCAGCACGCGCAGGGTGGCCGCATCGCGAGACCCCGACGGTCCGCGCCGGCTGCGCACTGCCAGCCACAGCAGCAGGGGCAGCAGCAATACCTCGAGCACGTTCAGCACGCGCTGGTTGGGCAGGTTGGCGGCGGAGTACTGCTTCAGGAACCCGCCTTCCAGCGACAGGCCACGCTGGATCGCGTCCACTTCGCGGTCGCGGGCATCGTCCGCATCCATGCCCGCGCGCCACAACGGCGGTGCATCGATCCGCAGCAGCCGGCCGTCGATGTAGCCGATCGCATTGCCGACCGACTGTTGCCCGGCCTGGATCTCCGCCTCGAGCAGGTTGGCGCGGCGTCCCAGCGCGATCTGTCCGGCCAGCGGAGCGGACAGCGCCTGTTCGGCGGCCTGGAGTTCGTCGATGACCGCGTCGACGCGGTCGGAAAGCGCGTCCGGCATCGATCCCGTTGCCGCCGCGCGGGTCGCCTCCCAGTCCGCGCGCCGGCGCGCCAGTTCCGCCGCGTTCCCGACGTAGGGATCGGTAGCCGTGGCCAGGTCGTCCTTCCAGTGCTGGAAGCGGTGCGCGTCGAACGCCCAGTACCGGTCCAGGCTCTCCAGCCGCAGGATCGGCAGGGTACGCAACTGGCTGGCGCCGGCCTGGCGGTTCTTCTCTTCGACCGAGGCCTCGATCGCGCGCAAACGCGGCAGCATGCCGGTGGTCGGGTCCACCGAAGCCGCACGCAGGGCCACGGCCGTGGCGAAGCGCTCGTCGCTGTCGGCGCGCCGCGGGATGTCGGCCAGCGCGATGGCCTGCGGGCCGGCGTCGCGGGCCGGCGATCCCGACGCCGGCGCGGTCGCCACCGGCGGCGCCTGCAGTTGCGCGTGCGCAACGCCCGGCGGGAACATCGCCACGACAAGCGCCAGCAACACGCGCGACAGGCTTCCAGTGCGCATACCGTGTCCTCGATCCGGTGAAGACGTCGCCGCAGAGTCTACGACGGTTCCGCCACCGGCCATCGGTCGGGCATGTCGCGGCGGCGACGGCGGGACGTCCCGGAACCGGCAACGAAGCGGCGGCGCTATAGTGCAGGCCATCGCCGGATCGAACATGGGGACATCGGGATGGCTGGAGCGGAGATGGGTTCCGGATCGACCGCACGACCCGCGGGGAGTGCCCTGCGTCGATTCGCCGGACGCCTGTTCCCGCGCTTCCGCAATACCGGCGTGGCGGTCGGCGCGCTGTTCTTCCTCGCCTCGCTCACCCCCAGCCTGACGCCCCGCATCACCATCGCGCAGGCCGTGCTGTCGGGTCTGTGCCTGGCCGCAGGCTATGGCCTGGGCGTGCTGCTGCGCTGGCTGTGGGGATACCTGGAACTGCCGCTGCCGGGCGCCGACGGCGCCGGCCGCCGGCGCCGGATCGTGGTCGTGGCCTGCGCCGCCATCGCGGCCATCGGCCTGTGGCGCGGCCAGCACTGGGAGAACATCGTCCGCGAACTGATGCACCTGGCCCCGGCCGGTGCCTCGCGGGTCCTGGGCGTGGCGGTGGGCGCGGTCGTCGTCGCGCTGGTGGTGATCGTGCTCGGCCGCGCCGCGCTGATGCTGGTGCAGGCGGTGATGCATCTGGTCGCCCGCCGGATCCCGCGGCGCATCGCCAACGTAGTCGGCGCGATCGGTGGGGTGCTGCTGCTGGTCGGCCTGGTCAATGGCGTGATCGTCGGCTCGATCCTGGACATGCTCGACGCCTCCTATCGCCAGGCCGACGCGCTGATTCCGCCGGATATGCCGGCGCCGACGGAATGGGACAGCCCCGGCAGCGCGCAGTCGCTGGTGGCCTGGGACCAGTTGGGCCGGATGGGCCGGCGCTACGTCGCCGCCCGGCCCACGGCCGCGGAACTGGCCGCCTTCGCCGGTCCCGGCGCCAAGGCGCCGCTGCGCGTGTACGCCGGCCTGCCGACCGGCGACACGCCGGAGCAGCGGGCCAGGCTGGCGCTGGAAGAGCTCAAGCGCGTCGGCGGCTTCGAGCGCAAGGCGCTGATCGTCATCACCCCGACCGGCACCGGCTGGGTCGATCCCTCCGGCATCGACGGCATCGAATACCTGTACCGCGGCGACGTGGCCAGCGTGGCGGTCCAGTATTCGTACCTGTCCAGCCCGCTGACCCTGTTCCTCGATCCGGACACCGGCGGGGCCACCGCACGGGCGCTGTTCCGCGAGGTCTACGGCTACTGGCGCACCCTGCCCCGGGACCGGCGGCCGAAGCTGTACCTGCACGGCCTGAGCCTGGGCGCGCTCAACTCGGAGCGCTCGTTCCAGATGTTCGAGCTGCTGAAGGATCCGTTCGACGGCGCGGTGTGGAGCGGGCCACCATTCGCGGCCAGTCAGTGGGCCGCCGCGACCCGTGCGCGCAACCCCGGCACCCCGGTGTGGCTGCCGCAGTTCCATGACGGCTCGTTCGTGCGCTTCATGAACCAGGACGGCAGTCCGACGCCGGCCGGCACGCCGTGGGGACCGATGCGCGTGGTCTACCTGCAGTACGGCAGCGACGCGGTGACCTTCTTCGACCGCCACGGCTTCTTCCGCAGGCCCGAACTGCTCGACGAACCGCGCCCGCCGGACGTGTCCCCGTCCATGCGCTGGTATCCGGTGGTGACGATGCTGCAGATGGCGATGGACACCTCGCTGTCGATGAGCGCGCCGATGGGCTTCGGCCATGTCTACGCGCCGTCGCACTACATCGATGCGTGGCTGGAAGCGACCGGGATCGACGACTGGACGCCGGAAGAGGTCGTCCGATTGCAGCACTACCTGGACGAACGCCGCGCGGGCGAACTGTCGAAGTCGTCCGGGGAGACGGTGGACGGCTGATCCCTGTGTAGGAGCCCGTCTTGCGGGCGACCCGATAACGCCCGTGCAGGCAACGCACTCGGGCTTCCGATGCCCTCGTGTCGCCCGCAAGACGGGCTCATACGGAAAGACGAAGGGGCCGGCGCGCTCCGCCCCCGCTCTCAGACCTGCCCCTTCTTCGACAGCAGCACCGCGATGGGCCGGGTGCCGTCGAATTCGGCCAGGAGCATCACGATGCTGGCGGTGACCGGCACGGCCAGGAACGCGCCCGGCATGCCCCACAGCGCGGTCCACACCGTCAGGCTGACCAGGATCACGAACGGGCTGAGGTTGAGCGAGCTGCCCATCAGATACGGATCGAGCAGGTTGCCGTTGAGGAACTGCACCACCGACAGCGAACCGGCGACGACCAGCCCGGCCCTGAGGTCGCCAAACTGCAGCAATGCGAACAGCGCAGGCAGCGCCACGCCCAGCACCGAGCCGATGTAGGGCACGTAGTTGAGCAGGCCGATCAGCAGCGCCCAGAACGGCGCCAGCTCCACCTCCATCCACGCCAGGATGATCCAGCTGGCCACGCCCAGCAGCACGCTGAGCACGGTCTTGAGCGCCAGGTAGGTGCCGATCCGGCTGTTGACGTCGGTGACGATCCGGCGGATCTGCGCCCCGCGCTGCGGATCGCGCGACAGGTTGTCGATCTTGGCGTCGAAATGGCCACGCTCGGCCATCAGGAACGCCACGTACAGGCCCACCACGGCCAGGCTGGCCAGCATCGAACCCAGCGACAGCAGCATCGAGCCCGCCAGCCTCTGCAGGTTCACCTGCTGGAGCACGCCGACGCGGAGGGTGTCCCAGCTCGGCTCCGACTCGATGCCCAGCACCAGCGCGCCGCGCTGCACCAGCGAAAGGAGTTGGACCTGGTAATGCGGTGCCCGGGCGATCATCCGGTCCACGCTGTCCATGGCCAGCAAGCCCAGCAGCAGCAACGCGCCGAGGATCGCCAGGGTCGACAGGCCGTAGCGCAGCGGCACCGGCAGCGCCGGGCCGACCACCGGGATGCGGGCGAGCAGGCGCGCCGCCCCGAGGATCACGTACATCACGAACACGCTGAACACGATCGGCACCAGGATTTCCCGGCCGATGTACAGCACCCAGCCGAGGAGCACCGCGAACACGGTGCCATATACGAGCGCCCGGAATCTTTCGTTCATGCGCAAGCGGACCTGTGGTGGAGTGGACACCGACCCCGGGCACCAGTGCGGCGGCGCCAGCGGCATCCATTGTGTTGCAATTCGCCGGCCGCAGCGAGCCAGCACCGGCCGACGGTCGTCATAACATGGCAGGCTACGCCACCGCCGCCGACGTGCTTGCCGACGAGGAAGGTCGCCAGCTGCCAGCCCGGGGCGACGGCGTAGCGCAGGTCCAGCCGGGCCAGTCGGCCCACTACGCTTCGAGCTGGCCGTACAGGCTGAAGGCGCCGGGCGGGTGCCGCAGCCACAGCAGGCTCGCATTGAACTTGCCGAAACCACCCTGTGTGTGTGCGGTGGCGGCATCGATGTCGCGGAAGTCCGCATCTTCCAGCCGCAACCGCCCGCTGCTGGCGACCAGCGCGAAGTTGCTCGGGCCGCCGCCCATCCAGGCGACGCTGCCGTTGCCGGACAGCGTCGCCCGCCAGACCTGGGCGTGCTTCGGATTGCGCCTGGCGACCAGCCCGATCACGTCTTCCAAATCCCTGTCGTCGAACTGGACGGTGTCAATGGCAAAGCCAGGTGCTAGGGAGCAAGCCCCGGGGTCGGGTACAGCTCCAGTGCGCGAGCGACGATGGGCTTGGCCCAATCGGGGGTCTTGGCCAGATCCTCGACCGTTGTCGGAAAGTGGATTCCATCGCGGCCCATTTCCAGGATCGGCATCAGATCAGCCTGGCAATCGACGATCGGAGCGCTATTGTCGTAAACGTGCAGCTGATTCAAGCCGGCCATCAGGTTCAGTAGGTTCTTCCGTGAAGTATCGTAACGCTCTCGGATCTTGGCTTCCGGGATGTTGTGTCCGCCGCTAGCGTGGCGCTCAGCAACCCGCTGGATGTGCAGCTCGACATTGGACAGGCCGCAGTACCAGATTGTGACCTCCTGAGTCTCACACGCCTTGGCGAGCAAGGCAGGGATGGTGTTCCCTCCCAGCGTTGTCTCGAATGCAAAGCCTGTGCTGTCGGCTATCGCTCGCGACAGACGATTCTTGCCTTCGTGCCACGCCAATTCGTTGGCTTCGGCCAACGAGCGTCCCTGCTGGACTAGCAGGCGCGTGTAGTCGTCTGGATTGAACCAGTCCAACCCGGCCGCACGCAGGATTCCGCTGCCCAGCAGGGATGATTTGCCCGCACCATTGACGCCCGCGAGCGCCAGTATCTCTGCCATCGGCTTAGAACGAGCTACCCACAGTGATCTTGCCGCGGTGGGCCGGCTTGCTGAGCACGGCCTTGAGGCTCTTGCCATCCTGCAACTTGGCAAGACGCCTATCGAACTCGCCCTGCAGACGTGCCAGCGAAAGCTCACGGTCCACCGAACCGCCCTTTGCGGAGGACTTGCGATCCTTGCCAGCCTTGTGGTTCACCAGTTCCTGATACACGTCAGGGTCCACCATCACGACAGCACGCCGCTTGTGGCTCGTGATCACCATCGCCCGCTTCTTGCGCAGCTTCTCCGTGATGCCTGGCCAACCGATGTTCTTCACGTCGGAAGTGGTTGCCGATTCGAGCTTGTCGATCGCGTCGAGGGTCTTCATGACAGCGCCTATGGGTGCGTGTCCGTGCATCCTACACCCATGGGGAATTTTTCTCCTTTTGGGAGAATCTCCCTTACAGTCCATGCAGGGATTAGGGCGTTGAAAAGCATCAGCGGGCAGCCAGACCGCCCCGCCAGATTAAGATAAAATTCTTATAAATCAATAAAATAAAACGAGTGTCGCCACCCCATAATCGTCGTTGAAGCCTCCCGACGCCGGCGGCAGGGCAGCCGGGCTACTCAAAACCGGGGGGACGTCGGTACTTTGGAGACTTAATTAGGCCTTACCACTTAGGCTACCCCTGTTGGAACCTATTCCACCGTCACCGACTTGGCCAGGTTGCGCGGCTTGTCCACGTCGGTGCCGCGCGCCAGGGCGGTGTGGTAGGCCAGCAGCTGCACCGGGATGGTGTGGATCACCGGGCTGAGCACGCCGGCGTGGCGCGGGGTGCGGATCACGTGCACGCCCTCGGACTCGCTGAAATGGCTGTCCTGGTCGGCGAACACGAACAGCTCGCCGCCGCGGGCGCGCACCTCCTGCATGTTCGACTTGACCTTCTCCAGCAGGCGGTCGTTGGGCGCGATCACCACCACCGGCATGGCCGCGTCCACCAGTGCCAGCGGCCCGTGCTTGAGTTCGCCGGCCGGGTAGGCCTCGGCGTGGATGTAGGAGATTTCCTTGAGCTTGAGCGCGCCTTCCAGTGCGATCGGGTAGTGCAGGCCGCGACCGAGGAACAGCGCGTTCTGCTTGCCGGCGAAGCGCTCGGCCCAGACCGCGATCTGCGGCTCCAGATTCAACGCGTGCTGCACGCTGCCGGGCAGGTGGCGCAGCTGTTCGACGTAGTCGGCTTCCTGTTCCGGCGACACCCTGCCATGCAGCTTGCCCAGCACCATGGTCAGCTGGAACAGCGCGGCCAGCTGGGTGGTGAAGGCCTTGGTCGAGGCCACGCCGATTTCGGCGCCGGCGCGGGTGTAGCAGACCAGCTCGCTGGCGCGCGGGATCGCGCTCTCGGGCACGTTGCAGATCGACAGGGTATGGCGGTGGCCCAGCGACTTCGCGTACTTCAGCGCCTCCATCGTGTCCAGGGTTTCGCCGGACTGGGAGATGGTGACGATCAGATGGTCCGGATCGGCGTACGCGTCGCGGTAGCGGTACTCGCTGGCGATCTCCACGCTGCACGGCAGGCCGGCGATGGCCTCGATCCAGTAGCGCGCGGTCAGCCCGGCGTAATAGCTGGTGCCGCAGGCCAGGATCTGCACGCCGGTGACGCCGCGCAACACCTCCCCGGCCCTGGCTCCGAACAGCTCCGGCTCGAAGCCGCCGGCGTCGATCGCCGCCTCGATGGTGTCGGCGATGGCGCGCGGCTGCTCGTGGATCTCCTTCTGCATGAAGTGCCGGTACGGGCCCAGCTCCAGCGAGGCCAGCGACACGTCGGAGACATGCACTTCGCGCGGCACTTCGCGGTCGTCCAGGTCGAACACGCGCACGCCGGCGCGGGTCAGCTCGGCGGTGTCGCCCTCTTCCAGGAAGATCACCCGGCGGGTGGCGGAGACAATCGCCGACACGTCCGAAGCGACGAAGTTCTCGCCCTCGCCCAGGCCGACCAGCAACGGGCAGCCCATCCGCGCGCACACCAGCCGCTCCGGCTCGGAACGGCTGAGCACCGCCAGCGCGTAGGCGCCGGTCAGTTCCTTCACCGCCGCCTGCAGCGCGGCCAGCAGATCGCGGCCCTGCGCCATGTGGTGGTGGATCAGGTGGGCGATGACCTCGGTGTCGGTCTGCGACTCGAACACGTAGCCCAGCGAAGCCAGGCGTTCGCGCTGCGCCTCGTGGTTCTCGATGATGCCGTTGTGGACCAGGGCCAGGTCGCCATGGCTGATGTGCGGATGGGCGTTGGCCTCGGTCACCCCACCGTGGGTGGCCCAGCGGGTGTGGCCGATGCCGAGCACGCCGTGGAAGCCTTCGGCCAGCGCCGCCTGCTCCATTTCCGCCACGCGGCCGGTGCGGCGCACCCGGCGCACGCTGGACACGTCGGCGACCGCGATGCCGGAGGAGTCATACCCGCGGTACTCCAGGCGCTTGAGGCCCTCGACCAGGACCGGGACCACATCGCGATCCGCGATCGCGCCGACGATGCCGCACATGCCGTCATCCAGGAAGCGGGTAAGGCGGCGATTCTAGCGGAGCCGGTCGCGGCGCTGTCCGCCGGCTGTCCCGCCGGGGCCCGCGGGTGTCCGCCGGCTGTCCGCCGCGCGCGCAGGTGTCCGCGAGTGTCCGGCGGACGCGGCGGACACGCCCGGCCACGAACAAACATCAATGGAATCAGCATATTGAAGTTGGCACGCGGCCTGCTTCAGAGTTCACGACCGCCACCCGAACCGCCACGGCCACGATGATCCCCGATACCTCCGCCCAGGACCGCCCGCTCTCCTCCCCCAGCCAGTCCCGGCCGGCCTGGCGCCGCTGGCTGTGGCCCGCCGCCGGCGCGGCAGTGGTGCTGGCGCTGCTGGCCTGGGTGGTGGCCGGCTGGGGCGCCGGCTCGCGCTCCTACGACGCTTCGCGGGTCCGCATCGGCGAGGTCAAGCGCGGCGACCTGGTCCGCGACATCTCCGCCGACGGCAAGGTCATCACCGCCAACAGCCCGACCCTGTACGCCATCGCCGGCGGCACCGTGGCGCTGAAGGTGGTGGCCGGCGACGTGGTGAAGAAGGACCAGGCGCTGGCGGTGATCGACAGTCCCGAACTGCGCAGCAAGCTGGTCCAGGAGGAATCGACCCTGGCCAGCATGGAGGCCGAGGCCAGCCGTGCGCAGCTCGACGCCAGGATCGCCCACCTCAACGCCCGCAAGGCGCTGGACCAGGCCGAGGTCGACCACACCGCCGCCCAGCGCGACCTGGAGCGCTACGAGCGCGGCCACGCCGGCGGCGCGGTGTCCAACATCGAACTGGCCAGCGCCCGGGACGAACTGAAGAAGGCGCAGATCGGCCTGCAGACCGCGCGAAGCGACGCCGGCCTGCAGGACCAGGGCGCGACGCTGGACGCGCGCAACAAGCGCCTGCTCGCCGACCGCCAGCAGGCGGTGGTGGCCGAGCTGCAGCGCCAGGTCGCCGCGCTGACCCTGCGCGCGCCGTTCGACGGCCAGGTCGGCCAGGTGCAGATCTCGCAGGGCACCAACGTGACGATCAACGCGCCGATCCTGAGCGTGGTCGACCTGAGCGAGTTCGAGGTCGAGATCCGCGTGCCGGAGAGCTTCGCCCGCGACCTGTCCATCGGCGTGCCGGCGCAGGTCACCAGCCAGGGCACGCCGTTCCCGGCCAAGGTCTCGGCGGTGTCGCCGGAGGTGGTCAACGGCGAAGTCACCGCGCGCCTGCGCTTCGACGACGGCAAGCAGCCGCCGGGCCTGCGCCAGAACCAGCGCCTGTCCGCGCGGATCGTGCTCGACACCCGCGAGAACGTGCTGATGGTCGAGCGCGGTCCGTTCGTGGAACAGGACGGCGGCCGCTGGGCCTGGGTGGTGGACGGCCGCAGCGCCACCCGCCAGCCGATCCAGACCGGCGCCAGCAGCCTGGGCTACGTCGAGATCGTCTCGGGCCTGAAGGAAGGCGACCGCATCGTCGTCTCAGGCAGCGACCAGTTCGGCGACGCCGAGCGCGTGGCGATCAACTGAGTTTCTTCCCCGCCTCTTCCCTTTCCCGTTCCACCCGAACTCCACGATTAGAAGGAATCCCGCCATGCTGGAAATGCACCAGGTCTCCAAGATCTACCGGACCGCGATGGTCGAAACCCATGCGCTGCGTTCGCTCGACCTGCACGTGCGGGACGGCGAGTTCGTCGCCGTGACCGGTCCGTCGGGCTCGGGCAAGACCACGTTCCTCAACATCGCCGGCCTGCTGGAAACCTTCACCGAAGGCGACTACCTGCTCGACGGCGAGAACGTGCGCGGCATGTCCGACGATGCGCGCAGCCGCCTGCGCAACCAGAAGATCGGCTTCATCTTCCAGGGCTTCAACCTGATCCCGGACCTGAACCTGTTCGACAACGTCGACGTGCCGCTGCGCTACCGCGGCCTGCCGGCGGCCGACCGCAAGGCGCGCATCGAAAAAGCGCTGGGCCAGGTCGGCCTGGCCTCGCGCATGAAGCACTACCCGGCCGAACTGTCCGGCGGCCAGCAGCAGCGCGTGGCGATCGCCCGCGCCCTGGCCGGCGAACCGAAGCTGCTGCTGGCCGACGAACCGACCGGCAACCTGGACTCGCAGATGGCCCGCGGCGTGCTCGAGCTGCTGGAGCAGATCAACGCCGCCGGCACCACCATCGTGATGGTGACCCACGACCCGGAACTGGCCGCGCGCGCGCAGCGCAACGTGCACATCGTCGACGGCGTGGCCACCGACCTGTCGGTCGAACCGGGCCTGGCCAAGCTGGCCCGCGCCAGCACCACCGCCGCTTCGGCATCCACGTCGGCCTGAGGAGGGCGCCATGTTCGCCTACTACTTCAACCTGGCCCTGCGCAGCTTCCGCCGCGACAAGGCCCTGACCGCGCTGATGGTGGTCGCCATCGCCCTGGGCATCGGCGCGTGCATGACCACGCTGACCGTGTTCCACGTGCTGTCCGGCGATCCGATCCCCGGCAAGAGCGACCGCCTGTTCTACGTGCAGCTGGACCCGGAGGAAATGAACGACTACACCCCGGGCGAGGAGCCGAACGACCAGGTTTCCCGCTACGACGCCGAGGCCCTGCTGCGCGGGAAGCGCGGCCTTCGCCAGGCGATGATGACCGGCGGCGGCATCTCGGTCACGCCCGGGCGCGAGGGCCTGGCGCCGTTCGTGGCCGACGCGCGCTACACATCGGCCGACTTCTTCCCGATGTTCGATGTCCCGCTGCTCTACGGCAACGGCTGGAGTACGAAGGAAGACGAGTCGCACGCCCGCGTTGCCGTGATTTCCAAGGCACTGAACGAGCGCGTCTTCGGTGGCGGCAACAGCGTGGGCAAGCCGCTGCGCATCGACCAGACCGACTTCACCGTGGTCGGCGTGATCGACGAGTGGCGGCCGACGCCGCGGTTCTACGACTTGAACAGCGACCGCTACGGCGCGCTGGAGGACGCGTTCCTGCCCTTCACCACTTCGCGCGACCTGGAGATGGGCCGCAACGGCAGCATGAGTTGCTGGGGCGACAGCGCGGGCGACTCCACCAGCGTCAACGCGCCCTGCGTATGGATCCAGTACTGGGTGGAGCTGGACTCGCCGGAGAAGGCCGCCGCCTACCGCGACTACCTGGTCAACTATTCCGACCAGCAGCGCGCCGCCGGCCGCTACAAGCGCCCGACCAACGTGCGCCTGCGCAACGTGATGGAGTGGCTGGAGTTCAACCGCGTGGTGCCCACCGACGTGGTGATGCAGCTGTGGCTGGGCTTCGGCTTCCTGCTGGTGTGCCTGGTCAACACGGTCGGACTGCTGCTGGCCAAGTTCCTGCGCCGCGGCAGCGAGATCGGCGTGCGCCGGGCGCTGGGCGCCTCGCGCCGGGCGATCTTCACCCAGTGCCTGGTCGAAGCCGGCACCGTGGGCCTGGCCGGCGGCATCCTCGGCCTGGGCCTGTCGCTGCTGGGCCTGTGGGCGGTGCGCCAGCAGCCGGCCAGCTATGCCGGGCTGGCCCACCTGGACGTGGGCATGCTGCTGCTGACCTTCGTCATGGCCATCGTCGCCAGCGTGCTGGCCGGCCTGTTGCCGGCGTGGCGGGCGATGCAGGTCACCCCGGCGATCCAGCTCAAGAGCCAATGACGTTCTCCTCCCCTTCCGCGCAGCGAAGGGGGAGGCTTCAAATTTCCGGAGAGAGACCATGGACATCCGCCCCATCCTTTCCACGCTGATGCGGCACAAGACCGCCGCCTCGCTGATCGTCATCGAGATCGCGCTGACCTGCGCGATCATCTGCAACGCGCTGTTCATGATCAGCGACCGCCTCAACCAGATCCGCGAGATCAGCGGCCTGGCCGAGAACGAGCTGGTCCGCGTGCAGATCCTCAGCATCGGCAGCGATGCCGACCAGGCGGCGCGTACCCGCACCGACCTGGCCTCGCTGCGCGCCATCCCCGGAGTAAAGGACGCGACCGTCCTCAACCAGGTGCCGTTCGTCAATTCCTCGTGGAACAGCGGCGTACGCCTGGCCCAGGAGCAGCAGCAGTCGACCCTGAGCGCGACCACCTACATGGCCGAAGACCAGTTCGTCGAGACCCTGGGCCTGAAGCTGGTGGCCGGCCGCGATTTCAACCCCGAGGAATACCGCGATGCGGCGTCGCTGCTGGACGGCCTGACCGACGACGACAGCGTGCCGGTGGCGATCATCACCCGCTCGATGGCCAACAAGCTGTTCCCGGGCGAGGATCCGATCGGCAAGGCGTTCTACAGCTGGAGCGACCAGCCGACCCGGGTGGTCGGCGTGGTCGAGCACCTGGTGCGTCCGAGCCAGATGGGCGGCCCGAGCGCGCGCGAGTACTCGATGGTGTTCCCGCTGCGCCCGCACTACAACCTCGGCGGCAACTACGTGATCCGCACCGATCCGGAGCGCCGCGACGAAGTGCTGGCCGCGGCCAAGAAGGTGCTGCAGGCCAACGGCGCCGACCGCATCATCCTCGACGACAACAGCAAGACCGTCGAGCAGCTGCGCCGCGAGTTCTACCAGGCCCCGCGGGCGATGGCCTGGCTGCTGGGCATCGTCTGCGTGTTCCTGCTGCTGATCACCGCGCTGGGCATCATCGGCCTGGCCAGCTTCTGGGTGCAGCAGCGGACCAAGCAGATCGGCGTGCGCCGCGCGCTGGGCGCGACCCGCGGGCAGATCCTGCGCTACTTCCAGACCGAGAACTTCCTGCTGGCCACGATCGGCATCGCCCTGGGCATGCTGCTGGCGTTCGCGATCAACCAGCTGCTGATGGGCAAGTACGAGATGGCGCGGCTGCCGCTGTTCTACCTGCCGGCCGGCGCGGTGCTGCTATGGGCGCTGGGCCAGCTGGCGGTGTTTGCGCCGGCGCGGCGCGCGGCCTCGATCCCGCCTGCGGTCGCTACGCGCAGTGTTTGAAGCCGGCAGCGTTTAAGCTGGCGGCCCGCCCGAGCCCGGTCCACGCATGTCCACCATCCTGGTCATCGACGACAACCCCGCCGTCGCCACCGCGCTGGAGGTGCTGTTCTCGCTGCACGACATCGCCAGCCTGCACGCCACCTCGCCCGAGGCGGGGCTGGCGTTGCTGGACGGCGAGGACGTGGACCTGGTGATCCAGGACATGAACTTCACCGCCGACACCACCTCCGGCGACGAAGGCCGCGCACTGTACGAGGCGATCCGCCAGCGCCATCCGGACCTGCCGGTGGTGCTGCTCACCGCCTGGACCCACCTGGAAAGCGCGGTGGAGCTGATCAAGGCCGGCGCCGCCGACTATGTGGCCAAGCCGTGGCAGGATGCCAAGCTGCTGGCCACGGTCAACAACCTGCTGGAGCTGGCCGAGGCCCGCCGCGAACTGGACCAGCGCCGCGACGGCGAACGCCGCCGCCGCGACGACCTGGCCCGCCGCTACGACCTGCGCGGCGCGGTGTTCGCCGACCCGGCCAGCGAACGCGTGGTCGCGCTGGCCTGCCAGGTGGCGCGTTCGGACCTGCCCGTGCTGATCACCGGGCCCAACGGCAGCGGCAAGGAGAAGATCGCCGAGATCATCCAGGCCAACTCCGCGGCCAAGGGCGGCCCGTTCGTCACCGTCAACTGCGGCGCGCTGCCGTCCGAACTGATCGAGGCCGAACTGTTCGGCGCCGAGGCCGGCGCCTACACCGGCGCCAACAAGGCGCGCGAGGGCAAGTTCGAGGCCGCCGACGGCGGCACCCTGTTCCTGGACGAGATCGGCAACCTGCCGCCGGCCGGGCAGATGAAGCTGCTGCGGGTGCTGGAAACCGGCCGCTTCGCGCGCCTGGGTTCCAACCGCGAACGCCAGGTCAAGGTGCGCGTGGTCAGCGCGACCAACGCCGACCTGCCGGCGATGATCCGCGACGGCGCCTTCCGCGAGGACCTGTACTACCGGCTCAACACCATCGAGCTGGCGATGCCGCCGCTGGCCGAGCGGCCCGGCGACATCCTGCCGCTGGCCGAGCGCTTCGGCGAGGGCGGCAAGCCGCTGTCGACCGCCGCCGCCGCTGCGCTGCAGCGGCATCCGTGGCCGGGCAACGTGCGCGAGCTGCGCAACGTGATCCAGCGCGCGCAGCTGCTGGCCACCGGTGCGCGGATCGAAGCCGCCGACCTGGGCCTGCCGCGCGCGCCGATGGTGCGCAGCGGCCCGGCACGGGAACCGGAGCGCGAACAGATCGAGGCCGCGCTGCAGCGCGCCGGCGGGGTGATCGCGCAGGCCGCGGCCGAACTGGGCATGAGCCGCCAGGCGCTGTACCGGCGCATGGAACGCCACGGGCTCAAGCCGGCGTGAACGCGTCCATGCGCATGCCGGCAGGCACGCGGACGCCCGGGCCGACCGGATGATCCGCCGCACCCTCACCCTGCGCCTGTTCCTGCGCCTGTTGCCGGTGCTGGCGCTGGCCGCGGCGCTGCCATGGACGTTCGCCTACTGGATCGACCGCGGCTGGGTGCTGGCGGTGCTTTCCGTGCTGGTCCTGCTGTGGCTGATGTGGTGGAGCCTGCGCCGCGCGCTGGCGCCGCTGCGCGCACTGTTCCGCGCCCTGGCCGGCAGCGTCAACACCTACCGCGACGGCGAGTTCAATTTCAGCGTGCACTGGGCCAGCGACGACGAACTGGGAGAGCTGGTCCGCGCCCATGCCGAGCTGGGCAACGTCCTGCGCGAACAGCGCCAGGACCTGGTCCAGCGCGAACTGCTGCTGGACACGATGGTGCAGAACACCCCGGTGGCGATGCTGCTGTCGGCCGAAGGCGGCGACGGCGTGCCGCGCGTGGCCTATGCCAACCTGGCCGCGCGCAAGCTGCTCAACGACGGCCGCAAGCTGGAAGGCCAGCGCATGGCCGAGCTGCTGGAGTCGTTGCCGGTGGAGTTGCGCGAGGCGGTGGCCCGCGGCGGCGACAGCCTGTTCGCCGTGCCCGGCGAGGGCGACGACGAAGAGACCTACCACCTGTCGCGGCGCCACTTCAGCCTCAACGGCCGCCGCCACGAACTGCTGCTGATCCGCCTGCTCACCCCCGAGCTGCGGCGCCAGGAAGTGCAGACCTGGAAGAAGGTGATCCGGGTGATCAGCCACGAACTGAACAACTCGCTGGCGCCGATCGCCTCGCTGGCGCATTCGGGCGCCGAACTGGTCCGACGCGGCCGCCACGAGCGGCTGGGCGAGGTCTTTTCCACCGTCGAGGACCGCGCGCGCCACCTGGAAGGCTTCATCCGCGGCTACGCGCGCTTCGCCAAGCTGCCGCAGCCGCAGCTGCAGGCGGTGGCCTGGGGCGATTTCCTCGGGCGGCTGCAGCGGCAGATCGGTTTCGAGCTGGAGGGCGCCAGCGAGGAACTGCGCGCGCGGGTCGACCCGGCGCAGATGGAGCAGGCGCTGCTGAACCTGGTCAAGAACGCGCACGAGGCCGGCAACGATGCGAACCCGCCCAGCGACGAAGTGCGCGTGCGCCTGCTGCGGCTGCCCGGCTGGACCCGCCTGGAAGTACTGGACCGCGGCCCGGGCATGAACGAAGCGGTGCTGCAGAACGCGCTGCTGCCGTTCTATTCGACCAAGCGCAACGGCACCGGCCTGGGGCTGGCGCTCACCCGCGAGATCATCGAGGCCCACGGCGGCCGACTGTCGCTGCAGAACCGCACCGACGGCGGCCTGTGCGTGGCGGTGATGCTGCCCGAAGCCGGCGCCTGAGGCGCCATCGCGGCACCTGCGCGGCGCCTGCCCTGTAGGAGCCCGTCTTGCGGGCGACCCGATTCCGTTGGAATGCGCGAGCGTCTTCGGACGCCGGGCCAGGCATCGCGTTCCGAGGGGTTGCTTCCGAACGCGGGGATTCCCGGCAATCTCGGGTCGCCCGCAAGACGGGCTCCTACAAGAGCCGCGCGGCGCTTACGCCTTTGGCTTTTTCTCCGGCCGCTTCCAGCCCTCGAGCGTGGCCTGGCGCACGCGCGACACGGTCAGCGCCCCGGCCGGCGCGTCTCGGGTGATCACCGAGCCGGCGCCGATGGTGGCGTTGGCGCCGATCTCCACCGGCGCCACCAGCGCCGAGTTGGAGCCGATGAACGCGCCGTCGCCGATGACCGTGGCGAACTTGTTCACCCCGTCGTAGTTGCAGGTGATGGTGCCGGCGCCGATGTTCACCCCCGCGCCCACCTGCGTGTCTCCCAGGTAGGTCAGGTGGTTGGCCTTGCTGCCCACGCCAAGCACCACCTTCTTGGTCTCGACGAAGTTGCCGACATGCACACCGTCGGCCAGTACCGTGCCCGGACGCAGGCGCGCGTAGGGCCCGATCTGCGCCGCCCCTTCGGCGACCACGCCGTCCAGGTCGCAATGCGCGCGCACTTCGGTGCCCGGCCCCAGGCGCACGTCCTTGAGCCGCGTGAACGGGCCGACGCGCACGCCGTCGCCCAGCTCCACCTCGCCTTCCAGCACCACGTTGGCATCGATCTCCACGTCGCGCCCCACCCGCACCGTACCGCGCTGGTCGAAGCGCGCCGGGTCGAGCAGGCGCGCGCCCTGCACGCACAGCGCGCGCGCGCAGCGCAGCTGGAACGCGCGTTCGAGCTGGGCCAGCTGCCACGGATCGTTGGCGCCTTCGGTCTCCAGCGGATCGTCCACCAGCACCATCTCGGCCGGGTTGTATTCCTCGGCGGCCATGGCGAACACGTCGGTCAAGTAGTACTCGCCCTGGCTGTTGTCGCTGGACAGGCGCGCCAGCCAGCGCTTCAGCGGATCGGATTCGGCGGCGACGATGCCGGTGTTGACCGTGCGGATGCGGCGCTGCTCCTCGTCCGCATCGCGCTGCTCGACGATCGCGGCCACCCGTCCCTGCGCGTCGCGCAGGATGCGGCCATAGCCGGCGGGATCTTCCGGTTCGGCGACCAGCACGCGCAGCAGGCCCGGCGCGGCCAGCAGGCGGCGCAGCGTGCCGGGTGCGGTCAACGGCACGTCGCCGTACAGCACCAGCACGTCCACCGCCTCGGGAATGGCGGGCATGGCCTGCTGCAGCGCATGGCCGGTACCCAGCTGCTGCGCCTGCTCGACCCAGCGCAGGTCGTCCTGGCCGGCGAAAGCGGCCTGCACGGCTTCGCCGCCATGGCCATGCACCACATGGATGCCGGCCGGCTCCAGCGCACGCGCGGTGTCGATCACGTGAGCCAGCATCGGCCGCCCGCCGATCGGCTGCAGCACCTTCGGCAATGCCGACTTCATCCGCTTGCCCTCGCCGGCGGCGAGGATCACCACGTGCAATGGCTGGGTCATGTCCGGCCCGTTCCTGGAAAGGCCCCGATTCTACGCCGCGCGCCACACGTCCTTGTAGGAGCCCGTCTTGCGGGCGACGCGAGGACGTCGGAAGCGCGAGGGCGTCGCCCGTGCCGAGGGCGTCGTGTCGCCCGCAAGACGGGCTCCTGCAAAAAAGCCGACGCCCGGCGTTCCCACCGCCCGTGTCGCCGGACGAAGCCAGCTCCTACAATGGCGGCCGGACACAAAGGCCGCAGACCTCATTCCGATGCCGCTCCTCCGCCAGGGCAGCCACTACCTCGCCTTCGGCATCCTGCAGCTGCTGCTGGACTGGGCCGCGTTCGTGGCGCTCACCGCGCTGGGCCTGCCCGCCACCCCGGCCAACCTGGCCAGCCGCACCAGTGCGGCGCTGCTTGGGTTCTGGCTCAACGGCCGCTACACCTTCGCCGACGGCACCGGCAGCCGCCTGGGCTGGCGCCGCTTCGCCCGCTTCTGGGCGCTGTGGCTGGTGATGACCGCGATCAGCACCCTGCTGGTGGCCTTCGTCGAAGCCAGGCTCGGCCTGCACTGGGCGTGGCTGGCCAAGCCGGTGGTCGAGGGCGGACTGGCCGTGGCCAACTTCTTCCTGCTGCGGCACGTGGTCTACCGCTGAGCGGACATACCCGGCCATCGCCGCATACCGCGAACCGACGCCCTACGCCACCTGTCAAGCACCTGCGCGGTGCCCTGGGGCGCGAATGTCCCCGGCGCCGGCCTGCGGTCGGCGCCTCCTCGTTTACTTCGCGCCCCACGGCACCGCGCAGGTGCCCGCGACCGTCCCCGCGGCAACGCGCCGTTTTCCCGGTGGGCACCCGCCGGCAGGCGTCCTCGCCCGGTCCGAACGCTCAACGCTCCAGGAAGTTCTTCAGCAGCGCGTGGCCATGCTCGGTCAGGATCGACTCCGGATGGAACTGCACGCCCTCCACCGGGTGCTCGCGGTGGCGCAACCCCATGATCTCCTCGAACGAACCGTCGTCGTTCTCGGTCCAGGCGGTGATCTCCAGCGCTTCCGGCAGCGAACCGCGCTCGACCACCAGCGAGTGGTAGCGGGTGGCCTCGTAGGCGTCGGGCAACCCGGCGAACACCCCGCGCCCCTCGTGACGGATGCGGGAGGTCTTGCCGTGCATGATGTTGCCGGCGCGCACCACCTGGCCGCCGTAGGCCTGGCCGATGCTCTGGTGGCCCAGGCAGACGCCGAGGATCGGCGTGTCCGCGCCCAGTTCGCGGATCACCTCGAGCGACACGCCCGCCTCGTTCGGCGTGCACGGGCCGGGCGAGATGACGATCCGTTCCGGCGCGAGCTTCTCGATCTGGTCCACCGTCAGCGCATCGTTGCGCACCACCTCCACCTCGGCACCCAGCGACTGCAGGTACTGCACGAGGTTGAAAGTGAAGCTGTCGTAGTTGTCGATCATCAGCAGCATGGTTCAGTCCGCAAGCAGGAAGACCGCATAGATCTTGTCGTTGAAGTTCACGTAGCCGGTCTGGAACGACGTGGATGGTGCCGCGGCGGCGCGGCGGCTTCCGGTGACCACGATGCTGTCCAGTTCGCCGACGCCATCTTGGGTCACCCATTCGTATCCGGAGGATGGCCAACTGCCCTCGCGGATGCCGTACTGGAACTGCGGAGCGACGTCGGAAACACTGTACAGGCCGCCCAGGCGGGTGCCATACGCGCCAGCGATCGTTTCGGCCTTCTGCCGCGAGGATTCGATCGCCTTCTCGCGCAATGCCTTCCGTAGCGCCGGCTCGTCCGCCAGTTCGGTAGTCACGTCCGAGACCGTGAGCTCCCTGGATGTGGTGATCCGGGCCAGGAAGGCTTCCAGCGCCTGCTGGCTCGGAAAACGCGCGGTCAGCCGACGCGACACTTCCGTTCCGACGAAGACGTCCTCACCGCGCTTGTCGTCATAGCGTTCGCGGGTGCCGATCTCCAGTGAGGTGGCCACGATCTCGCCGTCGGGCACGCCTTCCTCCTTCAGTTTGCCGAGAACATCGCGCACGCCGGCTTCGACCCGCCGTCGCGCCGCATCGGCGTCCGGATCGACGGCCTCGAAGTCGAGGGTGATCTTGAAACGGTCCGGGATGGCGCGCGCCTGCGCTTCGCCGTAGACCAGGATGTGCCGCGTCGGCGGCAATGCGTTCACCTGCGCCTGGGCGGCGCCGGCCACCAGCGCCAACAGCGCGAACACGACCGTTCTGGCTGACATCGACTTCCTCCTTTCCCCGCTGGATGCACACCACGATCGGATCACCATCGGCACCGACCCTGCCGGCAATGGTTGCTACAGCCCCTTGGCCGCCTGCGCCACCGCGCGGAACAGCGCCCTGCCCTTGTTCATGGTCTCGTCCCATTCCTTCTGCGGGTCGGAGTCGTAGACGATGCCGGCGCCGGCCTGCACGTGCAGGCGGCCGTCCTTGATCACCGCGGTGCGGATGGCGATGGCGGTATCGGCATCGCCGTGCCAGCCGATGTAGCCGATGCTGCCGGCGTAGACATTGCGCTTGATCGGCTCCAGT
>Ga0160451_100109_pt1 | contig 74959 bp, 65 predicted proteins | sample HID1975M_E1MG_FD_108270 | JGI IMG/M metagenome (GOLD analysis project Ga0160451, IMG submission 108270) | Enriched soil microbial communities from UW Madison campus, WI, USA - HID1975M_E1 MG | ecosystem: Environmental > Terrestrial > Soil > Unclassified | place: USA: Madison, Wisconsin... | reverse complement strand
GTCGGCCGAGGCGATCCACAGGCGCAGGATGTCCGCGCCCAGGGTCTTCATGATGTCCTGCGGCTCGATGCCGTTGCCCAGCGACTTGGACATCTTGCGGCCGTGCTCGTCCACGGTGAAACCGTGGGTCAGGCACTGCCGGTACGGGGCGGCCTTGTCGATGGCCACGCCGGTCAGCAGCGAGGACTGGAACCAGCCGCGGTGCTGGTCCGAGCCTTCCAGGTACAGATCGGCCGGCTTGCCCAGGCCACGCTCGAGCAGCACGCCTTCGTGAGTCACGCCCGAGTCGAACCAGACGTCGAGGATGTCGGTGATCTTGTCGTAGTCGCCAGCCTCGGCGCCGAGCAGTTCGGCCGCGTCCAGCGTGTACCAGACGTCGACGCCGCCCTGCTCCACCTTGTCGGCGACCTGGCGCATCAGTTCGGTACTGCGCGGGTGCGGCTCGCCGGTCTCGCGGTGCACGAACAGCGCGATCGGCACGCCCCAGGTGCGCTGGCGCGAGATGGTCCAGTCCGGGCGGCCCTCGACCATGCCGGCGATGCGCGCCTTGCCCCACTCCGGGTACCACTTGACCGTGTCGATGGCGGCCAGCGCGTCGGCGCGCAGGTGGGCCTGCTCCATCGAGATGAACCACTGCGGCGTGGCGCGGAACGCGATCGGGGTCTTGTGCCGCCAGCAGTGCGGGTAGCTGTGTTCGAGCTTGGTCGCCGCCAGCAAGGCGCCGCTGGCGCGCAGCACGTCGACGATGACGTCGTTGGCCTTCCAGATGTGCAGGCCGGCCAGTTCCACGCCGTGCGCGGGCGGGGTCGACGGCAGGTACACGCCACGCCCATCGACGGGATTGAGCTGGGCGGCGGTGTACTTCTCGATCAGGCCGTAGGCCTTGCCGACCACGTAGTCGTCCTGGCCGTGGCCGGGCGCGGTGTGCACCGCGCCGGTGCCGTCCTCGGCCGACACGTGGTCGCCGAGGATCGCCGGGATGTCGCGCTCGTCGTAGAAGGGATGCGCGAACAGCAGGTTCTCCAGCGCCGCGCCCTTGGCCCGGCCGTGCACGGTGACGCCGGCCACGCCGTAACGCTGCAACGCGCGCTCGGCCAGCGCATCGGCCAGCACCAGCCAGCGGCGCTTGCCTTCGTGCGCCGGGCCTTCGACCAGCGCGTATTCCAGCTCCGGTCCGAGCGAGATCGCCAGCGACGCCGGCAGCGTCCACGGGGTGGTGGTCCAGATCGGAATCGCGACCTCGACATCCGCCGGCACCGTGACGCCGAACACCGCGCCCACCGCCTGCGCATCGCGCGCGGCATAGGCCACGTCCACCGCCGGCGACACCTTGTCCTGGTACTCGATTTCCGCCTCGGCCAGCGCCGAGCCGCAGTCGAAGCACCAGTGCACCGGCTTCACGCCGCGGGTCAGGTGGCCGTTGTCGACGATCTTGGCCAGCGCGCGGATCTCGTCGGCCTCGAAGCGGAAATTCAGGGTCTTGTACGGATTGTCCCAGTCGCCGATCACGCCCAGGCGCTTGAAGTCCCTGCGCTGGATCTCGATCTGCGATTCGGCGTATTCGCGGCACTTCTGCCGGAATTCGGCGGCGTCCAGCTTGACCCCGACCTTGCCGTATTTCTTCTCGATCGCGATCTCGATCGGCAGGCCATGGCAATCCCAGCCCGGGATGTAGGGCGCGTCGAAGCCGGCCAGGTACTTGGACTTGACGATGATGTCCTTGAGGATCTTGTTGACCGCATGGCCCAGGTGGATCGCGCCGTTGGCATACGGCGGACCGTCGTGCAGCACGAACAGCGGCCGGCCCTTGGCATTGGCGCGCAGCTGCGCATACAGGCCGTCGGCTTCCCAGCGCGCCAGCGTGTCCGGCTCGCGCTTCGGGAGATCGCCACGCATCGGAAAGTCCGTGGCCGGCAGGTGGAGGGTGGCTTTGTAGTCTTGGGTCACGGCATCTACCGTCGTGCAGCGGTTTGGTTTGAAGAGTCCGCACAGGGAGGTGCGGGTTCTTGCGGCGTGCTCGCACCATCAGGGTTCGCACCCGGACGCGCGGAGCCATTCCCCGCCGCGAGCAGGAGGCGGCGGGCTTGCGCCGCATCGCGATGCATCTGCGCGGTCAGCGCCGGCAGGTCGGCGAACTTCTCCTCGTCGCGCAGCTTGGCGACGAATTCGACCTCGAGGTGGCGCCCGTACAGGTCGCCGGCGAAGTCGAACAGGTGTGCTTCCAGCAGCGGCTCCACGCCGTCGACCGTGGGCCGGGTGCCGAAGCTGGACACCGACGGCCACGGTTCCGGCCTGGCGCCATGCACCCGGGTCGCGTAGATACCCGACAACGCCGGCGTCTTCGGAAAGCGCAGGTTGGCGGTCGGATAGCCCAGGGTGCGGCCGAGCTGGCGCCCGCGCACCACCCGCCCGCCGATCGCGTACGGCCGGCCCAGCAACGCCGCCGCGTGGCCGAAGTCGCCCGCACACAGCGCCTCGCGGATGCGGGTGCTCGACACGCGCTCGCCGTGCACGTGCACCGGTGCGATTTCGCAGGCGGCGAAACCCAGCTCGCCGCCCATCGCCTGCAGCAGCGCCAGGTCGCCGCCGCGGCGATGGCCGAAGCGGAATTCCGGACCGATCCAGACCTCGCGCGCGCCAAGCCGGCCAACCAGCACCCGGCGGACGAACTCCTGCGCCGGCATCGCCGCCAGCGCCGCGCCGAAGCGCAGCAGGCCCAGCTTCTCCACGCCCAGCCCGAGCAGGCCTTCGATCCGGTCGCGCGGCAGGGTCAGCCGCGGCGGCGGGTTGTCGCGGGCGAAGAACTCGCGCGGCAGCGGCTCGAAACTCAGCGCCACCGCCGGCAGATCCAGCTCGCGGGCACGCGCCACCGCGTGGCGCACCAGCGCCCGGTGGCCCAGGTGGAGGCCGTCGAAGGCGCCGATGCAGACCACGCTGCCGTGCGGGCACAACGACCCGCCATCGACGTCACGGAACAGCCTGCTCATCTATCTCGTCATGACCGGTGGGATCGCCCCGCGGCACCAGTCGGCACCGGCCCGGGGCCGAACGTCGAAGTATAGCCGCGACGGCCGCCCGCCCGGCTCGGTCAGCCACGCAGGTGGCGCGGACGCAGGCCCTGCGCCAGCAGCAGGACGAGGTAGGCGCCGGCGCCACCGCCGACCAGCACCGACAGCCGCCAGCCCCGCGCCCACCAGCTCCAGGCGCTCCAGTCGGGCCACAGCCCGCGCAGGGCCACGACGACGACGACCAGCCCGGCCGTGGCCACCGCCACCTGGCGTAGCAGCAGCCCCCAGCCGGGCTGGCGACGATAGACCCCGGTCTGGCGCAACAGCCAGGCCAGCTGCAGGGCGTTGACCCAGCCGGCGATCGCGATCGCCAGTGCCAGCAGCGCGTGCGCGCCGGGAATGCTGGACAGCGCCGCCCGCGCCGTGCCCTGCGCGTCCAGCGCGGCGCGGCCGGTTCCGGTGGCGTAGACCAGCAGCGCGAACAGCGCCGCCGTGGCCGCCATGTTCACCAGCACCGAAACCACTGCCGCGCGCACCGGCGTGCGCGTGTCCTGGCGCGAATAGAACGCCGGCGCCAGCACCTTGACCAGCAGGAACGCCGGCACCGCGGTGGACTGGGCCATCAGGCTCAGCGTGCTCATGCGCGCGTCGTCGGCACCGAAACGCCCGTACTGGAACAGGGTGGTCACCAGCGGCCCGGCGCACAGGACCAGGCCCAGCGCCGCCGGGACACCGACCAGCACGCACAGCCGGAACCCCCAGTCCAGCCCGCGCGAGAATCCGTCCGGATCGGTCGCCGCATGGCGCGAGGACAGGTGCGGCAGGATCACCGTGCCGATGGCCACGCCGAACATGCCCAGCGGGAACTCCAGCAACCGGTCGCTGTAGTACAGCCAGCTGACGCTGCCGCTGACCAGGAACGCCGCCACCCAGGTATTGAGCAGCAGGTTGAACTGCACCACCGAGGCGCCGAACAGGGTCGGCACCATCAGCTTCATGATCCGCCGCACGCCTTCATGGGCCACGCCCCAGCGCGGTACCGGCAGCAGTCCCAGCCGCGCCAGCGACGGCAGGTGGAACGCCAGCTGCAGCACGCCGGCGGCGAACACGCCCCAGCCCAGCGCGATCACCGATCCGCCCATCAACGGCGCCAGCCCCAGCGCCGCGGCGATCATCGCCACGTTCATCAGCACCGGCGACAGCGCCGGGATCGCGAAGCGGCGATGGCTGTTCAGGATGCCGCCGGCCAGCGAGGCCAGCGAGATGAACAGCGCGTACGGGAACATGATCCGCAACAGGTCGGTCAGCAGCTGCCGCAGTTCCGGTCCGTACCGCGGCGCCAGCAGGGTCGCGATCCAGGGCGCCAGCAGCACGACCACCGCGGTGACCACCAGCATGGCCGCGGCCAGGGTGCCGGCCACCCGGTCGACCAGCGCCTTGACCTCGGCGTGGCTGCGCTTTTCCCGGTATTCGGCCAGCACCGGCACGAACGCCATCGAGAACGAGCCCTCGGCCGACAGCCGGCGCATGAAATTGGGGATGCGGAAGGCGACGAAGAACGCGTCCATCGCCGCCCCGGCGCCGAACACGTGGGCGTAGACCTGGTCGCGGACCAGCCCGGAGACCCGGGACAGGAAGGTCATGGCCGAGAAAACCGTAGTCGAGCGCAGCAGCCTGGAGTCGCTCACCGGCCCTGCTCCCGGCCGCCCACGGGGAGGTTGACCCAAGTCGTTGAATCCGCCATAATTTCGCGTTCGCTGTACCCCACCATTTCGTCTTCGCACCCGTTTTCCAGGAATCCACTGCCGTGGCCAACATCAAGTCCGCCAAAAAGCGCGCCAAGCAGACCGTCGTGCGCAATGCGCGCAACGCCGCCCAGCGTTCGCAGCTCCGTACCGCCGTCAAGAAGGTCCTCAAGGCCCTGGACGCCAACGACGCCTCCGGCGCCGAGGCGGCCTTCGCCACCGCCCAGCCGATCCTGGATCGCTTCAGCGCCCGTGGCCTGATCCACAAGAACAAGGCCGCCCGCCACAAGAGCCGCCTGACCGCCCGCATCAAGGCGCTCAAGGCCGCCTGATCCCGGCTGCTTCGCGGCCCGCGGCGCACGCGTCGCCGGGCCACGCAGGCACGCAACGAAGAACCCGGCTCCGGCCGGGTTTTTCGTTGTCTTCAATTCCGCTTCACAGCGCGGCATCGCGCTCTTCGGCCGCGGCCGCGCGCTGGCGGTCCAGGAACGCCATCACCTCGAGCATGATCGGCCAGGTGCCCTCGCGGCCCAGCGCCGAGACCAGGAACCACGGCTGATCCCAACCCAGTTCGGCCACCACCTGCGCGGCGCGCTCGGCGGCCTCGTCCTCGAACATCAGATCGGCCTTGTTCAGCACCAGCCAGCGCGGCTTGGCCAGCAGTTCCGGGTCGTGCTTCTCCAGCTCGCGCTCGATCGCGCGGACCTGTTCGGCCGGGGAGACGCCCTCGACGCCGCCCGACCCGCTTTCAAACGGCATCGGCGCGATGTCGACCAGGTGCAGCAGCAGCCGGGTGCGCTGCAGGTGGCGCAGGAACTGCGCCCCCAGGCCGGCGCCGTCGGCCGCGCCCTCGATCAGGCCCGGGATGTCGGCGATGACGAAGCTGCGGTGCGCCTCGACGCTGACCACGCCCAGGTTCGGATAGAGCGTGGTGAACGGATAGTCGGCCACCTTGGGCGTGGCCGCCGAGACGGCACGGATGAAGGTGCTCTTGCCGGCGTTGGGGAAGCCCAGCAGGCCCACGTCGGCCAGCAGCTTCAGCTCCAGCTTCAGCGCGCGCTCCTCGCCCGGCTCGCCCGGCGTGGCCTGGCGCGGCGAGCGGTTCACCGAGCTCTTGAAGTGCATGTTGCCCAGCCCGCCCTTGCCGCCGCGGGCCACCAGCAGGCGATCGCCGTGGCGGGTCAGGTCGCCGATCACCTCGTCGGTGTCGACATTGGTGATGACGGTGCCGACCGGCACGGTCACCACCTTGTCCTCGCCACCCTTGCCGTACATCTGCCGGCCCATGCCGTTCTCGCCGCGCTGGGCGCGGAAGCTGCGCTCGTGGCGGAAGTCGACCAGGGTGTTGAGGTTCTCGTCGGCCACCAGCCAGACGCTGCCGCCGCTGCCGCCGTCGCCGCCGTCCGGCCCGCCCAGCGGGATGAACTTCTCGCGGCGGAAGCCGATGCAGCCGTTGCCGCCGTTGCCGGCAATGACTTCGATTTCAGCTTCGTCGACGAGTTTCATGGGAACGGGACACCGCGGGAACAGAGGGCTGGAACTGGGGATTGGCGCAAGCGACCGGCACCGGTGGCACGGAAGACCGCCGAAAGGGTAACCGCTTTATGTCCGTCATTTCCGCGAAGGCGGCAATGACGGCCTGAAACGGAAAGCCCCGCCGGAGCGGGGCTTTCGCGTCGATCCGGCCGCGCGTACGCGGCAGGCGGATCAGGCTTCGGCGACGACGCTGACCGTGCGGCGCTTGGCGGCGCCCTTGGTCCCGAACTCGACCTTGCCGTCGACCAGCGCGAACAGCGTATGGTCGCGGCCCAGGCCGACGCCGGCGCCCGGATGGAACTGGGTGCCGCGCTGGCGGACGATGATGTTGCCGGCTTCGACGGCCTGGCCGCCGAAGATCTTGACGCCCAGATACTTCGGGTTGGAATCGCGGCCGTTGCGCGAGGAGCCTACGCCCTTTTTATGTGCCATGACGGATTCTCCTGTGCTTAGCCGGCGATGCCGGTGATTTCGATTTCGGTGTAGTACTGCCGGTGTCCCTGCCGCTTCATGTGGTGCTTGCGGCGGCGGAACTTGATGATGCGGACCTTGTCGGCGCGGCCATGGGCCACGACCTTGGCGGTCACGCTGGCGCCCTTGAGCGCGTCGCCGACCTTGATGCCGTCGCTGTCGCCGAGCAGCAGGACGTTGTCGAACTTGATCTCGCTGCCGGCTTCGGCCTCGAGCTTCTCGACGCGGAGCGTTTCGCCCTGCGCCACGCGGTATTGCTTACCGCCGGTTACCAGAACTGCGTACATGACCAGGTATTCCTCTGTAGTTATTATGGTCGCTGCCGCGCCGCGCAAGGGTCTGGCGGGCGGACAGAAGCGGAATTGTAGGCGACCGGCCCGGCCCGGGTCAACCTGTCTCCTGCCCTGAACCGGCGCCCCGCCGACCGGCCTCCGGGCCTTGCCCACCGGGCGGTTTGCCCCCAGATCGGGCGTTCGCTAGGCTGGCCTATTCGCTTCCGCAGACCCCCCACTGATGGACAGCATCAAGATCCGCGGCGCGCGGACGCACAACCTCAAGAACCTCGACCTCGACCTCCCCCGCGACCGGCTGATCGTGATCACCGGCCTGTCGGGCTCGGGCAAGTCGTCGCTGGCCTTCGACACGATCTACGCCGAGGGCCAGCGCCGCTACGTCGAGTCGCTGTCGGCCTACGCCCGGCAGTTCCTGTCGGTGATGGAGAAGCCCGACGTCGACCACATCGAGGGCCTGTCCCCGGCCATCTCGATCGAGCAGAAGTCGACCTCGCACAACCCGCGCTCGACCGTCGGCACGATCACCGAGATCTACGACTACCTGCGCCTGCTGTACGCACGCGTCGGCATCCCGCGCTGCCCGGACCACGGCTACCCGCTGGAGGCGCAGACCGTCGGCCAGATGGTCGACCAGGTGCTGGCGCTGGACCCCGAACAGCGTTGGATGCTGCTGGCGCCGGTGGTGCGCGAGCGCAAGGGCGAGCACGCCCAGGTGTTCGAGCAGCTGCGCGCGCAGGGCTACGTGCGGGTGCGGGTCAACGGCGAGCTGCACGAGATCGACGCGGTGCCGGCGCTGGCGCTGCGCCAGAAGCACACCATCGAGGCGGTGATCGACCGCTTCCGTCCGCGCGAGGACATCAAGCAGCGCCTGGCCGAATCGTTCGAGACCGCGCTCAAGCTCGGCGACGGCATGGCCATGGTGATGTCGCTGGACAACCCGGACGCGGCGCCGCAGCTGTTCTCGTCCAAGTACTCCTGCCCGGTCTGCGACTACTCGCTGCCCGAACTGGAACCACGCCTGTTCTCGTTCAACGCGCCGATGGGCGCCTGTCCGTCCTGCGACGGCCTGGGCGTGGCCGAGTTCTTCGACCCGGCGCGGGTGGTCGCGCACCCGGAGCTGTCGCTGGCCGCCGGCGCGGTGCGCGGCTGGGACCGGCGCAACGCCTACTACTTCCAGCTGGTCAATTCGCTGGCCCGGCACTACCGCTTCGACGTCGATGTCCCGTGGCAGACCCTGCCCGAGGCCGCGCGGCAGGCGGTGCTGTTCGGCAGCGGCGAGGAGACGATCACCTTCACCTACCTCACCGAAAGCGGCGGCCGCACCCAGCGCAAGCACCGCTTCGAGGGGATCATCCCGAACCTGGAGCGCCGCTATCGCGAGACCGAGTCGGCGGCGGTGCAGGAGGAACTGGGCAAGTACATCAGCGAGCGCGCCTGCCCCGACTGCGGCGGCGCGCGCCTGAACCGCGCCGCGCGCAACGTCTTCGTCGCCGACCGGCCGCTGCCGTCCCTGGTGGTGCTGCCGGTGGACGAGGCGCTTGCGTTCTTCCGAGGGCTGAACCTGGCCGGCTGGCGCGGCGAGATCGCGACCAAGATCGTCAAGGAGATCAACGAGCGGCTGGGCTTCCTGGTCGACGTCGGCCTCGACTACCTGACCCTGGAGCGCAAGGCCGACACCCTGTCCGGCGGCGAGGCCCAGCGCATCCGCCTGGCCAGCCAGATCGGCGCCGGCCTGGTCGGGGTGATGTACGTGCTCGACGAGCCGTCCATCGGCCTGCACCAGCGCGACAACGAGCGCCTGCTCGGCACCCTCACCCGCCTGCGCGACCTGGGCAACACGGTGATCGTGGTCGAGCACGACGAGGACGCGATCCGCATGGCGGACTACATCCTCGACATCGGTCCCGGCGCCGGCGTGCACGGCGGCGAGATCGTCGGCCAGGGCCAGCTGGAGGACATCCTCAAGGCGCCGCGCTCGCTGACCGGCCAGTACCTGTCGGGCAAGCGCCGGATCGAGGTGCCGGCCAAGCGCCACAAGCCCAACCCGAAGATGACCCTGCACCTGCGCGGCGCCTCGGGCAACAACCTCAAGGACGTGGACCTGGACATCGCCGCCGGGCTGCTGACCTGCGTCACCGGCGTATCGGGCTCGGGCAAGTCGACGCTGATCAACGACACCCTGTACGCGCTGGCCGCCAACGAGATCAACGGCGCCTCGCACGCGCCGGCCCCGTACCGCGAGATCGAGGGCCTGGACCTGTTCGACAAGGTCGTGGACATCGACCAGTCGCCGATCGGGCGCACGCCGCGCTCCAACCCGGCCACCTACACCGGCCTGTTCACCCCGTTGCGCGAGCTCTACGCGCAGGTGCCGGAGGCGCGCGCGCGCGGCTATTCGCCGGGCCGCTTCAGCTTCAACGTGCGCGGAGGCCGCTGCGAGGCCTGCCAGGGTGACGGCCTGATCAAGGTGGAGATGCACTTCCTGCCGGACGTGTACGTGCCCTGCGACGTGTGCCATGGCAAGCGCTACAACCGCGAGACGCTGGACATCCTGTACAAGGGCCACAGCATCCACGACGTGCTGGAGATGACGGTCGAGGACGCGCTGCGGCTGTTCGAGCCGGTGCCGTCGATCGCGCGCAAGCTGGAAACGCTGGTCGACGTCGGCCTGAGCTACGTCAAGCTCGGCCAGAGCGCGACCACGCTGTCGGGCGGCGAAGCGCAGCGGGTCAAGCTGTCCAAGGAACTGTCGCGGCGCGACACCGGGCGCACGCTCTACATCCTCGACGAGCCGACCACCGGCCTGCACTTCCACGACATCGAGCACCTGCTCGGCGTGCTGCACCGGCTGCGCGACGAAGGCAACACGGTGGTGGTGATCGAACACAACCTGGACGTGATCAAGACCGCGGACCTGGTCGTGGACCTGGGTCCGGAAGGCGGCCACCGCGGCGGGCAGATCATCGCCACCGGCACGCCCGAGGAGATCGCCGCCAACCCGGCTTCGCACACCGGCCGCTTCCTGACCAGGCTGCTGCCCGTGGGCAAGGGCGCGCGCGGCAGCAAGCCGGCGGCGGTCGCCCGGCCCGATGTATTGCCGCCGCGCAAGAACGCAGCGAAAGCGAAGAAGAAGGCATCCCGATGAGCGACCTCCCGCAGGCGGCCGGCGAGCGCAGGCTGCTGGCCCGCATCCCGATCGGCGTGCGCTGGCGCGACATGGACAGCATGGGCCACGTCAACAACGCCACCTACATCGCCTACCTCGAGGAAGCGCGGGTGCGCTGGCTGCTCACCGTGCCCGGCGTATCGATGCGCGACCGCATCGCGCCGGTGGTCGCGGCCAACAACATCAACTACCGGCGCCCGCTGACCTGGCCGCACGACGTGGTGGTCGAACTGTACGTCGACCGCCTGGGCGGCAGCAGCGTGACCATCGGCCACCGCATCGTCGACCCGGCCGACGCGAGCGTGCTGTATTCGGACGGGAACGTGGTAGTGGTGTGGATGGATACCCAGACCGGGAAAAGCGTGCCGCTGCCGCAGGCGATCCGCGACGCTTCGACCTGAGTTTCCGGCGAGACGGACCCGGCTTCAGTCGGCGCGCTGGGGCGCAGGCGCCGCCTTGCGCACCTGCAGCGCTGCAGCGACTTCGCGGCCATCCTCCAGCACCAGCACCAGCGGCACGCGCTCGCCCTCGGCCAGCACGGCGCCGGGCTGCATCAGCATCAGGTGCATGCCCCCGGGCTGCAGCATCGCTTCGCCGCCCGCGGCGATGGGCAACCGCTCGAGTCCGCGCATGCGGCTGACGCCATCGACCAGCTGCGTTTCGTGCAGCGACACGTCGCCGAAGCGCGGGCTGCGCACCGCCACCACCACCTGCTCTTTGCTGCAACCGTTGGCGATGCGGCCGAACCCGGCCAGCATCGGCCGTGGCGCCGGCGGCAGGCGGATCCAGCCATCGCGCAGGACCAGGCAATCGGCAGCGGCCGCCGGAGTGGAAGCGGGAGCGGCGGCATCGGCCACGAATGCGACCAGCAGGAAAACGGCGGGCAGGATCGGGTGCAAGCGCATGCGCCTATGATACGGCCACCCGCCACCGCCCCGATGGACCGGACATGACCGCGCACGTGCAGACCTTCGACCATGGCCGCATCCGCGAGCTGCGCCTGGCGCGGCCGCCGGTCAACGCGCTCGACCCGGCGCTGTGCCGCGCATTGATCGCCGCTCTCGATGGCGCCGTGGCCGGCGATGCCGACGCGGTGGTGCTGTCGGGCGCGCCCGGCGTGTTCTCCGCCGGCCTGGACGTGCCGCACCTCATGTCGCTGGGCGAGGACCGGCACGCGCTGCGTGCGGCCTGGGGCGCGTTCTTCGGCGCGGCACGCGCGCTGGCGGCCCTGCGCATCCCGGTGGTCGCCGCGATCGGCGGCCATGCGCCGGCCGGCGGCTGCGTGCTGTCGCTGTGCTGCGACTACCGGGTGATGTCGCGTTCGCCCGATCCGCGCAAACCCTACGCGATCGGCATGAACGAAACCCAGGTCGGCCTGGCCGTGCCCGACGGCGCGCAGCAACTGATGCGGCGCGTGGTCGGCCGCCACCGCGCCGAACGCCTGCTGGTCGCCGGCAGCATGGTCGCGGCCGAAGAGGCGTTGCGGATCGGCCTGGTCGACGAACTGGCCGAGGCCGACGACGTGCTGCCGCGTTCGCTGGCCTGGCTGGACGATCTGCTGCGCCTGCCGCGCGCACCGATGCTGCAGACCCGCGCGCTCGCCCGCGCCGACCTGGTGCAGGCGCTGGATCCGGAGCACCTGCACCTGGACCGCTTCGTCGAGGACTGGTACGACCCCGACACCCAGGCCGGGCTGCACGCGCTGCTGGCGAAACTGGGCAAGGGCTGAGCGGCCCCCCGTACCGCGCCGGCGACGGGGCCGCGCGCGGGCGAGGATGTCCTCCTGCAGGAACCGTTCTTGCCGGCGACCGCCACGCAGAACCGCCTGCCAGCTATCCGGCAGCCATGGCGGTCGCGCGCATGACCGGCGCCCTCTCAACGCGGCAACGGCAGCAGGTGTGGCGCCAGCACCTGCGCCAGCCAGTCCATCACTTCGCGCACGCGCCGCGGCAGGTAGCGCTGCTGCGGATGGAGCAGGCTCACCGGCATCGGTTCGGCCGGCAGATCGAGCAGCACCTCGACCAGGCTCCCGTCCTCCAGCGCCGCCTGCACCCCCAGACGTGGCACCTGGATCAGGCCGAGCCCGGCCAGCGCCGCGCCGACATAGGCGTCACCGCCGTCGACCGTGACCGCGCCGGGCATCTCCAGGCTGGCGTAGCCGCCGCCGGGCAATGGGTACTCCCAGCCGGCCGGGCGCTGGCCGAAGCGGCCGGCGAAATGCACCAGGCGATGGCCGGCAAGCTCGGCAAGCGCGCGCGGCACGCCATGACGGCGCAGGTAATCCGGGCTGGCGCAGTTCACCACCTGCGCCAGCCCCAGCGGACGCGCGACCAGGCTGTCATCGCCGACCCCGCCGGTGCGGACCACGCAGTCGTAGCCCTCGCGGACCACGTCGACCCGGCGCTCGCCCGCGCCCAGCTCGATCTCCAGACCGGGATGGGCCTGCAGGAAGGCGCCCAGCTGCGGCAGCACCAGCCGCGCGGCCATGCTCCCGGACATGCCGATCCGCACCCGTCCGCGCAGCAGGCGCGGCTCCTCGCGGAACAGGGCGTGCAGCTCCTCGGCCTCGCCGAGCAGGTCGCGGCAGCGCTCCAGGAACAGCGCGCCCTCGCGGGTCAGCTGCACCCGGCGCGTGGTCCGGTGCAGCAGCTGCGCGCCCAGCGCCGCTTCCAGCCGGCGCACTGCGGTGGACACGCTGGCCTTGGGCAGGTCCAGCGCCGCGGCCGCGCGGGTGAACCCGCCCAGCTCGGCCACTCGCAGGAAGATCCGGTACTGCTCGAGCTGGTCCACGGCACACCTCGCGGCAATTGTTCAAGATCAACGAACAAACTGATCGTCGCCGGCAAGTTTATCTACTCCACTAATGACAATAACCTTGGCACCGTCTTCCACGCACGAGTCATCCGGCATGAACAACTCCCCCTCCCCGTCCAATGCCCCCGTCGCCCTGGTCACCGGCGGCAGCCGCGGCCTGGGCCGCAACGCCGCCCTGCACCTGGCCCGCCAGGGCAGCGACCTGATCCTGACCTACCGCAGCGCGAAGGCCGAGGCCGAGGCGGTGGCGGCCGAAATCCACGCGCTCGGCCGCCAGGTCGCGATACTGCCGCTGGACGTGGCCGACAGCGCCAGCTTCCCCGGCTTCGCCGCGCAGGTCCGCCAGGTGCTGGCCGGCTGGGGCCGCGAACGCTTCGACCACTTGCTCAACAACGCCGGTACCGGCGTGCACGCGACCTTCGCCGACACCAGCGAGGCGCAGTTCGACGAACTGGTGAGGATCCACCTCAAGGGCCCGTTCTTCCTCACCCAGGCGCTGCTGCCGCTGATCGCCGACGGCGGCCGCATCCTCAACGTCTCCAGCGGCCTGGCCCGGTTCGCCCTGCCCGGCTATGCCGCGTACGCGACCATGAAGGGCGGGATCGAAGTCCTGACCCGCTACCTGGCCAAGGAACTGGGCGAACGCGGGATCAGCGTGAACACGCTGGCGCCAGGGGCGATCGAGACCGACTTCGGCGGCGGTACCGTGCGCGACAACGCCCAGGTCAACGCCTTCGTCGCCTCGCAGACCGCGCTGGGCCGGGTCGGCCTGCCGGACGACATCGGCGCGGTGGTCGCCGCGTTGCTGGCGCCGGGCACCGGCTGGATCAACGCGCAGCGGATCGAGGCCTCGGGCGGAATGATGCTGTAACGCGCCACGCGAAGCGGCATTCGCGGGTGGCCCGGCGCCTACGCCGGGCCGGTGGCCACCGGTCGCGCCGGATCGGCGATCCAGCCGCTCCAGGAACCCGGGTACACCCGCGCGCCGGACAGCCCGGCATGCTCCATCGCCAGCAGCAGGTGGCAGGCGGTGACGCCCGAACCGCACATCAGCACCGCGTCCGCGGGCGGACGGCCGTGCAGCATCGGCTCGAGTTCCGCACGCAGTTCCGACGCCGGCCGGAAGCGGCCGTCGCGCAGGTTCTGCGCGAACGGACGGTTGAGCGCGCCGGGCACGTGGCCGGCGATCGCGTCGATCGGCTCGACTTCGCCGCGGAAACGTTCGCCCCCGCGCGCATCCAGCAGCCAGCCGGGCGCCTCGTCCAGGCGCGACAGCACCTCGTCGACCCCGGCGATGCGCGAATGGTCGAAGGCGTTCGTCGGATACGGCGGCAGCGGCGGCGGCGCGCCAGCATCCGCGGTTTCCGGCAGTCCCGCCGCGCGCCAGGCAGCCAGGCCGCCGTCGAGCACCGCCGCCCGTTCGTGCCCGAGCAGCTTCAGCAGCCACCAGGCGCGCGCGGCGGCCATGCTGCCGTCGCCGGCGTCGTAGACCGCCACCTGGTGCTGCGGCCCGATGCCCCAGGCGCCGACGCGGCGGGCGAAGTCCGCGGCCTGCGGCAGCGGATGCCGGCCCTGCCCGGCCGTCCCATGGTCGGACAGGTCGCGGTCCAGGTCCGCATGCGCCGCGCCGGGCAGGTGCGAGGCCTGCCACGCGGCGCGCCCGGCCGTGGGGTCGGTGAGCACCGCGCGCGCATCGAGCACGCGCAGCGAGGGATCGTCCAGTACCGCGGCCAAAGCGTCGGCCGACACCAGCGTCGTCCAGGGTCCCGCCGTCATGCGCCCTCCTCCAGCCGTCGCCGCAGGTTGTACAGGATCGCCGCGGTCGCGCCCCAGATGCGCTGGCCGGGCCAGTCGTATTCGAGCACGCTGCGCGGGCGGCCGCGGAATTCCATCTCGACCTGGCGCAGGTGCGAAGCCGACATCAGGTAGTCGAAAGGGACCTCGAACACTGCAGCCACTTCGTCCGGGTGCGGCCGTGGCACGTAGTCCGGATCGATCGCCGCGACCACCGGAACGACCCGGAACCCGCTGATGGTCAGGAACGGATCGAGGTAGCCCAGCGGCGCGACCTGCCGCGCCTCCAGCGCGATCTCCTCGTGGCTCTCGCGCAGCGCGGCGCCGAGCGCACCGGCGTCGCCCGCCTCGACCCGGCCGCCCGGGAAGCTCACCTGGCCGCCATGGTGGCGCAGCGCGTCGGTGCGCCGGGTCAGCAGCACCTGGGTGCCGGCGCCTTCGCGCGGCACCAGCCCGACCAGCACGGCGGCCTCGGCCAGCGCCGCCGGCTGCGGCAGCAGGTCGTCCAGTTCGGAACGGTTCCAGCCATCGCCGCCGGGCGGCTGACGCAGCGGATACAGCGCCGCGCGCAGGCGCTCGCGCTCGTGCAGCCGCTCGAGGAAGCCGAAACGGCCGCGTTCGCGCCCGGGCAGTACGCCATCCATCAGCCGCCGCCGCTCGCCTTCGTCCATGCGCGGCCAGCGCGCGATCTCCTCGCCGCTGCGCAGGCAACCCTCGCACAGGCCGTCGGCGCCGATGCGGCACAGGCGCACGCAGGGACTGGAAGGAGCGGACGGCGCGGCGGCGCCGGGAGGGAATCGGGATGGAAGCACAGGCGGGCGCACATGGACCGGGAAGCGTAGCGCGGAACGCATCCCGCAGAAACGACTGCGCCGGCACGGGGCCGGCGCAGGGGAAACACACGTCGCGGAACGGATTACTTGATCGCGACCAGCTTGATCTCGAACACCACCGCCACGTTCGGCGGGAACGGGGTGCGCGGATCGGCGCCGTAGGCCTTGTCCGGCGGCAGCGCCACTTCCCACTTGGAACCGGCCGGCATCTGCAGCAGCACCTCGCGCATGGCGGCCATTTCCACTTCGCTGACCTTGATGCTGGGGATCTGCTGCGCCGGACGCGCCTGCTCCGGACGCTGGCCGAACGGGAACGGACCGGCGACCTCGAGCTGGACGTTGCTGGTCTGGGTCGGCTTGGCGCCGGTTCCCGATTCCAGGATGCGGTACTGCACGCCGCTGGCCAGGGTCTGCACGCCCGGCTTGGCCTTGTTCTGGGCCAGGAACTGGTCGGACTTGGTCTTGTTCTCGGCGGCGGCCTTGTCGTACTCCGCCTTGGCCTGCTGCGCGCGGGCCTGCTCGCGCTTCTGGAACGCCTCCACCGCCGGCTTCAGCTGCTCGGCCGTGATCGCCGGCTGCTTCTTGGCCATGGCGTCCTGCAGTCCCTTGACGACGGAGTTGACGTCGACCTGCTCGCCGCGCGCGGCCAACTCGGCAAGGTTGTTGCCGTAGTCGTAGCCGAAGTAGTAACTCAGCTTGCCCTTCTCGGACGTGGTGTCCTGGGCGAAAGCACTGCCGGCCAGGGCCAGGGCGGCAATGGCGACAGCGATCGGGCGCAACTTCATCTAGATCTTCTCCGGAAGGGTGATGCCGGGACGGAACCGGCCGTATCGGACGCGCTAGGATAGCCGCCACACCGGCGGCCCGCCAGCGCGGGTCGGGGCATGGGACCGGGCCCGGGGCAGGAAGTTCCCGCCCCCGATTCCCGCCGCCCGCCTTCACATTCCCGACCAGGAGCTCCCATGACGGCAACCCCCGTCCTCAGCCGCGACGCCGAAGCCGTCCGCGTCCTCACCGTGGACCGTCCGGACAAGCTGAACGCGCTCGACCGGGCGACCCTGCAGGCGCTGGACGACGCATTCGCGGCCGCCGCGGACGATGCCGGCATCCGGGCGGTCGTGCTCACCGGCAGCGGCACCCGCGCCTTTGTCGCCGGCGCCGACATCGCCGAGATGAACGGTCTGACCGCGATCGAGGCGCGGGAGTTCTCGCTGCTCGGCCAGCGCCTGATGCGGCGGATCGAACGCCTGCCCAAGCCGGTCGTCGCAATGGTGAACGGATACGCACTGGGCGGCGGGCTGGAACTGGCCATGGCCTGCCATCTGCGCATCGCCGCCGATGGCGCCAGGCTGGGCCAGCCGGAGGTGAACCTGGGATTGATCCCCGGTTTCGGCGGCACCCAGCGCCTGTTGCGCCTGGCCGGCCGCGCCGCGGCGCTGGAGCTGTGCCTGACCGGTGCACCGGTCGATGCAGCGCGCGCGCTGCAGCTGGGCCTGGTCAACCGCGTGGTGCCGGCCGCCGGACTGGAAGCCGAAACGATGAAGCTCGCGGCGCAGCTGGCGGCCGCCGCGCCGCTGGCGCTGCGCGGCGTCCTCGACGCAGTGATGCTGGGCGGCGAATGCGCGATCGAGGAAGGCCTGCAGTTCGAGACCGCGCAGTTCGCGCTGCTGTTCGCCAGCGAGGACATGCGCGAAGGCACCGCGGCGTTCCTCGAAAAGCGCAAGCCGCAGTTCCGCAACCGCTGACGCCGGGCCCGACGCCGCCATGACGCGCACGCCCGACGCCAGCGCCGTGCAGGACCCCCGATCCCCGCTGCAGGCGCGCCTGCTGGCGCTGCTGCAGGCCGGCGATATCGATGGCGCGCTGCAGGCGGGCCTGATGGATTGCCGCGCATCGGACGCACCGGCGGATGCGCCGATCCGCGCGGCGCAGGAGCGTCTGCGCGATGCCTGGGACGCACGCGAGCGCCATCGTGCGCGCCAGGTCCGGCTGGCGCGCCAGGCCACAGAACGCACCGCGGCGCGCGCGGCCATCATCGCGCCCGTGCCGGCGCCTGCTCCTGCGCCCACGGCCGGCGCGGTCGCGGCGACCGCCGCACCGGCCTTGCCCGCCGCGGCCGCCGCGGCGCTGGCACGGGCGCGGGCCAAGGCCGCGGGACGTCCATCGCAATGAGTGCATCGTCCTCGCGGAGCCGCGCGAAAGTAACGACGGCGGCGAAGAAAGCCGCACCGGCCGCCAGGACCGCAAAGACGGGCAAGACCGCCGAGACCGGCAAGGACGGCGCCGGCCGGACCGGGCCGCGCACGCCCGCCGCGCGCCGGGTCAGCCTGATGACCCAGAGGCAGATCCAGGAGATGTTCGAGCGCCTGCGCGAACTGGATCCGCATCCGACCACCGAACTGGAGTACTCGACCCCGTTCGAGCTGCTGATCGCGGTGATCCTCTCCGCGCAGGCCACCGACGTGGGCGTGAACAAGGCCACCCGGCGCCTGTATCCGGTCGCCAACACCCCACAGACCATCCTCGAACTCGGCGAGGACGGCCTGAAGCGGTACATCTCCACCATCGGCCTGTACAACGCCAAGGCGAAGAACGTCATCGCCACCTGCCGGATCCTCGTCGAGCGGCATGGCGGCGAGGTGCCGCGCGACCGCGCCGCGCTGGAAGCGCTGCCCGGCGTGGGCCGCAAGACCGCCAACGTGGTGCTCAACACCGCCTTCGGCGAGCCGACCATGGCGGTGGACACGCACATCTTCCGCGTCGCCAACCGCACCGGGCTGGCCCCGGGCAAGGACGTGCGCGCGGTCGAGGACGGGCTGCTCGCGCGCGTGCCGCAGGAATTCCTGCACGACGCCCACCACTGGCTGATCCTGCACGGCCGCTACGTGTGCAAGGCGCGCAAGCCGGACTGCCCGCAGTGCGTGGTCCGCGACCTGTGCCACTGGCCGGACAAGACACCCGGCTGAAAGCGGCGCGCCGGCGAGGCCACTCGTCCGCATGTCATGGCGCGGTCATCGCCGCGAAATTAAGTCAGCGTTGTCACATTTACGCAAACTTCACGCCTTAGCCTGCGCGGCGACTCCCCAGCCCGCCTCAGGCATCCACATGAAACTCTCCCGCTCCAAACTCGGCCTCGCCCTGCTCGCCGCCATGGCCGCTCCCGCCGCCCACGCCGAGATCGCCATCGACGTGATCGGCGGTTCCGAGGTGACTTTCGAAGGCCTGGTCCAGGCCGACGGCAACTGGTTCGACAACGACGTCGTCGACCTCAACGGCACCAGCAACAACGGCGACGACAGCGAGTTCGAACTGCGCCGTGCCGAACTGGTGCTCAAGGGCAAGGGCCCGGGCAACATCGAATGGGTCGCCGGCTACGACGCCAAGGCCGACAAGTACCTGGACGCCAACATCAAGTACAAGCTCGGCGGCGACAGCGCCAAGTTCGTCCAGCTGGGCCAGTACAAGCAGCCCAACAGCCTGGAAGAACTGTCCAGCACCAAGAACAACGACTTCATCTCCAAGGCCGCGGTGACCAACACCTTCGCCACCGCGCGCCGCCTGGGCGGCGCGTTCGGCTACGGCGACAGCGACTGGAGCGTGACCGCCAGCGTGTTCGGCCGCGAACTGACCCGCAACCTGGTCCACGGCAGTGGTTACGGCGCGCGCGCCACCTGGGCGCCGATCAACGAGAGCGGCAACATCGTCCACCTGGGCCTGAGCTACGTCGACAACGACACCGACGCCGATACCCTGCGACTGCGCGCGCGTCCCAACGCCGACCTGGCCGCCGCGCGCCTGGTCGACACCGGCGACATGACCGACACCGACCGGATCGGCACCCTCGGCCTGGAAGGCATGTGGGTCACCGGCCCGTTCAAACTGCAGGGCGAGTACTACTCGGTCGACGTCAGCCGTTACCGCGACACCAGCCGCGACTTCAGCGGCGATGGCTGGTACGTCAGCGGCGTGTGGAACGTCACCGGCGAAACCTGGGGCTACAAGGGCGGCACGCCGAGCACCGGCCTGCCGGACGAACCGGGCCGCGGCATGTGGCAGCTGGGCCTGCGCTACGACACGATCGACCTGAACGACGGCAGCCTGCGCGATCCGTCCACGCCGGACGGTCCGCCGATCGTGGATGGCGTCCTCGGCGGCAAGCAGGACATCTGGACGATCGGCGCGAACTGGTACTGGCGCTCCAACTTCAAGTTCGCGCTGAACTACGTGATCGTGGACAGCAGCCGCTACAGCGCCTCCGCCGGCGCGGTCGTGGACGACAGCCCGAACATCCTCGAGGCGCGCGCCCAGTTCTACTGGTAAGCACCGCAACGGGCGCGGCACAGGCCGCGCCCGTTTTCCCGGCTGCAACGGCCACCCGTCATCCGCCTGTCACGACGCCGACATCCCGGCGTCACCGCCCGGTTATGCAATGCGTACCGGAGCGGCCCCTTCCGCACGACCACCCTCCAGGAGTCCTTCCGTGATCCACACGCTCAAGACCCGCGTCGCGGCCGGCATGCTCGCCGCCTCGTTCGCCTTCGCCGCCCAGGCCGCCGACGTGACCGGCGCCGGCGCGTCCTTCATCTACCCGGTGATGTCCAAGTGGTCGGCCGACTACAGCGCCGCCACCGGCAAGAAGGTCAACTACCAGTCGATCGGTTCCGGCGGCGGCATCGCCCAGATCAAGGCCGCGACGGTGGATTTCGGTTCCTCCGACAAGCCGCTGCCCAGCGACGAGCTGGCCGCCTCGGGCCTGGCCCAGTTCCCATCGGTGATCGGCGGCGTGGTGCCGGTGATCAACGTCGAGGGCGTGGCCCCCGGTGCGCTGAAGCTCGATGGGCCGACCTTGGGCGACATCTTCCTGGGCAAGGTCAAGAAGTGGAACGATCCGGCCATCGCCGCGCTCAATCCGGATCTGAAGCTGCCCGACGCCAAGATCACCGTCGTGCACCGCTCCGACGGTTCGGGCACCACCTTCAACTTCGCCAACTACCTGTCCAAGGTGAATCCGGAGTGGAAGGACAAGGTCGGCGAAGGCACCTCGGTGCAGTGGCCGGCCGGCATCGGCGGCAAGGGCAACGAGGGCGTGGCCGCCTACGTCAAGCAGATCAAGGGCGGCATCGGCTACGTCGAGCTGTCCTACGCGCTGCAGAACAAGATGGCCTATGCCTCGATGAAGAACGCCGCCGGCAAGTTCGTGTTGCCCAACGACGAGAGCTTCTCGGCCGCCGCCGCCAGTGCCGACTGGGCCAATGCCAAGGACTTCCACCTGGTCATGACCGACGCCCCGGGCGAGGACGCCTGGCCGATCACCGCGACCAATTTCATCCTGGTCCACAAGCAGCCGAAGAACACCGCCAGCGCGAAGGAAATGCGCGAGTTCTTCCGCTGGATCTACGCCAACGGCGACGCCCAGGCCAAGCAGCTGGACTACGTGCCGCTGCCGGACAGCCTGGTGCAGCAGATCGAGGCCTACTGGACGCAGAACCTGAAGTACTGAGCGGCGGGACTCTCTCCCCTCGCCGCTCACCCGGAGCGCGGGCCACAGGTCCGCGCTCTTTCTTTTGGTTCTTGTCCCGACAGCGGAAACAGGCGCAAGGATCGCCTCGCCTTGCCTCGCCTCGCCGGGATGCCGGGATGCCGGGATGCCGGACAACATGCTGACCGGCTCTGGACGACACGGCCGTGTCTTTGGCGGAAAGCGAAAAGCACTGGCTCCGGATGGGGCCGCCGCACCCTTGGGGGTCTGGCGCAGCGCTCGGTTCCACCATCCCTGGCTCCGACGGCCGATGCGCCATACCCCCGCACTGCCGCGGCTCCCGCCGAAGCCGACCCCACCCAGCGCCTTTGCTCCTGCTCCTGCGGGACGCCCGTCTCTCCCCAGTTCGGAAAACCAGATAAACAGGCTTCGCCGGTGCCAGGGGTCATCCGCTCCGAGATGTCGTGTCCGATCCCGCTTCAGATCGCCCTCCCGCGGCACCCGCAAACTGTCCGCCGCAATCGCCAGCCACCGCGTCATACGGTTGTCACAAAAACATCATTTCATGTGCTCATCCCGCCGGCGCGCCCGGCCCGACCCGCAAGTGAGCCCATGAAGACCTCCCCGGTCCGTCTCCTCGCCCTGTCCCTGGCTACCGCGGTCGCCTTGGCCGCCTGCAAGCCGGCCGGTGACGCCGGCGCGCCCGCCGCCACGGCCGACGCCCCGCAGGCCGCCACCGCCGCTGCGGCCGCCGGCGACAAAGTGGCCGCCGAAATCTCCGGCGCCGGCGCCTCCTTCATCTACCCGCTGGTGTCGAAGTGGTCGGCCGACTACAACGCCGCCACCGGCAACAAGGTCAACTACCAGTCGATCGGCTCGGGCGGCGGCATCGCCCAGATCAAGGCCGCTACGGTGGACTTCGGTTCCTCCGACAAGCCGCTGCCCAGCGATGAACTGGCCGCCGCGGGCCTGGGCCAGTTCCCCTCGGCGATCGGTGGCGTGGTCCCGGTGTTCAACCTGCAAGGCATCGAGCCGGGCCAGCTGCGCCTGACCGGGCCGCTGCTGGCCGACATCTTCCTGGGCAGGATCACCGCCTGGAACGACCCGGCCATCGCCGCCGCCAACCCGGGCGCGGCCCTGCCGGCGGAGAAGATCACCGTGGTGCACCGTTCCGACGGTTCGGGCACTACCTTCAACTTCAGCAACTACCTGTCCAAGGTCAGCGCGGACTGGAAGGGCAAGGTCGGCGAAGGCACCTCGCTGCAGTGGCCGGCCGGCGTGGGCGGCAAGGGCAACGAGGGCGTGGCCGCCTACGTGCAGCAGATCAAGGGTGGCATCGGCTACGTCGAGCTGGCCTACGCGCTGCAGAACGGCATGCCGTACGCCGCGCTGCAGAACGCCGCCGGGCAGTGGGTGCAGCCCAGCGCCGAGAGCTTCGCCGCCGCGGCGGCCAGTGCGGACTGGGCCAATGCCGAGGACTTCAACCTGGTGATCACCAATGCGCCCGGCGAACAGGCCTGGCCGATCACGGCCACCAACTTCATGCTGATGCACAAGCAACCGAAGGATGCGGAGCGCAGCCGGGCCACCCTGGATTTCTTCAAGTGGGCCTTCGAGAACGGCCAGGCACAGGCGCAGGACCTGCACTACGTGCCGCTGCCGCCGCAACTGGTGCAGCAGATCGAGGCGTACTGGGCGGCAGAGTTCAAGTGATCCAGCGGCGCGTCCGCGTACTGCGCGGACGCCTTTGCCGCTGCGTCATCCCCGCACAGGCAGGGATGACGCGCCAGCAAGCGCAGGCTTCCCGCCTTTCCGGGAACCACGCGACAGAAGCCCCCGCTTATCGCGGAGCCGGCGGCCCGCACCCCCTCCCACGGGCCGCCGCCCTCCGCACCCTCCGGGCAGCGCCCCCCACGACGACCCGATGAACACCACGACGATCGACGCCCTCCCCCCTGCCCACGGCAAGCGCGACCTGCGCGACGCGCGCGCCGACCGGCTGTTCCGCCATGCCCTGGTCGCGTGCGTGGTGTTCGTGCTGGTCGCCCTCGCCGGCGCGGCGCTGTCGATGCTGTGGGGCGGCCGCCACGCCCTGCAGATGCAGGGACTGAGCTTCTTCTACTCGTCCGAATGGAACCCCGTCGAGAACAAGTTCGGCGCGCTGGCGCCGATCTACGGCACCCTGGTGACCGCGTTGATCGCGATGCTGATCGCGGTGCCGGTCAGCTTCGGAATCGCCTTCTTCCTCACCGAGGTCGCACCGCGCTGGCTGCGCGGCCCCGTCGGCACCGCGATCGAACTGCTGGCCGGCATCCCCTCGATCATCTACGGCATGTGGGGCCTGTTCGTGCTGGTGCCGGTGATGACCGAATACGTCACCCCCTGGCTCAACGACCACCTCGGCACCCTGCCCGTCGTCGGTCCGCTGTTCCAGGGCCCACCGCTGGGCATCGGCATGCTCACCGCCGGCTTCGTGCTGGCGATCATGGTGATTCCGTTCGTCTCCTCGGTGATGCGCGAAGTGTTCCTGACCGTACCGACGCGGCTGAAGGAGTCGGCCTATGCGCTGGGCTCCACCAAGTGGGAGGTGAGCTGGGACATCGTCCTGCCCTATACCCGCTCGGCGGTGATCGGCGGCATCTTCCTCGGCCTGGGCCGCGCGCTGGGCGAGACCATGGCCGTGGCCTTCGTGATCGGCAACTCGGTGCGGCTGACGCCTTCGCTGCTCGAACCGGGCACCACCATCGCCGCCCTGATCGCCAACGACTTCGGCGAGGCCACCGAAACCTACCGCTCCGCGCTGCTGCTGCTGGGCTTCGTGCTGTTCATCGTCACCTTCGTGGTGCTGGCGATCGCCCGCTTCATGCTGATGCAGCTCTCGCGCAGGGAGGGCAACTGATGTCCGCCGACGCCGCGTCCGTGCCTGTTTCCGGCCGGCTCTACGCCAGGCGCCGGGTGGTCAATGTGCTGGCCCTGCTTCTGTCCTGCGCTACCGCGCTGTTCGGCCTGTTCTTCCTGGGCTGGATCCTGTGGACGCTGGTCGCCAAGGGCATCGCCGGCATCGACTGGAACCTGTTCACCCGGATGACCCCGCCGCCGATGGAGGAAGGCGGCCTGGCCAACGCCTTCTTCGGCAGCGCGGTGATGTGCGCGCTGGCGATCGCGATCGGCACGCCGCTGGGGGTGGCCGCCGGTACCTGGCTGGCCGAGTACGGCAACGCGCGCAAGGCCGGCACGGTGGTGCGCTTCGTCAACGACATCCTGCTGTCGGCGCCCTCGATCGTGCTGGGCCTGTTCATCTACACCCTGGTCGTGATGCAGACCGGCGGCAACTTCTCCGCCTTCGCCGGCGCGCTGGCGCTGGCCTTCATCGTGCTGCCGGTGGTGGTGCGCACCACCGACGAGATGCTGCGGCTGGTGCCGGTGCAGATGCGCGAGGCGGCGCTGTCGCTGGGCATCCCGCAGTGGAAGGTGACCGTGCAGGTGCTGTACCGCAGCGCCTCGGCCGGCATCGTCACCGGCATCCTGCTGGCCCTGGCCCGCATCTCCGGCGAAACCGCGCCGCTGCTGTTCACCGCCTTCGGCAACCAGTACTGGAGCACCAACGTCATGCAGCCGATGGCGTCGGTGCCGGTGGTGATGAACCAGTTCGCCGCCAGCCCCTACGAATCCTGGCAGGTGCTGGCCTGGGCCGGCGCACTGGTCCTGACCGTGTTCGTGCTGCTGGTCAGCCTGGCGGCGCGCGCCCTGCTCCTGCGCAACAAGACTCCCAATGACTGACCACTCCCGGAACCTGGCCATGAACGACCTCCACTCCGCCGCCGCGCCCGTGCAGCGCATCGCCGTGACCGCCCACGCGGACGCCGATGCCGCACCGGCCGCGGTCAAGCTGGCCGCGCGTGGCCTGGACTTCTACTACGACAGGTTCCACGCGCTGAAGAACATCGACCTGGAGATTCCCGAGAAGCGCGTCACCGCGCTGATCGGCCCGTCCGGGTGCGGCAAGTCGACCCTGCTGCGCATCTTCAACCGGATCTACGCGCTGTATCCGAAGCTGGAGGCGCGTGGCGAGGTGCTGCTGGACGGCGAGGACATCCTCTCGCCCAGGTATCCGATGAACCGCCTGCGCAGCAAGGTCGGCATGGTGTTCCAGAAGCCGGTGCCGTTCCCGATGACCATCTTCGAGAACGTGGCCTACGGCATCCGCCACCACGAGAAGCTGTCCCGGGCCGAAATGAACGTGCGCGTGGAACAGGCGCTGCGCCAGGCGGCGCTGTGGGACGAGGTCAAGGACAAGCTTGGGCAGTCGGCGCTGGGCCTGTCCGGCGGCCAGCAGCAGCGCCTGTGCATCGCCCGCGCGGTGGCGCTGAAACCGGACGTGCTGCTGCTGGACGAACCGACCTCGGCGCTGGACCCGATCTCCACCAGCCGCATCGAACAGCTGGTCGAGGAACTGAAGACCGACTACACCATCGCCATCGTCACCCACAACATGCAGCAGGCCGCGCGCGTGTCCGACTACACCGCCTTCATGTACCTGGGCGACCTGATCGAGCACGACCGCACCCAGGTCATCTTCTCCAGCCCCTCGAAGCGGCAGACCGAGGACTACATCACCGGGAGGTTCGGCTGATGAGCACCACCCAGCCCCACGAGCACATCGTCAAGAGCTACGACGAGGAACAGCGCCGCCTGGTCGAGGAAGTCGTGCGCATGGGCCAGACCGCGGTGGCGCAGCTGGAGGCGGCGCTGGACGTGGTCGAACGCCGCGACGACAGCGCCGCGCGCCGGATCGTGGCCAACGACGAGTCAATCGACGAGGCCGAGCGCCGGATCAGCCACGAGGTGATGCTGCTGGCCCTGCGCGGGCCGATGGCCCGCGACCTGCGGGAAATCCTCGCCGGGCTGCGCATCCCCGCCGACATCGAGCGCATCGGCGACTACGCGGCCAACGTGGCCAAGCGTTCGATCGCGCTCAACGCCTCGCCGCCGATGCCCCATACCAGCGGCCTGCGCGCGCTGGGCCTGCTCGCCGCCGGCCAGGTGCGGCAGGCGTTGCGCGCCTACCGCGACGGCGACGGCGAACTGGCCCTGCAGGTGCGCGACAACGACGCGCGGCTGGACCAGCAGTACACGGCGCTGTTCCGCGAACTGCTGACCTACATGATGGAGGATCCGCGCAACATCACCCCGTGCACGCACCTGCTGTTCATGGCCAAGAACCTGGAACGCATCGGCGACCACGCCACCAACATCGCCGAAAACGTCTGGTTCCTGCTGCATGGAGAGCAGGAACTGCCGCCTCGCGACAAGCGCGACGACACCAGTACCACCGCCGCGCCCTGAGTGCGGCGATCCGTGCGGGGATGACCCGCCGGCGCGGTTGGGGGGTAGACTGGCCTCCCCACGGCGGCCGGCGCACCGCTGCCTGCGCCCCCATCCGGAGCACACGCCATGTCCAAGCAGAAACCCGCCGCCATCGCGATCGGCACCGCGCTGGCCGGCCTGACCCTGAGCGGCGCCGCCTTCGCCATGGAGCCGCTCGCGCAGGGCTACATGCTCGCCGCCGGCGAGGCCGGCAAGGCGCAGGAGGGCAAGTGCGGCGAAGGCAAGTGCGGCATCGAGAAGATCGACGCCGACAAGGACGGACGCATCTCCCAGGCCGAGTTCGTCGCCGCCCATCCCGATCAGGCCGAGCATTTCGCCAAGATGGACGCCAACCAGGACGGTTTCGTCGACGAAGCCGAGCGCAAGGCCTACCACGCCGCCAAGGGCACCGAAGGCAGCTGCGGCGAGAAGACCGACAAGGCCGGCGAAGGCAAGTGCGGGGAAGGCAAATGCGGCGAGGGCAAGTGCGGCGGGATGGCCTGAGGCGCGAGCCTTTGATGCGCATCCCTCGCAAGAGCACCGCACATCCCTGTGCGGGTCGTCGAAGGGATCGGATCCTCCGCCGGGCGGGGGTCTTCCGCTGACTGCCGATGAAGCTGCCTGACGCCAGCGCTGGACTGGGCCTGCGGCGCGCGTTGCTCGACGAGCTGCGCGCCGCGCCGGCCGGCGCCTTCGATTTCCTCGAATGCGCGCCGGACAACTGGATCGGCGTCGGCGGACGGCTCGGCGAGGCGCTGGACGAACTGTCCGCGCGCCATCCGCTGACCTGCCATGGCCTGTCCCTGTCGCTGGGCGGCACCGAACCGCTGGACGAGGTGTTCCTGGGCAGGACCCGCCGCTTCCTCGACCGGCACCGGGTGGCGCTGTACAGCGAGCACCTGAGCTGCTGCACCGACGATGGCCACCTCTACGACCTGATGCCGGTCCCGTTCACCGACGAAGCGGTGCACCACGTCGCCGCGCGCATCCGCCGCGTGCAGGGGGAGCTCGGTCGCCGCATCGCGGTGGAGAACGTCTCCTACTATGCCGCCCATCCCACGGACTCCGGCGCGCCACCGATGGACGAAGCGGACTTCGTCGCCGCAGTGCTGGAGGAGGCCGACTGCGACCTGCTGCTGGACGTCAACAACGTCTACGTCAACGCGGTCAACCACGGCTACGACGCGCACGCGTTCCTCGCGCGGATGCCCGGGCGTCGCATCGCCTCGTACCATGTCGCCGGGCACTACGACGAGGCCGAGGACCTGAAGGTCGACACCCACGGCGCGCCGGTGAAGGGCGATGTCTGGGCGCTGCTGGCCGCGGCCTACCGGCTGCACGGCGTGCGCCCCACCCTGCTCGAGCGCGATTTCAACCTGCCGCCGCTGGCCACGCTGCTGGAGGAAGTCGGGCACATCGGCCGGTTGCAGCGCGACGCGCTGTCCGGACATGCGGCCGACGCCAACCATGCCTGACCTGCGCGAACAGCAGGCCGCCTTCGCCGCGCACCTGCGCGACCCGGAGGCGCACCCGCCGCCGCCGGGGATCGACCCGCGGCGCATCGCGGTCTACCGCGAACTTTTCTTCAACAACATCAACGGACTGCTCGGCGGCAACTTTCCTGTGATCCGCCGCACCCTGGGCGAGGCAGACTGGACCGCGCTGGTGCGCCGCTTCTATGCCGACCACCGCAGCCACACGCCGCTGTTTCCCGAAATCGCGCGCGAGTTCATCCGCTTCCTGGAACAGCGCGCCCTGAAGGACCGGGACGACGTGCGCGGCGAAGCGCCCGGCGATCCGCCCTGGCTGTGGGAGCTGGCGCATTACGAATGGATCGAGCTGGCGGTGCAGATCGACGACAGCCCGCTGCCGGCACACGACCCGCGCGGCGACCTGCTCGACGGCGTGCCGGTGATCTCGCCGTACGCGCGCGCGCTGGCCTACCGTTGGCCGGTGCACACGATCGGGCCGGAGCATCGGCCTGCAACTCCGCCGGACACGCCGACGCTGCTGCTGGTCCGGCGCGATGCGGACGGCCAGGCCCGCTTCGCCACGCTCTCGCCGCTGGTCTTCCGGCTGCTGGAGATGCTGGGCGCCGCCGGGCGCAGCGGCCGGGCCAGCCTGGGGGCGCTGGCGGCCGAAGCCGGCATGGCCGCCGACGCGGATTTCCTCGCCCGCGGCGCAGCGATGCTGGAACGCATGCGCGAGGAAGGCACCGCGCTCGGCACCGCCCCATGACACGGCGCGTATGTCCAGGCGAGGGACGCGAAGCCGCATCGGCCTGATCTGCCCGCACCGCGCTTCTCCTGTAGGAGCCCGTCTTGCGGGCGACACGGGCGCCGGAACCATGAGGGCGTCGCCCGTGCCGACGGCGTCGTGTCGCCCGCAAGACGGGCTCCTACAAGGGAAACCATTGAGAACCCGCGACGGCATCGCGGCGGCCGGCCGCGCCGGCTCTGCTACCCTGCGCGCATGAGCGACAGCGATCTGGAAATCCCGTCCGGCACCGAGGCGCCCGCCGCGCCTCCCGGCGCCATGGCGCGCCGCTTCCGCGGATTCCTGCCGGTGGTGGTGGACGTGGAGACCGGCGGCTTCGACTGGAACCGGCATGCGCTGCTGGAAATGGCCGCCGTTCCCATCGAACTGGACGAACAGGGCCTGTTCGTCCCCGGGCAGACCGCCAGCGCGCATTTCATCCCGGCGCCGGGCACCGAGATCGATCCCAAGTCGCTGGAAGTGACCGGCATCGACCTGGACCATCCGTTCCGCCTGGCCAAGCCCGAGCTCGACGGGCTGGGCCACGTGTTCAACCAGGTCCGCGCCGCCGTGCGCCGGCACGGTTGCCAGCGCGCGATCCTGGTCGGGCACAACGCGCACTTCGACCTGAACTTCGTCAACGCCGCCGTCGCGCGCAGCGGGCACAAGCGCAATCCGTTCCATCCCTTCAGCGTGTTCGACACAGTGACCCTGGCCGGCGTCGCCTACGGCCAGACTGTGCTGGCGCGCGCGATGCAGGCGGCCGGGTTCGACTGGAACGCCGAGGATGCGCATTCGGCCGTGTACGACGCCGAGCAGACCGCCAAGCTGTTCTGCCGCATCGCCAACGCCTGGCCGTCGCCGCTGCCGGGGTGAGGCGATAAAGGCTCAGCCGCGCTGGCGCGCCGCCTCGAACAGGCACACGCCCGCGGCCACCGATACGTTGAGGCTTTCGATGTCGCCCGGCATCGGGATCCGCACCAGCGCGTCGCAGTGTTCGCGGGTCAGCCGGCGCAGGCCTTCGGCCTCGCCGCCCAGCACCAGCGCGACGTTGCCCTTCAGGTCCAGCGAATACAGGGTCGGGTCGACCTCGCCGGCCAGGCCGTAGATCCACACGCCCAGCTTCTGCAGTTCGCGCAGGGTGCGCGAGAGGTTGGTCACCGACACCACCGGCAGCCGGTCGGCGGCGCCGGCCGAGGTCTTGCGCACGGTCGCGTTCACCGGCGCCGACTTGTCCTTGGGGATCACCACCGCGGTGGCGCCGGCGGCGGCGGCGCTGCGCAGGCAGGCGCCGAGGTTGTGCGGATCCTGCACGCCGTCGAGGACCAGCAGCAAAGCCTTGCCTTCCGCCGCCTCGACCAGCCCGGCCAGCTCGTGCTCGTCCCAGGTCTTCGCTGCGGCATAGCGCGCGGCCACGCCCTGGTGGCGGACCTGGCCGCCGATGCCGTCCAGCGCCTGGGTGGCGACCTTGCGCACCTCGATCCCGCGCCGGCGCGCCTGTTCCTCGATCTCGACCAGTCGAGGATTGCGCGCACCGGAATCGACCAGCACCTCGCGCACGTGCTCGGCGTCGTTCTCGACGGCCGAGGCCACCGCGTTGACGCCGACGATCCACTGGTTCTGCTTGCTGCTCATGCGCTGGGTGACCGCCGGGAAAGGCCGGCATTATCGCATCGGCCGGGCATGCCGGACCCCGTTGCAGATCCGCCCCGTGGAGCCGGGCTTGCCCGACTGCGGGGCCGTCGCAAAGACAGCGCGCAAGCGCCGCTCTACGGGGCGATGGGCGGCCAGTCGGCGGTGTCGTGGTCCGGATGCTGGAACGGGACGATCCGCGCCAGAAACTCGGCCGCGGCCTCGTCCTCCTCGGTGCGCCGCGCCGGCAGGACGGACAGCCCGTCCACCCAGGGCAGTTTCCCTTCCACGCCGTACTGGATCCGCGGCGCCAGCGCGGACGGATCGTCGAACGCGCCCGCCGCCAGCGCCATGCCGTCCGGTGCCTCGTAGGTCAGCGGAGTACCGCAACCGGCGCAGAAGCCGCGCCTGACCAGGTTGGAGGACTGGAAGTGCTTCGGCGCGCCGCGGGTCCACTCCAGCACCGTGCCGCGGGTGGACACCAGCGGCGCGTAGTAGGCGCCGAAGGCCTTCTGGCACATCCGGCAATGGCAGATCGACGCATCGTCCAGCACGCCGGTGACGCGGAAGCGCACCGCGCCGCACTGGCAACCGCCGGTGTGCACGGGCGACACCGATGATGCAGGCACGTCCGCGGCCATCGCGGCTCAGTACTTCTGTTTGGTCCGCTTGGCCGGCTGGCCGCGCGGAGGGGGCGGCGGCAAGGCGCCGTCGCGCTCCTTGTCCTCGACCAGGCGGAAGTCGATCTTGCGCTCCTCCAGGCTGGCCTTGAGCACGATGATCCGCACCCGGTCGCCAAGCCTGAACTGCAGGCCGCGACGCTCGCCCGACAAGGTCTTGCGCACCGGATCGAAGTGGTAATAGTCGTGCGGCAGCTGGGTGACATGGACCAGGCCGTTGACCTTGGACTGGTCCAGCTCGATGAACAGGCCGAAACTGGTCACCCCGCTGATCACGCCGTCGAACTGGCCGCCGACGTGCTGTTCCATCCACGCGGCGCGGTAGCGCTCGTCGACCTCGCGCTCGGCCTCGTCGGCGCGGCGCTCGCGTTCGGAGCACTGCAGCGCCAGCGCGGCCATGTCGCGCTGCGAATACTGGAACGCCTCCGGTTTCTGCCGGGTCAGCGCGAACTTGATCGCCCGGTGCACCAGCAGGTCCGGATAACGGCGGATCGGCGAGGTGAAGTGCGCGTAGGCATCCAGCGCCAGGCCGAAATGGCCGGCGTTGTCGGGCGAATACACCGCCAGGCTCTGGCTGCGCAGCAGCACCGACTCCAGCAGGGTCGCATCCGGACGCTCGCGCACCTTCTTCAGCAGGCGGGTGTAGTCGCCGGGCTGGACCTTGCCCCATGGCGGCAGGCTCAGCTTGAACTCCTTGAGGAACTCGAGCAGGTCGGTGTACTTGGATTCCGGCGGCTTCTCGTGGATGCGGTACGGTGCCGGGATGTGGCCCTTGAGCAGGCAGCGCGCCGCCTCGACATTGGCGGCGATCATGCATTCCTCGATCAGCTTGTGCGCGTCGTTGCGCACCAGCATGCCGGCCTGGGTCACTTCGCCACGGTTGTCCAGGACGAAGCGGACCTCGGAGGATTCGAATTCGATCGCCCCGCGCGCCGCGCGCGCCTTGGCCAGCACGTGGTACAGCTGGTGCAGGCGCTCCACGTGCGGCAGCACCGGCGCGATCTCGGCGCGTGTTTCCGCGTCGTCCTCGCCCACCGCCTTCCACACCTGGGTATAGGTCAGGCGTGCGTGCGAGTTCATCACCGCCTCGTAGAACCTGGACCGGGTCACCTGGCCGTCGTGGTCCACCTGCATGTCGCAGACGAAGCACATGCGGTCGACCTTCGGGTTCAGCGAACAGATGCCGTTGGACAGCGTCTCCGGCAGCATCGGCACCACGTAACCGGGGAAGTACACCGAGGTGGCGCGCTTCTGCGCCTCGTCGTCCAGCGGAGTGCCGGGGCGCACGTAGTGCGACACGTCGGCGATGGCCACCACCAGGCGGAAGCCCTGGCGGTTGCTCTCGCAGTAGACCGCGTCGTCGAAGTCCTTGGCGTCCTCGCCGTCGATGGTCACCAGCGGCGTGGCGCGCAGGTCGACGCGGTCGCCGACCATCGACGGCTCGACCACCAGCGGCACCGCGGTGGCTTCGTCCAGTACCTCCGGCGGGAATTCGTGCGGCAGGTTGTGGCCGTGGATCGCGGCCTCGACCACCAGCGACGGGGTCAGGCTGTCGCCGAGCACCGCCACGATCCTGCCGATCGGCGGGCGCCGCGCGTCCGGCGCCTTCACCAGTTCGCAGACCACCAGCTGGCCATCGCGCGCGCCGCCGGTGCCGTCCGGCGGCACCTGCACGTTGCGCTGGATGCGCTTGTCGTCGGGAATGACGAAGGAGATCCCGTCCTCGGTGCCGAAGCGGCCGATCAGCCGGCTCACGCCGCGCTCGAGCACGCGGGCGATGCTGCCTTCGCGGCGGCCCTGGCGGTCGATGCCGGTGACGTTGGCCAGCACGCGGTCGCCGTGCATGGCCTTGCGCATCTCGTACGGCGGCAGGAACAGGTCGTCGCCGCCGCCGGCGTCCGGGCGCAGGAAGCCGAAGCCGTTGGGATTGGCGATCACCGTGCCGGCGATCAGGTCGGTCTGCTCGACCGGGGCGAAGCCGCCGCGGCGGTTCTGCACCAGCTGGCCGTCGCGGACCATCGCGCCCAGGCGCTTGCCCAGCGCATCGAAGCGCTCCGGTTCGCCCAGGCCCAGGGTCTGCGCCAGTTCCTCGGCGGTCTGCGGGCCGCCGGCCGCCTCCAGCGCGGCCAGGATGGCCTCGCGGCTGGCGATGGGATTGGCGTAGCGCTCGGCCTCGCGCGCGGCGTGCGGATCGCGGAAGCCGCCGCGCGCCGAGGGTGCGGAAGGACGTGGCGGGCGCGTGCCCGGTGCCGTTTTCGATGCGCGGCCCGCCGGCGGCGGGGGTGGCTGCGGCATCCATGGCGGCAGTTTCGGCTCCGCCTGGCGCTTGCCCGTCCGTGCCGTGCCCTGGCCCGGCTTGCCGCCGGTGCCAGCGCCCTTGCGGCTGTCGCCGCCCGCGGCCTTCCCGCCGCGATTGCCTGGTTTTTTCATGGGCCGATGGTACACCCCGGCCACGTCGGCACCGCGTCGAACGCGACCACCGTTGACAAGGTTTCGGGCACCCCGCAAAATGCGCGGCCTCACCTGCCCAGGTGGCGGAATTGGTAGACGCACTAGTTTCAGGTACTAGCGGGTAAAACCGTGGAGGTTCGAGTCCTCTCCTGGGCACCAGCATCGGCAGGACACCCTGCCTGGAAAGCCTCCGCAGCGCGGGGGCTTTTTCGTATCCGGCGACACCCGCGCGCCGCGTGACCGGCCCGGTGGCCGGAGCGGATAGGATTCCCGACTCCCCTTTCGCGACCGGACAGGGCATGGAGCCGCAACAGATCGTCTTCCTCGTCATCCTCGGCACGGCGCTGGCGCTGTTCATCAGCGGCCGGCTGCGGGTCGACGTGGTGGCGATGCTGACCCTGCTGGCGCTGGCGCTGACCGGCATCCTCGACGCGAAGCAGGCCCTGGCCGGCTTCTCCAGCGAGCCGGCGATCATCGTTGCGGCGGTGTTCGTGCTCTCCGCCGGCCTGTCGACCACCGGCATCACCGACCGGATAGGCGCGGCGATCGGGCGCGCGGCCGGCGGCAGCGAGTGGCGCACGATCGCCGTGGTCATGCCCGCCACCGCGGCGCTGGCCGCGTTCTCGCACCACGTCATGGTCACGGCGATGATGCTGCCGATCCTGATGCGGCTGGCACGCGAGCAGAAGCTGGCCGCCTCGCGGCTGCTGATGCCGATGTCGCTGGCCGCCTCGCTCGGCACCACCCTCACGCTGTTCAGCGCGCCGGCGTTCCTGCTGGCCAGCGACCTGCTCAAGCGCGCCGACGGCGCCGGCCTGGACATCTTCGCCATCACCCCGATCGGCGCGGTGCTGGTCCTGCTGGGCACGGTGTACATGCTGCTGGGCCGCTGGCTGCTGCCCCGGCGCGAAGGCGAGGCGACCCTGGGCGACTACCTGCGCCTGGAGCGCTACTACACCGAACTGCTGGTGGAGCAGGACTCGCCCTGGATCGGCCGCACCCGCCAGGAATTCGAGGCCGCCTTCGCCGAGCGCCTGCAGGTGGTGGACTGGCTGCGCCACGGCGTGCGCCGGCGCCGGCAGGCCGGCGACAGCCCGCTCGATGCCGGCGACGTGCTGCTGGTGCGCGCCTCGCCCGACGAGATCGCCTCGATCAGGGACGAGCCCGGCCTGGCCCTGCACGCAGTGGCCAAGTACGGCGACAAGCCACGCGACGACCGGGAGACCGAACTGCTGGGCGAGGAGCAACTGGTGCAGGCGGTGGTCGCGCCGAATTCGGAGTTCATCGGCCGCAGCGTGGCGGGGATCGACTTTCTGCGCACCCTGGGCGTGGTCGTGGTCGGCCTGTGGCGGCGCGAGGGCTGGCTGCACGGCGAGTTGTCGGAAATGCGGCTGGAGGAAGGCGACCTGCTGGTGCTGTGGGGCCGGCAGCAGGAATTCGCGCCGCTGGCCACGCACCACGGCTTCCTGATGCTGATGCCGTTCCAGGGCCAGCAGAAGGCGCGCCGCCGCGCCCCGCTGGCGCTGGCGATCATGGCCACCACGGTCGCCACCGCGGCCACCGGACTGCTGCCGCCGCAGATCGCCTTCCTCGCCGGCGCGGTGGCGATGGTCCTGTGCCGCTGCGTGGGCATCGAGCAGGCCTACCAGCAGATCGACGTGCGCATCTACGTGATGATCGCCGGCGTGATCCCGCTGGGCATCGCCATGGAACGGACCGGCACCGCGCAGCTGGTCGCCGACCTGCTGATGGCGCATGCCGCGCACTGGCCGGTGTTCGCGTTGCTGCTGGTGATGTTCGGCACCGCCGCGCTGCTCACCCAGATCCTGTCCGACGCGGCCACCACCGTGCTGCTGGCACCCATCGCACTGGCCATGGCGCAGGGCCTGGGCCTGCCGCCGACGCCGTTTGTGGTGTGCACGGCGATGGGCGCGGTGGCCTCGTTCCTGACCCCGATCGGCCACCACGGCAACCTGTTGATCCTGAACCCGGGCCAGTACACCTTCGGCGACTTCCTGCGCGTGGGGGTGCCGCTGACCGCCGCCATCGCCCTGGCCACCGCCTGGATGGCGCGCTGGCTGTGGCTCGGCGGACCGCTGCTGCCATGGGCGGCCGGATGAGCGCGCCGGGCGGGTAGAATCGCGGTCCGTCCCGCCGCATCGCCCGCAATGACCGAGACCATCCGCCCGACCTTCCACGGCTTCGAACAGATCCCGCTGCGCGAGTACGCCGAACGCGCCTACCTGGACTATTCGATGTACGTGGTGCTGGACCGCGCCCTGCCGTTCATCGGCGACGGGCTCAAGCCGGTGCAGCGGCGCATCGTCTACGCGATGAGCGAACTGGGGCTCAGCGCCGCATCCAAGCCGAAGAAGTCCGCGCGCACCGTCGGCGACGTGATCGGCAAGTACCACCCGCACGGCGACTCGGCCTGCTATGAGGCGCTGGTGCTGATGGCGCAGCCGTTCTCCTACCGCTATCCGCTGATCGAGGGCCAGGGCAACTTCGGCTCCACCGACGACCCCAAGTCGTTCGCGGCCATGCGCTACACCGAGTCGAAACTGACCCCGATCGCCGAAGTGCTGCTCGGCGAGCTCGGCCAGGGCACGGTGGACTGGGTGCCGAACTTCGACGGCACCCTGGAGGAACCGAGCTGGATGCCGGCGCGGCTGCCGCACCTGCTGCTCAACGGCACCACCGGCATCGCGGTCGGCATGGCCACCGACGTGCCGCCGCACAACCTCAACGAAATCGTCAGCGCCTGCGTGCGCCTGCTCGACGATCCGGACGCCACGGTCGCCGACCTGTGCGAGCACGTGCGCGGCCCGGACTACCCGACCAGCGCCGAGATCATCACCCCGGCCGCCGACCTGCGCGCGATGTACGAGACCGGCAACGGCAGCGTGCGCGCCCGCGCGACCTGGCAGAAGGAAGGCACCGGCAACTTCGTGGTCACCGCCCTGCCCTACCAGGTCTCCCCGTCCAAGGTGATCGAGCAGATCGCCGCGCAGATGCGCGCCAAGAAGCTGCCGTGGCTGGAGGACATCCGCGACGAGTCCGACCACGCCAATCCGGTGCGGGTGGTGCTGGTGCCGCGCTCCAACCGCGTCGATGCCGAGCAGCTGATGGGCCACCTGTTCGCCACCACCGACCTGGAGAAGAGCTACCGGGTCAACCTCAACGTGATCGGGCTGGACGGCAAGCCGTCGGTGAAGAACCTGCGCACGCTGCTGGACGAGTGGCTCGCGTTCCGCACCGACACCGTGGTGCGCCGGCTCAAGCACCGCCAGGAAAAGGTCGAGCGCCGCCTGCACCTGCTGGAAGGCCTGCTGGTCGCCTTCCTCAACCTGGACGAGGTGATCCGCATCATCCGCACCGAGGACGAGCCGAAACCGGCGCTGATCGCGCGCTTCGCCCTGTCCGAGGAACAGGCCGACTACATCCTCGAGACGAAGCTGAAGCAGCTGGCGCGCCTGGAGGAAATGAAGATCCGCGGCGAGCAGGACGAACTGGCCAAGGAACTGGAGCGCATCGTCGCCCTGCTCGGCAGCAAGGCCCGGCTGAAGAAGCTGGTCAAGGACGAACTGCTGGCCGATGCGAAGAAGTTCGGCGACGAACGCCGTTCGCCGCTGGTCCAGCGCGGCGCCGCCCAGGCCATCGACGAGACCGAACTGGTGCCCAGCGAACCGATGACGGTGGTGCTGTCGGAGAAGGGCTGGATCCGCGCGGCCAAAGGCCACGACGTCGATGCCGCCGGTCTGTCCTACCGCGACGGCGACGGCCTGCTGGCAGCGGTGAGGAGCCGCAGCACCCAGCAGGTGGCGTTCCTGGATTCGCAGGGGCGCAGCTATTCGACCCTAGTGCATACGCTGCCCTCGGCACGCGGCAACGGCGAGCCGCTGACCGGCCGCTTCTCGCCCGCCGCCGGCGCGTCCTTCCAGGCCATGGCCAGCGGCGACAACGACGCCCGCTTCGTGCTGGCGTCCTCGCACGGCTACGGCTTCGTCACCCGCTTCGAGAACCTCACCGGCCGCAACAAGGCCGGCAAGGCCATGCTCAACCTGACCCCCAACGCCAAAGTCCTGCAGCCGGCGGCCGTGGCCAGCCTGGAGGCGGACCGGATCGTCGCGGTGACCAGCGCCGGGCACCTGCTGGCGATCCCGGCCGGCGAACTGCCGGAACTGGACAAGGGCAAGGGCAACAAGCTGATCGACATCCCCAAGGCCAAGCTCGGCACCGAGCGCGTGGTCGCGGTGGCCGCGGTTTCGCCGGGACAGAGCCTGCAGGTGCGCAGCGGCCAGCGGACCATGTCGCTGTCGTTCCGCGAACTGGAGGACTACCTGGGCGCGCGCGCCACCCGCGGCGGGCTGCTGCCGCGCGGGTGGCAGAAGGTGGATGGCCTCGCGGTCGAGTAAAGCGCGGTCTCCTTGCAGGCGCCGGCTTGCCGGCGACCACCATGCATGAGCCGCCCGCCTGCGATCCGCCAGCCATGGCGGTCGCCGGCAGGACCGGCTCCTACGGGAGAAGCGGCGACCTCACGTACACCGGAGCGGAAAGATGGAAGCGGATTTCTGGCTGCAGCGGTGGAACGAGGGGCGCATCGGCTTCCACCGCACCGAGGTGATGCCGCTGCTGGAGCGGCACTGGCCGGCGCTCGGCCTCCCTGCCGGCAGCCGCGTGTTCGTACCGCTCGCGGGCAAGACCCTGGACATGCACTGGCTGGCCGCCCAGGGCCATGCGGTGCTCGGCGCCGAACTGTCGCCGCGGGCGGTCCAGGCGTTCTTCGCCGAGGCCGGGCTGGAGCCGGAGCTGGCGGAAGACGCCGAAGGCCTTCATCACCGCGCCGGCCCGATCGACCTGGTCCAGGGCGACGTGTTCGCCCTGTCGTCGCGACTGCTGGGTTCGATGGACGCGGTATACGACCGCGCCGCGCTCATCGCGCTGCCGCCGGCGATGCGCCGGCGCTACGTGGACGAGGTCCATGGCCGGCTGCCCCACGGCTGCCGCGGCCTGCTGATCACCCTGGAGTATCCGCAGGCGGAAATGGACGGGCCGCCGTTCGCGGTGAGCGAGGCCGAGGTACTTGAGCTGTTTTCGCCGGCCTGGGATGTCGATCTGCTGGAACGGCGCGACATCCTCGCCAGCGAGCCGCGCTTCATCGCCGATGGCGTGACCGCGCTGGCCACTGCCGCGTATCGCCTGCAGCGGCGCTGATCTTCCGACCCGGTCGCGACGAATGGACCTGTAGGAGCCCGTCTTGCGGGCGACACGAGGGCGCCGGAATCACGAGGGACGTCGCCTGTGCCAACGGCATCGTGTCGCCGGCAAGTCCGGCTCCTACAACCGCCCTGGCGCCAGCAGGTACGCGCTTTTGTAGGAGCCCGTCTTGCGGGCGACACGAGGCCACCGGAATCACCAGGGGCGTCGCCTGTGCCGACGGCGTCGTGTCGCAGGCAAGTCCGGCTAAGGAACGGGACCGGGTCCCGCGCGGACGGACATGCCACTCTAGCCGTGCGCGGGAGCTCCGTCGCCGTCTATCTTCGACAGCTGGTAGTTCTCCAGGCCGATGCGCTTGATCAGGCCCAGCTGCTGCTCCAGCCACCAAGCATGGTCTTCCTCGGTGTCCTTCAATTGCGCCAGCAGCATGTCGCGGCTGACGTAATCCTGCTTCTCCTCGCACAGCTTCATGCCGGCGGCGAGATTGGCGCGCACCTGGTACTCGACCCGCAGATCGGCCTCGAGCATCTCGACCACGGTCCTGCCGGGCGTGAACGCATGCGGACGCATGTCCGGGTCGCCCTCCAGGAACAGGATCCGGCGCAGGATCGCATCGGCATGCTCGGACTCCTCCTGCATCTCGTGGCCGATGCGTTCGTACAGCGCCTTCAGGCCCTGGTCCTCGTAGCGGCGCGAGTGCAGGAAATACTGGTCGCGCGCGGCCAGTTCGCCGCGCAGCAGTTCCTTGAGGCAATCGATGACTTCGGGATGGCCTTTCATGGGCTGCGGCTCCGGGGGACGTCCGGCGCGGAGTGTGCCGCATCCGGTGCGGCGGTGTTCCAATCGGAATCACTCGCAATTGACCGGTCGCGGAACCCGCATGGGGACGTGGAATAATCCACCGCCGCGGTCCGGCCCCGGATCGCCACCACGCAAGGGGAAACGCATGCTTCGCTGGATCCGGCGCCTGCTGGCGCTGCTGCTCGTGCTGACCGCCTGCGCCGCGCTGCTGGCCTGGGGCCTGCTGCGCGGCAGCCTGCCCGCGCTCGATGGCGGACTGGCGCCGGCGATGTCGGGCCTGTCGGCGCCCGTATCGATCCAGCGCGACGCGCTGGGCGTGGTCACCATCGACGCGGCCAGCGAAGCCGATGCGCTGCGCGCGCTCGGCTTCGTGCACGCGCAGGAACGCTATTTCGAGATGGACCTGATGCGGCGCAGTTCCGCGGGCGAGCTGTCCGAACTGTTCGGGCCGGTGGCGCTCAAGGTCGACCGCGAGCGGCGCATGCACCGCATCCGTGCCCGCGTCACCACGCACCTGGACGCCTTCGCCGGCGAGCGGATGCCGCAGCTGCAGGCCTACACCGACGGCGTCAACGCCGGGCTCGACGCGCTGCGCGTGCGCCCGTGGCCGTACCTGCTGCTGCGGCAGGCGCCGCGCCGCTGGGAGGTGGTGGACTCGGCACTGACCGGCTATGCGATGTACTTCGACCTGCAGGATTCCGAAAACAGACGCGAACTGGGCCTGTGGCAGCTGCGCCGGCACGTTCCGCCGGCGCTCTACGACCTGCTCGCGCACGACGGCAGCGAATGGGACGCGCCGCTGTCCGGCGACGCGCGCGGCAACGCGCTGCTGCCCGGCCCCGGCCAGGTCGACCTGCGCGCCCTGCCGATGCCGGATGCGGCGCGGCCGCGCCGGCTGGCCGACAAGGGCACGCCCGGCAGCAACAACTGGGCCGTGGCCGGCGCACTGACCGCCGACGGGCGCGCCATCGTCGCCGACGACATGCACCTGGGCCTGCGCGCGCCCAACATCTGGTTCCGCGTGCGCCTGCGCTATCCCGACGCGCGCGCGCCGGCTGGCCGGGTCGACGTCGCCGGCTTCAGCCTGCCCGGCCTGCCTGCGGTCGTCGTCGGCAGCAACGGGCATGTCGCCTGGGGCTTCACCAACAGCTACGCCGACACCGCCGACTGGTTTCCGGTACGGCCCTGCGTTGCCGGCTCGATGCCGGATCCGGACTGCAGCGAGGTCGAAACGCATGCGGAGACGATCCGTGTCGCCGGCGCCGGGCCGGTCGTCCTCGAAGTGAAGGAGACCCTGCACGGCCCGGTGCTGCACGAGGCCGGCGACGGCGAACCGGCACTGGCGCTGCGCTGGACGGCGCACCTGCCCGGCGCACTCGACGTCGGGCTGGCCGACATGGCCCACGCGGGCGACCTGGACGCCGCCCTGGCCATCGCCGGCAAGGCCGCGATGCCGGCGCAGAACCTGGTCGTCGGCGACCGCCAGGGCCGGATCGCATGGCGCATCATCGGCCCGCTGCCGGTGCGTGCCGGCCATTGCACCGGCGAACCGGCCTGGCCGGTGGCGTACGCACCGGCGAACCGGCCGATACCGGCAACGCCGGTCGATGGGCAGGCCGTCTCCGGCCCGGTTTCCCGACCCTGTTACCCATGGTCGATCGCCACCGGCACGTCTCCCGTCCTCGTCAATCCATCGAACCACCGCCTGTGGACCGCCAATGCGCGCGTGCTCGATGGCGAGGCGCTCGCCCGCGCCGGCGACGGCGGCTATGTCCTCGGCGCGCGCGCGCGCCAGATCCGCGATGGCCTCTTGGCGAAGGACCGCTTCAATGAGGCGGACCTGCTGGCGATCCAGCTCGACGACCGCGCCCTGTTCCTGCAGCGCTGGTGGCGACTGCTGCAGGACGAGGCCAGGCGCCAGCCCGCCGGTTCGGCACTGCGGGCCCTGGCCGATGCCGGCAGCACCTGGGAAGGCCGCGCCAGCGTGGAATCGGTGAGCTACCGGCTGGTGCGCGCCTGGCGGCTGGCGGTGCACGCCCGCATCGCCGACGGCCTGACCGCGCCGGCGCAGGCCGCGCTGGGCGACGGCTTCACGATGCCCGACTTCCCGCAACTGGAGGGCGTGGTCTGGCCACTGCTGCAGGCGCGACCGGCGCACCTGCTCCCGCGCCGCTACGACAGCTGGGGCGCGCTTCTGGAAGACGCCGCGCGCGAAGTACGCGACGATCTCGCCGACCAGGGCCCATTGGCCGAACGACGCTGGGGCGAACGCAACGTCGCCCGGATTTGCCATCCGCTGGCCAACGCCCTGCCCGGCTTCCTCGGTTCGCACCTGTGCATGCCCGCCGAGCCGCTGCCCGGCGACAGCGCGATGCCGCGGGTGCAGGGACCGGCCTTCGGCGCCTCCGAACGCATGGTGGTGGCGCCCGGCCACGAGGCCGACGGCATCGTGCACATGCCCGGCGGGCAGAGCGGCCACCCGCTTTCGCCGTTCTGGGGCGCCGGCCACGACGACTGGGTCCACGGCCGGCCTACGCCGTTCCTGCCCGGGCAGACCACGCACACGCTCACCTTGCAGCCGACGGCCCCGCAGTAACGACGGCGCCGGGACACGGACCGGCGATCCGGCGCACAATCGCCCCAGTCCACCGGAGAACCGCCGCGATGCCGCCACGCCCCGCCGTCGTCATTCCCGTGTCCCTGGCCGTCGTGCTGCTGGCGGCCTGCAGTTCGGTCCAGCCCGACCCGGGCGCCCCGGGCCGTGCGGGCGCCGCCGCTGGCGCCTGCCATGCCGAGGCGGTGGCCTGGGCCGTCGGCCAGCAGGCGGAACAGAAGGTGATGGGACGGGTCTGGCGCGAGAGTGGCGCCGGCCTGATCCGCCCGATCGGACCGGACCAGGCGGTAACGCGCGACTTCCGGCCCGACCGGGTCAACGTCGAGATCGACGGCAACAACACCATCACCCGGGTCAGCTGCGGCTGACCGGCTGCTCGTCGCCAGGCTTGTCGGCGACCGGACACTGCGGGCACAGGCGGCTTCCTCGCGGTGCCGATGCCCGGGTCGCCCGCAAGACGGGCGGGCTCCTACACGGAGCCGTCGCGGTTTTGTAGGAGCCGGTCTTGCCGGCGACGCGACGTCGTCGGCACAGGCGATGCCCTCGCAATCCCGACGCCCGTGTCGCCCGCAAGACGGGCTCCTACACAGCGTGCGCGGCCTCGTGCACGCCGGCCACGGCGCGACCGGACGGGTCGGCCATCTTCGCGAAGCTGGCGTCCCAGGCGATCGCCGCCGGCGAGGAACAGGCGATCGACTTGCCGCCCGGCACCGTCTCGGCCGCCGCCGGGGTCGGATAGAAGCGCTCGAACACGCTGCGGTAGTAGTACGCCTCCTTGGTCTGCGGTGGATTGACCGGGAAGCGCTTGTCCGCGGCGGCCAGTTCGCGGTCGGACACCTGCGCTTCGGCGTGCGCCTTGAGTCCGTCGATCCAGCCGTAGCCGACCCCGTCGCTGAACTGCTCCTTCTGCCGCCACAGGATCTGCTCGGGCAGGTAGCCGTCGAAGGCCTGGCGCAGCACGCCCTTCTCCATCCGCTGCGCGTCGCCGCGGGTCTTGTCGACCATCTTGTGCCGGGCGTCCATGCGCATGGCCACGTCGAGGAACTCGCGGTCCAGGAACGGCACCCGCGGCTCCACGCCCCAGGCCATCATCGACTTGTTCGCGCGCAGGCAGTCGTAGTTGTTCAGCGCGTCCAGCTTGCGGATCAGCTCCTCGTGGAACTCGCGCGCGTCCGGCGCCTTGTGGAAGTACAGGTAGCCGCCGAAGATCTCGTCGCTGCCCTCGCCGGACAGCACCATCTTCACTCCCATCGCCTTGATCCGCCGCGCCAGCAGGAACATCGGCGTTGACGCGCGTATGGTGGTGACGTCGTAGGTCTCGATGTGGCGGATCACCTCCGGCAGCGCATCCAGGCCCTCTTCGAAGGTGTACTCGAAGCCATGGTGCACGGTGCCCAGCGATTTCGCCGCGACTTTGGCCGCGGCCAGGTCCGGCGAACCCTTCAGGCCGATGGCGAAGGAGTGCAGGCGCGGCCACCAGGCCTCGGTGCGGTCGCCGTCCTCGATGCGGTGGCGGGCGTAGCGCGCCGCGACCGCGGCGACCAGCGAGGAATCCAGCCCGCCGGAGAGCAGCACGCCGTAGGGCACGTCGGTCATCAGCTGGCGGTGCACGGCGGCTTCGAAGGCCTCGCGCAACTCGGTCGGCGAGACTTCCACGCCTTCCACAGCCGCGTAGTCGCGCCACGGACGCTCGTAGTATTTCGTCAGCACGCCGGTGGCCGTATCGTACCAATGGCCGGGCGGGAACTGGGCCACGTCGGCGCATTCGTCCACCAGCGACTTCATCTCCGAGGCCACGCGCAGGCGGCCCTCGCGGTCATGGCCCCAGTACAGCGGACAGACGCCGATCGGGTCGCGGGCGATGATCGCGCGTCCCTGCGCCTTGTCCCACAGCGCGAAGGCGAAGATGCCGTTGAGCCGGTTGAGGAAGGAGGCCGGTTCGTCACCGAGCCCGTCTCCTTCAAGGTACAGCGCATTGATCACCTCGCAGTCCGAAGCGGTCTGGAATGCGTAGGGTCGTTCCAGTCCGCCCTTGAGCTGGCGATGGTTGTAGATCTCGCCGTTGACCGCCAATGCGAGCCGGCCGTCGTCCGACAGCAGCGGCTGCGAGCCGCCGGCGGGATCGACGATGGCCAGTCGCTCGTGGACGAGGATTGCGCCGCCATCCAGGTACACGCCGCTCCAGTCCGGGCCACGATGGCGCTGGCGCTGCGACAGGTCCAGCGATTGCCGACGCAGCGCCTGCAGGTCGTCGCCCGGTTGCAGGCCGAAGATGCCGAAGATCGAACACATGGTGGAAACTCCTGGGATCGGGTGGTGTTACGGATTCCTGCGTGCATCGCGGCCATCGGCGGGCAACCCCGGGCACAAAAAAACCCGCATCGGTCGGATGCGGGTTTCGTGGTGACCGGGCCGTCGTCGCTCTAGCCCCGGTCGCGCTCCCGCATCGGTCGCGCACGGTTATTGACCGCATTGTGGTTGCGGTTCGAATTGCCCGGGCTGGCGCGGCGGAGGGAAAGCATGGACCGACACTAACCCGCACCGCCGACGACGCGCAACCGTTGCCTGGGCAACTGACGTCCCGCTCACGCCGGCCCGCGAATACTGCCGCGGCCCCTCGCCCCACAGCCCATCGTCCCCCGCCCGCGCATTCCGCCGTCACCGGAGAGCCGACTTGCCCGATACGTCCCAACGCCTCGCCCGCACCGCGCAGGTCGTTGCGCGCCTGGCCCGCCACCGCCGGGTGCTCACCGGGCTCGACTGGACCCACGCCCCGCCGGCGGAGCCGACCATCGCCGACGCCTCCGGGATCGCCGAGGCGCAGGCCTTCGCCGCCGACCTGGAGTCGCTGGGCCCGGCCTTCATCAAGCTCGGCCAGTCGCTGTCGACCCGGCCGGACCTGGTGCCGCCGGCCTACATCGACGCGCTGGACCGCATCCAGGATGAAGTGGCACCCGTGGAAACGGCGGTGGTCGAGAAGATCATCGAAGAAGAACTGGGCGCCAGGCTCAACCGCGTCTTCGAATCCTTCGACCCGGTGCCATTGGCCGCCGCCTCGCTGGCGCAGGTGCACCGCGCGGTGCTGCGCGACGGGCGCGAGGTCGCAGTCAAGGTGCAGCGTCCGGGCATGGACGCGGCGATCCGCCTGGACCTGGAGGTGCTGTCCGGCCTGGCCGGCACCGCCGACGCGCTGACCGAGACCGGCCGCCGCCTGCACTTCGCCGGCTGGATCGCCGAGTTCCGCAAGATCCTGCTGCTGGAACTGGACTATCGCCGCGAGGCCGAGAACCTGGAGCGTTTCCGCGAACGCCTGTCGGCCTACGGACACCTGTACGTGCCGGCGCCGGTGTGGGGCCTGTGCACCGCGCGCGTGCTGACCATGGAACTTGTCCATGGCAGCAAGGTCACCGCCGTGTCGGGCCTGCGCCGCACCGAACTGGACCTGGCCACGCCGGCCGCCGAACTGATGTGCGCCTACCTGGACCAGGTGTTCGTCAACGGCGACATCCACGCCGATCCGCACCCGGGCAACGTCCTGCTGTGCGACGACGGACGGCTGGCGCTGATCGACCTTGGCATGGTCGCGCAGGTGCCGCCGCGCATGCGCGAGCGCCTGCTCAAGCTGCTTTTCGCCGCGGTCGACGCGCGCGGCGAGGACGTGGCCCGCGAACTGGTGGCCATCGGCACGCGGCTGGAGCAGTTCGACGATGCAGCCTTCAGCCGCGACACCGGGCAGCTGGTCGCCCGTTACGCCACCGGTGGCCGGCGGCGCACTTCGGAGGGGCGGTTGCTGCTGGAACTGGTCGGCTGCGCCGCCGAACACGGCCTGCGCGTGCCGGCCGAGATCAGCCTGCTGGGCAAGACCCTGCTCAACCTGGAGCGGGTCGCCGATACGCTCGACCCGGACATGGACGTGCGCGCGCTGGTCGAGTCGCACCTGGAATCGATCATGCGCGCGCAGCTGCGCCGCTCGTTCTCCAGCGCCAACCTCGCCAGCGAACTGCTGGAAGTGCAGGGCCTGCTGCGCGATGCACCGCGCAAGCTGTCCGACGCGCTGTCGCTGGTGGCCGAGAACCGGCTGCAGGTCCGCCTCGACGGGCTGGAGAACTCGCGGCTGATGGAGAACATGCAGAAGATCGCCAACCGCATCGCCGCGGCGGTGGTCACCGCCGCGCTGTTGATGTCCTCGGCGATGCTGATGCGGGTGGAGACCAAGGCGCAGCTGTTCGGCTATCCGGCACTGGCGGTGGTGCTGTTCCTGGTCGCCGCCGCGCTGGGGCTGGCGATCGCGCTCAGCGCCCTGCTGCGCGACCGCAAGGCGCGGCCGAACGAACAGCATGGACCGCATTGAGGGAACGCACGCTCGTCGCTTGTGCTGCCTGCTCCTCATCGCCCTGTCCTGCCGGTACTGCGCGCCTTTCTGTAGGAGCCCGTCTTGCGGGCGACGCGACGTCGTCGGCACGGGCGGCGCCCTCGTGATTCCGACAGACTGGCGTCGCCCGCAAGACGGGCTCCTACAACGGCAGCAGGCGCTCGATCAGGCGGCCATACAGGTCGGGCAATGTCTCCAGGTCGGCCACCGACACGTGCTCGTCGACCTGGTGGATGCTGGCGTTGACCGGGCCGACCTCGATGCACTGGGCGCCCAGCGGAGCGATGAAGCGGGCATCGGAAGTACCACCGCCGGTACTCTCCTCCGGCGGCGCGCCGGCGAACCCGCCGAGCACTTCGCGTGCGACCGCGCGCAGCGTCCCCTCCGGCGTGTAGAACGGTTCGCCGCTGCGATGCCAGCGCAGTTCGCAGTCCAGGCCGTGCCGGTCGAGCAGCGCGGCGATCTCCGCTTCCAGCGTCGGTGCGTCCCAGTGCGGGTTGTAGCGCAGGTTGAACTGCACCTGCAGTTCGCCCGGGATGACGTTGTTGGCACCGGTGCCGGCGTGGATGTTGCTGACCTGCAGGCTGGTCGGCGGGAAGCTTTCGTAGCCGTCGTCCCACACGCGGGCGGTCAATTCGGCCAGGGCCGGCGCGGCCAGGTGGATGGGATTGCGCGCCTTGTGCGGATAGGCGACGTGGCCCTGCACGCCCTTGACCGCGAGCGTGCCGGACAGGCTGCCGCGGCGGCCCACGCGCAGCAGGTCGCCCAGCTTCGCGGTGGAGGACGGCTCGCCGGTGATGCACCAGTCGATGCGCTGGCCGCGCTCGCGGAAGGCCTGCGCGACCCGGCGCACGCCATCGATCGCGTCGCCCTCCTCGTCGGAGGTCAGCAGCAGCGCCAGGGTGCCGGTATGGTCCGGATGCGCGGCGACGAAACGCTCGGCGGCGACCACGAACGCGGCCACGCCCGACTTCATGTCCGCCGCGCCGCGGCCGTAGAGCGCGCCGTCGCGGATCTCGGGCACGAACGGGTCGCTGTGCCAGGCGTCGCGCGGCCCGGGCGGCACCACGTCGGTATGCCCGAGCAGGACCAGCACCGGCCCGCCGTCGCCATGGGTCGCCCAGAGGTTGTCGACGTCGCCGAAGCGAAGCGACTCGCAGGCGAAACCGGCGCGCCGCAGGCGCGCGGCGATCAGCGCCTGGCAGCCGGCATCGCCGGGGGTCACGGAAACGCGCGCTATCAGGTCGCGCGCCAGTTCAAGCACATCGCTCATCGGCGCTCGCCGCGTGGAAGGACTGCGGCATTGTAGGCGAGGCCGGCCGGATCGAACGGCGGCTGCGCCCTCCGTCCCGGCAGCTGCTGTAGGAGCCCGTCTTGCGGGCGACACGGGCGCCGGAAACATGATGAAAGAGTCGCCTGTGCCGACGTGGCGTGTCGCCCGCAAGACGGGCTCCTACAAAGGCGGACGTCGCAACGGCTCGGGCGCCGGAAACACGAAGGAGTCGCCTGTGCCGACGTGGCATGTCGCCCGCAAGACGGGCTCCTACAGGAACAGTTTCTTGAATCCGTTGTCGGAGAAGCCCTGGCTGAAGCCGCCGTCGTCCGTCACCACCACCGGCCGGCGGACCAGCTGAGGGTGCTCGCGCAGCAGCAGCTTCCATTCCGCCTCGCTGCCGGGCGACCTGCGGTTCTCCGGCAGCTGCCGCCAGGTGGTCGAGGACTTGTTGACCAGCGCATCGAAACCGCCGGCCCTGCCCGACCACTCCACCAGCGTTTCCGGCGAGGGCTTGTTGTCGCGATAGTCGACGAAGGCATAGGGCACGCCGAAGCGGTCCAGCCACTTCGTCGCCTTCCTGCAGGTGTCGCAGTTCTTCAGGCCGTAGATCGTGGTCGGCATGCGTTCACCCGCGCAGCAGGTCGTTGATGCTGGTCTTGGCGCGGGTCTTCGCATCGACCTGCTTGACGATGACCGCGCAGTACAGCGAATGGGTGCCGTCTGCCGCCGGCAGCGAACCGGAGACCACCACGCTGCCCGGCGGCACGTAGCCGTAGGAGACCTCGCCGGTGGCGCGGTTGTAGATGCGGGTGGACTGGCCGATGAACACGCCCATGCCGATCACGCTGTGGTGGCCGACGACCACGCCCTCGACCACTTCCGAGCGCGCACCGATGAAGCAATGGTCCTCGACGATGGTCGGGCTGGCCTGCAGCGGCTCGAGCACGCCACCGATGCCGGCGCCGCCGGAGATGTGGCAGTGCTTGCCCACCTGCGCGCAGGAGCCGACCGTAGCCCAGGTGTCGACCATGGTGCCCTCGCCCACGTGCGCGCCGATGTTGACGAAGCTCGGCATCAGCACCACGTCCTTGCCCAGATGCGCACCGCGCCGGGCGATCGTGCCCGGCACCACGCGCACGCCGAGCTTGCGGAACTCGGCCTCGCCGTAGTTGCCGAAACGCGCCGGGACCTTGTCCCAGAACGGCGCCGGCTGGCCTTCCATCACGGTCATGTCGTTGACCCGGAAATACAGCAGCACCGCCTTCTTCAGCCACTCGTTGACCTGCCAGCCGCCCTTGCCGTCCGGTTCGGCGACGCGGAACTCGCCGCCCTCCAGGCCGCCGATCACCCGCTCCACCAGCGGCCGGGTCGAACCGTCGATCTCGTCCAGGGTCAGCGCCGCGCGGCGGGCGAACGCGCTGTCGATGGAGAACTTCAGCTCTTCCAGGCCGGGGCCGGCGGGCACGGCGGCGCGCTTGCGCGCGGTCTTGCGGGCGGGGGACTTCTTCGGCGTCTGGGCAGCCATCAGCGGGGAGCTCCGGGGGGCGGGTTTTCGGGGTCCAGCCGCGTGCGCAGTTCGGCGCGCAGCATCTCCTGCGCGGCCGCGTCCAGCGGCTGGTCGTGTTCGTCGGTGATCTGGAACAGGTCCTCGGCGCGCTCGCCGAAGGTGGCGATGCGCGCGTCGTGCACCCGCAGGTGGCTGGCGCGCAGCGCCTGGGCGACATCGGCCAGCAGGCCGGGGCGGTCGGGGCAGACCAGGCCGAACAGGCTGCGGCGGCCGTCGGTGGTGGCGCTGAAATCGACCTGCGGGACGAAGCGGAAATGGCGCAGCTGCCGCGGCGCGGCGCGGCGCGGCGCGCGCACCTGCTCCAGCGCGCCGGACAGGGCCTGGCGCAGCGCCAGTTCCAGCTGCCGCGGATCGCCGCTGGCGAAGCTGTCGGCGGGCAGCACCTCGAAGGTATCGAACACGGTGCCGTGCGGCCCCATCAGCACCCGTGCCTGATGCACGCCATAACCGTGGCGGTCCAGCGTGGCCACGATCGCGGCGAACAGGCCGTCGCGGTCCGGCGAATGCACGAACACCTCCAGCGCTCCGCCACTGCCGCCGCCCTGGCCCGCCCCCTGGCTGCCGACAGGCCGCACCGCGACCTGGGTCTCGCCCATCCGCACTTCGACCAGCGCGGCGGCCTGCCAGGCCAGCTGCTCCGGGCGGAAGCGCAGGAAGCTCTCGTCGGGCATCTCGGCGAACTGGCGAGTGACGGTGGCATCGTCGAAGCCCGCCTCGCGCATCAGCGCGCGGGTCGCCCCGCGCGCCTCGGTCACCCGTGCCTCGGCGTCGACCGGGGCCTCCAGTCCCTCGCGCAGGACCCGGCGCGTGGCGAGGTACAGGTCGGCCAGCAGCCGGTCCTTCCAGGCGTTCCACAGCTTCGGGCTGGTGCCGGCGATGTCGGCGCAGGTCAGCAGGTACAGGTAGTCCAGCCGCTCGCGGTCGCCCACCAGGGTAGCGAACGTGCGGACCACGTCCGGGTCGGAGATGTCCTGCTTCTGCGAGGTCATCGACATGCGCAGGTGCTGCTCGACCAGCCACACCACCAGGCCGGTGTCGGCCTCGCTCAGGCCATGCGCACTGCAGAATTCGCGCGCATCGACCGCGCCCAGTTCGGAATGGTCGCCGCCGCGGCCCTTGGCGATGTCGTGGAACAACCCGGCCAGCAGCAGCAACTCGGGCTTGCGCAGCCGCGGCCAGACTTCGTGGGCGATGGAGAAGCGCTCGTCGGCCGCGCCGCTGGCGAAGCCGGCCAGGTTGGCGAGCACCATCAGCGTGTGCTGGTCGACGGTGTAGACATGGAACAGGTCGAACTGCATGCGCCCGGACACCTGGGCGAATGCCGGCAGGTACTGGCCGAGCACGCCCAGCCGCGCCATGCGGGTCAGGGTCTCCACCGGCCGCGGCCCGCGCAGCAGGGCCATGAAGCGTTCGCGCGCGGCCGGGCCGGCATCGGTGTAGGCCGGCAGCCGCCGCAGCGATTCGGCCAGCGCGCGCGCGGTCTGCGAGTGCAGGCCGCGCACTTCCGGGTGCGCGGCCCAGGTGGAGAACAGCGCCAGCACCTCGCGCAGGTCGCCTTCCGGCCAATAGTTGGCGGCGGCGGCCAGATAGCCGCGGCGCAGGACGAAATCGGGATTCAGCGGCTCCGGCACGGCTTCGCCGTCGAAGGTCTCCTCGAAGCGCTGCAGCAGCCGGTCGCTGATCCGGCGCACGATCGCCGCGCTGCGGTAGAAGCCCTGCATCATCTTCTCGACGCCCAGGCTGTGTTCGTCGTCGACGTAGCCCAGGCGCTCGGCCAGCGCCTTCTGGTAGTCGAAGCGCAGGCGCTCCTCGGGACGGCCGGCGACCAGGTGCAGGCCGAAGCGCAGCCGCGCCAGCGCGCGCCGCTCGCGGACCAGCGCGGCGGCCTCGTCCGGACCGAGCTGCCCCAGACTGACCAGCGCCTCCAGGTCGCGCACGCCGAAGGCGCGCTGCGCCATCCACGACAGCGTGTGCAGGTCGCGCAGGCCGCCGGGGCCGTCCTTGATGTTCGGCTCGAGGTTGTCGGAGGTATCGCCGTGCCGCCGGTGGCGCAGTTCCAGTTCCCCGCGCTTGGCCAGGAAGAAGTCGCGCGGCGGCCAGACCTTCGCGGGCGAGATCGCCTCGACCAGTTCGGCCATGGCCGCAGGTTCCGCCACCACCGGGCGTGCTTCCAGCAGCGCGGTCATCACCGTCTGGTCCGCCGCCGCCGCGGTGCACTCGGCGGCCGAGCGCACGGCGTGGCCGACCGGCAGGCCGGTATCCCACAGCAGGGCGAAGAAGCGCGAAAGCCCGGCCTGGTGCGCCTGCTGCGCGGCCGGCTCGGCCAGCACCAGCAGGTCGATGTCCGAGCGCGGGAACAGTTCGCCGCGGCCATAGCCGCCGACCGCGATCAGCGACAGCGCCGCGCCGTCGGGGATGCAGTCGTGCCATGCGCGCTGCAGCAGGTCGTCGACCAGGCGCGCGCGCAGCGCCAGCAGCCGGTCGATGTCGACCTCGCGGCCGTAGCGCTTCAGCAGCCGCGCGTCGCCCTGGACCAGCAGCTCGCGCGCCTGCGCGGCCCATTGCGCCGGGGACGGTTCCGCGGATGCGGCGCTGGCCGGGACGTCCTCCATGCCTGCGGCGCCCACGCCCGCGGCGCTCACGCCGGGGGCGGCTGCTGGCCGGCGGCCAGCGTCAGCACGTCCACGCCGTCTTCGGTGACCGCGACCATGTGCTCCCACTGCGCCGAGAGCTTGCGGTCCTTGGTCACCACGGTCCAGCCGTCGGGCAATACCCGGGTGTAGCGGGTGCCCTCGTTGATCATCGGCTCGATGGTGAAGGTCATGCCCGGCTTCAGCACCAGGCCCTGGCCCGGGCGCCCGTAGTGCAGCACCTGCGGCTCGTCGTGGTAGACCTTGCCGATGCCGTGGCCGCAGTACTCGCGCACCACGGTGAAGCGCTCGGCCTCGGCGTACTCCTGGATCGCATGGCCGATGTCGCCCAGGGTCGCGCCCGGCTTCACCGCGCGGATGCCGCGCCACATCGCCTCGAAGGTGGTGTCGACCAGGCGCCGGGCCATCACCGACGGCGTGCCGACGTAGTACATGCGGCTGGTGTCGCCGTGCCAGCCGTCCTTGATGACGGTGACATCGATGTTGAGGATGTCGCCGTCCTTGAGGACCTTGCCCGGGCTGGGAATGCCATGGCAGATCACGTTGTTGACCGAGGTGCAGACCGTCTTCGGGTAGCCGCGATAGCCGACGTTGGCCGGGATCGCGCCCTGCACGTTGACGATGTGGTCGTGGCAGAACCGGTCCAGCTCCTCGGTGGTCACGCCCGGGCGGACATGCGACGCGACCAGTTCCAGCACCTCGGCGGCCAGGCGGCCGGCGACGCGCATCTTCTCGATTTCCTCGGGGGTCTTCAGGTGCAGGGTCATGCGGGGATTATCGCCGATCCGGGGTGAATCCTGAACGCGGTGTGCGGCGATCCGGCCCCGTGCGGATTGAACCGGGACCTGGCAGGGAATCCCTGCCCCCGGAAGGCGGGCCCCCTGCGGCTGAATTGTTAATTATCCGACTGACGCGGCGGGGCACATTTTGCTGAATAGGCTGGCTTCCAGGTGCGCACAACGTCACAATCTGCCTATTCATAAATTTGCCGCCCTAGCAGATCGACTCTGACAGCAGGAAGGACCCATGTCACAGAAGTTGGCACGCTTCCTGCTCATGTCTCCGGGCAAGCAACACCGACAACCAGAACAACACCAACCGGAGTTCCCAATGAAGCTGTTCAAGACCACCCTGATCGCCACCGCCCTGGTTGCCGCCGGTTTCGTCGGCAATGCGAATGCCGAGAGCGATGAAACGACCTTCGAGGTGAGCATCACCATCACCGAGTCGTGTGAAATCTCGGCAACCCCCATCGAATTCGGCGAAGTCGTGCGCGGCGTTGCCAGCACTGCGACGGGTACCTTGACGGTCAACTGCTCCGACGGCACGCCCTACACCGTCACTCTGGACGGTGGTTCGCACCTGGACGGGACGACGATCACCGCCAACAGCCGCCGCATGGCGAACGGCACTGTCTTCGTGGCGTACGGCCTGTACAGCGACAGCAACCACACCACCGTATGGGGCAACGACACAGCCTCCGGCGTGCCCGGCAGCGGCAGCGGCAACGATGAGGACCTCACTGTCTACGCCGATGTGACCGCCTCCGCGACCAACGTCGCTCGGGCCAATTACACCGACACGGTCACGGCCACCGTCACCTACTGATCGCGGACGCCGGAACCTGTATCGTCCGCGCCATGTCTGCCGCTACTTCACCGCTGCGTCCGCATCCGGTCCTGTTGGCCCGGGTGCTGGGCGCCTGCCTGCTGCTGGCCGCCGGCGTCCTGCCGGCGGCCAACCTCCAGGTGGCGCCGATCTTGGTGGAATTCCCGCCGCAGGAGCAGTCGCAGGCGTTGTGGCTGACCAACAGCGGCGACCAGCCGCTGCAGGCGCAGGTACGCGTGCAGCGCTGGACCCAGGAAGGTGGTGCCGATCAACTGGCCTCCACCCGCGACCTGGTCGCCAGCCCGGCGTTGCTGGAGGTCGCTCCCGGACAACGGCAACTGGTGCGGATCGTCCGCCTGCAGTCCGGCCCGATGGCCGGCGAGCAGGCCTACCGCCTGCTCGTGGACGAACTGCCTTCAGCCGGCGACGCTTCTGGGCAGGAAAGCGGCCTGAACTTCCTGCTGCGCTACTCGATCCCGGTATTCGTCGGCACGCCGGCACCAGCACCGGTGGAAACCGGCCGCCGCCGACCGCCGCCGCCGACCGCGCCCACGACAGATCTTTCAATGCTGTCGGCCAACTGGCAGGAAGGGCAACTGCAGGTCGAAAACCGCGGCGATCGCCGCGCGCGCCTGAGCCAGCTGGCCTGGATCAACTCCGACGGCACCCGCGTGGAACTGAAGCCCGGGTTGCTCGGCTATGTGCTGGCTGGGCAACGCATGCAGTGGGCGCTGCCGCAAACACAGCAGGTGCGCCCCGGCGGCCACCTCGTCGCGACATTCGACACCGGACACGATGAACAGGCCCTGCCGCTGGTCGCGCCTGTCCGCTAGCCTTTCCGTCCTGGTCGCCGGATTCTCTCCGGCCATCGCCGCCCACGCGGGTTCCGCCGGTGGGACGCTTGCCCCGTCGCCATCCGGGGGCGGCATGGCGGTGCTAGCCGGCCATGGCCTGTCGCTGGCCGGACAGGATGCCCCCGATTCCGCCACGGCGGAAACGGAACTGTACCTGGAGGTCGTGCTCAACCAGTTCCCCACCGGCCACCTGGCACGCTTCGTCCAGCGCGAAGGCCGGTTCTTCGCCAGCGCTTCTACCCTGCACGAACTCGGCCTGGCGTGGCCTGGCGGAGAAGATGCCAGCGGGCTGCTCGCGCTCGACGTGCTCCCCGGCCTGCAGGTCGACTACGACGCCAGCCTGCAACGCATGCACCTGCAGGTTCCTGTGGAAATGCTCGACCAGGCGCCGGTACGGCTGGGTTTCGTGCCGGAGGACGCCCCCCGCCCGGACCCGGCCATGCGCGCGGCTGGCCTGGTCCTCAACTACGACGTGCAGGCGCAGCAGAGCGATCACCAGCGCATGCTCGGTGGCTGGACCGAGATGCGGGTATTCGGGCTCGGGGCCGGGATCCTCAGCAACACCCTCAACACCCGGGTCTTCGACAACGACGGCACGTCGGGACGGCGCCACGACAGCGTGCGCCTGGACACGTCATGGCAATGGGATTTCCCGGACCGGATGCTGAGCCTGGTCCTCGGCGACGCCATCACCGGCGCAGTGCCGTGGACCCGGCCCACCCGCATCGGCGGCCTGCGCCTGGCGAGCAACTTCTCGCTGCAGCCCTACCGCACCACCGCCCCGCTGGCTTCGTTCGCCGGCGAAGCCGCTCTGCCATCCACTGTCGACCTGCTCATCGACGGCATCCACCAGTCCAGCCAGCAGGTCGCCCCGGGCCGCTTCCAGATCGACAGCGCGCCGATGCTCAACGGTGCCGGCCATGCGCAACTGGTGGTCACCGACATCAACGGCTTCACCCGCACGCTCGACTTCGCCCTGTATGGCACGCCGCAGTTGCTTGAGGCCGGATTGTCCGACTGGTCGCTGGATCTGGGCTGGGTGCGGCGCGCCTACGGACAGGAGTCGGCCCGCTACGCCGACCACCCAATGTTCAGCGCCAGCCTGCGCCGCGGCGTGAGCGATCGCCTGACCTTGGAAGCGCACGGCGAAGGCACCGCCGGACTGGAAATGGCCGGCATCGGCGGCGTCTGGATGCCGAGCCTGCGCAGCGGCACCTTCAGCGCCGCATTCGCGACCAGCCATAGTGATGAAGCCGGACAAGGCGGGCAGTTGGGATTGGGCTACCAATGGCAGGCGCGCGGGTTCACCGTCAGCGCCAGCACTCTGCGCCGCGACTCAGGCTTCCGCGACGTCGCCAGCCTGGAAGGCTCGCTGCTGACCCGACGTACCGATCAGGTCTTCGCCGGCGTCAGTACATGGGTGGGCCAGTGGAATCTTGGTTACGTGCGCCAGGAGTTTCCGGATGCGGAGGCCAGTCGCTACCTCACTGCCGGCTGGTCGCGCCAGTTCGCCCATGGCCAGTACCTGAACCTGAACACCAACCGCAACTTGGAGCGCAGCGGCGACGACAACGTCTTCCTGTCCTGGTCGATCCCACTGGACAACCGGGTCATGCTCTCCGCCAGCGCACGCCACAGCCGCGACGCTCGGAACCTGGCGCTCAACGCCAGCCGCTCGCTGGCCGGAGATGAGGGCGGCTGGGGCTGGCGTACGCAGGCGATGCTCGGCGACAGCCGCAGCGGCCAAGCCGAAATCTCGCAACTGGGCCGCTACGGGCAATGGACCGCCGGCCTGAGCCACTTCCCGGGCGGCAACGACACCGCCTACGCCTACGCCAGTGGCGGTCTGCTGTGGATGGGCGGCCATGGCTTCGCCATGCGCCGGGTGGACGATGCCTTCGCATTGGTCTCCACCCAGGGCGTCGCCGGCGTACCGATCCGACTGGAGAACCGGCTGATCGGCCAGACCGACGAACACGGCCTGCTGCTGGTCAACCGGCTCAACGCCTGGCAGCGCAACAAGCTGTCCATCGACCCGCTTGCAGTAGCACCGGACATACGCATCGACCTCACCGAGATGCAGGCGGTCCCTTACAGCCGCAGCGGCCTGCTGGCCCGCTTCCCGATGCGGCGGGTCGTCTCCGTGCAGATGGCGGTGCACGATACCGCCGGCGTCTACCTGCCGGCCGGCAGCCCGGTCTGGTCCGGCGACGCCGATCCGGCCGTGACGCCGGCGCTGACCGTGGTCGGCCATGATGGCGTCATTTTCCTGGATGATCCGCAACCACAAGCACGGTTCCGCATTCGCCATGATGGCGGCTATTGCGAAATCATACTGCCCGAAGTAAGCGGATCCGCAGGATTCGTCGAACTGGAAGGAGTCGTTTGCCGATGAACCGCACGCTTTTCCTGCTGGCCCTGCTGGCCGGACTGTGGTGCCTGCCGCATCCGGCGATGGCCCTGGCCTGCAATGCCCGGATAGACAATTTCAATTTCGGCAGCAACGTCACTCCTGACGGCAGCGACACATCTTCGGTGCTGACCTGGCAATGCCGTCGCGACGGAACTCCCGCCGACCAGACGCTGAACATCCGCATGTGCCTGTTCATAGGCGAAGGCACGTCGCAACCGGGTGTCAATCCGCGCTGGATGCGGCGCAACGACCCCCCAAACATCCTTCTCAGCTACGACATCTTCGCGGACAGCGCACGCAGTCAGGTCCTGGGCTCTGCTACCAGCGGCCACCCGCCCTTCAGCTTCACCCTGCAGCTTCCGGCCAACACCTGGTATTTGGAAGGTACGGTACCGATCTATGGTCGGATCTACCCCCGCCAGAACATGCTTCCCTACCAGTACGTCGATGCTAATCTCGCCATCACTCCGGTCCGCTCCAGCTACAACGTGTCCGCACCCGCGCCCGACGTGGGCCAATGCATGAGCGGTGGGGGCGACGGTGTTGGCACCCCGGATATAACGAACAAATTCAATGTCCAGGCACAGGTCGCCGACACCTGTTTCATCGGCACCGCCACCGATCTGGAATTCGGACAGGTGAGCACGCTGGACAGCGATCGTTACCAGACCTCGACCATTACCTTGCGCTGCCCATGGGTGCCATGGCAGGTAGGCCTCAACAACGGCAGCAACAACGTCGGAAACATTCGGCGCATGGTCGGCCCCGGCAATGCCCACATCACCTACGAGTTGTACCGCGACAGCGGTCGAACCCAACGCTGGGGCAACACCCTGAACAGCGACACGGTCGCCGGCAACGGCAATGGCGCATTGCAGTCGTTGACCGTATACGGCCGCGTGCCCGTCCAGCCCACGCCAGCGGGCGGCACCTACTCGGACACGGTCACGGTCACCCTGACCTTCTGAGGACACGCCGGCGCAGACCCGCCGACCACGCCGTCCCTTCTTCACGTGGTCGGAATGGCACCTCACGCATCCAGAACACATCCGGGCGCATCGTCGCGCAGAGTTCTTTCTCCTGCCGGAAGCCTGGCCGACACGGGAAGCCCCATCGGCCAAGGAGTCGCCGATGCGCACCTGCAGCGCCCTGGTCATGCTCTCCCTGGTTTTCGCCGTGGACATCGTTCAGGCGTCCGGCAAGGCCGCGTTGCGCGTTTCACTGACGGTCGTGGACCGCTGCGACATCCGTACCGGACAGATCGGGCCCAGCGTAAGCTGCTCCGACGGAGTCTCCGGGATCGTCGCCATGCCCGCCGCAACCAGTTCTCGCCATCCCCGGGTAGCGGACCTGACCCTGCTCAGGCCCGGTGATCGTCGGCTGCTGGTACCGGACCTCGCCGACTATGTGCTGGCCGGGCGCTACAAGCACTGGCCGTTGCTGTCCGACGGCCCGGACCTGCGGCCCGCCAGCCGCCTCCAGGCCGAGGTGAACGGCGAAACCGCCGTGCTCGACCCGGACCAGGCCCTGCTCACTGGCCCCTGAACCGGTTTGCCCGAATCGGCCCGTGCGGCTATACTCCCGCAGCTTTCTTCCGCCCCCCCTCGTCCGATCAGGGGCCGCCCACGCCGGGCGGGAAGCGCCGGCCCCGCCGGCTCCGGCGAATACACACCTGACGCCACCCTCCGTGCCGGGGTGCTTGTGCCGTCTGGAGCCAAGGCTCCAGTACACGAGTTCGGACACGGAAGCGCCAGGGAGGCCCAACCCCGGAACCGCCGCTGCAGCCGCCATGGCCCGCAGCCTCCCGCATCACGCCGACGAAACGGCCGCGGGCGCGGTTCCCCTGCCAGGAGTTGCAAGCAATGCCCCAGATCACCATGCGCCAGATGCTGGAAGCCGGCGTCCACTTCGGCCACCAGACCCGCTACTGGAACCCGAAGATGGCCCCGTACATCTTCGGCGCCCGCGGCAAGATCCACATCATCAACCTCGAGAAGACCGTTCCGCTGTTCTCGGACGCGATGAACTTCATCTCGGCCATCGCCCAGAAGCGCGGCACCATCCTGTTCGTCGGCACCAAGCGCAGCGCGCGCGACTCGATCAAGGAAGAAGCCGAGCGTTGCGGCATGCCGTACATGACCCAGCGCTGGCTGGGCGGCACCCTGACCAACTTCCGCACCGTCAAGCAGTCGGTGTCGCGCCTGAAGGAGCTGGAAGCGGCCGAGACCGACGGCACCTTCGAGAAGCTGGTCAAGCACGAAGTGCTGGGCCTGCGCCGTGAGCGCGACAAGCTCGAGTCCTCGCTGGGCGGCATCAAGGAGATGAACCGCCTGCCCGACGCCCTGTTCGTGATCGACATCGGCCACGAGGACATCGCGATCAAGGAAGCCAAGAAGCTGGGCATCCCGGTGATCGCGGTGGTCGACACCAACTACGATCCGGCCCTGGTCGACTACGCCATCCCGGGCAACGACGACGCCATCCGCGCCGTGCAGCTGTACGCCCGCGCCGCCGCCGACGCGGTGCTGGAAGGCAAGGCCGCCACCCCGACCGCCGGCAACGTCAGCGAGAACGATTTTGCCGAGTCCGATGGCGACAAGCCGGCCCGCCGCGCGCCCGCCCGTAAGGCGCCGGCCCGCAAGGACAAGGCCGAGGGCGGCGAAGCCGCTGCCGCCGCCGAGTGATCCACCCAGGCGGCCGCCGCAGCGCGGCCGCCACCCGCCGGACGGCCGCGCTGCGCGCCGTCCGCGGTCCGGGCCGGGCATCCCGGCGCGCCACAGGCGCGACCGGCGCCCGCCCTGCTCCGCTCCGCGGAGCCACATTCATCCCATAACGAGGTAATCCCGTGGAAATCACCGCTTCCCTGGTCAAGGAACTGCGCGAGCGCACCGGCGCCGGCATGATGGAGTGCAAGAAGGCGCTCACCGAGAACGCCGGCGACATCGACACCGCCGCCGAGTGGCTGCGCAAGTCCGGCCTGGCCAAGGCCGACAAGAAGGCCGGCCGCGTGGCCGCCGACGGCCGCATCGCGGTCGCCCAGGACGGCGGCAAGGCCGTGCTGGTGGAGATCAATTCCGAGACCGATTTCGTGGCCAAGGACGCCAACTTCCTGGCCTTCACCGATGCCGTCGCCCAGGCCGCCCTGGCCTCCGGCGCCGCCGACGCCGAGGCGCTGAAGACGGCGAAGATCGGCTCCGGCGAGACCGTCGAGGAAGCCCGCGCCGCGGTCATCGCCAAGGTCGGCGAGAACGTGCAGGTCCGCCGCCTGGTCGCCATCGACAGCGCGAACAACGTCGCCGCCTACGTGCACGGCGGCCGCATCGGCGTGCTGGTCGAGGTCAAGGGCGGCGACGCCGACCTGGCCCGCGGCATCGCCATGCACGTGGCCGCCATGAACCCGCCGCACATCAAGGCGTCGGACGTGCCGGCCGATTTCGTGGCCAAGGAGAAGGAGATCGAGCTGGCCAAGATGTCCGACAAGGACAGGAACAAGCCGGCCGACATCCTCGAGAAGATCATCAGCGGCAAGATCGCCAAGATCGTCAACGAGGTGACCCTGTACGGCCAGCCGTACGTGCTGGACACCAACCAGACCGTCGAGGCCGCGCTGAAGGCCGCCGGCGCCGAGGTCCTGCGCTTCGAGCGCCTGGCCGTGGGCGAAGGCATCGAGAAGAAGGAAGACGACTTCGCCGCCGAAGTGATGAAGCAGGCCGGCCTGGCCTGATCCTTCCACCCGGAAGTGGAACCTGGAAGCCGCGGCCATGCCGCGGCTTTCTTCTTTCCGGGCCGGGGACACGAGTTTCGGGATTGGGGCACGAACGATCGCATCGGCCCGAATGGATCACGTGCCCGGACGTGAAAGTGGTGCACGGGTAAAAGGCTGAAGCAGAAAAAGCGCCGGCTTCGGACGGGACCGCCGTCGCAGGGGATGCCGGCTCGCCACCGCAGGCCCGTCGTGCGCCAGGTCGCCAGATGAATCCAGCGCCGACAAAAAGCCGGCCGCGGCGTCCGGGACGGCGGGTTTCCGCTAGAATTCCCGCGCCCCCAACTCGCCCACGAGACCGCCATGTCCGAGCTCGCCTACCGCCGTGTCCTGCTGAAACTCTCGGGGGAGGCGCTGATGGGGACGGAGGACTACGGCATCGACCCGGTCGTGATCGGCCGCATCGCCCGCGAAATCATCGAAGTCCGCGAGGCCGGCGCCGAGATCGGCCTGGTCATCGGCGGCGGCAACATCTTCCGCGGCGCCGGCCTGGCCGCCGGCGGCATGGACCGGGTCACCGGCGACCAGATGGGCATGCTGGCTACGGTGATCAACGCCTTGGCCATGCAGGACGCGCTGGAGAAGCTCGGCGGCAAGGTCCGGGTGATGAGCGCGCTCAAGATCAACGACGTGTGCGAGGACTACATCCGCCGCCGCGCCGTGCGCCACCTGGAGAAGGGCCGGATCGGCATCTTCGCCGCCGGCACCGGCAACCCGTTCTTCACCACCGATTCGGCCGCCGCCCTGCGCGCGATCGAGATCAACGCGGACCTGCTGCTCAAGGCGACCAAGGTCGACGGCGTCTACGACCGCGACCCGAAGAAGCACTCCGACGCGGTCCGCTTCGAGGAACTGGACCACGACGAGGTCATCGCCCGCGACCTGCAGGTGATGGACACCGCCGCCTTCGCGCTGTGCCGCGACCATGGCATCCCGCTGCGCGTGTACGACATCTCCGTGCCCGGCAACCTGATGCGGATCCTGCGCGGCGACAGCATCGGCACCCTGGTCCGCGCGCGCCGCTGAGCCCACCCCGGCCCGCGCCGCGGGAGGTATGACCCCGTATAATCGGCCGATTCGGTTTCTGGGACGGAATACGGCGATGCTCAACGAGATCAAGCAAGACGCACAGGCCCGCATGGCGAAGAGCATCGAAGCCCTGCGCCACAACCTGGTCAAGATCCGCACCGGCCGCGCCTCCACCGGCCTGGTCGACACCATCCGGGTCAGCGCCTACGGCAGCGACGTGCCGCTCTCGCAGGTCGCCGCGGTGTCGGTCTCCGACGCCCGCTCGCTGGTCATCACGCCGTGGGACAAGGGCATGGTCGGCGCGGTCGAGAAGGCGATCCTGGCCTCGGACCTGGGCCTGACCCCGAACACCGCCGGCACCACCATCCGCCTCAACCTGCCGGCCCTGACCGAGGAACGCCGCCGCGACCTGACCAAGGTCGTGCACGGCGAGGGCGAGGACGCCAAGGTCGCCATCCGCAACGTGCGCCGCGACGCCAACCAGCAGGTCAAGGACCTGCTCAAGGAAAAGCAGGTGACCGAGGACGAGGTCCGCCGCGCCGAGGACGAGATCCAGAAGATCACCGACAAGGCGATCAAGGACGTCGACGAGGTGGTCAAGGGCAAGGAACAGGAACTGATGGCGGTCTGAGCGGTCTGCTCCCGGCATGACTGCAGTTCCCGCCAGCACAGACGCACCCGTCCCCCGCCACCTGGCGATCATCATGGACGGCAATGGCCGCTGGGCCCAGCGCCGGCGCCGGCCGCGCGCCATCGGCCACCGCGCCGGCGCGCGCGCGGTCAATCTTGTAATCGACTTCTGCCTGGAGCGCGGCATCGGCGCGCTGACCCTGTTCGCCTTCTCCAGCGAGAACTGGGGCCGGCCGGAGGAGGAAGTCGGCGCGCTGATGAAGCTGTTCCTCAACGCGCTCGAACGCGAGGTCGACGAACTCGACCGGCGTGGCGTGCGCGTGCGCTTCATCGGCGAGCGCGCCCTGTTCGCCGACGCGATCCGCGAGCGCATGGCCGCCGCCGAGGCGCAGACGGCGGGGAACGCACGCCTGCAGCTGTCCATCGCCGCCAGCTACGGCGGACGCCAGGACATCGCCGCCGCCGCCCGCGCGCTGGCCGCCGAGGTGGCCGCCGGCCGGCTGCGCCCGGAGGACATCGACGAGGCCGCGGTCGGCGCGCGCATGGCGCTGGCCGACCTGCCGCCGCCGGACCTGTTCATCCGCACCGGCGGCGACCACCGGGTCAGCAATTTCCTGCTGTGGCAGTTGGCCTACACCGAACTGTGGTTCACCGAAACCCTGTGGCCGGACGTGGACGCCGGCGTGCTGCAGCAGGCCCTGGACGATTACGCCGGGCGCGAACGCCGCTTCGGATTGACCAGCGCCCAGCTCGGCGCGGAGGCCACCGCATGACCCGTACCCGCGTCATCGCCGCGCTGCTCATGGCACCGGCCGCGATCGCGGCCATCCTGTTGCTGCCCACGCCGTGGATGGCCGCGCTGGCCGCGCTGGTCCTGCTCGGCGGGCTTTGGGAATGGCTCAAGCTGGCCGGCGTGGACGATACCCTGCCGCGCACCGTGCTGGTCGGGCTGAACCTGCTGCTGATGGTTCTGCTGGTCTGGGCCTCGCGCGGCGACGGCGGGTTTTCGCCGGTGCTGTTCCAGATCGCCACCCTGGCCGGCACCGGTGGCTGGGTACTGGCCCTGCTGTGGCTGTGGCGGCCGGGCTTCACCGCCGGCGACCAGCCGTGGACCCGCGTGTTCAAGCTGGCCGCCGGCACCTTGGCGGTGATCCCGGCGTGGTGCGCGCTGTGCCTGATCCACTCGGACAACTTCGCCGGGCTGGGCGCCGCGGCCGGCGGCTCCTATGGCCACCGCTGGCTGCTGACGGCGCTGGCGCTGGTCTGGGCGGCCGATTCGGGCGCCTACTTCGCCGGCCGGCGCCTGGGCCGGCGCAAGCTGGCGCCCTCCATCAGCCCGAACAAGACGGTCGAGGGCGCGATCGGCGGCCTGGTCGCCGGCGTGACGGTGGCGCTGGCCTTCGGCGCCTTCGCCGGAGCCACGGTGGCGCAGCTGCCGGCGCTGGCACTGGTAGCGGTGGCCGCGGTGCTGGCCTCGATCGTGGGCGACCTGGTGGAGAGCCTGCTCAAGCGCCAGGCCGGGGTGAAGGACTCGGGCACGCTGATTCCCGGCCACGGTGGCATCCTCGACCGCATCGACGGCGTGCTGGCAGCCTTGCCGGTGTTCGCGATCGGCAAGGACATCTTCGGCTTCTGAAGCGGATCCAGGACATGCAGCCCCCTGTGGACATGCGCCAGGTCGCCGTGCTCGGCGCCACCGGCTCGATCGGTGCCTCGGCGCTGGACGTCATCGCGCGCCATCCGCAGCGGATGCGGGCCAGCGTGCTGGCCGCCGGCGGCAACGTCGAGGCCCTGCTGCGGCTGTGCGTGGCGCACCACCCGGACCATGCAGTCATCGCCGATACAGCCGCCTACGCGCGACTTCGCGACGGCCTGCGCGAGGCCGGCCTGGCGACGCAGGCGCACGCGGGCGCCGAGGCGCTGGAAACGCTCGCCGCCGGGGCCGGATGCGACACCGTGGTCGCCGCGATCGTCGGCGCCGCCGGGCTGGGTTCGACCCTTGCCGCCGCCCGCGCCGGCAAGCGCCTGCTGCTGGCCAACAAGGAATCGCTGGTGCTGGCCGGCGAGCTGGTGATCGCCGCCGCCCGCGGGTCCGGCGCGGAGATCGTGCCGGTCGACAGCGAACACAGCGCGGTGTTCCAGTGCCTGCGCTCGTGCCGCGCCGACGGTGTGCGCCGGATCGTGCTGACCGCCTCCGGCGGCCCGTTCCGCGGCTGGGACCGCGCGCGGCTGGCGCAGGTGACCCCGGCGCAGGCGGTGGCGCACCCGAAGTGGTCGATGGGGCCCAAGATCTCGGTCGACTCGGCCACGCTGATGAACAAGGGCCTGGAAGTGATCGAGGCCCACCACCTGTTCGGCCTGCCCGCCGGGCGCATCGACGTGATGGTCCATCCGCAGAGCCTGGTCCATGCCCTGGTCGAGTACGTCGACGGCTCGACCGTCGCCCAGCTCGGTCTGCCGGACATGCGCACCGCGCTGGCGGTCGGCCTGGGCTGGCCGGAACGGCTCGATTCGGGCGTGGCCGGGCTGGACCTGCTGGCGCAGGGCCGGCTCGATTTCGAGCCGCCGGACACGGTGGCGTTCCCCTGCCTGCGCCTGGCCGGCGAGGCCATGGCCGCCGGCGGCACCGCGCCGGCCGTGCTCAACGCGGCCAACGAAGAGGCCGTTTCAGCCTTTCTTCAGGGCCGGATCGGTTTCCTAGGCATTCCCGCGCTGGTCGAGGACGCCCTCGCCGCATTGCCCGCGGCGCCGGCCGGCTCGCTGGAGGCGCTGCTGGCGGCCGATGCGGACGCACGCCGATTCACCCGCCGACTGATCGATTCCATGCCCCCTGCCGGGACCCGCACCGCATGAGCGCCACCGCCCGCCCGGACCACGCCCATGGGTGACTTCTTCGGCTCCGTCTGGTGGCTGGTGGTCAGCCTCGGCCTGCTCGTGACTTTCCACGAGTTCGGCCACTACTGGGTGGCGCGCCGCTGCGGGGTGGACGTGCTGCGCTTCTCGGTCGGCTTCGGCCGGCCGCTGTGGTCGCGCCGCGACCGCCACGGCACCGAGTTCGCCATCGCCGCCATCCCGCTGGGCGGCTACGTCAAGATGCTCGACGAGCGAGAAGGCGACGTCCCGGTCGACCGCCAGGCGCACGCCTTCAACCGCCAGAGCGTATGGCGCAGGATCGCGATCGTGGCCGCCGGCCCGGCCGCCAATCTGCTGCTGTGCGTGGCCCTGCTGTGGGTCATGTTCATGGTCGGCCGCCAGGACTACGCGCCGGTGGTCGGCCAGGCCGGCGGGATCGCGGCCCAGGCCGGCTTCGGGCCGGGCGACCGCCTGACCGCGGTCGACGGCCGCAGCGTCGCCACCTGGACCGAAGCGGCCCTGGCCCTGGCCGCCCCGGCGCTGGACCGGCGCGACATCGAGATCCGGGTCGAGAACGCAGCCGGCAACGAGGCCATCCGCAGCCTGCGCCTGTCCCGCCTGCCACCGGACCTGGACGAGCGCCGCATCCCCGAACAGGCCGGGTTCACCTGGCGCTTCCTGCTGGCGCCGGCGCGGATCGATTCGGTCCGCGAGGACAGCGCCGCGGCAGGTATCCTGCAACCGGGCGACCTGGTCCTGGCTGTCGATGGCGTCCGCGTCGATTCGGCCGACCAGGTCTCGCCACGGGTGCAGGCGCTGGGCGAACGCGGCGGCAGCGGCATGATCGAGGTCGAGCGCGACGGCGAGCGCATGGCGCTGGAACTGGCCCCGCGCCGCAGCGCCGATCCGCAGCGCGCCGGGCAGTGGGAGCTGGGCATCGTCCTGGCCGCGTCGCAGGCGCCGGCCTACGACGCCGTGCAGCGCTACGGCCCGCTGGCGGCCCTGCCGATGGCCGTGCGCGAGACCGGCCGGCTGGCCGGCGATTCGCTGGGCATGATGCGGCGGATGCTGACCGGCGAGGCCTCGGTCAAGAACCTGTCCGGCCCGGTCACCATCGCCCGCGCCGCCAACGCCTCGGCCAAGCGCGGCGTCGACTGGTTCCTGTATTTCCTCGCCCTGCTCTCGCTGAGCCTGGCGATCATAAACCTGCTGCCGATCCCGATCTTGGACGGCGGTCACCTGCTGTATTACCTTATCGAGTTGGTCAAAGGCAGCCCGTTGAGCGAACGCGCGATGGCTGCCGGGCAGTACGTGGGCCTGGCGCTGCTGGCCGGGCTGATGGGACTGGCCTTCTACAACGACATTCTGGGCCTGATGCCGCGATGACCGACCGTCCCGGCCCTCCACCGCGGGTCCTGCCCGAATACCTGTTTTCCACCGGATGTGACATGACGCGATTCCCCGTGCGCCGCCTGCTCGCCCTCGCCCTCGCCTCCACGCTCAGCCTCCCGGCGATGGCGCAGTCAGTCGAGCCGTTCACCGTGCGCGACATCCGCATCGACGGCCTGCAGCGCATCGCCGCGGGCACGGTGTTCACCTACCTGCCGGTGGAGCGCGGCGAGACACTGGACCAGGCCAACGCCGGCGAGACCATCCGCGCGCTGTACCGCACCGGCTTCTTCGAGGACGTGCGCCTGGACCGCCAGGGCGACATCCTGGTGGTCACCGTCACCGAACGCCCGGCGATCAACAAGCTGACCCTGCAGGGCAACAAGGACATCAAGACCGAGGACCTGCTGCACGGCCTGCAGGACATCGGACTGGCCGAGGGCGAGACCTTCGACCGGCTGGCCCTGGACCGCGTGATCCAGGAGCTGACCCGGCAGTACAACAACCGCGGCAAGTACAACGTGGTGATCACGCCCACGGTCACCCAGCTGGACCGCAACCGCGTGGACGTGACGATCGACGTCAAGGAAGGCAAGGCCGCCAAGATCCGCCACGTCAACCTGATCGGCACCGAGACCTACCCGAACGAGGAGATCGTCGGCAACTGGGAGTCGCGCGAGAGCAGCTGGCTGTCCTGGTACCGCCGCGACGACCAGTACTCGCGCGAGAAGCTGTCCGGCGACATGGAGAAGCTCAACTCCTGGTACCTGGACCGCGGCTACATCGACTTCAGCATCGACTCCACCCAGGTGTCGATCAGCCCCGACAAGCGCGACATGTACCTCACCGCGTCCGTCACCGAGGGCGAGGTCTACACGATTTCCGAGATCAAGGTCACCGGCGACACGATCCTGCCGCAGGACCAGATCGAACGGCTGGTGATCCCCAGGGCCGGCGACACCTTCTCCCGCGCGCTGCTGGAGATCACCGCCGACCAGATCACCAACACCCTGAGCAACATCGGCTACGCCTTCGCCCGGGTGAACCCGGTGCCGACCACCAACCGCGAGGACCGCACCGTCGCGATCAACCTGCAGGTGGTGCCCGGCCCGCGCGTGAACGTGCGCCGGATCGTGTTCAAGGGCAACAGCCGCACTTCCGACGAGGTGCTGCGCCGCGAGATGCGCCAGTTCGAGAACGCCTGGTTCTCGCAGGCGGCGATCGACCGCTCCAAGATCCGCCTGCAGCGCCTGGGCTACTTCGAGACGGTGGAAGTGGAGACGCCGGCCGTGCCCGGCGCCGGGGACCAGGTCGACGTGGTGTTCAACGTCAAGGAGACCAACTCCGGCAGCTTCGTCTTCGGCCTGGGCTACTCGCAGCTGGCCGGCATGACCGCATCGGTGCAGCTGTCGCAGAACAACTTCCTCGGCGGCGGCAACCGCGTGTCGGTGGAGGCGCAGCGCAGCGACTACATGCAGCGCTACGCGTTCTCCTACCTCAATCCGTTCTTCACCGACGAGGGCCTGTCGCTCGGCTACAACCTGTGGTGGCGCGAGCTGGACTATTCGGACTTCAACACCGCCCAGTACAACAGCACCAACGCCGCGGCGCAGACCGTGCTCGGCCTGCCGATCACGGAGAACAGCTCGATCTCGCTGCTGTTCGGCATCGACAGCAACCAGATCCAGACCTATTACGGCTCGACGCCGCAGTCGATCATCGACTACGTCAACGCGGTGGGCCAGCGCACCTTCCACGCCTGGCGCACCGAGCTGGGCTGGGCGCGCGACACCCGCAACGACTTCTTCATGCCGACCCGCGGCATGTACCAGCGCGTGGGCCTGGAGACCACCCTGCCCGGCTCGACGGTCGAGTACTACAAGCTCAACTACGAGTTCTCCAAGTACTGGCAGCTGAGCCCGGCGTTCGTGCTGCGCACCGGCCTGGACCTAGGCTACGGCGACAGCTACGGCAACGACATCGTCCGCGACATCTGCTGGACGATGCCGACCGTCGCCAATCCGAACCCCGGCGCCAGCGACCCCTGCCTGACCGACTCGCCGGACTACGTCCAGACGCTCACCGCCACCGGGCTGCCGTTCTTCGAGAACTTCTACGCCGGCGGTACGCGCTCGGTGCGCGGCTTCCGCGACAACACCCTGGGCCCGCGCTCCAGCGACACGACCTACTACACCAACGGCCAGCCGCTGGGCGGTTCGCTCAAGACCGTCGGCCAGATCGAAATGGTGTTCCCGAAGCTGTTCGACAGCAAGGCCGCGCGCATCTCGGCCTTCGTCGACTTCGGCAACGTGTACGACGGCTGGGACAACTTCGACGCCAACGAGCTGCGCGCCTCGGCGGGCGTGGCGCTGTTGTGGCGCGCGCCGGTCGGCCCGATCTCGATCAGCTACGCCTATCCGTTCAAGAAGAAGGACGGCGACGAGATCGAGCGCCTGCAGTTCACCTTCGGCGGCGGCTTCTGACGGGCCTGGGCCCGCCCTTGCGCGGGCCCAACCTCCTGTGTAGGAGCCCGTCTTGCGGGCGACACGGACGTCGGAGTTTTGCCGGGAAGCCGCCTGCGCCAACTTGGCATGTCGCCGGCAAGACCGGCTCCTACACGGCGCCGTCAACGCCCGCGGCGTCGGTGACTTGGCCCAGCTGGCCCAGCACGGCGGTGGCGTAACTGCCCGGCGGCAGCGAGAAGGCGACTTCCAGCGCATCGGCTTGCGGCCAGCGCCAGGCGAAGCCCTCGGGCCTGAGCCGCAGCGCGCGGCGCTCCTGCTCCAGACCGGCCCGCTCCAGTCCATCGCGCAACGTGCGCGACTGCGCGTCGTCCAGCGCAGCCATCTCCAGGTCGCGGCAGGCGCCTTCGCTGCGCAGCGCGCCGCGTCCCCACAGCGGTCCGCTGGGATGGATGTCGAAAGCGGCCAGCCGCTGCGCCAGCGCTTCGCTCCACGGCTCCGGGCCGAACACGCTGCGGCTGCCCGCCAGCGCCCAGACCTCGCCGTCCATGCCGCGCTCCCAGCTGCCGTCGGCCACGCGCGCATCGAGCACCCGGTTGAACAGCGCCGAGCGGGCGGCGGACAGCAGCAGCGAACGCTGTTCGCGACCGACCCGGCGCCCGGCGAACATCGCCAGCGCCTTGTCCAGGTTGCCGCCGCCATGGCCGAAGCGCTGCCCGCCGAAGGCATTGGGCACGCCGCGCGCGGCGATGTCGGCCAGCCGCGCCTCGATCGCATCGCGCGCGCCGTGCGCACCGCGCAGCACGAGGACGAAGCGGTTGCCGGCCAAGGCCCCGCGCGGCAGCTTGCGCCGGTGCCGGGCCTGCGCCAGCACGCGCAGTCCTTCCTGTTCCAGCATCTCCACGTCCGGCGCCTCGCGCCCCGGCAGCTGCACGCTGAAGCGCTGCACGGTGACCGCGTGGCGGTCCTTGAGGCCGGCATAACCCACCACCTGCTCGGACACGCCGGCCCAGCGCGCGATCGCGCGCGCGGCGAAGGCAGTGTTCATGCCGCGCTTCTCCACGGTCAGCAGCAGGTGTTCGCCTTCGCCGCTGGCCTCGAAGCCGTCGATCTCCTCGACCCGGAAATCCTCCGGCCGCTCGCGGATCCGCGCCGCCAGCACCGGCGCGCCGAACGCTCCGGGCGCGACCGGCCCGCTCACGCCTTCACCATCAGGACCACGGCCTGCGCGGCGATGCCTTCGCCGCGGCCGGTGAAGCCCAGCTTCTCGCTGGTGGTGGCCTTCACGCTGACCGCATCGGCAGCGACGCCGCAGGCCTGGGCGATGCGCTCGCGCATGGCCGCCGCGTGCGGGCCGACCCTGGGACGTTCGCAGACCACGGTGATGTCGGCATTGCCCAGCGTCCAGCCGCGTTCGCCGGCCAGGGCCACGCAATGGCGCAGCAGGCCCAGGCTGTCGGCGCCGCGCCAGCGCTCGTCCGAAGGCGGGAAGTGGACGCCGATGTCGCCCAGCGCCAGCGCGCCCAGGATCGCGTCGCACAGCGCGTGAAGGGCCACGTCGCCGTCGCTGTGCGCGACCACGCCGCGCTCGTGCGGCACGCGCACCCCTCCGAGCATGACGTGGTCGCCCTCGCCGAAGACGTGCACGTCGAAACCCTGGCCGATGCGGATGGGGGGAGTTGCCATGGATGTCCTTGCGGGCCGGCGGCGCCACGGCCGCAGCGGCCTATTGTAGGAGCCCGCCTCGCGGGCGACACGGGCACCGGAATCGCGAGGGCACCCCGACCGCGGGCGCCGCTCCCTGTAGGAGCCCGTCTTGCGGGCGACCCGACGCCGCAGGCGCAGGCGACGTCTTTCGGTCCACCGAAGCCCGGGTCGCCCGCAAGACGGGCTCCTACAAGGCGCGGCGGGACAGTTCGAACTCGAAACGGGCCAGGTCGGCCGGCGTGGTGACCTTGAAGTTGTCCTCGCGGCCTTCGACCAGCAGCGGCCGCAGGCCCTGACGCTCCAGCGCCATCGACTCGTCGGTCACGTCCACGCCGGCCTCCGCGGCGGCCTGCAGCGCACGGGTCAGCTGCAGGCGCCGGAACAGCTGCGGGGTCAATGCGCGCCACAGCCGCTCGCGCGGCTCGGTGCGGTCGATGCCGCCGTCGTCGCCGGCGCGCTTGAGCGTGTCGCGCACCGGCGCGGCCAGGATCGCGCCGACCGGATCGGCACGGCCGCGCTCGAGCAGCCGGTCCAGGTCATCGAGGGCGAGGTTGGGCCGCGCCGCGTCGTGGACCAGCACGAAGTCGTCGGCGCGGACCGATTCGGGCAGCGCTTCCAGCGCCGCCAGCACCGACGCGGCGCGGCTGTCGCCGCCGCTGCAGGTCCGCAGGGGCTTGTCCGCGTGCGTAGTCCAGCCCGGCCACCACGGGTCGCCGTCGGCCAGCGCCAGCACCGCGCCGGCCACCGCCGGGTGCGCCAGCAGCGCATCGAGCGTGTAGGCCAGCAGCGGCCTGCCCGCCACCGGCAGGTACTGCTTGGGCACCTCGCCGCCGAAGCGCGCGCCGCGTCCGGCCGCCGGGACGACCGCCCAGATCGAGGCCATCAGTCCCTCTCCGGGTCGGAATCGCCGGCCGCTTCGCCGGGTTCCGCGCCGGCCGGAACCGGCGGCGCATCGCGCTTTGCCGGGTCTTCGACCACGCGATAGAACACCTCGCCGGGCTTGATCATGCCCAGCTCGCTGCGCGCGCGCTCCTCGACCGCGGCCACGCCCTCCTTGAGGTCGCGCACTTCCGCCGCCAGCGCGGCGTTGCGTTCCTCCAGCCCGCCGTTCTCGCGGCCCTGGTGCTCGACCTGGGCCTCAAGCCCCGCCACCTCGCCCGCGCTGCCGATGCCGAACCAGAGCCGGTACTGCAGCCATCCCAGCAGCAGCACCAGCCCCAGCAACACCCAGCGCAGTGCGCGCATCGGCGTGGATCAGCCCTTGATCGAGACGAACGCGTCGCGGCCGGCGTAGCGGGCCGAACCGCCCAGCGCTTCCTCGATGCGCAGCAGCTGGTTGTACTTGGCCACGCGGTCGCTGCGGCACAGCGAACCGGTCTTGATCTGGGTCGCGGTGGTGGCCACGGCGATGTCCGAGATCGTGGTGTCCTCGGTCTCGCCGGAGCGGTGCGAAACGATCGCCGCATAGTTGGCGTGGTGGGCCATGGCGATGGCTTCCAGGGTCTCGGTCAGGGTGCCGATCTGGTTGACCTTGATCAGGATAGCGTTGGCGGTGCCCGACTCGATGCCCTGCTTGAGGATCTTCGGGTTGGTCACGAACAGGTCGTCGCCGACCAGCTGCACCTTCCTGCCGATGCGGTCGGTCAGCAGCTTCCAGCCGGCCCAGTCGTCCTCGGCCAGGCCGTCCTCGATGGTGATGATCGGGTACTGCGCGGCCCAGTCGGCCAGGAAGTCGACGAACTGCTCGGACGACAGGCGCTTGCCCTCGCCGACCAGGTGGTACTTGCCGTTGTCGTAGAACTCCGACGACGCCACGTCCAGGCCCAGCAGCACGTCCTCGCCCGCGGTGTAGCCGGCCTTGCCGATCGCCTCGAGGATGGTGTCCAGCGCCTCGACATTGCTGCGGAAGTCCGGGGCGAAACCGCCCTCGTCGCCGACCGCCGTGCTCAGGCCGTGGCCCTTCAGCACCGACTTGAGCGAGTGGAAGATCTCGGTGCCGGCGCGCAGCGCCTCGGAGAAGGAGCCGAAGCCGACCGGCAGGACCATGAATTCCTGGAAGTCGACGTTGTTGTCGGCGTGCGCGCCACCGTTGATGATGTTCATCATCGGCACCGGCAGCGACACGTCGGACTCGGTGATGGTGGACAGGTACTGCCACAGCGGCTGTTTCTTCGAGGCAGCCACGGCATGGGCGGCGGCCAGCGACACGCCCAGCAGCGCGTTGGCGCCCAGGCGGCCCTTGTTCTCGGTGCCGTCCAGGTCGATCAGGCGGCGGTCCAGGCCCTGCTGGTCGGCGGCGGCGTAGCCGGCCAGGGCGGCGGCGATCGCGCCGTTGACGTTGGCGACCGCGTTCCTGACGCCCTTGCCCAGGTAACGGGTCTTGTCGCCGTCGCGCAGTTCCACCGCTTCCTTGGTGCCGGTAGAGGCGCCCGAGGGCACCGCGGCGCGGCCGAACGAGCCGTCGGCCAGGGTGACTTCGGCTTCGAGGGTGGGATTGCCGCGGCTGTCGAGGATTTCGCGGGCGTGGATCTTGGCGATGCTGGTCATGGAGGGCGGAACGTCCGGTGGGTGGATTCGGGCACGAGTTTAACGGAGCCCGACCCGGACTGCCGCGCTTTGGTCCCTGTTTTCCACGGTTTGCGGCGGATGGGGTCGGTTGCCCGGGAAAGCATCGGGCCGGGGCGCGGGGGCTCCCACAAAGTAGGAACGATGGCAAGCACGCACCGGAGCTCAGCCAGGAACGAAGCCACGCCCCAGAAGCGCCGAAAGACGCGGTAGTGCGGGGGTATGGCGCAAGCAGCACATGGATGTGCTGCGCTCGGCCGTCGGAGGCAGGACGCCGGAGCCGGCCGATGCGCCGTACCCCCGCACTGCCGCGGCTCCCGCCGAAGCCGACCCAACCCAACGCCTTTGCACTTGCTGTTTTCTGCTTACGAACCCGCCCGCCACCCGCCAGGGCACCGCAATGGAGCACCCAGGCGCGCATCGAAGCGCGGCATCTGTGTTGGCCTTCGCCCCGCCGCTCCACCAAATCGTCGCTGATCCGGCTTGCAGCGACTACCCGATCAGGCCCGCGCTTCCTTCAGCAGCTTGCCGCCGGCCTTCTTCTCGCGCGCGGCGCGGATGAAGCCGACGAACAGCGGATGGCCCTCGCGCGGCGTGGACAGGAATTCGGGATGCGCCTGGCAGGCCAGGAACCACGGGTGCACCGCGCGCGGCAGCTCCACCATCTCCACCAGCAGGTCGTCCATCGACTTGGCCGAAATGACCAGGCCGGCGTCCTCCAGCTGGGTGCGGTAGCGGTTGTTGAACTCGTAGCGGTGGCGGTGGCGCTCGGCGACCACGTCCTTGCCGTACAGCTCGCGGGCCAGGGTGCCCGGCTTCAGGCGCTGCTCCTGCAGGCCCAGGCGCATGGTGCCGCCGAGGTCGGACTTCTCGTCGCGCTTCTCGACCTCGCCGGAAACGGTGCGCCACTCGGTGATCAGGCCGATCACCGGATGCTCGCACTGCTTGTCGTTCTCGGTGCTGTTGGCGCCTTCCAGCCCGGCCTTGTGCCGGGCGTAGTCGACCACCGCGGCCTGCATGCCATAGCAGATGCCGAAGTACGGCACGCCGTGCTCGCGCGCGTACTGCGCGGTGAGCACCTTGCCCTCGAAGCCGCGGTCGCCGAAGCCGCCCGGCACCAGGATGCCGTCGACGTCGCCGAGCAGCGCATCGGCGCCCTCCTCCACGTCCTGCGATTCCAGCCACTTCAGGTTGACCCGGGTGCGCTGGCGCAGGCCGCCGTGCTTGAGCGCCTCGCCGACCGACTTGTACGCGTCCTTGTGGTCCACGTACTTGCCGACGACCGCGATCGTGACCTCGTCGACCGGGTGCACGGTCGCGTCGACCGCCGCCTCCCACTCGGACAGGTCGGCCGGGCGCGACACCGGCAGGCGCAGGCGGTCGGCGACCAGCGCGTCCAGGCCCTGCGCATGCAGCTCGATCGGCAGCTTGTACAGCACGTCCACGTCCTGCACCGAGATCACGGCGCGCTCGGGGACGTTGGTGAACAGGGCGATCTTGCGCCGCTCGCCGTCCGGCAGCGGCTGCTCGCTGCGGCACAGCAGCACGTCGGGCTGGATGCCGATCGAGCGCAGTTCCTTGACCGAGTGCTGGGTCGGCTTGGTCTTCAGTTCGCCGGCCGCCGCGATGTACGGCACCAGGGTCAGGTGCATGAACAGCGCCT
>Ga0160451_100101_pt1 | contig 79187 bp, 66 predicted proteins | sample HID1975M_E1MG_FD_108270 | JGI IMG/M metagenome (GOLD analysis project Ga0160451, IMG submission 108270) | Enriched soil microbial communities from UW Madison campus, WI, USA - HID1975M_E1 MG | ecosystem: Environmental > Terrestrial > Soil > Unclassified | place: USA: Madison, Wisconsin... | reverse complement strand
GCCGAAAGACGCGGCAGTGCGGGGGTATGGCGCAAGCAGCACACGGATGTGCTGCGCTCGGCTGTCGGAGGCAGGACGCCGGAGCCAGCCGATGCGCCATACCCCCGTACTGCCGCGGCTCCCACCGAAGCACGCCCAACCAGACGCCCTTTGCCCTTGCCCTTGCCCTTGCCCTTGCCCTTCCCCTTCCCCTTGCGGTTCTGCGCGCTTCTTCCCCGGCTCGGAAGAAGAGCCATAAAAAAAGCCCGCTTGCAGCGAACTGCCAGCGGGCCTGCTCCCTCCCCCACGTCGGGATGCGGGGCCATCGTGAAGGAGCCGTTAGTCGGTTTGCACGCTGCAGTGCAAAACAGCACCGGAAGGTTCAATTTCTGCGGTTTTCCCGTAGAAAACTGAATACGCACATCGCCGCAATGACACCGGTTGCCGCCCGCTTGCCACTCAGCGCAACAAGGCCGGCTGAGCATCGAACCAGTCGCGCGCCCGGACCAGGCGCAGATCGCGCTGTCCGTTGCGCAGGTCCACTCCGGCCGACAGCACGCCCGAGCGCGCGAACAGCTGGCCGCGCCGGTCGTCGCCCTGCAGCTTCATCCGGGCCAGCACTTCGTAGCGGTCGTTGCTGGCATGGACGTCGTCCAGTACCAGCGTGTCGCCCTGCCAGTGCACCCGTGCGCGCGCGGTGGCCTGGCCCGAGTCGACCAGCCTGTCCATCCAGCGCGGATAGCCCTGGCTGCTGCCGAACAGGTCGAGCAGGAAACCCACGTCGCGCGCCCGCACCTGGACCTTGCCGGACACCGAATCGGGCGCGGCCAGGTCGATGCGTGCGTTCGGCAGGTCGATGTCGGCCCACCATCCCTGCCGCGACTCGCCGTCGGCGTTGCGGAAGCCGACATCGCGCAGCTGCACCCGGGTGCCGTCCAGGTCGAACTGGCGTCTTGCCAGGTCGGCGTGGCTCAGTCTGGCGTCCACGACGAGATCGCCGCGCAGGTGCCGGCCGGCCATGGACATCTGCGCTCCACGCCCGCGCACGCTGACCGTGCCGTGGCCGATGTCGCCGCGGCCGTCCAGCTGCAGGTCGGCGCTGGCGGTGCCGCTGCCGCCGTCGATGCGCATGTGCTCGGACAGGAACCGGTTGTAGACGCGCAGGTCCGGCACCACCGCGTCGGTGAAGCTCAACTGCGCGGCCGTCGCGCCCAGCCCGCCATCCCTGGAGGGCAGGCCCTCGATCGTCATCCGCAGCCGCAGATCCGTGCCCTTCGCATAGGGCGTCGAATCACTGGCCGCGCCGGCGATCGAAAACCCGGTCATGTCCACCGCCAGCTGCGTCTGCAGCAGCCCCTCCCCGGTGCTGTCCAGGTCGGCGCGCACGCGCCCCTGGCCGCTGATGCGGTTGCCCATCACCGTGGCCACCGCGGCGACCTCGGGCAGTTCGATGTGGCTGCCGGGGACGGGCTGGCCGCCTTCGATGCGCAGGTCGGCGATCAGTTCGCCATCGCCTTCCAGCTGCAGCCAGGGTGGCGCGTTGAACAGCTTCGGCACCCAGCCGAGCGAGGCGAAATGCCACTGGCCGACCACGTGGCCCGAGGCGCGCGGCACGATGTCCTGCAGTCCGCCCGCCACCGGCAGTTGCCGTCCCTGCAGGCGCAGGTCCGCATCCAGGTCGAAAGCGCCGCCTTCGCGCCTGGGCACCTGCACGCGCACGCCGATGTCCTGGTCCACGCGCGCTTCCAGCCGCAGCGTGTCGTCCATGGCGGCACCGGTCAGGCCGGTACCGTGCAACGGCGCGGTCCAGACCACGCTGCCGCCCGGCTGCAGCACGCCGTCATCCATCGCCAGCCGCGCCTGCAGCCGCCCGCCTCCCGGCGACATCGCCACACGGAACCGTCCCTGCGGATCGGAATACCCGCGCAGCGACGAGCCCTGCGCGTCGAGGACCAGCTCCCCGTCGGTCAGCAGCAGCGCCTGCGCGCCCGGCGCCTGGGCGTGGGTATGCCGGGCCATGGAGAAGCTGCCGTCCAGGGTCGCGTCGTCGAACAGCTGGGTCTCGTCGGCCAGCAAGCGCGCGCCGTCGAAGTGGACCGACGACTCGAATATCTGCATCGGCCCGCCGCGCAACTGCTTGGAAAAACCGAAGCTGGCGGTGCCGTTGCCGTCCAGCGCCAGTTGGTCGAAATATCCGCGGCGCACGCTGTCGCTGGCGATGCGGTCGAACAGCAGCGTCCAGCCGCCGGGTCGCGGCCTGGGCGGCTCGCGGTAGCGGTCGACATGCCGCGCACCGCCACTGACGCCGGTGGCGACCACGGCCGGCACGCGCACTTCCTTGGCCAGCAGCGGCCACAGGGCGACCCGACCGCTGGCGCGCGCCGCCTCCACGTCCCAGGCAAGGTTGCGCACCTGTCCGTGCAGGCGCACGTCGCGGACGACGACGTGGCCGGGGAACAGGGTGTACGCCGGTCCCCACTGCGCCTGGAACGCCTCCGGCCGGCGGTTGGCCAGCGGCTCGAGCATGGTGTTGAGGAACAGGTTGCCCAGCAGCAGATAGGCCGCGTAGGCAACCAGCAGCGTCCATGCCGTGCGCCGCAGCCAGCGCGGGCGGCCGCGCCAGAAGCCGAGCCACCCGGCCCACCACCGCCGGACCGTTTCCTTCGCCCGCGCAAGCCTGTCCATGGACGGCAGCATGCCTGAAGCCGGGGCGTTCGCAAGCGCCCTCGGATGTGCGGCTGCAGCGCCCGCATGCGACCGGGCGGCGTGGCGGCCGCGGGTCGGTCAGGCCGCCGCGTCGGTCGCGGTGCGGGCGCGGCGCACGCGCACCGCCCGGGCCAGCCGCTCCAGCACCGCCACCGACGCGTCCCAGCCCAGGCAACCGTCGGTGATGCTCTGCCCGTAGGTCGGCGAACGGCCTTGGACCAGCTCCTGCCGGCCGCCGACCAGATGGCTCTCGACCATCACCCCGATGATCCGCGCATCGCCACCCTCGACCTGGCCGGCGATGTCCTCGACCACCGCCGGCTGGTTGTCCGGGTTCTTGCCGCTGTTGGCGTGGCTGGCGTCGATCATGATCCGCGGCGCCAGCCCGGCCTTGGCCAGCACGTCGCTGGCCGCCTGCACGCTGGCGGCGTCGTAGTTGGGCGCCTTGCCGCCGCGCAGGATCACGTGGCAGTCCGGGTTGCCGGCGGTGGCGGCGATCGCCGATCGCCCGTCCTTGGTCACGGCCAGGAAATGGTGCGGATGCGAGGCGGCCATCACCGCGTCGGCGGCGATGCGCACGTTGCCGTCGGTGCCGTTCTTGAAGCCGACCGGGCACGACAGCCCGGAGGCCATCTCGCGATGGATCTGGCTTTCGGTGGTGCGCGCGCCGATCGCGCCCCAGGCCACCAGGTCGGCGAGGTACTGCGGCGAGATCGTGTCCAGGTACTCGCAGCCGGCCGGCAGGCCGAGCAGGTTGATGTCGCGCAGCAGCGCGCGGCCGGTATGCAGGCCCTTGTTGATGTCGAAGCTGCCGTCCAGGTCCGGGTCGTTGATCAGGCCCTTCCAGCCGACCGTGGTGCGCGGCTTCTCGAAATACACCCGCATCACGATCTCCAGGGCGTCGCCGAGCGCGTCGCGCAACGGGCGCAGGCGGCGCGCGTACTCCATCGCCGCAACCGGGTCGTGGATCGAGCACGGTCCGATCACCGCCGCCAGGCGGTCGTCGTGGCCATGCAGGATGTGGTGCAGCGCGCGCCGCGAGGCGGCGACCGTTTCCGACGCCTCCTCGGTGCAGGGCAGCTGCGCGATCAGTTGCGCCGGCGGGATGAGCGCATCGATGCGGCGGATGCGCAGGTCGTCGGTGTGGGGGGCCATGGGGGGATGCTCCTTGGGATCTGTCTCGGGGTCCCGCCGGAGGCTGGCGACAAAAAAGCCGCCAGGGTCTCTGGCGGCTTTCGGGGTGTATGCGTTTCGGAACTTCTCAGAACGCGCGCGACCCTTCCTCCGCCTGGGGCTTCGGAAACCAGTATCCAAAATAGAAGCTGGCGCGCTGCGTGCTCACGGCGTCATTGATAGCAGCGCTACCGGGGTGGCGCAACCGTTTCAGCGGCAACGGCGACGGCGTCCCGCCCGGACATGCTGCCGTTACCGCGAGCGTAGCGCCGGCGGCCACGCCATTCACGCCGGTCGGGACAGATCGGTGCGCGGCCCGGTAGCGATCCAGGCCGTAGTCAGCAGCAGCCACTGCATCACCAGGTTGAACCACAGCATCAGGCCCAGGATCACCGCGAAGCCGGCCATCAGCGGATTGTTGCCCATCCCGCTGGCCAGTTCCGCGCCGAGGTACTTGAGCACCCCGAAACCGACCGCGCCGAGCAGCGCGCCCCGCAACACCGTGCGGTTGCCCACCGGGATGCGCGACTGCAGGCGGAACAGCATGAAGAACACCAGCACGTCGATCACCAGCGCGACCAGCAGGCCGGCGACAACCAGCGCCGGATCCGACAGGTGGGCGTCGGCCGGGTCCAGCCATTGCTTGACCAGACCGAGCGCATGGGTGCCGACCACCGAGAATGCGGCCGAGAGGATCATCAGTACGCCCAAGGCGAAGACCAGAGCGATGTCGATCATGCGCATGAGCAGGAATCCGCGGTCTTTCTGCGGCAAGCCGAAGATGGTGCGCACGCCGTCGCGGAAACTGCGCAGCCAGCCGCTGGCGGTGAAGGTCAGGATCGCCAGCACGACCAGGCCGCTGATCCCCAGGACCTGGACGTCGAACAGCGTATCCATGTCGACCGCGCCGCCGGCTCCCGTATCGATCAGGCCGGGAATGGTATTCGCCAGGCCCGCCACCACGGCATCGCGCAATGCCGGCGATGAACCGAACACGATGCCGAAGACAGCGAAGAAGACATAGACGGCCGCGAACACCGAGAACACCGCCGAGAACGACATGCCGCGCGCCAGCAGCGGCCCGCGGCTGGCCAGGTACAGCGCCAGGGTCCGGCCTGGTCGGCTGGCGTGCCAGGAGCCGATCACCGGCCGCTCCCGATGGCGACCGTCATGGGGCGAACCATCGACGCGCGGCTCCCGCCGCTTGCCACAGCCTTGCGAAGCACGCGACCACGTCCCCTCCTTCCTGCCAGCAGCCGTTGCTGCCGGTAATCCCGATTCTGGACGCCTTGGCCCGGAGTGCAAAGCCGATGGCCCGGCACCGGCCGGCACAGGCGATGCAACGTCGCCGAAGTCCTGACGCTGGTGCCGCCGACGCAAAGAAAAACCCCGCCTCGCGGCGGGGTTTTCCGGTACTGCGTGTCGCTGCGGGAAGCCGGATCAGAAATCCATGCCGCCCATGCCGCCCATGCCGCCGCCCGGCATCGCCGGCTCGTCCTTCTTCGGCAGCTCGGCCACCATCGCCTCGGTGGTGATCATCAGGCCGGCGATCGACGCGGCGTTCTGCAGCGCCGAACGGGTGACCTTGGTCGGGTCCAGGATGCCGAACTCGACCATGTCGCCGAACTCGCCGTTGGCGGCGTTGTAGCCGAAGTTGCCCGTGCCTTCCTTGACCTTGTTCAGGATCACGGAGGGCTCTTCGCCGGCGTTGGTGACGATCTCGCGCAGCGGGGCTTCCATCGCGCGCAGGGCGATCTGGATGCCGTGGGTCTGGTCTTCGTTGGCACCCTTCAGGTCGCCGATCGCGCTGATCGCGCGCACCAGGGCCACGCCGCCGCCCGGAACCACGCCTTCCTCGACGGCCGCACGGGTCGCGTGCAGGGCGTCTTCGACGCGCGCCTTCTTTTCCTTCATCTCGATCTCGGTCGAAGCGCCGACCTTGATCACCGCCACGCCGCCGGCCAGCTTGGCCACGCGCTCCTGCAGCTTCTCGCGGTCGTAGTCCGAAGAGGTCTCTTCGATCTGCGCCTTGATCTGCTTGATGCGCGACTCGATCGCCGCGGTGTCGCCGGCGCCGTCGATGATGGTGGTGTTCTCCTTGGAGACCTGCACCTTCTTGGCGCGGCCCAGGTCCTTGATCGTGGCCTTCTCCAGCTGCAGGCCCACTTCCTCGGAAATCACGGTGCCGCCGGTCAGGGTGGCCATGTCCTCCAGCATCGCCTTGCGGCGGTCGCCGAAGCCCGGGGCCTTGACCGCCACGACCTTGACGATGCCGCGGATGGTGTTGACCACCAGGGTCGCCAGGGCTTCGCCCTCGACTTCCTCGGCGACGATCAGCAGCGGCTTGCCGGCCTTGGCCACGCCCTCGAGGACGGGCAGCAGGTCACGGACGTTGGAGATCTTCTTGTCGTGCAGCAGGATGAACGGGTCGTCCAGGTCGGCCGACTGGCTCTGCTGGTTGTTGATGAAGTACGGCGACAGGTAGCCGCGGTCGAACTGCATGCCCTCGACCACGTCCAGCTCGTTGTCCAGGCCCGAGCCTTCCTCGACGGTGATCACGCCTTCCTTGCCGACCTTCTTCATCGCGTCGGCGATGATGTTGCCGATCGACTCGTCGGAGTTGGCCGAGATGGTGCCGACCTGGGCGATGGCCTTGTCGTCGGCGGTGGGCTTGCTGATCTTCTTCAGCTCGGCCACGGCGGCCACGACGGCCTTGTCGATGCCGCGCTTGAGGTCCATCGGGTTCATGCCGGCGGCGACCGCCTTGGAACCTTCGCGGATCAGCGCCTGGGCCAGCACGGTGGCGGTGGTGGTGCCGTCGCCGGCGTTGTCGGAGGTCTTGGAAGCGACTTCCTTGACCATCTGCGCGCCCATGTTCTCGAACTTGTCGGCCAGCTCGATCTCCTTGGCGACGGACACGCCGTCCTTGGTGATCGTGGGGGCGCCGAAGCTCTTCTCGAGCACGACGTTGCGGCCCTTCGGGCCCAGGGTCGCCTTGACGGCGTTGGCGAGCACGTTCACGCCGCGCACCATGCGGGCGCGGGCGTCTTCACCGAAACGGATTTCCTTGGCAGCCATTGCGGAATTACCTCAGTTCTGTGATGCGGATGGGATAGGGGGAAGCGGCGGGCTCAGCCCAGCACGGCGAAGATGTCGTCTTCCTTCACCACCAGGTATTCGGTGCCGTCGAGCTTGACCTCGGTGCCGGCGTACTTGCCGAACAGCACCTGGTCGCCGACCTTGACCTTCGGCGCGCGCACGTTGCCGTTGTCCAGCACCTTGCCCTCGCCGACGGCGATGACCTGGCCCTTGATCGGCTTCTCGGTGGCCGAATCCGGAATCACGATGCCACCGGCGGAAAGCTTCTCTTCCTCGGTGCGCTTGATCACCACACGGTCGTACAGCGGCTTGATGTTGCTCATTTCAATCCCTCTCAAGTGATTGACTGGGTTGGAAAAAGGGCGGCCACTCTAGCACTCGCTCAGTACGACTGCCAGCGCCGCGGACGGACAAAACCCGGTCTTGCGGCCGGGATGACAGGGCAGATGGGGGCGGGCTGGCGGCTTTCAAGAGGGGATCGGAACGCCGGCCTGATGCCGGGGTTGTAGGAGCCGGTCTTGCCGGCGACACGGCGCCGTCGGCACGGGCGACGTCCTCGTTGCCCCGATGCCTGGTCGCCCGCAGGACGGGCTCCTACAGAAAAGCCGACACGACATTACAGCCTTTGTAGGAGCCGGTCTTGCCGGCGACACGACGCCGTCGGCACGGGCGACGTCCTCGTTGCCCCGATGCCCGGTCGCCCGCAAGACGGGCTCCTACAGAAGGCCGGGCGCCCTGGCCCTGCGTCACCGGCAAGGACGCCCCCACCCGCAGGAAGGCGCGGTCGCCCGGCCCGGTACACTTCCGGGCATGCCGGTCCATCTCGTGTTCTGCAGCTGCCCCGATTCCGACACCGCCCAGCGCCTGGCCACGACCCTGGTCCGGGAGCGGCTGGCGGCCTGCGTGAGCGTGCTGCCGGCGATGCGTTCGGTGTACCGCTGGCAGGGCGCGGTCGAGCAGGCCGACGAGGTGCTGCTGCTGGCCAAGACCCCGGCCGCGCGCGTGGCCGGCCTGGTCGAGCGGCTGCAGGCCCTGCATCCGTACGAACTCCCCGAAATCCTGGCGGTCGAAGCCGCCACCGGCCTGCCCGCCTACCTGCACTGGGTGGCCGATGCCACCCGCGAGTGAGTCCCGCCCGATGCCTTCCGCCTTCCGCCGCCTGATCACGGCCCTGCCGTTCCGCCCACTGCTGGTCCTAGCCGGCCTGCTGGCCACGCTCCCCGCGCTGGCGGCGGACGAGAGCGACCTGCTGCCGGTCGACCAGGCCTTCGCGTTGTCCGTCAATGCGCCAGCGCGCGACCGGATCGAATTGCGCTGGAAGATCGCCGACGGCTATTACCTGTACCGGCACCGCACCGCGGTGAAGGCCAGCGGCGGATTCGCCGGCGGCACGCTGCAGTTGCCCGACGGCGATCGCCACACCGACGAATTCTTCGGCCCGGTGGAGACCTACCGCGGCGAACTGGTCGCCGAGCTCGACGGCCAGGCCGTCGGCGACGGCCCGGTGCGGCTGGAGGTCAAATACCAGGGCTGCGCCGACATCGGCATCTGCTACCCACCGCAGACCCGGCAACTGCAGGTGGCACTGCCGCCAGCCGGCACGCCCGCGGCTGCTGGGCTGCCGACGCCCGCCGCCGCCGGCGGCTTGCCGGGCCTGTCGACACCCACCGCATCGTCGGTCGGCACCGCCTCGCGCGGCCTGCAACTGCCCGGCCAGCAGCAGGCGCTGCCGGACGCGCAGGCGTTCGCCGTGGACGCCATCGCCGACGGCGGCAACCGCATCCTGGTGCGGCTGCAGCCGGCGCCGGGCTATTACATCTACCGCGACCGCAGCCGCTTCGAGCTCCAGGGCGACCCGGGCCTGCAGGCGCAGGCGCCGCGCTGGCCCGAGGGCAGCGCCCACCACGACGAGCACTTCGGCGAGGTGGTGGTGTTCTTCGATCCGGTGGAAGTCGAGCTGCCGGTGGGGCGCGCCCACCCCGATCCGGCACGGATCACGCTGGTGGCGACCTTCCAGGGCTGCCAGACCGACGGCATCTGCTATCCGCCGATGACCCGCCGGTTGCCGGTGGACCTGCCGACCGGGCGTGTGGACACCGGCACGGCTGCGCGGGGCGACGCGGCGGCCGCGCCTTCGCCCTCCCCGATGGGTGACGCCACTGCCGACGGAACCGCGATGGCGCCCGGCCCCGCCACCTCCGTCGCATCCCCTGCCGATGCCGTCCCGCCAGACGCCTCCGCCGGCAACGACCAGCGCACCCGCGCACCGCCGGCCGCGCCGAAACCGCAGCTGGCCGGCATCCTGCTGCTGGCGCTGCTCGGCGGCCTGGTCCTGAACCTGATGCCGTGCGTGCTGCCGATCCTCTCGCTGAAGGCGCTGGGCCTGGCGCAGAGCGGGGAGAGCCGCCAGCGCGCGCGCAGCCACGCGCTCTGGTACAGCGCCGGGGTGCTGGTCGCGTTCGCCGCGGTGGGCCTGCTGGTGATCGGCCTGCGCGCGGCCGGGCAGGCGGCCGGCTGGGGCTTCCAGCTGCAGCAGCCCTGGTTCGTGGCGGCGCTGGCCTACCTGATGTTCGCCGTGGGCCTGAGCCTGTCGGGGGTGTTCACCCTGGGCGGCGGCATCGGCGGCAGCCTGGCCAGCGCGCGCAGCGGGCCGGCCGGGGACTTCCTCACCGGTGTGCTGGCGTGCGTGGTCGCCAGCCCCTGCATCGCCCCGTTCATGGGGCCGGCGCTGGCCTACGCCTTCGCCGCGCCGGCGCTGGCCGCGCTGCTGGTGTTCCTGGCCCTGGGCCTGGGCCTGGCGCTGCCGTTCCTGCTGATCGGCTTCGTCCCCGGGCTGGCGCGGCGGTTGCCGAAGCCGGGGGCGTGGATGGAGACGCTCAAGCAGCTGCTGGCCTTCCCGATGTACCTGACCGCGGTATGGCTGCTGTGGGTGCTGGGCCGCCAGCGCGGCGTGGACGCCATCGCCCTGGTGCTGATCGGGGCCACGCTGCTGGCGCTGGCGCTGTGGTGGTTCGAACGCAGCCGCTGGCGCGGCCCGCGCATCGCGCAGGGGCTGGCCCTGGCGCTGGCCGTGGTGGCGTTGCTGCCGGTGTGGGGCGTGGCCCGGCTGGAACCCGCCGCCGCCCAGGCGCAGGAAGACGGCGTGCTGGCCTGGTCGCCGGAAACCCTGGCCCGCTACCGCGGCGAGGACCGCGTGGTCTTCGTCGACATGACCGCCGACTGGTGCGTGACCTGCAAGGCCAACGAGCGCAACGTGCTGTCCAGCGACGCCTTCCACGCGCTGCTGGAACGCACCGGTGCCGTCCAGCTGCGCGGCGACTGGACCAATGCCGATCCGGCGATCAGCGCCTTCCTGGAAGAACACCACGCCGTGGGCGTGCCGCTGTACGTCGTCTACGGCCCCGGTGCGCCACCGGCGGTGCTGCCCCCGGTGCTGACCCAGGCCATCGTCGAGGACGCGCTGCTGCGCGCGGCGGCGCGGTGAAACGACCCGCGCTGGTCCTGCTGGCCGTGGCGGTCGCCGCCGGGCTGCTGGGCCTGTTGGCCGGCCGTTGGGCCGGGCTGCAACGCACCGAGGCCGGCCAGCGGGCGCTGCAGGCGGTGGCCGACGCCACCGCCCCCGCCGCGCCGGTCGATGTCCGGCCGGCCCGCCCCGGCGATCCGCTGCCCCCGATCCATCTGCCCGGCCTGGACGGGAAGATCGTCGAACTGGGTGCGATCGCGCCGGGCCGTCCCCTGCTGGTCAACGTCTGGGCCGGCTGGTGCGGACCCTGCGTCGAGGAGATGCCCGAGCTGCAGCGGTTCGCGCGCACGCAGGACGAAGGCGGCGTGCAGGTGGTCGGCCTCGCGCTGGACACGCCTGAAGGCGTACGCGAATTCCTGGCCCAGGTCCCGGTGGACTACCCGATCATGATCGACCAGCCCGGCCCGGCCGATGCCAGCGTCTGGCTGGGCAACACCCGGGGACTGCTGCCCTACAGCGTGCTGGTGGACGCGCAGCGGCGGGTGGTGAAACAGAAGCTCGGCCCATTCGCGCCGGGCGAGGTCGACCATTGGGTCATGCCCTAAGATCCCCGACCGCCCCGGCCAGCGCGCACCCGGATACTGCCGGCCCAACGGTCGGCGCGGCGCCCGTCACAGAAATCCGGGACATCGATCCGGATTCAATCAATTGCTTGAAACGCAGCCATCTTCGCCGAACTGGACAGTAACAGCGCCTTCGCGCAGACTGCCGCCCTTTCCGATTCCGCACCACCGATGGCCAAACTGCTGGTCCTGCACGGCCCCAACCTCAACCTGCTCGGCACCCGCGAGCCGGAGGTCTATGGTCGCACCACCCTGGCCGACATCGACGCCGACCTGGCCGCACGCGCCCTCGAAGCGGGGCATGCGCTGGAGTCGTTCCAGTCCAATGCCGAACACGGCCTGGTCGAGCGCGTGCAGGCCGCCCGCAGCGACGGCACCGCCTTCATCCTGATCAACCCGGCCGCCTTCACCCACACCTCGGTCGCCCTGCGCGACGCGCTGGCGGCGGTGGCCATCCCCTTCATCGAGATCCACCTGTCCAACCCGCACGCCCGCGAACCGTTCCGCCAGCACAGCTACTTCAGCGACAAGGCGGTCGGGGTGGTGTGCGGCTTCGGCGCCGACAGCTACCGCTACGCCCTGGACGCCGCATTGGCGCGGCTGCCCGGCTGACCCACCCCCTTGGATCGCGCCCCGGCGCGAAGCTCCCACCACAGAGGCCACCATGGACCTGCGCAAGATCAAGAAACTCATCGACCTGCTCGAAGAATCCAACCTCGCCGAAATCGAGATCAAGGAGGGCGAGGAAAGCGTGCGCCTGTCGCGGATCCCGACCGGCGTGGCCGTGGCCGCCCCGGCCGCCGCCCTGGAAGTGCGCGCCCCGGTCGCCCCGGCCGCCGCGCCGATGCCGATGAGCTCGCCGACCGAGTCGGCCACCGGCGGCGCCGCCAAGGCCGGCGCCGAACTGCCGCCGGGCCACGTGGTCCGCGCGCCGATGGTCGGCACCTACTACGCCGCCCCGGGCCCGGACAAGCCGCCCTTCGTCGGCGTCGGCCAAGCGGTCAAGGCCGGCGAGACGCTGGGAATCATCGAAGCGATGAAGATGTTCAACCCGATCGAATCCGACGTCGCCGGCACCGTGGTCGCGATCCTGTGCGAGAGCGGCCAGCCGATCGAGTTCGACCAGCCGCTGTTCGTGATCGGCTGAGGAGCGCCCCATGCTCGACAAGGTCGTCATCGCCAACCGCGGCGAGATCGCGCTGCGGATCCTGCGCGCCTGCCACGCGATGGGCATCCGCACCGTCGCCGTGCACTCCACCGTGGACCGCAATCTCAAGCACGTGGCCATGGCCGACGAATCGGTCTGCATCGGCCCGGCGCCGTCGACGGACAGCTACCTCAACATGGCCTCGATCATCGCCGCCGCCGAGGTCACCGATGCGCAGGCGATCCATCCCGGCTACGGCTTCCTGTCCGAGAACGCCGACTTCGCCGAGCGCGTGGAGCAGTCCGGCTTCATCTTCATCGGTCCGAAGGCCGACACCATCCGCCTGATGGGCGACAAGGTCGAGGCGATCCGGGCGATGAAGGCCGCCGGCGTGCCGTGCGTGCCCGGCTCCGGCGGGCCGCTGGGCGAGGACATCGTCGCCAACACCCGGATCGCGCGCGAGATCGGCTACCCGGTGATCATCAAGGCCGCCGGCGGCGGCGGCGGCCGCGGCATGCGCGTGGTCCACGCCGAAGCCGCACTGAAGGCCGCCATCGAGACCACCAAGACCGAGGCCAAGGCCGCGTTCGGCAACGGCGAGGTCTACATGGAGAAGTTCCTGGAGAACCCGCGCCACGTGGAGATCCAGGTGCTGGCCGACGGCCAGGGCAACGCCATCCACCTGGGCGAGCGCGACTGCTCGATGCAGCGCCGCCACCAGAAGGTCGTGGAGGAAGCGCCGGCGCCGGGCATCAGCGTCGAGCAGCGCGCGCAGATCGGCAAGGTCTGCGTGGAGGCGTGCATCCGCATCGGCTACCGCGGCGCGGGCACGTTCGAGTTCCTGTACGAGGACGGGCGCTTCTACTTCATCGAGATGAACACCCGCATCCAGGTCGAGCATCCGGTCACCGAGATGGTCACCGGCATCGACCTGGTCGCCGAGCAGTTGCGCATCGCCGCCGGGCAGAAGCTGTCGATCCGCCAGGAGGACGTGGTCCTGGAAGGCCATGCCATCGAATGCCGGATCAACGCCGAGGACCCGGAGAGTTTCATCCCCAGCCCCGGCCTGATCCAGCACTTCCACGCCCCCGGCGGCCCGGGCGTGCGCGTGGACACCCACATCTACGAGGGGTACCGCGTCCCGCCGAACTACGACTCGATGATCGGCAAGCTGATCGTGCACGGCCCCGACCGCGCCACCGCGATCGCGCGCATGCGCGTGGCGCTGAGCGAAATGGTGGTGGACGGGATCAAGACCAACATTCCGTTGCAGCAGCGGATCATGCGCGACCAGGGTTTCCAGGCCGGCGGCCAGAACATCCACTACCTGGAAAAGCGCCTGGCCGAGCGCAAGAACAAGTCGATCGCGCTGGGCTGAGCGGTCGCGGCGGCGGCAGGCCTCGCATTGCGATGGCCTGCCGTTGCGCCCTGCCGCGGCGGCTGCCGCGGCGCCCTGCTGGACGGCTGCCGTTGCCACCGGCTGCGACGCCTGCTGTTGTGTAGGAGCCGGTCTCGCCGGCGACACGACGCGGCCGGCACAGGCGACGCACTCGTGGTTCCGACGCCCGGGTCGCCCGCAAGACGGGCTCCTACAGAAAAGCTGCCGGACGCTGATGTTGTAGGAGCCGGTCTTGCCGGCGACACGACGCGGTCGGCGCAGGCGACGCTCTCGTGATTCCGACGCCCGGGTCGCCCGCAAGACGGGCTCCTACAGAAGGCGGTGCGGGCGCGTGAGACAATCGGCGCCCGCCACCGCGCCGCCGTCGACATGCCCTACCTGGAACTGAGCCTGCACAGCACCGAGGCCGAGCAGCCGCGCTACGAGCGCGCGCTGGAGGACGTGGGCGCGCTGTCGGTCACCCTGCTCGACGCCGACGCCGACACGCCCAACGAGCGCGCGATCCTGGAACCGGGCGTGGGCCAGACGCCGGTGTGGAAATCGCTGGTGCTGACCGCGCTGTTCGATGCCGGCACCGATGCGCTGGCGCTGCTGGCCGCGCTCGATGCGTTCGATCCGGGCCTGGACTGGTCCGGCGCCGCGTTCCGCAAGGTCGAGGACGAGGACTGGGAACGCGCCTGGCTGGACCAGTTCCGGCCGATGCGCTTCGGCGAACGCACCTGGATCGTGCCCTGGAACCATGAACTGCCCGCCGATGCCGACCACGCCGATGCGGCGGTGGTGCGGCTGGATCCGGGCCTGGCCTTCGGCTCGGGCACCCATCCGACCACTGCGCTGTGCCTGCGCTGGCTGGACGCGCTGGCCAGCGACGGCGTGCTGCGCGACGCGCGGGTGCTCGACTTCGGCTGCGGCTCGGGCATCCTCGCGCTGGCCGCGCTGAAACTGGGCGCGGCGGCGGCGGTCGGCGTGGACAACGATCCGCAAGCGCTGCTGGCCAGCGCCGACAACGCGCAGCGCAACGCGGTCGACGACCGCTTCGCCGTGTACCTGCCGCACGACGAGCCGGCCGCGACCTATCCGGTGGTCGTGGCCAACATCCTGGCCTCGGCACTGGACGCGCTGGCCGGGGTGCTGGCCGCGCGCGTGGCGCCCGGCGGGCGCATCGCCCTGTCCGGGATCCTGCAGGGCCAGGAAGGCGAACTGCTGCAGCGCTACGCGGCCTGGTTCGACCGGCTGCAGGTCGCCACCGACGAGGACTGGGTGCGGATCGAAGGCGTGCGCCGCTGAGCGACGCGGTGCGCACGCGTTGGCGGCATGCTTGAATAGGCCGCATGTTCGTTCCCTGCCCGCACTGCCAGTTCCTGGTCACCCACCATCCGCAGCTGCGGCCGCTGCCGGCGGACTGCCCGCGTTGCGGCCGGCCGCTGCAGGAGGACATCGAAGCGGCGGCGGCCGGTGCCTCCGGGACAACGCCCGGACACGATCCGGACATCGCTGGTGGCGACGGCATGCACGTCGACGCACCCGGAGCGGACAGCGCAATCGGCACGTCCACGCACGCAGGCCCGGGATCCGGCCTCGCCGCATTCCCCGATGACGCCCGCTCCGCCGACGAAGCGGAAACACCTTCGACATCTGCCGTGGGGCCGATGGAAACCGATGCGGACGACGAGCCGGCCCGGCCGATGCAGCCGGCACCCGCCGCCGCACCGGAAGCGCCCGCCGCCACGTTCGCCGCGCCGATCGTGCGCGGCCGCTGGACCCGCTGGCGCTGGCCGCTGATAGCGCTGCTGGCCTTGCTGCTGGCCTTGCAGATCCTGCTCGCCGACCGCGCGAAGCTCGGCGAAGACCCACGCTGGCGCCCGCTGGTGGAAGCCGTGTGCGGCACCCTGCATTGCAGCCTGCCGCCATGGCGCCAGCCGGAGGCGTTCACCATGCTCGACCGCAAAGTGCGACCGGCGTCGCAACCGGCCGGCGCGCTGCGCGTGGACGCGACCTTCCGCAACGATGCGCGCTGGGCGCAGGCCTGGCCGGCGCTGGAGCTGGCGCTGTCGGATGCCGACGGGCGCGTGCTCGGCAGCCGCGTGTTCCAGCCGGCCGACTATCTCGGCGCGGCGCCGACGACGACGCTGTCGCCAGGACAGAGCGCGCAGATCACCTTCATGGTGCAGGAACCGGCGCCGGGCACGGTTGCATTCTCGTTCGAGTTCCGCTGAACGCGCGATCGATGCCGGTGGCCAATGGCAGCGACCGGATTCCCGCGCTAGACTCCCCTGCCCGCTTCGAAGCGGCGCCCGCAATTCTCCGGAACTCCCGTGCAGCAGAACGCCACCTCCCGCGCCGACGCCGGCCGCACCACCTCCCGTCCGCCGCTGCGTGAGCACGTGGCCCTGTCGGTGCGCCGCTACCTGCGCGACCTGGACGGCGTGGATGCCAACGACGTCTACGAGATCGTGCTGCGCGAAATGGAGATCCCGCTGTTCGTGGAAGTGCTCAACCACTGCGAAGGCAACCAGAGCCGCGCCGCGGCGCTGCTGGGCATCCACCGCGCCACGCTGCGCAAGAAACTGAAGGACTACGGCCTCGCCTGAGACGGCTGCGTCGCCGCGGCGGCGCGCGGTCCGGGGCCGGCGGCGGCCGGGCGGCTATAATTCCGCTCCTTTCCCCGCACCGCCTCTCCCCATGACCGCCGATTTCCTGCCCGTGCGCCGGGCATTGCTGTCCGTTTCCGACAAGACCGGCCTGCTCGAACTGGCCGGCGCGCTGGCCGCGCACGGCGTCGAGCTGCTCTCCACCGGCGGCACCGCCAAGGCGCTGCGCGAGGCCGGGCTGGCGGTGAAGGACGTGTCCGAGGTCACCGGCTTCCCGGAAATGATGGACGGCCGGGTCAAGACCCTGCACCCGCTGGTCCACGGCGGCCTGCTCGGCCGCGCCGGCGTCGACGACGCGGTGATGGCGCAGCACGGCATCGGCGCGATCGACCTGCTGGTGCTGAACCTGTATCCGTTCGAAGAGGTCACCGCCAGGGCCGGCTGCACGCTGGCCGACGCGGTCGAGAACATCGACATCGGCGGCCCGGCGATGTTGCGCTCGGCGGCCAAGAACTTCGCCCGCGTCGCGGTGGCGACTTCACCGGACCAGTACGCCGGCGTCGTCGCCGAACTGCAGGCCAACGCCGGCGCGCTGTCGGCGGCCACCCGCTTCGCCCTGTCGGTGGCCGCGTTCAACCGCGTGGCCCAGTACGACGCGGCGATCAGCAACTGGCTGTCGGCGGTGACCGATACCGCCGCCGCGGTGCCGGTGCGCGCGGAATTCCCGGCGCAGATGAACTCCACCTTCGTCAAGGTCATGGACCTGCGCTACGGCGAGAACCCGCACCAGTCCGGCGCGTTCTATCGCGACCTGTGGCCGGTGCCGGGCACGCTGGCCACCTTCCGCCAGCTGCAGGGCAAGGAACTGAGCTACAACAACCTGGCCGACGCCGATGCCGCGTGGGAATGCGTGCGCCAGTTCGATGCGCCGGCCTGCGTGATCGTCAAGCACGCCAATCCCTGCGGCGTGGCGGTCGGCGCGTCCTGCGCCGACACCTACGAGCATGCCTACGCGACCGATCCCACTTCCGCCTTCGGCGGCATCATCGCCTTCAACCGCACCCTCGATGCGGCCACGGCCAAGGCCATCCTGGACCGCCAGTTCGTCGAGGTCCTGATCGCCCCGGGCTACGAGGCCGGCGCGCTGGACTACGCGACCAAGAAGGCCAACGTGCGCGTGCTCGAGATCCCCGCGGGCGGCGGCATGAACAACTACGACAGCAAGCGGATCGGCAGCGGCCTGCTGCTGCAGTCCTCGGACAACCGCGGCATGACCCGCGGCGAGCTGAAGGTGGCGACGAAGCGGGCGCCGACCGAGGCCCAGTTCGCCGACCTGCTGTTCGCGTGGAAGGTGGCCAGGTTCGTCAAGTCCAACGCGATCGTCTACGCGAAGGACAGCCGCACCATCGGCGTCGGCGCCGGGCAGATGAGCCGGGTGTACTCGGCGCGCATCGCCGGGATCAAGGCCGCCGACGCGGGCCTGGTGGTGGAGGGTTCGGTGATGGCCTCCGACGCCTTCTTCCCGTTCCGCGACGGCATCGACGCGGCCGCCGCGGCCGGGATCAAGGCGGTGATCCAGCCGGGCGGCTCGATGCGCGACGCCGAAGTGGTCGCCGCGGCCGACGAGCACGGCCTGGCGATGGTGTTCACCGGGGTGCGCCACTTCCGCCACTGAATGCGGGTCCGGCGCGGTCGTTGATGCCGGCCGGCGTCCGGTGGGCTAGGCTGGCAGCCAGTCCAGCCAGGGAGGCGATGGCCATGTGGATCCGCGAGGAAAGCCGCGACGACATCGATGCCATCCACGACGTCGTGCTCGCGGCGTTCGCCGGCGTGCCCGGCGAAGGCAAGCTGGAGGCCCGGACCGTCGACACGCTGCGCGCCGACCATGCGCTGGCGGTGTCGCTGGTGGCCGACATCGACGGCCGTATCGCCGGTCATATCGCCTTCTCGCCGGCACGGCCCTCGCGCGACGGCGACCGCTGGTACGTGCTCGGCCCGGTCGCGGTGGCACCGGCCGACCAGGGCCATGGCATCGGCGGCGCGCTGATCCATGCCGGCCTGCGCCTGCTGCAGGAGCGCGAGGCCAACGGCTGCGTGGTGCTCGGCGATCCGGCCTACTACGCCCGCTTCGGCTTCCGCCCCGACCCGCTGCTGACCCTGCCCGGCGCGCCGGCGGGTGCGTTCCAGGCGCTGCGCTTCACCGACGCGGGCTCCGCCGGCGAGGTGGTGCTGCACCCGGGCTTCGGCCACCACGAAAACGACTGGGTGCCGGAGCCTCGTTGAGGCCCCGCGCCTGCGCGGTGAGGCCGCGGAGCGGAGGCCATCGCGCAGCGGGAGAAGGCACCGCCACGCTAGAATCGCGGTCCCCTCTCCCTCGGGCCTGCACGCAATGTCCAAAGTCCTCGTGATCGGTTCCGGTGGCCGCGAGCATGCGCTGGCGTGGAAGCTGGCGCAGTCGCCGCGGGTGTCGGAAGTGATCGTCGCCCCGGGCAATGCCGGCACCGCCACCGAGGCCGGGTGCCGCAACGCGCCGGTCAAGGTCGCCGACATCGACGGGCTGTTGCAGCTGGCCCGGGACGAGGGCGTCGCCCTGACCGTGGTCGGCCCCGAGGTGCCGCTGGTGGCCGGCGTGGTGGACCGTTTCCGCGCCGCCGGCCTGCGCATCTTCGGCCCCACCGCCGCGGCCGCGCAGCTGGAGGGCAGCAAGGCCTTCGCCAAGGATTTCCTCGCCCGCCACGGCATCCCGACCGCGTTCTACGCGGTGCACACCGAGGTCGATGCGGCGCTGGCCTACCTGCGCGAAAAGGGCGCGCCGATCGTGGTCAAGGCCGACGGCCTGGCCGCGGGCAAGGGCGTGATCGTGGCGATGACGCTCGAGGAAGCCGAGGCCGCGGTGCGCGACATGCTCTCCGGCAACGCCTTCGGCGATGCCGGCGCGCGGGTGGTGATCGAGGAATTCCTCGAAGGCGAGGAAGCCAGCTTCATCTCCATGGTCGACGGCCGCACCGCGCTGCCGATGGCCACCAGCCAGGACCACAAGCGCGTCGGCGACGGCGATACCGGCCCCAACACCGGCGGCATGGGCGCCTATTCGCCGGCGCCGGTGGTCACCCCGGACGTACACGCGCGGGTGATGCGCGAGGTGGTCGAGCCGACCGTGCAGGGCATGATCGCCGACGGCATCCCGTTCACCGGCTTCCTGTATGCCGGGCTGATGATCGATGCGTCCGGTGCGCCGAAGGTGATCGAATTCAACGTGCGTTTCGGCGACCCGGAGACCCAGCCGGTGATGCTGCGCCTGCAGTCGGACCTGGTCGGACTGGTCGAAGCGGCGATCGACGGACGGCTGCACGAAGTGGACGCGCAGTGGGATCCGCGTCCGTCGCTGGGCGTGGTGATGGCCGCCCGGCCGTACCCGGAGACACCCGTCACCGGCGACGCCATCGCCGGCCTGGACGCGGTGCCGGCCGGGGCCAAGGTGTTCCATGCCGGCACCGCACTGGATGCGCGCGGCCACGTGGTCAGTGCCGGCGGCCGCGTGCTGTGCGTGGCGGCGCTGGGCGATTCGGTCTCCGATGCGCAACGCAACGCCTATGCCGGCGTCGACGCGATCCACTGGGAACACGAGTTCCACCGCCACGACATCGGCTGGCGCGCGATCGAACGCGAAACTCCGTAGAACGGGGCTCGCCCCGCTGCCCCGGCTCCGCGCACCAAGGCGCCAGGCGCCTGGGGAAGGTCCGGACAATTCGCTTTTTGCCCGTCACCTCCGCGCAGGCGCGAACCCAGCGCCTTCGCTTTCAAGAGCCTGAAGTCACTGGATCCCCGCCGGCGCGGGAATGACGACAGCTGTTCAGACCTCCCAGGCGGGCCGGGCCCGCTCTACACGTTGGCGGCTTCGGGCGGCAGCACCGTCTCCAGCGCGGCCGAGCCCGGACCGTCGTGCGATTCGGGGCAGCGTGCATCCAGCGTGTAGGCGGTCATCGACAGCGAACCGTAGGCGTAGCCGTCGACCAGGACCTTCGCCGGCCGCTCCGACGCGGTCGCCAGGCCGGCGATGTACAGCAGCGGCAGGAAATGGTCCGGCGTGGGCACGGCCAGGCGGAAGTCGCGGTGCGCGGCCAGCGCCGGGATCTCCTGCGGCCGCTCCAGCATCAGTTCGCGCGCGGTCTCGTCGAAGCGCTGCGCCCAGTCGAAGGCGCCGTCGGGTTGCTGCCAGTCGATCGCGCGCAGGTTGTGCACCACATTGCCGCTGCCGACCACCAGCACGCCGCGCCCGCGCAGGGCGGCCAGCTTCGCGCCCAGCGCCAGGTGCCATTCCGGTGGCTTGCGCGCGTCGATCGACAGTTGCACCACCGGGATGTCCGCCTTCGGGAAGGCATGGACCAGCACCGACCAGGTGCCGTGGTCGATGCCCCAGCCGTCCAGGTCGGCACCGACGCTGTCCGGCACGACCGCATCGGCGATCTCCTCCACCAGCTCCGGCAGGCCCGGCGCCGGGTAGTCGACCGCGAACAGTTCGGGCGGAAAGCCGTAGAAGTCGTGGATGGTGCGCGGACGCGGCATCGCGGTGACCGCGGTGGTGTTGACGTACCAGTGCGCCGACACCGCCAGGATCGCGCGCGGCCGCGGCACCGAGGCGCCGAAGTCGCGCCAGGCCTCGGTGAAACGATTGCGTTCCAGCGCGTTCATCGGGCTGCCATGGCCGAGGAAGGCGGCGGGCATGAGGGATGTGTGCATCACAGATCTCCGCAGGATTCCCTTGTAGGAGCCGGCTTGCCGGCGACCGCCACGGGGGAAGCCGCCCCCGCCAGCGATACGTTCACCATGGCGGTCGCCGGCAAGCCGGCTCCTACTGGGGCAGCGTAACCAATCGGCGGCGCGGCAGGGCCGGTGGAACGCAACGTTGCCACCGGCGTCTGCTAGGCTCCGCGCCAGTCCCGCGGAGACCCGCATGTCCGGCCACAGCCAGTTCGCGCTGCTGACCCAGCGCCGCTTCCTGCCCTACTTCATCGTCCAGGCGCTGGGCGCCTTCAACGACAACGTCTACCGCCAGGCCATCATCGGCCTGCTGTTCTTCCTGGGCGTGAGCACCGAAGAGCGCTCGCTGTACGCGATGCTGGCGCCGGCGATCTTCATCCTGCCCTACTTCCTGTTCTCGGCCATCGCCGGCCAGGTCGCCGAGAAACTGGAGAAGCAGCGGCTGATCGTGATCACCACGACCATGGAGATCGCGATCATGTCGCTGGCGGCGATCGGTTTCCTCACCTCGAGCATGCCGGTGCTGCTGGTGGCGCTGTTCTGCACCGGGATGCAGTCGACCCTGTTCGGCCCGGTCAAGTATTCGGTGCTGCCGGCGATCCTCAAGCCCGAGGAACTGACCGGCGGCAATGGCCTGGTCGAAATGGGCACCTCGATCTCGATCCTGTGCGGGATGATCAGCGGTGGGCTGATCTTCCAGCTCGCCGGCGCGCAGGGTCCTGTGGTCGCGGCCACTGCCATCATCCTGCTGGCAGTGTTCGGCAACCTGGTGGCGCGGCGCATCCCGCGCGTGGACGCCGGCGCGCCGGCGCTGAAGGTGAACTGGAATCCGCTGCCCGAGTCGCTGGCGGTGCTGCGCATGGCCCGGCGCCAGCCGGCGGTGCGCAATGCGATCCTGGGGGTGTCCTGGTTCTGGTTCTTCGGCACCCTGCTGACCTCGCAGCTGCCGGCCTACGCGGAGGTGAACCTGGGCGGGGTCTCCAACTCGGCCTCGCTGTACATCTTCGTGCTGGCGCTGTTCTCCATCGGTACCGGCACCGGCTCGCTGCTGTGCGAGAAGCTGTCCTCGCGCACGGTGGAGATCGGCCTGGTGCCGCTGGGCGCGTTCGGCATGAGCGCGTTCCTGCTCGACCTGTATTTCGCCCGCTCCGGCGCCGCGCCGGTGTCCGGACTGGACGTGGCCGGGTTCCTCGACCAGCCCGGCAGCGTACGCGTGGTCATTGATCTGCTCGGCATCGGCATGTTCACCGGCTTCTTCGTGGTCCCGCTGTTCGCGCTGATCCAGAGCCGCACGCCGGCCTCTGAAATGTCGCGGGTGTTCGCCGCGGTGAACATCCAGAATTCGCTGTTCATCGTCACCGCCGCGCTGGTCGGGATCGTGCTGCAGGAAGTGCTGCACTGGACCATCCCGCAGGTGCTGCTGGCGCTGGCCATCGCCAACGTGCTGGTGGCGCTGTGGATCTTCACGATCGTGCCCGAGTTCCTGATGCGCTTCCTGAGCTGGGTGCTGGTGCGCGCGCTGTACCGCCTGCGCATCCGCGGCGTGGAGGAACACGTCCCCGACGAGGGCGCGGCGCTGATCGTGTGCAACCACGTCAGCTACATGGACGCGCTGATCCTGGCCGCCAGCATCCCGCGGCCGGTGCGCTTCGTCATGTACTACCGGATCTTCGACATCCCGGTGATGCGCTGGATCTTCCGCACCGCCAGGGCCATTCCGATCGCCGGCGCGCGCGAGGATCCGGCACTGATGCAGCGCGCCTTCGACGAGATCGATGCGACCCTGGCCGACGGAGAACTGGTATGCCTGTTCCCCGAGGGCGCGCTGACCGAGGACGGCGCGGTCGCCCCGTTCAAATCGGGCATGGAGAAGATCCTCGAGCGCGCGGCCGCGGCCGGGCGGCTGGTGCCGGTGGTGCCCATGGCCCTGCGCGGCATGTGGACCAGCATGTGGAGCCGGCGCAGCGAACGGGCCGGGAGCGGGCGGCTGGGACGGATGCGCGTGCCGCGTCGGTTCCGCGCGCAGGTGGAAGTCGTCGCGGCCACGCCGCTGGATGGCCAGCCCACGGCCGGGCAACTGGAGGCAAGGGTGCGGCAATTGCGTGGCGACGAGGCCTGAAACATGGCTTTGCCACCGCCGGGCGGTCGGTTAGGCTTGCAGGCGACCGGCCCGGAGGGAACCGCAGGCACGGGAACACGCCCGCTATACCTTCCGGCAGCATTTAGCCCGCCCCCGATCCGGGCGATGACGGCCATGCTGTTGCAGCACGACACGCGCTCCATCACCCCGACCCGCCAGGAGGCACCGCAATGAGCTACGTCCCGCCGCCCACCCCGAATGCCGCGCCGGTCCACGAGCCGGTTCCCAACTACCTGGCCTGGGCGATCATCGCGACCGTGCTTGCCACCTGCCTGTGCTGCCCGTTGGGCCTGGTCGGCATCGTGGCGATCGTGTTCTCGGCCAAGGTCAACGGCCTGCTTCGCGCCGGCGACATCGACGGTGCGCGCCGCGCCTCGGCCAATGCCAAGACCTGGTGCTGGGTCGCCACCGCGCTGGCGATCATCGGGCTGCTGCTGAACATCTACTTCCTCTCGACCGGCGGCGTGGCCGAGTACCAGCAGATGCTCGAGCAGATCCAGCAGGCGCAGTAGCGCGGCGATGGCGATCACAGCCACGCGTGTGCTGTGGCTCACGGCGCTGGCGTCGACCGCGATGGCGGCCGGCGCCGGCGTGTGGCTGCTGCGCACGTTCGATCCCAACGCAGCGGGCAGCCCGTTCCCGCCATGCATGTTCCACGAGCTCACCGGCTTCTACTGCATCGGCTGCGGCCTGACCCGGGCCCTGCACGCGCTGGTCCATGGCGACCTGCGCGGTGCGTTGGCGATGAATCCGCTGGGCGTGCTGATGCTGCCGCTGATGGCACTGATGGTGGCCTGGGCCAAGGGCTGGCAGCCGCGGGTGCTGCGGCCGCTGATGGATGTGGTGATGGAGCCGAAGCTGTGGCTGTGGTTGCTGCCGGGGTATTGGATTGCGCGCAACCTGCCCTGGTTCCCGTTCACGCTGCTGGCACCGGGCTGAGGAGCATCGCCGGCAAGACGGGCTCCTACAACAGCTGCGGCGCGGGGCCTGACCTGCCGGCCCCGCGTTTTTCCGTAGGAGCCCGTCTTGCGGGCGACGCGACGCCTTCGGCACGGGCGACTCTCCTGTGGTTCCGGCGCCCTTGTCGCCCGCAAGACGGGCTCCTACAGGAAGCGTGCCGCGTACGACGCGACCAACGGACCTTCAGCTCACCCAGCCGGCGATGATCAGCAGCGCCAGCAGCGCCAGCCACAGCAGCAGCATCCGCCAGAGCAGGCTCATCGCGTCGCGCAGTTCGACCAGGTCGCCGGTGACCGGCGACTGGCCGTCGCGCAGGTAGTCTTCGGCCTCCTCGGCCAGTTCGCCGCGCACGGCCGCACGGCCGGCGGCTTCGAGGAATACGCTCCGGGCCTGCCAGCGGTTCCCGCCGCCCGCGCGCCAGGCACGGAACACCAGGTCGAAGTTGCCGGCCAGGGCCAGGGCCAGGGTCATCAGCTGCGCCGCCGGCCATTCCAGCCACTGCAGCAGGGTGCGCGCACCCGTGGCGTTGTCCACCGGCAGGACCGATGCGTTGGCCAGCGCGGCGCGCTCCGCCAGCCGGTACAGGACCGCACCGGCCGGTCCCAGCAGCAGGAACCACAGCAGCGGCGCGAACCAGCGCCGCAACGCGCTGCGCATCAGCGTGCCCGGGAGCGCCGGGCCCTCGACCATGTCCACATCGGGCTCCGGCGACAACTGCGCCAGGCGCGTGCGCCGGGTCTGCGCATCGTTGGCATCGAGCACCGATTCCACGTCGACATCCAGGTCGCGCGGCCCCCACATGCAGACCAGCACGACCACGCCGAACAGCAGGCTGCCCAGCCCCAGCAGGCGGTCGAGCAGGGCGAACTGCAACAGCGCCACCAGCAGCACCGGCGGCAGCAGCGCCAGCCAGATGCCGTGCCGGCCGCGCCAGAAGCCGCCTTCGCCCGCCTGCGCGCCCAGCCATTCCAGCCAGTGCGAGAACCAGTGGAACTGGCGCAGCGACGCCACCGGCGCGGGCGCCACATGACCCAGCACCAGCGCAGCGATGATGGCAACCAGCGTAGTGAACATTCCGACGGACCCTCCCTTGCGCCGATTCTATCCGCACCCCGGCGCGCGGGACGCTAAGTGCGCGTGAGCATGGCCCCGTTCCGGTGCCAGTGCGCGATGAGCGATCGCGCGATCGAGATCGCAGGCGCCAGCAGGATGCCGTCGGCCTCCGAACCGTCGCGCTCCAGTGCCGCGCCGACCTCCGCCCGGGTGAACCAGCGCGCCTCTTCCAGCTCGCCATCCACCCGCGGCGCATCGGCGTCGGCCAGCGCTTCGAAGCCCAGCATCAGCGCCCCGGGGAACGGCCACGGCTGGCTGCCCAGGTAACGGCATCGACGCACGTTCACGCCGGTTTCCTCGTGGACTTCGCGCACCACGGTCTGTTCCGGGGCCTCGCCCGGCTCGACGAAACCGGCAATGACCGACCAGCGCCGCGCCGGCCAGCCGGGCTGGCGGCCCAGCAGCAGGCGCTCGCCATCGCTGACGGCGACGATCACCGCCGGATCGACGCGGGGATAGTGGTCGTTGCCGCATTGCGCGCAATGGCCGACGAAACCGCCGCGGTCGAAGGCCACGGTGCCGCCGCAGACCCCGCAGTGGCGGTTGCGCGCGTGCCAGTACAGCATGCCGCGCGCGTAGGCCAGGGCGCTGGCCACTTCGGCCGGCCAGTGCGCCGCGGCGCGGCGCAGGTCGATCCACTGCGCCGCCTCCAGTGCGGGCACCGCCGTGGCCTCCAGCGCGAACCATGCCTCGCTGCCGCTGCGGCCCAGGAAGATGGCCGTGCCCGGGCCGCCGCCGAAATGCGCCCCGCGCATAGCCAGCAGGTCGCCGCTCCCATCGGCGGCGGCGCGGCCCTCCGCGTCCAGGACGATCAGCCGGGCCTCGGGCCAGAGCCCGCGCAGCGCTTCGGCGTCGCCGCGCAGCGCATCGGACCGGTCCAGCAGGGCCGAACCGAAGGCGAAGCCATCGAGGGGAGCCGGGGCACGCACGGGGCAGACCCGGCGGTGCTAGACGCTGAAACTGCTGCCGCAGCCGCAGGTGGTCTTGGCGTTGGGATTGCGGATCACGAACTGGGCCCCGCTCAGGCCTTCGCTGTAGTCGACTTCCGCGCCCATCAGGTACTGCAGGCTCAACGGGTCCACCAGCAGGGTTACCCCGTCGGTGTTGACCGCCATGTCGTCCTCGGCCTGGTTCTCGTCGAACTCGAAGCCGTACTGGAAGCCGGAACAGCCGCCGCCCTGGATGTACACGCGCAGCTTCAGGTCGGCGTTGCCTTCCTCGGCGACCAGTTCGCGCACCTTGGAGGCGGCGGCCGGGCTGAAGCGCAAAGGCTGTTCGAGCTGCTGGTAGCTGGGCAGGATATCCATGCCGCCAAGATGGGGCCGGCAGCCCCGCCGATCAAGCCTTGGCGACGGCGGCGACCTTCACCGCGGCCGGGCGCGGGGGCTCGGCGGCGCGTTCGCGTCCGGCTTCGGGCGCCGGCAGCGCGCGGGTCTGGGACTGGGTATGGACCAGGCGCCCGGTCAGCTGCGCGCCGGCGCTCATCTCCACCACCGTGTAGTGGACATTGCCTTCCACCCGCGCCTTCTGCGCCAGCTCCACCCGCTCGCCGGCGTGCACGTCGCCGGTCAGGGTGCCGTTGACGATCACCACCGGGGCGTGGACCTCGCCCTCGATCACCCCCTGCTCGGCCAGCACCAGGCTGGCCGCCTTGCCCTCGGCGGCCATCACCTTGCCGACGATGCGGCCTTCCACGTACAGGCCGCCGCTGAATTCCAGATCGCCGCGGATGACCACGTCGGGGCCGACCAGGGTGTCGATCGCGAAACCGTCGCGCTGGCTGGACTTGTTCCTGAACACGCTCATTTTTCCCCTCCGCTCCCCGCGGGTTTCCAGTCGAAGGTCTGTTCGACGCCCCCCGCGCCGCCACGCAACGAGACTCGCACACGTTGCGGGGTGAAATCCTTGGGCAACATCACGTTGCCCGTCAATTCCTGGAAATAGCGGAACGAATAGTCCTGGCCCGGCGCATCCGGCTTCTGGTGCAGCTCGTCCCAGGCGACCGTGGCCAGCTTGCCGGCGCGCACGCCCTCGACCGCGAAACGCAGCTGGCCCTGGCTGATCGCGCCGCGGTTCAGGTTCTGGGTCAGCACCGCGCGGTAGTTCCAGGTGCCCGCCTCGGTCGGCGCGAACTCGATGGAGTGCACGTTCAGGCCCTTGCGCTGCGCGGTGGCGCCGACCAGCCGTTCGTAGAAGGCCACATCCGCACGCAGGCCGGCGATTTCCTCGTCGCGCTCGGCCAGCGAGGACTGCAGCTCGGTGTTGGCCGCGCGACTGATCTGGTCCGAACGCGACAGGGTCACCATGCGCTGGTCGAGCTCCTCGAGCCGGCGCTTCTGCTGGGCCACGGTGCGTTCGGCCGCGCGCAGCTGGCCGCGGGTATCGCCCGGACCGCCCGGAGCGGCCAGCCAGCCCGCCAGCAGCCACACGGCCAGCAGCGACAGCAGCCACGCCACGGCGATGGCGATCAGCCAGCCGCGGCGGGAAAGCCCGGGCTGGCGCGGTACCACCCGATAGCTCGGAACGGGGTCTGTCATCTCGGAGGGCACGGCAGGCGGCGGACCGATTCTGCCTATACTGCCAATCGAATGGGCCGGCTAGTGTAGCCGGGTCGTTCCGGGTCCACACCCGCGCAGGCCGCGCAGGCCGCGATGGCCGCGGGACCGGGGAGAGGAGCAGGCACATGACCGACGCCCATCTGTTCGTGATCGGGATCCTGCTGGCCTGGATGGCGGGGATCCGCGCCTACCTGACCGTGTTCGGCGTCGGCCTGGCCGGGCTGCTGGGCTGGGTCGACCTGCCGCCGGCGCTGCAGGCGACGCAGTCGTGGTGGGTGCTGGGCACTTCCGGGGCACTGGCCGTGGCCGAGTTCTTCGCCGACAAGATTCCCGGCGTGGACTCGGTCTGGGATCTGGTCCAGACCCTGGCGCGGGTGCCGGCCGGCGCCTTCCTCGCCGCGGCCACGCTCTCGCCCGACGGCCAGCTCGGTACCGGCGCGCTGGTCGCCGGGGCCGGCATCGCCCTGGCCAGCCATGGCCTGAAGGCCGGCTCGCGCGCCCTGCTCAACACCTCGCCCGAACCGGCCAGCAACTGGGTGGCCTCCACCGCCGAGGACACCGTGGTCCTCGGCGGCCTGGCCCTGGCGATGGCGCATCCCTGGATCGCGCTGGTGGTCGTGGTCGGCGCCAGCCTGCTCGGCGCGCTGCTGGTGTGGTGGGTCTGGCGCACGCTCAGCCGCGGCGTGCGGCGCCTGTTCGCACCGCCGGCGACCTGATCGGAGCGGTACCGCGCACTTGTCCTCATGGGCCAAATTGGTCACATAATGCGGTCCCAGCAGGGGGAAGACTGATGGCCGTACGAGAACCCGCTTCGTTGCCGGAGGATTCGGCTGCGCGCCAACGCATGCGTGCCGAGAAGCCTCCCTCGCACTACTGGCGCCGCTGGGCGCAGGACGCCGTGGCCGCGTCTGCCCCTGCTTCAGCGTCGGACCCGGAACCGCCGCGCGCCGACGCCGATCCCGCAGCCGCAGCCGCAGCCGCCGCGCCGCAGGACGGCACCGCCGAATCCCCCTACCGCATCCTGATCGTCGAGGACGACCGCACCCAGGCGCTGTTCGCGCAGAGCGTGCTCCATGGCGCCGGCATGCAGGCCCACGTGCAGATGCAGCCGGACGGGGTGATCGACGCGATCCGCAGCTTCGATCCGGACCTGATCCTGATGGACCTGCACATGCCCGGCCAGGACGGCATGCGCCTGACCACGCAGATCCGCCAGCAGCCGGAATTCCAGCTGCTGCCGATCGTGTTCCTGACCGGCGACCCGGATCCGGAGCGCCAGTTCGAAGTCCTGGAAAGCGGCGCCGACGATTTCCTGACCAAGCCCATCCGCCCGCGCCACCTGATCGCGGCGGTGTCCAACCGGATCCAGCGCACCCGCGCCCAGCTGCGCCAGCCGGCGCCGCAGCAGAACGCGATGCTGCGCAACCATCCGGAGACCGGCCTGGCCACCCGCGGCTGGCTGCTGCAGCAGGTCGACGAGACGTTGCGCGAAGGCGCCCGCGGTGGCCTGTTCTTCGTCGAGATCGGCAGCGCCCTGGGCCTGCGCGAACGCTACGGCTACGCCAATTTCGAGCGGCTGATGGCGCAGGCCGGCCGTCGCCTGGCGCGACTGGGCGCGCCGGCACCGGTGGCGCGGCTGAACGACAACAGCTTCCTGGTGCTGGTGCGGGGCCGCGACGAATCGACCCTGGAGCAGTTCGCCAACCTGATGCGCACCGGTCTGGCCACCGAAGCGTTCGCCGTGCGCGACGAAGAGCAGGTCCAGCTGCGCAGTGCGGTGGGATACACCGCGCTGTCGATCGGCTTCGGCGATGCCGGCAGTGCGCTGGAGGCCACCGAGCGCAGCGCGCTGCAGGCGCGCCTGCGCAGCGAGGGCGTGGCCGCCTACGCCCCGCCCAGCGACACCGAAGCGCAGGAACGGCTGGCCATGCTCGAAGGCCAGCTCGAACTGGCCTACCAGCCGATCGTGGCGGTGGCCGGCAACGAACAGGCCCAGTACCAGGTGCTGCTGCGCCTGCGCCAGCCCGACGGCACCCTGCTGTCGGCCGGCCAGGTGGTGCCCGCGGCCGAGGCCAGCGGCCGCATCGCCGACCTGGACCAGCAGGTGATGGAGCACGCGCTGGACATGATCGCCCAGCGCCGCGACGCCGGAACCCCGCTGCGGCTGTTCGTCTCGCAATCGCCGCGCACGCTGGCGCGCGAGGTCTTCGCCGACTGGCTGCTGCAGACCATCGCCGCCCGCGGCATCGACGGCACTTCGGTGGTCATCGACCTGCGCCTGGGCGATGCGCTGATCCACAGCGTGACCCTGGGCGAGTTCTGCCGCCGGCTGATGGGCGCGGGCGTGCAGTTCTGCCTGAGCCAGTTCGAACCGGGCGCCGAGGCCGACGCGCTGCTCAACCAGCTGCCGCTGGGCTATGTGCGCATGGCCGGCCGCTTCGCCGGCGCCCACGCCGACCCGAAGCTGCGCGACCAGTTGCGCGAAGTGATCGACCAGGCCCACCGCCTGGGACTGCAGGTGATCGGCCAGCAGATCGAGGACCCGCAGGCCGCAGCGGCGATGTGGATGGGAGGCATCGACTACATCCAGGGCAACCTGGTCAGTTCGGTCGGCACCGAACTGGACTTCGACTTCCAGAACGCGGTGCTGTGATGGCGACGGCACCGGCCCAGCGTCGCGTCTGGCCCGTGCTGACCGCCATGGCCGGCGCCTGCACGCTGCTGGCGATGGCCCTGGGTCTGAGCGGCAACGGCGGCGCGCCGTGGGCGCTGGTGTCGGCCGGGCTGGCGTTGCTGACCCTGGTGCTCGCGCTGGCCGCGCTGGTCTCCAGCGGCGCCCAGGCTCGCGACCTCAACGAAGCCAATGCGCGCGCGGCGGCGGCCGAGGACGAATGCAACCTGCTGCAGCGCGATGTCAACCGCCACGATCAGCTGGAGCAGCAGCTGATGCAGGCCAAGCAGGCGGCCGAATCGGCGGCGCTGGCCAAGGGCGAATTCCTGGCCACGATGAGCCACGAGATCCGCACCCCGCTCAACGGCATCATCCCGATGCTGGATCTGGTGGCGCGCGGCAGCCTGGCGCCGGACCAGCGCGAAATGCTGCGCACCGCGCACGAATCTTCGCAGCAGCTGCTGCGCATCGTCGACGACATCCTCGACTACTCCAAGCTGGAGGCCAACCGGCTGGAGCTGGAGATCACCAGCTTCAACCTGCGCGAACTGCTGGAAGCGGTGCTGCAACTGATGCAACGCCCGGCCGAAGGCAAGGGCCTGCGCCTGGAGCTGCACATCGACCCGAACGTGCGGCTGCCGGTGCGCGGCGACCCGGTGCGCATGCGCCAGATCCTGACCAACCTGATCGGCAACGCGGTCAAGTTCACCGAGCGCGGCGGCATCCAGCTGGGCGTGCGCCGCCTGGGCGAAACCGCGGCCCAGCACATGCTGCGCTTCGAGGTCCGCGATACCGGCATCGGCATCGGCCACGCACAGCAGGCGCGCCTGTTCCGCGCCTTCACCCAGGCCGACGCCTCGACCACGCGCCTGTACGGCGGCACTGGCCTGGGCCTGGCGATCTGCAAGCGCATCGTCGACCTGATGGGCGGGCGCATCGGCGTGCAGTCCGAACCCGGCCAGGGCTCGCTGTTCTGGTTCGAGATTCCGCTGCTGAAGGTCATCGGCGACGTACAGATCCGGCAGACCCCGCACGACGCGCGACGGGTGCTGGCGATCACTCCGAACCTGCGCCTGCGCCAGCGCATCGCCCTGCTGCTGCCCAACTGGGGCATGACGGTCAGCATCGTCGAGACCACCCAGGAGGCGCTGGAGCGGTTGCGCCAGCAGACCGCGGGCGGGCGCAACGGCGCCGGCTTCGTCGCCGTCGTCGCCGACTACGACGGCCTGCGCCACAGCGCCCGCGCCCTGCACCGCGCGCTGCTGCGCACCCCCGCCTATGCCGACGTGCGGTTGCTGTGGCTGTACGGCGAGGAGGACATTCCCGAGGAGCTGCGCGACGGCGCCACCGTGCTGCCGCGCCTGGCCCCGGACGCCGACCTGCGCGGCGCGTTGCTGGAGCCGCCTGCCGGGACCCGCGGCGCCACCGACCTTTTCCCCAAGGCCGAAGCACCCGCCGCGGCCACCGAGAACAATGCGCCTCCGCCACCGGCGCGCCTGCTGCTGGTGGAGGACAACCCGGTCAACCTGCTGGTGGCGCAGAAGCTGCTGTCGGTGCTGGGCTACGAATGCGATACCGCGCCCAACGGCGAGGTCGCGCTCTCGCACATGGCCAGCGGCGTCTACGACCTGGTGCTGATGGACTGCCAGATGCCCGTGCTCGACGGCTATTCGGCGACCCGCCGCTGGCGCGAGATCGAATCGGGCCAGGCGCCAGGGCGCCGGTTGCCGATCGTGGCGATGACCGCCAACGCGATGGCCGGCGACCGCCAGCGCTGCCTGGACGCCGGCATGGACGACTACCTGTCCAAGCCGGTGGCGCGCGACCAGCTCGATGCGGTCCTGCGCCGCTGGCTGCGCGCCGCGCCGCTGCGCAATGCGCCACGTCCGTCCGCCGACACGCCGGCGCCTGCCGCGCCCGCCGCCGCACCGGCCAGGCCCGCACCAGAGTCGGCTCCGATCCCGGCTCCCGCACAGCCGACCACGCCCGCGGCAGTGGCCGGGCCATCTGCCCTCGCCGCTTCCCAATTGCCGGCGCCGGCGGCAATCCCGGCACGACCGGAAGTATCCATGGCGCCGGACATGCCCATCTTCGTGCCGCCCGCCGCGGCCGCACCGCCGCCGCCCGTCGAGGATGCCCCATCCGCCCAGCCGCCTCCGCCGCCGGTGCTCGAGCCGGAAATGCTGGACGAACTGCGCGAGATCGCCGGCGACGAAGCCCAGGCGATCGTCAATCTGTTCCTAGAGGACGCCCCACGCCTGATCCGGCTGATGGAGCAGGCGTCGGCGATGCCGGACCTCGAAGTGATGCGCGAGGCGGCGCATGCTCTGAAATCCTCCAGCGCCAACGTCGGCGCGCTGGCCCTGTCGGCGGCGGCCAAGCGCATCGAACTGGGCGCGCGCGCCCACGCCCTGGAACGGCCCGCGGTGGCGGTGGCGCTGCTGATCGCCGAGTACGCGCGCGCGCGCGTGGCCCTGCAGGGCTGGCTGTCGACCAGCGCCGCAGCGGCGCCGGCTCAGTCCTCGAGCTTGCTCAGCAGGTAGTTGGGTTCGCCGATCCGCCCGATCAGGTCGAGCTGGGTCTCCAGCCAGTCCACGTGTTCTTCTTCGGAATCGAGGATCTTCGCGAACAGCTGCCGGCTCACGTAGTCGCCGATGGACTCCGCGTAGGCGATGGCCTCACGCAGCAGCGGCAGCGCCTCCATCTCCAGGGCCAGGTCGCATTCGATCAGTTCGCGCGGGGTTTCGCCGATGCGCAGCTTGCCCAGCGTCTGGAAGTTGGGCAGCCCTTCCAGGAACAGGATGCGCTCGGACAGCCAGTCGGCGTGGCGCATCTCGTCGATCGATTCCTTGTACTCGTGCTCGGCCAGCTCCTTCAGGCCCCAGTTCTTCAGCATCTTGGCGTGCAGGAAGTACTGGTTGATCGCCGTGAGCTCGTTGTACAGCGCCTTGTTGAGGTATTCGATGACCCTGGTGTCGCCCTTCATGGCCGCGCTCCGTGATGCGTGAACGGGCGCACTCTAGCGCGCCGCGCGCGACGGCGAAGGAACGCGAATCGTGATCATTGCCGTGCGCCTGCGCAGCGCCCCGCAGAGCGGGGCTTGCCCGCTGTCGCTCCAGCGGTGCAGGAACCTCTCGCTCAGGCCGCGACGGCCAGCAACGGCAGCGGCAACTCCGAGCGCATCTGTTCGATCATCTCGGTGGCCATGTCCAGGCAGGAGCCGCAGTTGGCGCCGCAACCGGTCCGCATGGTCAGCTCGCCCACGCTGCTGCATCCCTTGTCCACGGCATCGCGGATATGGCGGTCGGTGACACCGTTGCAGAGGCAGACGTACACGGGGCGGTACCGGAGCTGGAACTGGCGCCATTCCACCAAGGATGAGAATCGTTGTCAATTGCGAGGGGATCGCAACGATGTGGCGGCCCGTTCAGGCGGATGAACGATGCCCCCGCGCCCCGCGCGGCCGCCGGCGCGGCCGGTCGTGGCCGGCATTGCTCCCCGGGAGCCAGGCCTCCTGGGCGGCAGCGGGCATCTCCTGGACCACGGCGCCGGTTCCCTCGGCCAATGGCGCCAGATGCCGCAGCGCCCGCGCGTACACCCCACGCTTGAAAGTCACCACGTGCTCGACCGGGTACCAGAAGTCGACCCAGCGCCAGTGGTCGAACTCCGGGGTCTCGGTGGCGTCGAAACGCACCAGCGACTCGTCCCCGAGCAGGCGCAGCAGGAACCAGACCTGCTTCTGGCCGATGCATACCGGGCCGTCCCCGCCGCGGCGCACGGCCCGCCCGGGCAGGCGATAGCGCAGCCAGCCGGGAGTGGCGCCGAGCAGTTCCACATGCTCGGGCAACAGCCCGGTCTCCTCGTGCAGCTCGCGGTACATGGCCTCGGCCGGGGTCTCGTCGCTGCGCATGCCCCCTTGCGGGAACTGCCACCCGTCCCGGCGCACGCGGCGCGCCCAGAACACCTGGCCGTCAGCGCGCATGAGCACAATGCCGACGTTCGGCCTGTATCCGTCCGGATCGATCACGATCGGACTCCAGAAAATTCGACTACCCCGACTCTGCCATGCCCCCGCCGGGCCGACAAGCTGCGATTGACAGCGCGGCCGGGAAGGTGAAAAATTCGCGGTTCTCCGCGTGGCTATGTAGCTCAGCCGGTTAGAGCACAGCACTCATAATGCTGGGGTCGGTGGTTCGAGTCCACCCATAGCCACCACCAAGCGCGGAAGAGCCAAGCCCTGCAGTGATGCGGGCTTTTTTGGATCGAAGCATTGCGTCAGGCTTGATCTGGATGCCGATGAAGCGCATCCGGATGCCGGGCCCGAACCTCGCTGGGTCGGCCTCCAGACCGCTTACCGGAAGCCCCCGTACGTGGCGCGTGTTCGAACGCGCCAGGCGAAAGTCGCAGCCATCCGACCCAATGACCTCGCGGGATCGAGGGCGCTCAAAGGGCACGACCCGCGCAAAAGGGCGTAGCGGAGGCATCCTCCGGAAAGTGGAACGACCGTTCCGCGGCGCTATGGCCTGTAGCGCAGGTCCGCCGCCGCCTGCAGCACCCGCTGGACGATAGCCTCGAAAGCCGGGCATGGTGCGTTCTGCACGGCCAGATGCCGTTGCTTCGATCCGATCCTCAGGTCGAGCTCGACACGTTTGCCGCCTTCCACGCTCTCGTCGATGGTCAGCGCCGGCAGATCCAGCACGCCGCTGCGGCGGATGGCCTCACCCAGTTCCCGCAACTCCAGAGAGTCGAGTATTCCCAGCTGCTGCCAACCCCCGGTCCATGCCTCGTCGTGGGCGCATTCGCGCTCGTTCCGGGAAAACCCGACCCGGCCGTTGCGGTCGATGCGCACGCGCTCGTTGCCGATGCAGCTGGATCCCAGCGAGATGCGCCGCAGCTCCAGCTCCAGCGACGGGGTGTTCAATCGATGCTCCATTCGTCGCGGCTGATGTCCGGCGCGGTCATGCTGCCCAGCGCCTCCCAGATCGTCAGGTAGTGGCGCGGCAGCACGTCCACGCCCACCGACATCAGGCTGGAGGTCTCGTCGCCCCAGCGGTCGGGAGGCGCCACGCCCGCCGCCTGTGCCAGGTTCACGAACGCGGTCTGCTTGTCGCCGAGCACGCCGCTGGTGCGGTTCACGTATTCGTCGGGCAGGCCGATCGCGTGTCCGAACTCGTGCGCGGCGGGCGAAAAGGCGTTGCCGGCATAGCCGCCTTCGAACATGGCGTCCGGGGCCAGGTCGACGCGGCGGTTGGCTGCGTCGTCGGGCAGGCCGACGGCACCCCGCCCCGCCGCGGCGACCGGCTGCGGCACGCCGGCCCGGCGCAGTTCGGCCGCCACGGCCTCGGCGCGGCGTTGCGCGAGGTCGCTGTTGAAGCCGGCGTCACCCTCGGCGCTGGCAAAGCCCGCGCAGACCATCGGCACGTCCGGGTCCGAGGGATTCCTTGCCTTCATCAGGTCCGCCAGTGCACCCAGGCTGGCGACGGCGCCCGGGTCGAGTGCAGCGCTGCCCTTGGCGAAGCGCACCGGGCTGGCACCCGCGGTGGCGACGGCGCGTTCCAGGCGCTGGCGTTCGGACCTGGCCACGTCCGTGCTGTGGTGGTCGGCGATGTCGATCGGATCGAGCGAATCCAGGTTGCCCGTGCCCTGCCAGCCCGGCGTGCCGGGGTTGCGCGCACTGAAATCAGAGCCACGGAACGTGCTGGTCTTGTGCACGGTCACGTCGAAGTGCGCGTCGGCCTTGTCTTCCACCACCCGTGGCGTGACATGCGGCTCGGCGGCGAAGGGCCAGCACGGTTTGCGCGAACGGAACGTGTGGGCGAAAGACCAGTGCCGCGACACGGTGTCGACGTAGTCGGCGGCGAACTGCCGCTTCTCCGCCTCCGTCCAGAAGAACCGCCGGATGTCCTGGCCGGCGGCGGCCATCTGGATCAGCACGCCCAGCGACGGCGTGTCGTCGGCCTGGACATAGTTGAACTTCATCTTCACCACCGCCGCCATCAGCGACAGCCGCGGCCAGTAATAGGCGTCGAACTTGCCGAAGCCGGCGGAGGGGCGGAAATCGGGCGCCGAGAAACTCCTCGCTTCGAAGCGGGACTTGCGCTCCTCCTCCTCGATCGTGGCGCATGCGTCGGGACCGGAAGGCGGCACGGGCGCGATCCCGTCATGCTCGACACCCCCGGGCAATCCGATGCCCGAATCGACGGGAGCGGCATCGGCCACGCCCGCGTCCATGCCGGCGCCGGCATCCATCGACGCCTCGGCTTCGCTCACGCCGCCCCGCTCCATCACGTCGTCGCGCATGAACTGCGGCATGCCGGATCCGGACGAAGGGCCGGAGCGGGTCGGCTCGCGTTCCGGTGCGGTACTGGTGTTGCGGGAGCGTCGGTAGAGCATGGGCCTGGCCTCAGGCGGACGGTTTCGCCCGGGTGGTTGTCCGGCCCGCGAGCCGATCGGCCAGTTCGTCGTAGGACAGCGAACCGTCGGCCAGTTCCGGGAACAGCTGTTCGAGCACGGGTTGCCAATGGGCCAGCTCTCCGTCCTCGGGAGCGCGGTCGAGCGAATCGAGCAACCCCGTCAGCGCCGACAGGCTGGCCGCGGCCGGCACCAGGCCGGAGCCCGCCAGACTGGACGCCAGTTGGCGCAGCGCCGCTTCCGCATCGCCGTCGAATCCCGCCAGTGCCGGCTGCAGCCGCTGCACGATTTCGGGGCCCTGCGGCGCGGGCAGGCCCTGCCGCAATGCCTGCAGCAGGTCGGCCATCGACACTTCGGTTTCCACGGTCGCAGTGCGATCAGGCGAATCGAAACGGCAGCCGCGCAGTGCCGCGCCCTCCAAGCTCAAACCCTCGACGAGCGCCCCGCGGAAATCAGCGCCCGCCAGGTCGGCGCCGTCGAATGCACTGCCGCGCAGGTCTGCGCCCCGGAAATCCGCATCGTGCATGCGCACTTCGCGCAGGTCGGCGTCGCGCAGGCTGGCGCCGCGGAAGCTTGCGCCATCCGCAAGCGCGCCGCGCAGGCCGGCACGATCGAAGCAGCCGCGGGAGAAGTCGGTCTGGTGCAGGATGGCCCCGGCCAGGTTTGCACCGGACAGGTCGATGCCGACCGCGCTGCTGTCCTCGATCCGCGCCTGGACCAGCCGGCATCCTGCGGCGCGGACGCCGTCCAGCACGCAGTCCCGCAGCACCGCCCGTTCGAGATCGGCGCCGGAGATATCCGAACGCGCGAGGCTGCCGCCGTGCAGGTGGATGCCCTGGAGTCCGGCACCCGCGAGCGAGCGCTCCTCGTATCGGAAATCGCGCAGCCTGGCGCCAGGTTGAAGCTCGTTCATTCCACACCTCGTCGTTCAGTGCGCGGAACTTGCGTCCCCGCCCTCGTCGGGCAGGTCCTCGATCCACGGCAGCGCGCGGCCATAGCGCTGGTCGTACTCCTTTACCAGCGCGCTCTGCAGGTCGTCCCAGTCACCCGCCCGCTCCGGCATGGACGATGGTTCGGCGAGCACCTTGCGGTAGTAGGCCTCGCCCTGCGCGACGATCCAGGTGACCAGTTCGTCGATGCCGTCCTCGCTGAGATCCTGCGACGCATGCTCCAGGTAGTCGGGCTCGAGCAGCAGTTCGGCGGCATCGCGGTAGGCCGAATGCAATTCCACCAGTTCGCGGCGGTCCAGGCCGGCCACCGCCTGGCCCAGGGCGTCCGGACGTTCGCGGGCCATGTCGACCATGCGCCAGAACGCGGGCGTGGGATAGTCCGGTCGCGTTCCCATGTATTTCATCGCTCACTCTCCTGTCTCCAGCCTGGGCACGAGCCAGCCTTCCTCGCTCCATTCGTGGGACTGGCGCAGCGCCGCCCGCCTCGAATCGTACGGCGTGCCGGGTCCAGCCCGCCCCAGGCGTCCCTGTCGTGCGCCGACCGAACCGACATATTCAGGCGAGTTGTCCCACGGCATGACATGCCCTTCCTGTTCCAGCCGCGCCCGCAACGCCCGCTCGTGGACTTCGACCGGCGGCGCCGTGCGGCTGCGCGGCCGTGGCACCGGGGTGACTTCCAGGCGCAACTCCAGGCCCAACCGGCTGCCGGCGTTGCGGTACACGTTGAACCGGGCGGCCGCGCGGGTACCGGTGGTCTTGCCCACTTTCATGATCGCGCCGGTGCTGACGTCGCGCAGCACGTAGAGCACGTCCTCGTTCGGACGGATGCGCAGCGTTCCCAGTTCGCCCATGCCGACATCCTGGCGCGGGCCGGTCCGCGCGCCGAGGTTGTCGGTCCGCACCGGCTCATGCCCGGGCATGCGTCCCAGGCGCGGCTCGGCGACATCGTACATCTCGCCCAGCGAGCGCGGACGGTCGATGCCGGTGCCCACGGCCGGGAAGCGTTCGCCGATCTCGCGGAAGCGCTGCGCGATGGCCGCGCTGGCATCGATCGCCTCGCGGTGGGTGACGCCGCTGCCCGGGCTCTCCAGGCGCTGCTCGATGTCGGCCACCCGCGCGTGCAGGTCCGCCAGTTCCTGGCGCAGGCGCGCATTGGCCGGCTTATCCGGCAGCGCTTCGCGCATCTCGGTGATGCGGTCGCGCACGCGCCCGCAACCGACCGAACAGATCTCGCATTCGATCCGGTCGCCGTTGCGGCGGAAGCTGTTGACGTGTTGCTCGTCGCCGACCTGGCTGCGCGCGGCCGTGCTTTCGACCAGTTCGTCATCGCTCCTGCTGCGCGCCGGCGCATCCAGCTCGGGGCCTTCCGCACGCGCGGCGCTTGCCCGGCCCGCGGCCGCGTCGACGTCCTCGTGCCGGTGCGGCGTCTCGTCCGCCGGACGCCGGCCGGATGCCGGCGCATCGGATTCGGCGGCGGCGGTGCGCGCGGCGGGCGCGTCGGTGTCTCCCGGACCGCCACGGGGCGGCGCGTCGGATTCGGCGGTCCGTGGCGCGGCACCGCCCTCGCCCTCTGCGCCCCGCACCGGCGCCGCGGGCCCTTCGCCCGGCGCCGCCCGCGGCGTCCCCGCCGCTTCGACGTCGGCCGCACTGCGTGGCGTCGGCGCGGCGGCAGGCGGACGGATCGATTCGGCGAAACGGGCCGCACCGGCCCCCGGCACATGGGCCGCACCCAAGTGCTGGACCCGGGCCTGCACCGCGCGCACCCGCGGGATCTCGCCGAAGCCGCCGGTCGCCACCGACATCAGCACCGACATGCCCAGCGCATCCCAGGAGAATTCGCCGGTCGCCACCTCGGTGCCGATTTCCAGGAGCGTGTCGGCGCCGATGTTCAGCGCGAACTGGTGCACACCGGTCAGCTGGTAGGCCTGGGCCGCCCGCCCGATCAGCTGGCCGGCCGCGCCACCGAAAGCCCCGCCGATCGCCCCCATGATCGCCGCGCGACCGACGCCGGTACCCAGGGCCATGCCAGCGGCCCAGTTGTTGATCACCTGGATGGTGGCGGAGGTGGCGGCGCCTACGATCGCGCCGCCGACCACGGCGCCGATCACCCCCGCGGCGGCCGCGCTTGCGCCCATCGCACCGGCGGCGGCGCCGACCGCGCCGATCACCGCCGGCCCGATCACCAGCGCCACGACGATGACGATCGCGATGATCAGCACCCACTTGACCACCGACTTCCACGCCGGCTGTTCCTTCGAGGCGGCGACCTGCGCGTGGTGCGGAATGCCCTTGCTGGTGCTGTCGATGCCGCGCAGCGTGGTTCGCAGTTGGGCTTCGAGGTCGGCCTCGGCGCGCTCCAGGGTGGCGTGGATGTTGCCGAGCATGGTCTCGGCGCCCATCTCCATGCCCGCGGCGATCTGGTCGAGCGCGTCCGTGCCGCTGGCGGCGATATCCAGCAGCTGGGCCGTCGCCTGCGCGGACTGCTGTTGCAGCGAAGCCACGCCGCCGACAGCAATCGCGCGTACGCCCTGCACCAGCGCCTGCGCAGTCGCATCGGTCTGCATGGCATGGCTTTCCGCCAGCAGCGCCATGGCCGCGTTCGCTGCCGATGCGCTGCCCAGCAACCGCGATTCGGCCATCGCCGTGCCGGTCAGCGCCTGCACCATCAATCTGGCCATGCCCGTATCGATGGCGTCGCGCAGCCGTTCGAAATGCGCGGCGGCCGCGGCCGGGTCGGCATCCCCGAGTCCGCGCATCGCCATGCGCGCCTGGCCCAGCAGCCCGGACACGCCATCGACCGCGTCGGCCACCGCGTTCAGCACGCTCGCCGCGGCGGCATGCGCGGCCTGCTCGACCGATACCTGCTGCAGGTAGCCGGTATCGTTGGCGGCCTGTCGCTGCATGTATTCCTGGGAATCGAGCAGGTCCAGGGTGCCGCCCAGCGCGCTGCCCACCGAGCCCAGCAACTGGTCGCGCGCCGCATCGGCCTGGGCCAGCGCGACGTCGCGGCCGGTCTGGATGGCCTGGTACAGGGCGCCGTACTGGGCATCCAGGCTTTCCCGCGCACGGCCGGCGATCGCGATCAATCCGCAACGGTCGCGCGGGCGGCCCGCCACCGCGAGATCGCGACCGGCCTTCGTTGCCGCATCCTCCAGGTTCTTGCGGTAGCCCTCGGCGGTCTTGTCCGCAGCGTCCTGTTGCGCTTCGGCACGGCGGTCGGTGAGATGGCCCGCGGTCCAGCTGTCGCGGCGGTGGATCTTGCAGTGCTCATAGCGGGCGCGGTACTCGGCACCGCGCGCCGTCGCTTCGGCACCGATGCGCCGGCCGATCGATTCATGGTTCGCGCGGCTGTCGGCATAGGCCTGGTTGATGTCGTCCAGACCCGTGGTTTCGGCGTCATCCACGCGGCCCAGGGCCAGCGGACGGGCCGCATCGAGCGTCGCCAGGGCAGCCGCGGCGGACGCCTCGATCCCGGCGGTGGCCGTCGCGTGCGCCGCCTGGATCCGGCCGACGGCCGCAAGCGCGCCCGTCCAGGCCTGGGAGCGGGCCATGCCGATGCGCGCACCGATCGCACTTTTCTCGTCCTCGATGGCCGCGCCGATATCGGCCTTGATGGCGCGGGCCAGCCCACCCAGCCGTGCGGGTACGGTGGCTGCGGTCTGGGCCACCACGTCGTCCAGGCGTCCGCTGGCCGCACGGAAGAAGCCGCTGGCGGCGCTGGCGATCTCGCGCTGTCCGGGTTCGGCCGGCACCGCATCCACCGGCACGGCGTTGGCGCGCGCGGCGGTGGCGACCTCGGCCATGCGCATGCGCGCGGCGCCGTAACCGGCCACCGCGCCGTCGCGGGCCGCGAGGCTTTCGGCGATCGCCATGTCCATTCCATCCGACATCGCTATCGCACCGTCCTCGCCTGCGCTGTCGCCGCCTTCTCCTCCGGTTCCGCTTCTTGCGGCGGCCGCGCTTCCGCCACCGTCCGCGGAGCCGGCGTCCGATCCCGCGGGAGCACCCTCTCCTCCACCGGCGCCGGTATCGGTCGTGGCTTCCCCCGTGCCGTCCGCCAGCGCCTCGGCCGGCTCGCCTGCCGCATCCAACGCCTCGCCTACCGGGCAGTCGTCGCCTCCCTCGGGATCGGTGACCTCGGCCTCGGCCTCCTCGTGCACGTCGCCGCCTTCCGGTTCCGCCGGTTCGGTTTCCGGCTCCTCTTCCGGCTCTTCGATGCCGGCCCGGTAGCATTGCGCGTTCACGGTGCCAGCGCTGTCGGTGGCCGCCTCCGCCGCCACCGGTTCCGTGCTGCTGACGTCGGTCTCCGTGCCCGGAACGGTCGCGGCTGTGGGTCCGCCAGCCTCGGGCGTGGGTCCGCCGGCGCTTTCCGCATCCCTTCCGCCTTCGCGGTCCGCATCGGCAGTCGCCGCATCGCCGGTGGCGGATCCGGCGGCGACGGATGCCGCCGCATCGGACGGTGCGCTGCCTGCTGCGGATTCCGCGAAATCGATCGCATGGCCGGCCGCGGGCGGGTCCACCTCGAACAGGCGGGCGGCGTCGGTATCCAGTTCCATCTGCACGCCGGCCGTGCGTGGCGCCTCTTCATCCTCCTGCCGGCACCGGCTGCAGGTGCCACCGCAATCGCACTCGTGCTGGACCATCGGAGCCGCCGGCGCCTGGCCGTCTCCGGCCGCGTCCAGCAGGTCCTCCGCCGACTGCCCGCCGACCACGCGCTGCGCCACGGCGTCGGCATGCCGCTCGTACGGATCGCCGGGCCGGCCAACGCCGTCGACAAGATGGATGCCCTGTCGCTGCTGGATGACATGCGCCGCTTCGTGCGCGGCCAGGCGCAGGTCGGGCGGCCGACGGAAGGCGATGCGGTCGCCCAGGGCATAGGCGCGCGCGCCCATGCGTTCGGCAGCCGCGCCCGCCGCACCGCCGACCTGCACACGCAACCCGGAAACGTCGTGACGGCCGAACGCCGCCTGGATGCGTTCCAGGCCTGGCAGCGCATCGGCGGCCGTAGCGACGCCCTCGCCGGCGAGGCGGCGGATACCGCCGGCACCCGCGCCCGGCGCACCGGCACTGGCACCCGTTCCGCCACCCGTCGCGCCGGGACCGGCGCCTTGGCCGGATCCCGTGCCTGCCGTGCCGTCGCCACCCTCCGAACCACCGCCATCGCCGGCCTGGCGCTGGACGGCCAGATAGGCGGGAACACCGGGGGTTGGATCCCGATCCAGCTCTTCCGGCTGTTCTTCCGATGCCTTTTCCTGTTCCAGCTGCAAGTGTGCAGGCGCCTGCGCCCGCCGCTCCGCATCGATGCGGGAACGCGGCTGCAGCCCGGCGCGCGTGGCGCTCATCCACCCAGCCCCGTCGGCAGGCCGCGGCCGAGCTTGCGGTACTCGGCCTCGACGGCCTGGCGCAGCCCGGCGAAATCGACCGGTCCGTCGCTGGCGGCGGTGGCCGCCAGTACCGCGTTGCGGATGTGGCCGCCGGCCAGGTCGCAGGCGCCGGCCAGCTGGTTGAGGTCGGCGGGGCCGAGCCGGTGGTGCCCGCCCAGGTGGGCCAGCCACAGGGCGCGGCGTTCGCCGGCGGCGGGCGCCGGGAATTCGATGATCGCGTCCAGCCGCCGCGAGAACGCGCTGTCGAAACGCGAGCGGCTGTTGCTGGTCAGGATCGCCAGTCCGTCGAAGGCCTCGATCCGCTGCAGCAGGTAGTTGGTCTGGTTGTTGGCGTAGCGGTCGTTGGCGTCGCGCACGTCGGTGCGCTTGCCGAACAGCGCGTCGGCCTCGTCGAACAGCAGCACGACGTTGGCGTGCTCGGCGCGCTCGAACAGCTGGGCCAGGTTCTTCTCGGTCTCGCCGATGTACTTGCTGGCGACCGAGGCCAGGTCGACGTGGTACAGCGGCAGGCCCAGCCGGGTGGCCATCCACACCGCGGCCAGCGACTTGCCGGTGCCGGACGGGCCGACGAACAGCGCGCGCACGCCCGGGCGGTAGCGCGCGCGCACCGCCGGTCCGAGCGGTTCGGCCAGGCCATCGCGGTGGCGGCAGCGCGCAAGCAGCTGCTCGAGCGACTGCCGGATCGGCGGCGCCAGCACCAGCGCCTCGTCGTCGACGACCTGCGGCCGCAGCTGCGCCAGGTGGCCCAGGTCGATGGCGCCGCTGCCGCGCGCGGCGGCGGCCACCGTCTGCGGATCCAGCGTCCCGCCCTGCAGGCGCGCTTCGCGCTGGCCGGCCCGCGCCAGTTCCTCGATGCGCGCCGCCGGCAGGCGGTGCTCGCGGCCGAGCCGGGCCGACAGCAGCGGATCGCCGGTGGCCGCCTGCCACAGCGCGATGCGCTCCTCGCAGGCCGGGATCGCCAGCTCCCAGCGGGTGGCGGGCATGTCGCCGTAGCGCAGGCTGCCGTCGATCCCGCTCAGGACCAGCACCGGCCCGGGATAACCGGGGAGTGGCTTGAGGTTGCGGGTTTCGCCCGGCGCCATCTCCACGGCGAACACCGGGATGTGGCCGGTCAGCCACAGCCAGGCGCCGATGCCGGCCGGTGGCGGCTCCTCGCTGAAGTACGCCGGCTGCGCGCCGAGGGTGCGTGCGAACAGCGCCGCCGCCGCCCGCGCCTCGCGCGGATAGCCGCTGCGGATCACCAGCGCCCCGCCATCGCCGCCGAGCGTGGCGGCCAGGCGCGCGGCCTGCTCGCCGACCGAGGGCGGCAGCAGCGGGGGATCGGGCAGTCCGCTCTGCACGCCCGGCCACGACGACGGCAGTCCCGCCAGTGCCAGCGCCAGCGGCGCCGGCATGCGCAGCGTCGATTCGGGCAGGGTGCGCTGCTCCGCCTCCCAGCGCAGCACGCCGGCGGCGACCGCGCGGCCGCTGGCGAGCAGCGCCAGCGCCAGCGCCGGTTCGGTCTTCTCGATCCTAGCGGCCACCGCGGCGAGCAGGCCCAGGGTCGGCCGCGAACCGCCCACCGGCGTCTGCAGCCATGCGACCGCGCGACCGGCCATGGGATCGCGTTCGACCTCCGCGACCAGCGCCAGTGCGATCACCTCCGCGGTGGCCAGACCGAGCATGCGCGCCAGTTCGTGCAGGCCGCGGTCGGCCTCGCCCGGGGCATGGATCCAGTCGCGCAGGAAGCCCAGCGGATCTTCCGCGGCGTCGCCCGCGCGCGTCCGGCACTGCTGCAGCCAGCGTGCTTCGGCGGCGGTGTCGGCCGGATCCGGCGCCAGCGCCGCCAGCACCACCGTCGCCAGCGCAAGTCCGGCCTGCACCGGCAGGGGCTGCGATGCGTTCATGCGCGGCCTTCTTCTGCGTAATGGAACGACACCACCCGGCCGAACCACGGCAGCCAGCCCGGATCCAGGTCCAGCCCGTGGCGGCGCAGGCGCAGGTCACCATGGGAGAGCGCGTAGTGCAGATCGAGGTGGGTGCGCGTGAGCGAGAGCCCGGCGGGCCTGAGCACCAGCTCGCGCAGGCCGATGCCGGCCACGCCGCGCAGGTAGCGGCGCAGGGCCGTGCACCAGGCGGACAGCGCCGCGGCAGCCGGGTCGATGGCCTGGATGTCCGCAGCGTCCGCGGACGCCTGCAGCGGCGGCGGAAGCTCCGGGGGACGCGTGCCGCGCCAGGCCGCCAGCAGCAGCCGGCCGGAACCGTCGCTGCGGATGCCACCGATGCCGTTGCTGCGTTCCCGAACTCCTTCGCCGCGCAGCAGTGCGGGCTGCCAGCCGTCCGGCGCCAGGAAGCAGTCCGGCGCCGGATCGGCCCGTCCAGGTGCGACGGCCAGTTTCCACGCCGGATCGCCCCGGTCGACCTCCAGGCGCGCCAGCAGCATCGCGAACAGGCGCTGTGACAAGGCCGTGTCGCGCCATGCGGGCTGCGCTTCGAGCCATCCGGGGAAACCGAGGCGTTGCAGCGCCGGCAACAGCAGTCCGATGCCGCCGGCGCGGGTGGGTTCCGTCAACGCCGGGGCGGCGCTGGCGACTGCATTCGCCGCCCGGCGCGCGGAAGTCTCCGGCGCCGGATCGCTGGCGACTGCGGGATTTCCCCCACGTGCCGCATCGCGATCGGGGAAATCCGCAGCAGGCGCTGCCGTTCCAGTCGCGGTCGCCGGATCGGCTTGCCCATGCCATGGCGGGCGCACCGGAGCGGGAGGCGAATCCGGCAGCAGGCGCCGGGCCAGGTCGCTCCTGCCGGCCGCCTGCAACAGCGCGACGACGATCCGCCGTGGCGCGACCGATGGATCGGCGACGGGTGCGGAATGTGCGCGATGCCGTGGTGCCTCGGTGGCGGCGGATTCATCCCCGCCTGCGGCGTCCGTGCCCGCTGGACCGGACCACTGCACATGCCGCTCCAGTCGACGGCGCAGCACGGCTTCGTCGCCCGCTTCGAACACGGCCAGCAGCGCCCCGGCATGCCCGGCTTCGGCCAGGCCGGCGACCCAGGCGGGCACCGCCACCGGCGCCTCCTCGCGCGCCAGCAGGCTCGACAGCAGCGCGCGCAGCGCCTGGCGCGTGGACATGTCCATGCGCCACGCCGGTACCGCCAGGGGCCAGTACCACTCCCTCGGCGCCGGGCCGCGCAGCAGGCGCAGGGCCAGGCACAGGTGCGCGTCCAGCGCGTCCTCGAACCAGGCGCACGAAGCGGCGGCGGCCGCCGCTTCGCTGCCGTGGATCTGCCGTCCTTCCGCGGCAGCCACGGCGCGCTCCCAGGCCAGGGCCAGCGTCGCGGGCGCCGCATCGGCGGCCACCCTGCCCAGCGCGACGTGGCGCAGCAGGCGCAGCTTCCCGCCTTCGCCGCCCAGGCTGGCGATGCGCAGGGCGTCCTCGAGCCGGTTCGCGCCGCGCCGCGCCGAGGCCGCGTCGCTGGCGTGCAGGTGCAACCGGCGGACAGTCCGCGCCGACATCGCTCACCCCCGCGCCTTGACCGCGGCCTGCTTCACCGCGGCCAGGCTCACGCTGGCGGCCTCGGCGAACTGCACACGCACGCCGGTATCCAGTTCGATGGCGCCGCCGCTGGCCTGCAGCACCCGCGCGCTGGCTTCGCCGGCGCCCAGGTCCTCGACCCTGGCGGTGGCCACCACCTGGTCGCCGCGATAGAGCAGCGCCTGCATGCCGATGCGCAGGCGCGACGGCTCCAGCGCGACCAGCGGGATGCGCAGTCCGGGCTTGACCAGGGTCGGCCGCGGCAGGCGGCCGGCGATGATCCGGCCCACCGGCGCGTGGCTGGCCAGCAGCAGGCACATGCGCACCAGGTCGTTGGCCAGCGATTGCGCCTGCGCCTGCCGCGGCTCGACCTGGTCGAACAGCCAGTCGACCAGGCCCTGCATGCGCCGGCGGTCGGCATAGGCGATCTCGCTCCAGCGCGGCAGGCTGGCCAGGTTGCGCAGCGGCGGCGCCTGGTCGAACTGGGACAGCGTTTCGGCCCAGTCGAGCCGGATCGAAGGCGGCACCGCGGAAAATCCGGCGTGCAGGCACGCGCAGATGCGGCCGAAGCCGTCGAACAGCGCGGCCGCGTCGCGGGCCACGCGGGCCTGCCCATGGTCGCCATCGATCAGGTCGCCGAGCGAGACCACCTGGGCCGCTTCGCTGCGCACGCCCTGCCAGGTCGCACTGGCGAGCAGTCCCGGATCCAGCCGCAGGCTGGCGCTGCGCGCCACGGTCACCGCCTGCAGTTGCGCCGTGCGTACCTGGCCGACGGCGCTGGCCACCCGCGTGACCTGCACGCCCTGCACCGCCTGCACGGCCTGCAGCGCCAGTGCCGGGCGCTGCTGCGCCAGCTGGGTGCGCAGCTGCGCGGTCTGCACCACGCGCAGCAGCAGGTCGGTGCGGTCCAGCCGGTCGAGCAGCGCCGGCGCATGCACGAACCAGTCCGCGGGCGCCTCGCGCAGCACCGCCAACATCGCGTCCAGTTCGTCGGGGACGTCGGCGTGGTCCTGCAGGCACGCCGGTGCGGCCGCCTCCAGCAGGCCGGGATCGAGCGGACGCGAGATCGCCGCGGCCAGGTTGTCGACCGCGCGCGGGCGCACGTAGGCCAGGAAGCGCACCTCCTTCTCCAGGATCGCGGCGCGGCGCGCGTTGATCGCATCCAGCCGTGCCTGTTCCTCGGCGATCAGCGCGCGGGCCACGGCCACGTCGTGGCGGGCTTCGGCCAGGCGTTCGCCGGCGGCGCGTTCGCCCGCGGCCAGCGTCGCGATGTCGGCCAGCAGCGCTTCGCGCGCCTGCTCGCAGGCGGCGATCGCTTCCCGGTAGCGCTTGACCCGGCCCTCCACCTGGCGGAACAGCGCGATGGTGCGGTCGGCCATGTCCGCACTGTCGGAAAAGTAGCTGGCCTCGTCGGCGTTCTGCCGCAGCGGCGGCCGCAGCAGCGCGGTCATCAGCGCCGGACGCTGTGCGATGGCGATGAAGTCCTTCAGCGCACGCTTCGGCGGCGTGGTCGCGTTGCCGCCGCTGTCCGCACCGAACGCGTCGCCGGCCAGGCCCCAGACGTCGATGTCCTCGAACAGGCCGGGCACCTCGCCGTCCTGCGCCACCAGCTGGTCGGCCAGCCGCAGCAGGCCCTGCACCGCCTCGTGGCGGGTCGAGGTGGCGTAGTCGCGCGCTTCTTCGGCCTTGGGCGGCTTCAGCCGCTCGGCGATGCTCAGCGTGCGCACGTGCGCGTTGCCGACCAGCGGCGAGGCATTGACCACGTCGACCACGGTATAGGCCGGCGTTCCCTGCCACGCAGTCACCGGCGCGATGCCGGTCTGCAGCTGGACCAGCTGCGCCCCGCTCACGGCCTGCTGTTTCCCGCCCAGGGCGCCGGCGAGGTCCACTCCCGCCCTTGCGCCGGAAATGGCCTCCACCGGCGCGACCCTGGAGGTGGTGGCCGCGGTCGCCTTCGTCGCGATGCCGGCACCGGCACGCGCCGAGCCGACGCGTCCGGTGACCACCTTGCGGGTGATGCCGGTGTCGAACTTCGCCGTGTCCAGCGCGACCGCATCGTATTTCTTCGCCACCTCCGAAGCCGGCGTCACGAACATCGCGCCCAGGTAGTCGATCGTCGACTGCGGCTTGCTGTCGAGCACCTGCAGGTCGAACTTCAGCGTGCCGGGCACCGTGCCGCCGCCGGCACCCGGTTGCGGCTGCGCCGTCGGCAGCGTGGCCATGCTCTCGTTCTTGCGCAGGTCGGTGAAGAAGCTCGACAGCCGCTCCTGCGTGGCCACCGCGGTCTCGGCCTGGGCGATGCCGGCCAGCGCCGGCGATACCGCCAGCCGCGTGGCCTCGGTGGTGTCGAGCATCAGCTGGCGGATGCGGTAGATGTCGGTCTGGACCTTGACGAAACCGTAGTCGACCAGGTCGTCGGCGCGGTCGGCGCGGTCCTTCAGGTAGGCGGCGAAACCTTCGATGCCGCGCGCGGGCAGCTGTGCCTGTTCGCTGTCCGACAGCAGGCCGGTCAGGCGCGGGTCGGCGGCCAGCGTGCGCAGCGCGGTACTGGTGCCGTCGGGCCATTGCGCCGGAGCGGCGGCATCCACCGCCACGCCCATGTCCGCTTCCAGCGGCGCCAGCAGCGCGCTGCGGGCGATGAAGTCGAAGCCGGCGCCGTAGGGCTTGGCCGCTTCGGGCAATGCCACGTCGAACCAGGGCACTTCCTTCTCGCCGGTGGCGTGGCCGCTGGCGGCGAACGCGGCGCGCCCGCCCACGAGCACGAAGCCCATGCCGGATACGGCCAGGTCGCCCGCCTCCAGCGAGGCGGCCGGCACTTCCAGCCGCAGCCAGCGCCCGGTCTCCGGCAGTTCGCCCATGTACAGCTGTTCGGGCGAACCGTCCTTGCCGCGCTCGAGCAGGCGCTCGCCCCACCAGGCGCGGCGCGTGCCGCGGCTGTCGTGCCATTCGAGCATCAGCATCCGCGGCGGCTGTTGCGGGTCGAGGTAGGCCCAGCCGTAGAGCACGCCGCCGGCCGTGGGCTTCATCGTCGCCGTGGCGCCTTCGAAGCCGTATTCGTACAGCCCCGCCGTCGGCGCGGAGCGGTGTCCGCCCTGCGCCGGCGGCGGCCCCCAGCCGGACAGGTCTTCCGGCTCCATCGCCAGCGGGTCGGCGTCCGGCGCCGGCACGTCCGGCGCATCCCCGCGCAGGGCCTGGTACAGCACCGCGCCCTTCAGGCGCAGGCCCTGGCGCGCGGCCAGCGCATCGGCGCGACGCAGGACGAAGGCGTCCAGGGTCTGCTGGAATTCGTCGGCGAGGGTCTCGGTCAGCAGCAGGCGCGGCTCGAACGAGGCCTGGCTGACCGGCACCAGCAGGCGGATGCGTTCGCCGCGCGCCATGTCCAGCGGCGCCAGGCCGGCGCTGTCGCGGATCGCCAGATCCAGCTGCTCCATCGGCACCGGCACCGCATCCAGGTCCATGCCTTCGGGGAAGAAACCGCTGCGCCGCGTGGACAGGTCCAGCAGGCCGCGCGGCAGCAGGCCGCACGGCGGCATCCGGTCGAAGTGGGCGGCCAGGGTGGCGGCATCGGGCACGGTGTCCCCGAACGCGGCGAAGTGCTCGGCCAGCTGTTCCAGCTGCGCCTGCCACAACGTCGGCTGGCGCGGACTGGCCAGCAGGCGGCCATCGCCATCGAGCAACAGGCGGCTGTGGCGGCCGCGGCCACCGCGCCGCGCGACCGCGGCATGGTCGGCGAACAGCGGCAGGAAATCCGCATCCACGCCGACCAGCGCCACCGGCACGCCCCATTCCTCCCACGGCAGCAACCCGTCGGCCGCGAGCTGGCGCTCGCGGTCGAACACCGCGTACGCCAGGCGGTTGCGGAACGCGTCGCCCGGCCCCGGCAGTGCCTGCCAGTCTTCCGGCCACGCATACCAGAGCAGGCGCGCGGCATCGACGAAGCGCCGGTCCTCGTAGTCGACGTTGCCGTCGCCGCAGGCGCACTGGTCGCAGGGATCGTCGGGGTCCAGGTCGTCCTGGTCCACCCGCACCGGCTGCAGCACGAGCACGCCGGCGCGCGGCAACCGCGCCGGATCGGCCTGCAGCAGTTCGCCCAGCGAAGGCCCGACCGCGCGCAGCTGCAGGCTGTCGCTGCCGAATCCCGCGTCGTCGTCGCCCCATAGCACCGGCGGCGCCACCACCGGCAGCGACCAGAAGTCGGCGACCATCGTGCGCGCTTCCAGGACCTCGCCACTGGCGGCCAGTCCCTGCCCGCCTTCGATTTCCCAGCGCACGCCGGCGCGCGCGCCCGCAGCGGGCGGCGGCCCGATCTCGAAACCGGCGCGCAGCCCGCGCACCACGCCGGCGGCGAACGCCTGGCCGCGCAGGACGATGCGGCCGGCGGCCCAGCGGCTGCGCGACTCCAGCGTGGCCGCGGTCAGCGCGCGGCCCGGGAACAGGTTCGGCCGCTTCAGCCAGGCGGCCCGTGCGGCGCCGGCGTCCTCGGGCGACAGCGCCAGCACCTGCTCGCCGGACAACGGATGGAGGATGGGCTGGATGCTCATGCGGACGTCCTCGCGACGCGGCGGTCAGGTTTCGGTGCGGCGCCTGGCCGCGCTCTTGCCGGTGGCACGCTTGCGCGGCGTGGCCGGTGCAGCGGCACCCGTGGGCTTCTTCGCGGCCTTGGCGGGCGTGGCGGCCTTGGCCGCCTTCTTCGCCCTGGCCGGCTTGCGTGCCGGAGGCGTGCCGCGCAGGGGGCCGTCCGCTGGCGCGACCACCGGCTTGCGCGCGGTGTCCGGTTCTTGCGCGGCCTTCCCCGCCGGCGCCGCCGGCCGGGGCGCGGCCACGGGGACGATCACGCGGCCGGGCTGCACCAGCACCGGGGTCACCGGCGTCTTGCTGGTGGGCGTCAGCTTCAGCGAATCCTCGACCACGCCCAGCTTCATCGTCGACAGCGTGGCGGTGGACACCGTGCGCGCCTGCCGGTCGACCTCGGTCCAGTCGGAGGAGGCGATCCTCTCCAGCGCCGCCTTGCTGTTGGCCAGGCCGGCGGCGTCCAGCTTCTCCAGTCCCGCGGTCGCCTCGGGCGCGGTGAGTTTCTCGGTGGCCAGGATCGCCTCGGCCTGGTCCAGCGTCCCGGTCCGCGACAGGTCGCCCAGCACCGCCGCCATCGTCGCCGGCGAAGCGGCCACGCGCGGACTGAGCAGCAGTTGGGTGATCTCGGCGCGCGCCGCGGGCGAGGCCCGTTCCAGGGTGGTGTCGGCCAGCGCGCGCAGGCCCAGCGTGTCCAGCCGCTTGACGGTGTCCGCGTCCAGCACCAGCGCCCGGCCGGCCAGGCGCAGGGCGGTGCCGGTCGCATCCTCGCGGTAGGCCAGGTTGCGCCGGCGCACGTACCAGAGCGTCGGCAACGCGGCCAGGCGCTGCCACTCGGCGTCGGCGGGGCTGGTGGGGTCCAGCGGTACCGGCAGCAGGCGCGGCAGGCGCAGCCGTTGCAGGATTTCCAGCGGCTTGCGGCTGGCGACCTGGTTGGGCGCGCCGGGCTTCACCGCGCGGACCAGGGTCTGCAGGCGGGACTGCACCGCGCGCCATTCGTTGCGCGGCACCGGCGCGAGCATGACCACCGCGCTGGCATCCAGGGTTTGGGCATCGGCGGTGAGGTCGAAGCCCGGCAGCGCCAGCGCCTCTTCCAGCAGCGCGGGCAGCTCGTCCTCGGGGATCACCGCGAAATCGACGTCCACCTCGGCCGGGAAGTAGCGCTGGGTGAAGTCGGCCGGATCGATCACCCCCGGGGGCAGCGGCCCGGCCGGGGGCAATGCCGGGAACACGCTGGCCGCGGCGAACGCGCGCCCGCCGTTGTCGCGCAGCGCGTCGGCCATGTGCTGCTGGTGCTGCAGCAGGTGGGCGAAACGCAGCGCGCGCGGCGCCAGGCCCAGGCCCGGCAGGTCGTCGCGGTCGGCGCCCAGTTCGCGGCGCAGCATCGGCACGTCGAGCCAGGCGACGGTGTTGTTCTCCAGCGCCAGCATCGCCAGCGGCAGCACGTCGGCCGGCAGGCCGCGCTCGTCGCTGTCCAGGAAGATCCGGCGCGCGATCCGGCCGCGGCGGCGGTCGATGCTGTCGCCGGCCTGCGCGGCGACGTCGTCCGGCCACGGAATCAGCACGATGGCGGTGGCCTCGATGACGTCGCCGTCCTCGACCGTGCGCTGGCCGGTGAGCGAGGTCGGATAGCCGCCGACCGGATTGGCGGTGAACTCCACCGGGCGCAGGGCCAGCACGAACACGCCGTTGCGGTTGCGCCGCGGCGGCGCCGGCACGCGGCCGAGCCCGAACTTCGCGGTCAGCTGCTCGGCGCGCGGGATGTCGCCCAGGCGCAGCTCCAGCCGGCGCTCCAGCAGCACCAGTTCGCCGGAGGGCGTGAGGCCGTGGCCGGCACCGATGACCAGGGTGAAGGCGTCGGCGCCCGCCTCCACGTCCAGGCCGCTGGCCACGCCACTGCCGGCGGCCCGGCCCAGGTCCGCCTCGCGGGCCAGGAAATACTGCTGCTCGCGGATCAGGTCGCGCGCGGCGAGGAAGCGGCCGTCGAACCAGTGGGTCCGGGCCAGGCGCTGGTCCTCGACCAGCGCGCCGGCCAGGCGCAGCCGTTGGGCGGCTTCGGGGCCGATCAGTACGCGGTTGGAACCCGATGTGGATGCCATGGCCAGTCCTCCGGCGGATCAGGGGGCGAGCCAGCGCTGCAGCAGCTGGCTGGAAGGAACGAAACGGCGCGACCAGTTGTCGACCACCACCGCCGCATCGGCGCGCCCGGGCGGATCGCCCGCGAGCACCGGCAGCAGGACGCGGGCCAGGAACTGCGCGGTGGGATCCATGCCGACGGGATGTTCGGCCGCCGGCGCCAGGGTGCCGTCGCTGCTGGAATCGCCGGCTTCCGGCCAGGTGTCGAGCAGGGCGTCGTGCATCGCGTTGCGGCGCGCGGCGGCGGTAGCGTCGTCGGCCACCTGGAAGGCCGGTACCGGCAGTCCGTGGAAGTCGTCGTCCAGGCCGTCGCGCGGAACCAGCAGCAGTTCGTAGGCGTCGCGCAGGCGCGAGGTGGCCACCGCGTCGAGCGCGTCGTACGGCCCGCTGGCGAAGCTGGGCGTATAACCGCGCTCGCAGGCGATGAAGCGGATGAACACGTCGGCGACCACCGCGCGATCGGGCAGCGCGCCCGCCTCTTCGGCGCAGCGTTCGCTGACGAAGCGCCCGGGATCGGCGTAGGCGGCCGTGCGCAGGCGGTCGCCATCGTCGCCATGGATGGTGTCCCACCAGCGCGACAGGCGCAGGCAGGCCGGGCGCGGCAGTTCGACCAGCCGCCCGAGCCGGTCGCAGGCCAGCCCGGCCGCGACCCCGATCTCCTCGGCGTGCCCGTCCGCCTCCGGCCGGTACGAGACGCGCAGGCCGGCCAGGGTGCCGCCGCCGCTGAGGAAGGCCATCGCCTGGGCGAGGCGGCCGCGGTGATAGGTCTGCTCGGCGCTGAAGTCGTCCGCGTCGAGCAGCACGCCGGTGGCGTACACCGGACGCTCCGGCGCCGGTCGCGAGTACAGCGGATCGCTCTGCGGAAGCCGGGAAACGGCGCTCATGGCTTACTCCTTGGGCTTCTTGGATGGGCGCCGGCGGCGCACGATGGGTGGTACCGGACGCACCGGAACGACGATGGGAGGCGGTGGCGACACCGGCGACACCGGCACGACCACGTCGATGCGTCGCGTCGGATCCAGCACCGGGCCGGTGCCGCGGGCGACCTTCACCTCGGCCAGGCTCGGCGCGCTGGTGCGGCCGTCCTTGGCCACGACCTGCAGCTGGAAGCGGTGCGTGCCCGCGGGCAGGCCCGCATCCACCACGATGGTGGGCTGGGTGGTCGTCACCGGCTTGCCGATCGCGAAGGTCGCCATGGCGGTTCAGCGGTCGCTCGGGCCCAGGTAGGTCCATACGTAGCGCACGATCTGGCCGCCGCCGGTATCGACCGAGCGGCGCCCGTCCAGCTCGAAGCTGGCGCCGACGGCGACGTTGGTCGGCGCGCTCAGCACCGCGGTCGGCGCATCGTTGTCGGCGACGATCACCACGACCTCGTCGGGCGCGGACTTGTTGCCGGAATCGTCGACGACGATCAGGCGGTAACGGTGCCGTCCCAGCTTCAGCGCGTTGTTGGGGGTGATGGTCACCTCCACGGTGGGGGTGTCGGTTTCCACGTCTTTGTTGACGACGAACTCGGCCATGGCTTGTCTCCTGGCGTCACGGGGTGGGTGGAAGAACGGTCAGCGGTCCGGCTCCAGCTGGCGCCAGACATAACGGGTGAGACGCCGGCCCGGCGCGGCGCTGGAGCCGCTGCCGTCCAGCTCGAACGATTCGCCGGCGGCCACCGCCAGGTCCGGCCCGGCATCGGCGATGGGCGCCAGGTCCTGCGGCGCCGGCGCCGCGGCGCCGGCCAGGCGCGGATCCAGCGCGACCGGCCCAAGTACGAAATCGCCGTTGCCCAGCGAGGACACCTGCACCCGCGCCGGGCGCGGCGGCTTCGGCGCGGCCAGCCAGGTGTCGACGCCGACCAGGCTGGCCACGCCGACCAGGAACGGCCAGCTCGCCGCCTCGATGCGGACCTGCACGTGCGCGGGCGCCTCCAGTTCGACGATCCGCTCGAGCAGGCCGAAATCGATGCCGTCGGCCGCGCCGTGCACCAGCACGGCGGCGCGGTGGGCGAAGCGTTCGTCGAACGCGGCCACGGCCAGGTTTTCCGCCGCGCTGGCCGCTTCCCCGCGGAACAGCGCATACAGCTCGGCGCGCTCGGCCTCGCCCAGCACCAGCGTATCGCCGACCACCGAGTTGCCGCTCACGATCAGCCCCGGCAGCAGCGGGTCGTCGGCCTCGGCCAGGTCCACGCCGAGCAGCGTGGCCATCAACCGGCGCAGGCGGAATTCCTCGACGACCACGATCTCGCCGCCGCTCACGCCGCCGCCGGTGGCGATGTCCAGCGCCAGCTGCAGTCCCGGCAGGGTTCCGTGCAGGCGCGCCAGCCGCGGCGCGGCGGCCAGCCAGTCGCGGCGGCGCGGCGCCGGCAGCGCCGGGTCGAAGGCGATCCCGACCCACGCGCCCAGCCAGTCCAGCTGCGGTTCGGGAACGACCGCCGGATCGGTGAGCAGGTGCGCCTGCGCGATGCGGTCCTCGAGCGGGGTCAGCACGCCTTCGAAATTGCACAGCAGCCGCTCGAGGAAATCCGCCGGCGTGGCCTGGGCGCGATAGACCGCGATGGTGTTGGCCTCGCGCCGCAGGCGCCAGCCGCGGCCGCCGTCCTGCAGCTGCCAGCGGTGCCCGTCCTCCTCCACCCGGATCAGCGCGGTGCCGCCGGCATCGACGCCGCCGGCGCGCAGCGGTTCGAGCAGCGACGGCGGCGGCGCGCCGCCCGCATCCAGCGCCGCCAGGTGGCGTACGCCCAGTTCGAGCACGCGCTGGCCCGGCAATGCCGCCGGCGCGCCATGCTGGTCCTCGCGGTAGAGCCGCGGCAGGTACCGGTCGCGGTAGGAGAACCGGCTGGACCAGGCACGCAGCGCGGCGATCTCCGGTCCGTTGCGGCCATCGCCCGACAGCTCCACGCGCAGCCACAGGTAGCGTCCCTGCACGCGCCGCACGCGCCGGCGCGGATCCTGCAGCAGCACCGAGAACAGGCCGGCACGGCCCGGTTCGCGCGGCCAGCGGCCGAGGCCGGGATGGTGCGGCAGCTCGGAGGGTGCGTGCTCCCAGACCGCGCGCGCCGCATGCGGCTCGTCGAAGGCGACATCGCCGAAGACATGCGGCGACCAGGCATCGGGATCGTCCGCGGCCGGCGGCTGCGCCTCGTCGGTGGCCGCGCACCAGGCGACGAAGCCGGTACGCGCGGGCAGGCGCGCCTCGGCGTGGAGCCGGTGCCAGACCGTCTGCGGGTCGCCGCTGTCGAGCAGGCGCAGCTGCGCGCCGTCGAAGTTGCGTGCCTCCCCTTGGCGGGCCAGCTGGTTCCACGACAGCCGATGCAGCGGTTCGACGCCGCGGACGCCGTCGGCCACCGCGACCGGATACTGCGGCGGGCCGTCGATGCGGTGCGCGAATGGCGCCTCTTCGTGTGCGGTGGCCAGCGGATAGACGTCGCCGCAGGGCGCGATCCCGGCGACATCGGCATCCTCCTGCCGTGGCAGGTCGAATGCCGGGGCGTCGTTGCGGAACGGTACGCGCACCACGACCCGTCGCGCGTCGGCGAAGGCCAGCGCGTAGGCGTAGCGCGCGCCCTGCAGTTCATGGCCCGGATCCAGGCACTGCGCCGCCACGTCCCAGGCGCGCAGCCGGGCGACGCCGTCGCCGCCGGACCAGGCCAGCAGCCACGGCCGGCCCTGCGGATCGCAGGCCAGCGCCAGCGGCCGCTCGTCGGCCGGCCACTGCGGCACCGGCATCGGTTCGATCCGGGGCGGGCAGCAGTTCTCCGGATCGGGGCGGAAGGTGGTGCCCGAGAAGCCGACCGGGCCGCCCAGCGGCAAGGGCCGGCCGCACACGCGCGCCAGCCGCCCGCCGGCGCGCTCCAGCGCCCAGACGCCGCCAGCCGGATCGGCGGCCAGGCGCCAGGCCGAGAATCCGGCCGCCGACACGGTGACGTCCTCCCAGCGTCCGCGCAGGTCGTGCAGGCGCACCCCGCCGTCGACGGCCAGGTAGAGGATGCCGTCGTGGCCGATGGCCAGGTCGCTCGGCGCCGAGGGCAGCATCAGCAGCACGGCTTCGTCCGGCAGCCCGCTGCGCACCACGACCGCGCCGGAAAGCGCATCCCAGCGGGCGACGCAGCCGAGCCCGTCGACGCTGCGCGGCACGCGTTCGAGCGCAGTGTTCGCCGCGGCGTGCGAGGCGGCCGGATCGACCGGCGGCGGCAGGCTGCGTTCGCTGGCCAGGCACAGCGCGCCGCAGGCCTCGTCCCAGCGCACATGGCTGCGCCCGGGCCAGTCGCCGGCGTCGCCGAGCAGCCAGAAGCGCTGGCCGTTGGCATCCATCAGCACACCTCCGGCAGCACCGGCACCGCCACCGACTGCGCGTCGGCGAACGGGTTGGGCAGCGCGCGCAGGTTGGCGGGCGCGTCGAGGCCGTCGACCGCCACCACCGACAGCAGCTCCGGCAGCTGCCACGGCGACAGCACCAGGTTGCGGGTGCGGTCGGCACCGGACTGCGCGACCGGGCGCCAGTCGTCGCCGTCGGCCAGTTGCGCGCGTTCGAACAGGTTCAGGCCGCCGACCTCGGCCACGCCGGGCACCCGCGAGATCTCCACTTCCAGCTCGCGCTCGCGCACGCCGCGGCCCAGTGCCCAGCCCTGCCCGTCGAAGCCGCCGCCGGGCAGCGGCCACAGCAGCCGGCGCAGCGCCTCGCGCACGTCGTTGAGCACCTGGTCGCGGTCGTGGCCGGCGCGGATCCGCACCGCCACGCCCACGCCCAGCGCGACGTATTCGCAGCCGATCACGTACAGCTCGGTGGCCAGCGGCACGCGCGAGGACAGGTGCGCGTGCAGGGTCTCGATGAACGGGCGGTCGGGCCGCGGGTTGGGCGCGGCCGACAGCGCGCGCGCCGGCAACGCCATCACCGACACCACGCCCGGCACGTCGGGACGGCGGTCGCGCGGACGGAAGCGCGGCAACAGTTCGACCCGGCCCACCTGCAGGCCCGGCGTTTCCAGGGCCAGGCGCCGGTAGTCCTCGGCGGTGACCGCGCGTTCGCGGTGGCGCAGCCGCGCCGGGATGCGGCGCTCGGCCAGTTCCAGGGTCTCGGCATCCTCGCCGCCTTCGGCGGGCAGCGGCTGCAGCACCTTCAGCGGCGGCGCGGGCTGGCCGTCGACCAGGCGCGCGGTCAGTTCGGTCAGGCTGCCCGGCGGCAGGTTGCCGCGCGCGCCGCCGCCGAAACGGCCGCGGCCCAGGCGCACGCGCATCTGCCGTTCCGGGATGCGGCCGCGCACGCCGTCGCCGAAGCGCACCGTGCCGGCCTCGGCATCCAGTTCGAAGACCGCGGCCGCGCGCGCGGCCTGCGCATCGCTGGAGACCGCGGCCAGGTCGTCGACCCGGGTCCACGGGCGGTAGCCCTGTCCCGGTTCCTCGACCTGCAGCACCAGGCTGTCCGCGTCGACCGAACGCTCCGGCAGCTGGAACACCTGGTCGGCCGCGCCGGTGGAAGCGCCGATCACGCTGCCGCCGTGGCTGGCGCGCTGGTCGACCTCGACCGCGTTGATCCCCAGCCAGGACAGGCGCAGGTTCGCGCCGCCCTGTCCCGGCGCCGGGCGCAGGCGTATCCAGGCGACCAGCCGCGCCGCCTTCGCGTCGTCGTCCAGGCGCGGCGGCGCGTCGCCGACGCCGGCCGCCGGATTCTCCAGCACGTCGTTGCTGGGCACCGCGATGTGGTCTTCGTCGGGCAGCGGCAGGCGCAGCACGCCCGGACGCGTCAGTCCCTCGGTGGTATCGGTGCCGGGCGCGGTGTCCAGGGTGAGGTAGTCGACGCCGTGCGCACCCGTCCCGTGGGTGGTGATCTCCCACAGCACCGGCACGCGTGCCCGCGGCCCCACGTCCTCGAACGGACCGGGCATCGCCAGCGCCGGCACCAGGCCCACCGAAAGCCAGGCCGGCGCGCCGGTGTCGCCGCCGCCCATCGCGTCGCGCACGCGCGCGTTGAACGCCGCCTGTTCCTCTTCCTGCGGCGCCTTGGGCGCCAGCAGCGCCAGCCACAGGGCGCGGTCGACGCTGCCGGCGAACACGTCGAACCCATCGGGCACGGCATGTCCGCCGTCGAACAGCGGCGTGGTCGCATAGCCGCGCGGCGCGCCGGCCAGGCGGTGGATGCTGGCCAGGCCCTGCAGCACGTCGGCCATGCGCGCGTTCTCGGCATCGTCCAGCGGGCGCTTGTAGTAGGCCTCGCCGGCCAGCGGCAGCACGGTGGCCTCGCCCAGCGTCTCGAACGGCACCGGTCCGGCCACCCGCGCGAACGGCGCGATCCGGCTGGCCACGGCCAGGTCCTCCTGCGCGTGCGCCAGCGCGACCACCGTGCGCGCCGGCCGCGCCGGGCGCAGCGCCTGGCCGAGCAGCTTGAGGAACACCAGCCGCTGCCGCTCCGGGATCAGGTTGGCGCGGTACAGCAGCGTGTCGGCCAGCCAGGCGAACAGTTCCACCATCGTGCGCCCGGGGTCGCCCTGGCGCGGATGGGTCCATTCCGGGGTGTGCGCGGGGATGCGCGCGAGCAGTTCCTCGACCAGGTCGTCGAAGCGGCGGTCATCCAGGCTCGGGGCGACGATGGGCACGCTCATCCCTCCAGTTGCACGGTCAGCGCCGTGTGCATGCGCGCGCCGTCGCGCGCCAGCCGGTAGAAGATCTCGACCCGCACATGGTCCGGTTCGCCTTCGACCTCGGTCACGTCGACGCGGTCGAGCAGCACGCGGCGTTCCCAGCGGGCGATCGATTCCTGCACGCAGTCGCGGATGCGGCGGCGCGTGGCCAGGGTGTTGGGTTCGTGCAGCAGCAGCTCCAGGCCGGCGCCGAAATCCGGCCGCATGAGTTGCTCGCCCGGGCGCGTGCACAGGACCACGCGCACCAGTTCGCGCACGCTCTGCTCCAGACCCGGCCACGCCAGCCGGCCGTATTCGTCCGGAACCGGCAACAGCGGCCAACCGAGCAGCGGACGGGGCAGCGCGCTCATCGTCCTCACCCGGTCTTCTTCGGATAGGGGATGCAGATCTTGATGAACATCATCCAGCGGAAGAACAGGTCGAACAGCGACAGGAAGATGTTCAGCACGATGAAGGCGCAGAAGGTGATCACCGGGATGCTGAAGCTGCAGATCCAGCCGACGGTGAAACCACCACCACCCTTCTCGCCATCGAGCAGCCTGCTCGGATCTCCGGCCAGCAGGTTCTGCAGGTCCGCCGGCAGGGCGAAGGCGACGTTGGGCTTGAGCGCCTTGAGCTGCTGGCGGTCCTTCAGGTTGGGCAGGTCGATGCGCACCGGATCGCCCGCGCCTTCGTACCAGGGCGCGATCACGAAGCGCTCGGTCGGCTCGCTCCAGACCGTGCGCTCCGGACAGCCGCAATCGGACTTGAGCCGCAGGAAGGCGCGGACCTCGTATTCGGCACCGGGATCGTCGAACCGGCCCGGGCGGCCGCTGACCTGGCGGAACCGCGCCAGCATCGCGCCATGCAGGGCCTCGCGCAGGCGACGCGCCTGGGCGCTGCCCAGCGCCGGCCACGACACCGGCATCTCGACCTGCCCGGGCTGCTCGTCCAGCAGCACGTGCGCGGCGGCCTCCAGGAAGCTGGCGGCATCGGTGCCGCGCGGCGAGGTCTCGCCCGGCCGCACCAGGTAGTCGAGCCGGATCGCCGCCAGCTGCGCGCGCAGTTCGCGCGAGGCCGGATCCTGGCCGAACGCGTCGAACTCGCCCGCCAGCTGCTGCAGCAGGTCGAGGAAGCGCCGCGGGGCGCTGTCCTGCGCCGAGTCCTTCAGCGCCGTATACCAGCCACTGCCGAAACGCCGGTCCGACGACGGCGGCGAGGGCAAGGCGGAATACAGGCCGCGCAGCGGCTGGACCAGGTGTCCGAGGAACGCGGCGGAACCGGCATCGAACCCTGCGAACAGCGCGGCCACGTCCTGCCCGGTTTCGGCGCGCTCGCTGCTGGTGGTCGGCACCACGCCGTAGTAGACGGTCTGCCCGGCGCGGGCGCACACGTCCGGCGGCGCCGCGAACATCGGCACGATGTCCTCTTCCAGCACGCTGGCGTCCTCGGCGGCGCGCAACTGGCGCAGGGCGCGGTCGATCCGGGCCACGCCGGTGTCGCGCGTGGCCAGCCGCGTCGCCGGCGCCGGATCGGCGCCCTCGCCGCCCAGCCGTTCGACCGGCAGCCAGCCGCGTACCCGGCCCTGGGCGCGCATCCAGCCCTCGGCCTTGCCGTTGCGCAACCGCCGCACCACCAGCCCGGCGGCGGCCACGCGCGCCGGATCGATCCGCGGCCGGCCCGGCACGTCGCACCAGGCTTCGACCAGGGCCAGGTGGAAGCGCCGCTGCATCGGCTGGAACAGCTTCAGCCGCTGGGTGCCGCCCGCGGCGCGCGCCTGCGCGCGCGTGGCGAGCAGGCGGGCATGGCCCTCGGCGGTCGGCAGGTCCTGCACCACCGCGGCGACGAAATCCTCGTCCTCGCGCTGCAGCAGCAACGGCGCGCGGCCGGGCAGCAGCTGCCGCGGCGCGCCCAGCGCCACCGGATGCGGATGTCGGGACACGACCGCGCTCACCACACGTTCCCCGCGCCGGGCGTGTAGCTGGCGGAGATGACCGACGTGGTCTGCAGCACCTGGCAGTCGACGATGCCGGAGAAGCGGGCCAGGGCCGCGTCCACCTGGACCATGCCCGCGCTGACCTCGACCCGGGCGGCCTGCACCTTCACCGTCGCCGCCGCGACGACCTGGATGCCGGTCGCGTCCATCCGCACCGAGTTGCCGTTGCTGTCCTCGACCAGCACCTGGCCGGGTCCGTCCTGCAGGGTCACGCGCTGGCCGCCCGGAGTCTCGACCACGAAGCGTTCCTGCCCGGCCTGGTCGTCCATGACCAGGCGCACGCCGTTCTTCGAGCGGATGACCTTGTAGCGGTTGTCGCCGCCGCGGATGTCCTCCGGCGCCGACGAGGCGCCGTTCCACAGGCCGCCCAGCACCAGCGGGTGCGAGGGATCGCCGTTCTGGAACACGACCAGGACCTCGTCGTCCACGTCGGGAATGAAGAAGGCGCCGCGATCGCGCCCGGCGAAAGGACAGACCACGCGCGCCCACGCCGGCGCGTCCTGGCGCGATCCGCCGTCGCAGCCGAGGATGCGCACCTGCACGCGGTTGCGCCCGTCCGGATCGTCGAGCGACACCACCTGCGCCAGCTGCGCGGCGTGCAGCCAGCCGGCCTGTCGCTGCAGCAACGGGGCGATGTGCGGCATGCCGTCCATCAGCCCTCTCCCAGCCAGGCGCATTCGGCCGCGAATTCGGTGCGGTAGCCGTTGGCGCCGTCGTAGCGGTGGCAGGTGCGCACCACGTAGTACTCGTTGTCGTAGCCGGCGCCGGCGCCGGACAGCGCCACGGTCGCGCCGACCCGCAGCGCGGGATTGCCGATGGCCACGCCTTCGGCGCGCAGGAAACGGCGCGCGCGCCGGTCGAAGGCGGCCTCGGCCAGCGCCTGCGCCTCATCGCGGTCGCGTACCGCCAGGTGGCCGAGGTTTTCCTCGCGCTCGCCGAAGGTTTCGTTCAGCACGTCGGCGCCGCTGCGGCCGCGTCCCGGACCGGGATGGACCGCCGCGTTCGCGACCGCTTCGACCTTGCGGCCCTGCACCGCGTCCCAGCCGCGTACCGCCAGCGCGGTGACCTGCTCGGCCAGGTCCGCGCACACGCGCAGGCTGTGCAGGTCGGCCTCGGCCGCCAGTGCGATGCGGCCGCGGCCCACGTCGCCGCGCGGCGACACCTGCAGCCGGCCGTCGGCCACCTGCAGGTCCGCGTCCAGCCGCGCCAGCAGGCGGCGCAGGAACGCCAGGTCGGTCTCGTCCAGCTGCACCCGGGTCGCCACCGGCGATTGCAGGCCGGCGACCACGCATTCCAGGCCCAGCCCGGACGCGATCTGGCGGACCACGTCGGCCGGCGAGCAGTCGCTGAAGACCCGGCTGCGCCGCGCCAGGCGCGCGCCGAGCAGGGCGTCCTCGGACAGCACGCGCAACCGCGGCGCCTGCCCGTTCTCGTACAGCGATTCCAGGCCGGTGATGCGGCCGCGGAAGATCGCCACGGGCGCATCCTGCGGTCCGATGCCCACCTCGATCTCCGCGCCCAGGCGCAGGTTGTCGCTGCCCTCGAAGGCCCGTTCGGCGCCGCCGTCGGTGGTGCTGGCCCAGTCGGACAGGACCAGCTCCAGCGCGCGCATGCCGCCCTCGCCCTCGCTCATGCGCAGCTCCTGGACCAGCTGGCTGGCGCGCTCGTCGGCTTCCCCGGAAAAACGCAGGGTTGGTCTGGCGCAGTAGATCGCATCGCGGGTGGCGTCGCCGTCGGCCATGTCGGGTTCCTATGCGTCCGAAAGCCGCTGCGCGCGGCGCTGTTCCAGGGCCAGGGCCAGCGCGACCTGCAGCTGCAGGTCCATGGCCTGCGGCGCGGGCCGCTCGGCGGAGGCCGGCGGCACGGGCTCCGGCACGATCTGGGCGGTGACGTCTTCGATCACGATCGGCATGGGCTCACCCGAAGCGGATCAACGCGTTGATGTCGACCCCGGCGCCGACATCGGCCCCGAGGCTGCTGGTGGTGCGCGCCTGCGCCTTGCCGGTGACATCGAAGCTGCTGCCCACGCCGGCGCGGCCAACGCCGTCGCTGCCGGCCGCGACCACGGCACCGGGTGCGGGCAGCTTCAATGGAGGTACGGCGGGCGCGCGCAGGCCGGCGAACGCGCCCTGCGTGGCCGCGGCGCCATCGATGCCGATGCCCGCGCCGGCGGAGATTCCCGCCGTTCCGACACCCGCGCCCGCACCCGCGCCGATCCCGAAGCCACCGCCGATGCCGATACCCGCGCCCGCGGCGGCGCCCATGCCCAGTCCGACCCCGGCGGAGGCGGAGGCACCGGTCGAGAACGCGGCCTCGGCCTTGATCTGCACGCCGCCGCCGACCGCCATGCCGGCCTGCGCGCCGAAGCGCAGCGAGGCGGCGCCGTTGGCGCCGGCGATGGCGCGCGCGGCGCGCGGCGCGCCCAGCGCATTGGCCATCCCGGCCGCGCCGCCGGCCGGTGCCGGCAGCACCGCCGGCTCGCGTGCGCGATCCCTGTCCGCGGGCGGGCTCGGATTGCCGGTGCTGTCGAAGCGCACGTCCTGGTCGGCCAGGGTCAGGTCGATGCTGGCGCGCAGCGGCACACCGCTGGCGGAGAAGAAATCGATCGTCTCCTTGTACTGCTCGATCATCCCGGTGAATCGGTACACGCCCCAGCCGAACTCCACGTTCGGCGGCACCTTCCTGTCGCCCTCGGGCAGCGGCCTGAGCAGGCGCGCGACGCGTTCGGTGTGGTTGCGCACGTCGTCGCCGGTGTCGGTGGTGTCGTAGACCAGCTGCAGGGTCAGCTTGGCGGTGGTCTTGTCCACGTACTGCTTGCCCCTGCCGCCGCCGCTGCTCTCGTCCTTGAGCGAGTTGGACAGGGTGTACTGCAGCGAGGCCGGGTTGAAATGCACGTCGAAGGCCTGGCCATCGCCGGGCGGCAGCGCCTTGAAATAGGCCTTGGCCGGCGTCTCGCCGCTCATGGCGAACCCTCCGGCGACGCCAGTTTCAGCCCTTCGTGGACCAGGTGCAGTTCCTCGATGCCGATCTCGCTGCCACGCGCGTTGAGGTCGGCCGCCTTGAACTTGGTCGGCAGCGCGCGGCGCAGGCTCCAGGCGACCGCGGTCCGGCCGGCGCCGTCCTGCATCCGGATGTCGACGGCCAGGCGCACCGCATAGCCGCCGGTGGCGACCAGGTTGAACCAGTGCCACAGGTCGCGGGTACTGGTCATGCCGCGCTTGAGGACCACCGTGCCGAAGCTCACCGGGCCGGCGCGCTGCGCGGCGCCGTAGTTGGATCCGCCGGCGCGGATCGCCTTGGGTTCCATCGTCGCCTCCAGGCCGGTGCATTCGGCGAACGCGCCGCTGCACAACGGCACCTCGTCGCCCGGCGCGCCGCTGCCCAGCGGGTCGCGGCGGAACGCGACGTGGAAACGGAACACGTGCAGCGGAGCCAGCAGGTTCTCGGCGGCGGCGGGCATCTCAGGCCACCTCCCCGACCGCGTCCTGCACGCGTCCGCCCGTGGCCAGGCCCAGCGCCACGGTGATCCGCTCGACCGCATTGGCCGGCAGCACGGTCACCTCCACGCGCAGGCGGCCGTTGTCCAGGTCGTTCCGGGTCATGGTGTCGCTGCCGCAACGCACCTGGTAGGACTGCTCGCGGCGGTCGCCGCCGAGCGCGCCGGCCTGGCGGAACGCTTCCAGCAGCGCCTCGAAATCGCTCCGCACCCGCGCCCACAGCACCGGTCCGTTGGGCTGGAAGGCCTGTTCCTCGCCGATCCGCCGCGCCGCGCGCAGCAGTGCCGCCATCAGCCGGCTGGCACCGCCCTGGCGCCAGCCCGACCTGGGGCTGCTGGTGACGTCGGAAAGCAGGACGATGCCTTCCGGCTCCGGGCCGATCAGGCATACGCGCCGCGCCAGGCGCGCGGTCGGACTGTCGGCACCCAGGCCCAGATCGGGCATGGGCACCGGTTCGACGACGCCCGGCAGGCGCTGTCCGGCCACCGAGCGGAAGGTGCCGCGTGCCAGCGCATTGGCGGCCAGCAGGCCGGCCAGCAGGCCGTCGGCCGGCTCCAGGTGCCCGGGCAGGTCGGTCGAGCGCACGCTGCGCACCCACGGCCAGGCCAGCTGGGCGAAGGCGCTGGCGGCGCCGACCGCCGCGTCCTCGGGCAGGTGCCGGCCCTCGGCCTGGGCCGGGGTTTCGAACACGCCGGCGCGTTGCAGGTAACCCAGCCAGTCGGCCTGCGCGTGTACCGGACCGTGCCGCGTTTCCCGCCCGGGCAGCGGCAGCGCGCCGACGAACAGCGCGTCGCGCCGGTACCCGGCCAGGAAACCGCAGGCCGCGTTGACCGCCTCGGTCCAGGTCCGCGCGCGCGCATTGGCCGCGTCGCTGGAACCGCCGTCGTCGTCGCGATCCGGCTCCAGCCGTGGCGGTGGCAGGCGATGCAGCGCCTGGTCCTGTCCGAGGGCGGGTTCGTCGTGGCTGCATTCGACGAATACCTCCGGCGCCGGCGCAGGTTCGGTGATCGCGCGCAGCGGCGGCGGTTCGGCCGCGCAGATGTCGGCCAGGTCGGGCAGGCACAGGTGGCTGGTTTCGGGCAGGCCGTACAGGTGCTCGACTCCCCGCCAGTGCGCGGGCGCGGTCGGATCGAACGGACGGCGTCCGGACGACATCCGCCACGGCAGCAGCTGGAACAGCCGCGCGCGGCGCCGCTGTTCGCGGTCGGCACCGCGCAGGTAGGGCCACGGCGCGCCGACGCTGACGATCACCGCGCGGCGCCCGCCGGCGGCGAAGTAACTGCGTACCGCCGCACCCAGGTAGGTGGCGCAGGCCGCGCCGCCGCCGGCAACCAGCTCACGCCGCTCCCAGGCGAACAGCGCGTCGAAGGCTTCCCAGCTGTCCACCGTCACCGGCAGGTGCCACAGGGTCTCCCAGCGCCGCTGCGAGATGCCCGGCAGGCGCGCATGCCAGCCGCGGCGTTCCAGCTGCGAGGCGATCGCCGGCGGCAGCGGCCCGCCACCCCTGCGCGCGACGCAGCCGATGAAGCAGGCCACGTCGGTGCGGTCGGCGGCGCCGGTGTCCGGCGCGGCGAGCGTCTCGAAGTCCAGCGCGCTGAGCATGGCTCAGGCCTCGATCTCGAAGCCTTCGGCGGACAGGACGATCTCTTCCATCGCCACCTCGCCGCCGCCCTTGCCGGCCAGCGTCGGCCCGGTGTACTTCATCGGGATGACGCCGCGCAGGATCCACGACTGCACCGGCGATTGCGCCTCGTCCAGCAGGGTGACGGTCACGGTGCGCTGCGCGGCGGGCCCGGACACGCGGGTGGCCGCGATCCAGTCCCACAGCGACTTGGAGTTGACGATGCCGCGCTTGCAGGTGACGTCCGACACCTTGTGCACGCCGGCCACCTTGCGCACGTGGTTTTCCTTTTCGTTGCCGTTGCGGTATTCGGCGACGGTGACCTCGGTGCCGATGCCGGACACGTCGGAGAAACCACCGAACGTCTCGCCGCCGTCGAAGTTGACCAGGTAATTGAAGGCCCCGTAGGGCGTGGTGCGGTTTGCCATGGCGGTTCTCCTGTCAGGCGCGCTGGTCGGCGGTCTTCTGGCCGATGCGGAAGATCACGAATTCGGCCGGCTTGACGATGGCCACGCCGATCAGGCAGATCAGCCGGCCGTTGTCGAGGTCGTTCTGGGTCATCGTGCTGCGGTCGCAGCGGACGAAGTACGCCTCTTCCTGGGTGCTGCCCAGCAGGGCGCCGTTGCGCCATTCGTTGTAGAGGAAGTCGCTTATGGTCTGGCGCACGTTGGCCCACAGCCGCTCGCCGTTGGGCTCGAACACGGCCCACTGCGTGCCGCGGTCGATCGAGGCCTCCAGGTAGTTGAAGTAGCGACGGTCGGAGACGTACTTCCACTCCGGATCCGAGGAGACCAGGCGCGCGCCCCAGACCCGGTAGCCGCGGCCCTGCAGCAGCCGCAGGCAGTTGACCCCGATCGGGTTGAGCACTTCCTGCTGGCCCTGGTTGACGTTGATCTCGAAGCGCAGCGCCGAGCGCACCACCTCGTTGGCCGGCGCCTTGTGCACGCCGCGCTCGACGTCGTTGCGGGCATAGATGCCGCAGACGTAGCCGGACGGCGGCAGCGGCAGTTCGCGCGGGATGTCGTCGCGCCCCGGGCGGGCATTGGGGTTGGGCACCACCACCCACGGGTAGTACAGCGCCGCGTACTTGGAGTCGATCTGGCCGCGCAGTTCGCGCACCTCGCTGTTCACCAGGCCCTGCGGCGTATCCAGCACCGCGATCCGGTAGGCGCGCGGCCGGCTGGCGTGCGCGATCAGGTCCTGCAGGACGCTGGTGGCGTTGTCCCCGTCGCCGTAGGCCACCGCACCGGGCGCGGCGACGATCGACACATCCTCCAGCGCGGCGATCTCGTCCAGCGCATTGCGGTAGTCGGTGGACTGCGGGGCGGTGCCGTCGCTGCCGCCTTGCAGGACGACGCTGCGCGAGACCTGCTCCAGGCCGTCCGCCTCGGCTTCGCCGAACAGCGCGGTGCGCAGCGCGGGCGCATCCACGTCCGCGCCGATCTCGATGGCGAAGGCGTTCTGCAGGTGGTCGGCGCGGCGCGATGGCGTGGCCGCCAGCACGTGCCCGACCCAGCGCGGATGCTGGCGGTCGTAGCCCAGGCCGGCCCAGGACAGCTCCAGGCCGTCGCCGTCGCGCGCGGTCACCGACAGGGACACGATCCGCGGGCCCGCCGCGTACAGCGTGGCGGTGTCCTCGGGATCGCCGTCCAGCGCGTCGGCCGCGTACCAGGCATCGCCGACCTTGACGTGGTCGGCCACGGCGTCATCGTCCCCGGTGCGCAGCCAGGTGCCCGGCGGCGCCGCGTCCATCGTCGCCTTCGAGGCCGGCGCGACCGTTTCCAGCAGGGTGATCGAGCCGTTGCCCGCGGCGCCGGCGAAACGGGCGCGGAACGCGACCGCATCGGCCTCGTCCGCATCGGCGGCGGTCAACGCGGCAGTGGCCACGGTCGCGCCGCCATCGTCCGCCGCCGCCGAGGCCACCACCACGCGGGAGACGTACAGGCGCGATCCGCCTTCGTTGAAATAGGCCAGGACCGCATGGGCCAGGTAGTTGGGCGTCGGCGTGCCGTCGAAGTCCAGGTCGGCCAGGCCACCGTAGATGCGCTCGAAATCGCCGAAGCTGGTCAGCAGCTCGGGCGTCTCGGGCGCACGCTCACCGCCGCTGACGGGTCCCTTGCGGGTCGGGCCCGCGAACGCGGTGGTGCTGGTGCCCACTCCTTCGATCGACTTGGCGCGGAAGCTCGTCTCTTCGACGTAGACGCCGGGTGCGAGGTACTCGGGCATGGAATCATCTCCTGTCTGGAATAGACATGGGCGTGGGCCGCCTCATGGCAGTGCGAGGGTCATCGCCAGGCGATGACTGCGGCGCGCGGCGATCGGGATCGCGCGCGTGGTGGCGGGCAGTTCCCCGGCCCGTTGTTCGAGTCGCTGCGGATCGACCTGCGGCCAGCCCGGCGGCGGCGCGGCCGCGCGGTCCAGCGCGGCGGCGGCCACGCGGCTGCCGCTGGCGGGATCGTGGATCGCCTCGACGGTGACGTTGAGCGCGTCGGCGAGCACCGCGTCCTCGTCCTCGCCGAAGGTCATCACCGGCACCCCGACCACGGCCAGCAGCGCCTCGCCGCGCCAGTCGGTCATGCCGCGGGCCAGCACCTGGCCGTTGCGGCGCACGCGCAGCAGCGCGCCGCCGAGGGCGTCGCCGCTGGAAGCCTCGCGCAGGGACACGCGCAGCACCGCCCAGTTGGCGCCGGTGGCGGCGCTGGCGGCCAGGAACATCGGCACCTGGACCGGCGCGAACAGCGAGTCCGGCTCCTCCACCGGCACGGCGGCGCGCGGCAGGACCAGGCCGAGCAGGCGCGGCAGGTAACGGCCGGAAGGATCCTCGATGGCCAGGCGCAGCGATGGCCGTTCGTCCGCCGGGATCTGCGGCGGATCGTCCAGCACGTCGTGGCCGGGCAGCAGCGACCAGCGGGTCAGCACCTGCAGGCCGCTCGCGTTGCGGACCAGTCGCGCACGGCCGTCGAGCGCGCGCACCCGCAACGGCGACTCGACGTCGCCGCCGGTGGCCGCGTCGACGAAGCGCAACGCCACCAGGACGCGCGAGCGGACCCGCGAAAGTTCGCGCAGGGCCCGGCTCATGCGCCCGCCTCCTCGCCCAGGGCCAGGCGCCGTTCGACCACCGGCGGATGGACCTCCGTATCGGCGTCCGGATCCAGCCGGACCACGCGCGCGACGTAGGACGTGGACAGGCGGTAGCTGGGATGCAGCGCATCCCAGATCCGCATGATGTCCTCGTTCGACAGTTCCGACGGGATCACCTGGATCACCTCGTCGCGCTGCCAACCGGCCTCGGGCGACAGCGTGGAGGCATCCAGCACCGGCGCCTGGTGCAGCTGGCGCATCGCCCAGGCCATGCTCAACTGCTCGTCCAGCGGATTGGCCGCCCAGGCGGTCAGCAGGAAATGCAGGTCCAGGCTCAGCGCGGCATGGTCGCGCACGCCGCCCTGGCGACGCGCCAGGCGGCTGTGCTCGTCGACCGTGATCCGGTACAGGTACAGGGTGATGCGCGTTCCCTCTTCGGCCTCGGCCGCCAGCTGCCCGCTGGATACCAGTTCGAAGCCGCAGGCCGGCATGTCCATGTCGCCGATCCGCGCCGGATAGGTGTTGCGCAGGAACGCGGCGATCGAGTTGCCCACCGAATGGATCGCGGCGACGTTGGCCATGCGCTCAGCCTCCGTCCCCGCCGCCCGCGCGGCGGCGGTAGATCGGCGCATCGCCCAGGGCGATGCGTTCGATCGCGCCTTCCTCAGCCAGCTGCTCCAGCACCGCCTTCACCTGCGCCTCCGTCCTGTAGATGCCCTGGGCCGGCAGCCACCACGTGCAGATGCCCGTGCTGGTGTCCGACGCCTGCGGATGGGAACGCAGGTATTCCAGGATTCCTTCGCCGATGTCCGCACCCGGTCCGCGGACACCGGCGTCCGCCGCTTCCTCGTCCTGCTTCGCAGACGTTCCGGTCATTCGCGTTGGGATGCGCAAGTGCCGTGCCAGCTTCCGGCGCACCGCAAACGGCTGATCCACAAGGCAATCGCGATCGTGTCCGGATGCCGCCATGGGTGCGGGAAGACCCGGCAAATGCCGCGGGCCGGCGCGCGCACCGCATGCGGTGGCGGGATGCGCCGGTGGGCCTGCACGGACCCACCCTGCGGGTCGTTCCGAACCCAGGCCGACCGACGCAGCGCCGCCGGTGCCTTCACGCACTCGGGCGCATGCACGCCGCCTTTATTCATCATTGGCGCGTCCGGATCCGCGCGGCGCCTGCGTTGACTGCACCATCGGACTCGAAAACGGCGGCGCGGTGGGCCCAGGGTGGGGGCCGACCGCCAGAGAGGACGGCTTGATGAACGCGACAACCGGGAAGGAATCCCGCGCCACACCCCCACGCGGCACCCAGATGGTCGGACGCTCGGATGCGATGCGGCGCATGCGCTGGCTGCTGGCGCGCTACGCGGACTGCGACCTGCCGGTGCTGATCGAAGGCGAGACCGGCACCGGCAAGGAACTGGCCGCGCGCGAACTGCACTACGCCAGCTGCCGGCATGCCGGGCCGTTCGTGCCGATCAACTGCGGCGCCCTGCCCGACACCCTGTTCGAGGCCGAACTGTTCGGCCACCGCAAGGGCGCGTTCACCGACGCGCGCAGCACCGAGCCCGGCCTGGTCGACTTCGCCCGCGGCGGCACCCTGTTCCTCGACGAAGTCGACTCGCTATCGCCGAAAGCGCAGGTCTCGCTGCTGCGGCTCCTGCAGAACGGCGAATTCCGCGCGGTCGGCGAGCGCGGCCTGCGCATCGCCGACGTGCGCGTGGTCGCCGCCACCAATGCCTTGCTGCTGCACGCGGTGGAGGCCGGCAGCTTCCGCCGCGACCTGTACTACCGGCTCGATCCGTTGCACCTGCAGATGCCGCCGTTGCGCGACCGCGGCGGCGACGTCGCCCTGCTCGCCCGTCACCTGCTCGACGACGCCGCGCACCGGCTCGGCCTGCCGTTGCGACGCTGGACCGAACAGGCCCTGCATGCCCTCGCCGGGCACCGCTGGCCGGGCAACGTGCGCGAACTGGAGAACGTGGCCCTGCGCGCCTGCATGCGCGCCGAAACCGAGGAAGTGGGACTGGCGGAACTCGCCCTGGCCGAACCGCGCATCTGGGGCGATGCGGCCGGGGCGGCGGAGATGCAGGACGGGCCGCCACTGGGATTCTCCGCGGCCAAGCAGCACGCGATCCAGCTGTTCGAACGCGACTACCTGACCTCGCTGATGGAGCGCGCCGGCGGCAACGTCAGCCGCGCCGCGCAGCTCTCGTGCACCGAGCGGCGCCAGCTGGGCAAGCTGCTGAAGCGCCACGGCCTGGCCCATTACGGGAATTCATTCGAACAGGAGCGCCAATTCGTGGCAACCGCATGAAGGCGGTCGACGAAGGGCCGCCGCAGCCGCGGCACCGGTTTCCGGTGTCCGCTCCGCGCCAGGCCGGAAGGCGCGCCCGCGCGACGTCACCCGACCGGCAGGCGCTCGCCGGCAGGCCACTCGATCGCGACCAGCAATCCGCCCAGCGGCGAAGTGCCGAACCGCAGCGTGCCCCGGCTTGAAGCGACCAGATCGCGCGCGATCAGCAGGCCCAGCCCGCCGCCGGTGTAACCGCTGCGGTCCAGCGACTCTCCGCTGTCGGCCTGCAGGGCCTGCAGGCGGTCGGGAGGCAATCCGGGGCCGTCGTCCTCTACGAGCATCCCCACGCCATTCGCGGCCGCCACGGCCTTCACCCGGATCTGGCGCCTCGCATGCCGGGCCGCGTTCTCCATCAGCGCGCCCATGATCTCGGACAGGTGTTCGGGCTCCATGGGCAGGCGCAGTCCGTCGGGAATGTCGATGCCCAGCGCCAGCGTCCCGCCCTTCTCGGTGTGTTCGATCACGCTGGCCAGGCGCTCGACGACTTCGCCGACGTCCGCGCTCGCCCCGCGTACCTGGCCCAGTCGCGCCAGTCGCGCGCGGGCCAGTTCGCCATCCACGACCAGCTTGATCGTGGAGATCGCCTGCTCCATGCCGTCGGCCGCCTCGGACGCGCCGGCCTCGCGCGCGCGCCGGCTCTGCGCCGCCAGCGCCGCCAGCGGCGTCTTGAGTCCATGCGCCAGGTCCGAGGCGCGTCGGCGCGCGGTATCGAGGTCCTTCTGCCGCGCATCGGCCAGGGCGTTGATCGAATCGACCAGCGGCTGCACCTCGCGCAGCGCCTGCGGCGGCAGGCGCGCACCGGCGCTGCGTTCCAGTGCCTCGAGCCCGGCGGGAATGCGCTCGAGCGGGCGCAGGCCGACGCTGACCTGCAGCCACGCCGCCGCGGTCAGCACGCACCACAGCACGGACAGGAACACCGCCAGCTCCCGCCCGAACTCGCCGCGGGCCGTGGACAGCGAAGCGGTGTCCTGCGCCAGCTGGACCACGACCGGCGGGCGGTCCGAATCGATCACCAGCCGCCGCTCCAGCACCATGACCGATTGCCCGAACGGGCCGGCGCGGCGCTGCAGCCGCCAGGCATCCGCCGGCACGTCGCGCGGTACCGGCAACGCGCTGTCCCACAGCGAACGCGAGCGCAGCCCGCCGGCCGCCGAGGCGACCTGCCAGTAATAGCCGCCGGCCGGCTTTTCCATGCGCGCGTCGCCGGGCTGCCGTTCCAGCTGCAGCACGCCTTGCGCGTCGAACGCCAGGTCCGCGACCAGGGCGAGCGCATCGCGGGTCAGCTCCGCTTCCAGCCGCCGTTCCAGGTGCCGCTCGAACAGGAGCGTCATGAACACCCAGGCCAGCGCCAGGGCGAGCAGGATCGCGCCGGCCGCGGCCAGCAGCAGCCGCCAGCGCAGCGAACGGGCGATCACCCGTCCTCCAGCAGGTAGCCGAAGCCGCGGCGCGTGCGGATCAGTTCGGTGCCGAACTTGCGGCGCAGGCGCGCGACGATCGCCTCGATCGCGTTCGCGTCGCCGCTGCCGTCCACGCCGTACAGGTGTTCGGCCAGCTCGCCCGCCGACACCGCGCGCCCGGACTGGTGCGCCAGATGGTCGAGCAGGCGGAATTCCAGCGGCGAGATCCGCACCGGCGCGCCGTCGAAGGTGGCGGTCATGCGCACCGTGTCCAGCCGCAGCCGCCCGGCCACGACCGTGGGCGAGAGCTTGCCGGCGCCGCGGCGCACCAGCCCGCGCACGCGCGCGACCAGTTCGCCCATCTGGAACGGCTTGGCCAGGTAGTCGTCGGCGCCGGCCTCGATGCCTTCGACCTTCTCGGTCCAGTCGCCGCGGGCGGAGACCACGATCACCGGGAACGACCGCCCGCTGCCGCGCCAGCGCCGCAGCACGCTCAGTCCGTCCAGGCGCGGCAGGCCCAGGTCGAGGATGGCGACGTCGTAGTCCTCCACGTCGCCCTGGAACCAGGCCGACTCGCCGTCGCCCACCGCGTCGACCGCGAAGCCCGCCGCTTCCAGCGCGCGCGCCAGGTCGGCGCGGATCTCAGGCTCGTCCTCGACCACCAGGCAGCGCATCAATCATCCTTGATCTTCAGCACCGCGCCGTTGCGCGCATCCAGGTAGAGCTTGCGCACGCGGCCGGTCGGGGTGAGCACCTTGACCTTGTACCGCCACGTCCCGTCCTCGCGGTCCAGCTCCACTTCGATGACGTCGCCGGGCACGCGCTGCTGGACCACGTCCAGGATCCGCGCCAGCGGCACGATCTCGCCGCGCTGGAGCAGTTCGCGCGCCTCGATGTGGTCGTCCTTGTCGGCCAGCGCATGCCGCGCGGGCACGGCCGCGAGCAGCGCGGCCAGGAGCAGGAGGGGAAGTCGGCGTCGGGTCGGGGATGTCGTGTTCATGACGCCGAGGATGGAGAACGGTTCCTGACAACGACCTGACATGCGGAGTCGACGGCATGTCAGCGGCGCCAGTCTAGCCTGCCGGCCAATCTCCAGGGAATCGGCCGGCCATGCGGCGAAACGGGAACCACGCTCTCCTGCACGGATGCCTGCTGCTCGCCGGCGCCGTCGCGCTGCCGGCGCATGCCGCGGACACACCGGCCGTGGCGGAGGCGCGTCCCGGCGTATACCTGCCGGACTATTTCAGCGATGCCGCACCGGCGAACGCGTACGACATGGTCCTGCGCCTGCCGGGCTTCACGCTGGTCGAAGCCGATGCCGACGTGCGCGGCTACTCCGGCGCGTCGGGCAACGTGCTGTTCGACGGCATCCGGCCGACCAGCAAGCGCGAAAGCCTGTCCGGCATGCTCAAGCGCATCCCGGCGCGCTCGGTGGCGCGCATCGAACTGATCCACACCGGCACCCCGGGCGTGGACATGGGCGGCTATCCGGTGCTGGCGAACATCGTCCGCCGCGACGAGGCCAGCACCGAATGGGCGGTGGAAGCCGGCCTGGTCGCCTCGCCGGACGGCTGGGCCGCGCCGCTGGCCCAGGCCGAGTACGGCCGCCGCTGGGGCGACCAGGCGCTGGACTTCTCGCTCAAGCACAAACCCGAACTCGACGACGACAGCGGCCACGGCAGCATCGTCGAGACGGACATGACGGGTGACGACGGCGACAGCGGAAGCGATTCCCGCGACTGGGACACGCGCACCATCCAGCGCAAGGACGAGGCCGGCGCCAGCTGGCGGCGGCCGCTGGGCCCCGGGCAGCTGAGCCTGGTCGCGGCGGCGCGCGCGGAGTACACCGACACCGACGGACGCATCGGCGGCGCCGAACCCGAACTCAACCGCGAGGAAGAGGACTACCGGGAAACCGAACTGGGCGCCCGCTACGTCGTGCAGTGGGGCGGCCGCACCACCGCGGAGCTGATGGGCAGCCGGCAGCGCGCGGTGGTGGACAGCGTGGAGGTCTCGCGCGAAGGCGACGACGAGGAGCGTTTCGACGAAGACGGCCGCAGCGGCGAGACCATCGCCCGGGTCGAACTCACCCATGCGGCCACGGACCATCTTTCGTTCAACGCCAGCGTCGAAGGCGCGGACAATTTCCTGCAGCGCCAGAACACCCTGCTGGAGAACGGCGCGACCGTGGAGGTTCCCGGCTCGCGGGTGCGCGTGGAAGAACGCCGTCTGGAAGGCGCGGCCGGCGCCACCTGGCGACCGGCGGACGACTGGTCGCTGGAGGCCGGCATGCGCCTGGAGCGCTCGGACCTGGCGCAGACCGGCGACGAATCGCTGGAACGCCGGTTCACCTATCCCAAGCCGCGCGCCAGCGTGCGCTGGACACCGGACGAGGCCAACCAGTGGCGCCTGTCGCTGTCGCGCGAGGTCGGCCAGCTGGATTTCTCCGACTTCGCCGCCTCGGCCTCGCTGGAAGGCGGCACGGTCAGCGCGGGCAACGCGCAGTTGAAGCCGGACAGCAGCTGGCGTACGTCGTTCTCATGGGAACACCACTTCAGCGAGGACGCGGCCATGACCCTGGGCTGGACCCACGACCGGATCAGCGACGTGGTCGACCGGGTCCTGGTGCAGCAGGGCGACGAGGTGTTCGACGCCCCCGGCAACATCGGCGACGGCCAGCGCGACACGCTGTCGCTGGATGCCTCCACGCCGCTGCTGTTCCCCGGCGCGCGCCTGCGCACCACCCTGCTGTGGCGCCGGAGCCGGGTGACCGATCCGGTGACCGGGCAGCCGCGCGGCATCTCCGAGGAGAAGCCGTTCGAGGGCGAAGTCGAATTCAGCCAGGAGGTGGAGGCGCTGCGGCTCAACTGGGGCGTGCTGCTGGAGCACCTGGGCGAACGCGAGACCAAATACCGCTACGACCGCGTCACCCGCGAGTCCGAGGACGCCGGCTGGACCCTGTTCGCCGAGCGCCGCGTGGGCGAGCATTGGCGCCTGCGCGCGGAGATCACCGACCTGTTCGGCCGCGACTTCCGCGAGCAGCGCTGGAACTGGGACGACACCCGCGCCGACGGCCCGGTGGCCGACACCGAACTGCGCAAGCGGCTCTCGCCCGGTACGGTCAGTCTGACGATCCGTCGGAGTGTGGGCGGCTAGGCCAGCCGTCCGGCGGGTCGTAGCCGTAATAGCCCTTGCCCTCGCGGAAGCGCTGCAGCCGCTCCAGTTCCTTCGGGTCGGACTTGCGGTCCCAGGTGCGCACGCCGTTGCGCAGGTCGTCGGGGGTCAGCACCAGCGGTTCCCACACCGGTTCGCCCATCACGTCGTGCAGCGTGTACGTAAGCGTCGGCGTGCCACCGGCCAGGTCGAAGCGCATCAGGCCGACGTTGACCGAGCGGGTCCAGGTGTCGCGCACCCGCACCTCGGGTACCTGGCGCAGGTTCTTGCTGGCCGGCATCTGCGCCAGCGGCGAAGAGCAGAAATCGTAGATGTCGTAGCCGCCCTGCTCCGAGCGCGGGATGCAGTTGAGCTCGCCCATGTGCGAATCGCCGGAGATGCACACCACCCCGCCGATGCCCTGGTCGCGGATGAAGTCGAAGATCTCGTTGCGCTCGGCCAGGTACACGCCCCAGGAATCGCCGCCATCCTCGTTCTCCGCCGCCGACCAGCCGCCGCCGATGGCCAGCACCTTGAACGGGGCGCGGCTGGCCTTGAGTCCGCGCTTGAGCCAGGCCTTCTGCCTGGGGCCGAGCATGGTCTTGTTGGCGTCGTCCACCTGGCCGGTCGGATCGCGATGGTAGCGGCCGTCGAGCACGAAGAAATCCACGCCGCCGTAGTGCTGCCTGAAGTAGACGCCGGGATTGTCCGGCTCGCCGAAAGCCGGGTTGGCCCAGAAGCTGCGGAACACGCGCAGCGATTCGGCCTTGAACGGGCTGCGCCCGTCCGAATCGTTGCAGCCGAAGTCGTGGTCGTCCCAGGTCGCCAGCTGCGGGGTGGAGCGCAGCAGCGGCTCCAGCCGCTCCACCGCGCGTCCGCGGCCGTACAGGTCCACCAGCGTGGAGGCCTGGTCGCTGTCGGCGTAGATGTTGTCGCCCAGCCACAGGAACAGGTCCGGTTCCAGCGCGCGCACCGTGTTCCAGATGCGCTGGTCCGGGTCGAACTGCAGCCGGCAGCACGAGCCGAAGGCGACGCGGAAATCGGCATTGCCGGCGGGCGCGGTGCGGGTGCAGTGCGGCAGCGGCTGGAAGCGGTCGTGTTCGCCCGCGTAGCGCAGCCGGTACCAGTAGTCGGTGTCCGGGCGCAGGCCTTCGGCGCGCAGCACCACGCAACCTTCGTCGCCGGCGCGCGCGCGCGCGGTCGGCCCGACGGTGACGCTGCTGAAATCGCGGTCGGTCGAGTATTCCAGGGTCACGTCGAACAGGCCGCTGGCCCGGACCCAGACGCTGAAATGGTCCGGCCCCGGCGCCCCGATCATCGGTCCCTGCAAGGCCCGCGGATAGCCTGTCGCTTCGGCCAGCGCGCGCGGCAGCGCGCCCAGCAGCGTGCCCATGGCGGCCAGCCTGCCCAGGCCGCGGCGGGTCAGCTTCAAGCCGCGCCGTCCCGCGCGCGTTCGAGCACATCGACCAGCGCCGGATGGATCGCGCCATTGGATACGCACACGTTCTGCCCGTGCAGGTCCAGCGGCGAACCGTCCACCGCCGTGGCCATGCCGCCGGCCTCCTGCACCAGGATCACGCCGGGCGCCATGTCCCACGCATTGAGCGCGCGCTCCCAGTACGCATCCCAGCGCCCGGCCGCGACCCAGGCCATGTCCACCGCGCACGCGCCGGTACGGCGGATGCCGGCGACGTCGGCGCTGAGCAGCGCCATCTCGCGCGCGAACACCGGATGGTCGGGCTTGCCGGCGAAGGGAATGCCGCAGGCCAGCACCGCTTCGATCAGGGTGCCGCGCCGGGAGACATGGATGCGCTGGCCGTTGAGCCAGCAGCCCTTGCCCTGCTCGGCCACGTACAGCTCGTCGAGCATCGGCAGCCAGGTGACGCCGGCGACCACCTGCCCTTCGCGGGCCAGGGCGACGTTGACGCCCCACAGCGGGCTGCCGAACAGGAAGTTGGTGGTGCCGTCGAGCGGATCGACGATCCAGGTGTGCCCCGCGTCGTCGCCGCTGCCGCCGACCGCACCGCCCTCCTCGCCGAGGAAGGCATAGCCGGGCCGCGCCTTCGACAGGATCGCGCGGGTGGTGCGCTCGGCCTCCTCGTCGGCGATGGAAACCAGGTCGGCCGGCCCGCTCTTGGCG